>Ga0214472_10004997_pt1 | contig 13958 bp, 7 predicted proteins | sample RVTome_6_FD_207662 | JGI IMG/M metagenome (GOLD analysis project Ga0214472, IMG submission 207662) | Soil microbial communities from uranium-contaminated site in the Upper Colorado River Basin, Wyoming, United States - RVT140D175 | ecosystem: Environmental > Terrestrial > Soil > Contaminated >... | reverse complement strand
CAGCAAGGCGCTGCTGGAGGCGATCGCGGACCTCGCGAACAGCCCCTTGGAACGTGATGACGCGCTCCTCGTCCTCCGCAGGGCAGGGGAGGATGGAGTCGAGGTGCTGCTGGATCTTCTGGTCGCGGCCCCAACCATCGAAGAGCGACGGGGCATTTTCATGGCGCTGACCGGGATGAAGGAGGGCACGGATCAGCTCGTCCACATGCTTGGTCATCACCAGTGGTTCGTCGTCCGCAACGTCGCGGAGCTCGCCGGCGAGCTGGCGCTGGACGACGCCGTGCCGGCGCTGGCCAAGCAGCTCGACCACGATGACGAGCGCGTGCGCAAGGCGGTGGCGCTGGCGCTCGCCAAGATCGGGTCGAGCTCGGCCGCCGAGCCGCTGCGGCGCGCGCTGCGGGACAAGTCTCCCGAGGTGCGGAGGCAGGCCGCGCTGGGCGTTGCCGGGCGCAAGTCGAGTGCGCTGGCGATGCCGCTCGTCGTGGCGATGGAGGAAGAGGAAGACGAAAACGTCGAGCGCGAGCTGATCCTCGCGCTCGGACGGATTGCCAGCCCCGCCTCCGTGCAGGCGCTGATCAAGTTTGCGCAGCCCGGGGGACGGCTGTTCGGCCGCAAGCCGGCGGCGCTGCGCGCGGCCGCGGTCGAGGCGCTGCGTCTCGCCGCGACGCCGGCCGCGATCGGGACACTCGAAGGACTCACCGACGACGGCGACAAACAGGTTCGACTCGCTGCTGAATCGGCGCTCGCCGATTTGAAGCAGAAATAGGGCAGTTTTTACTGCCTTATTGTCACCTGCAAAACGCACGAAAAATCGCATAATACAACGTCAATAAATCTTACGCCATCACGAGTCGATTTCGAAGCACTCTAGCTCATAACTCGTTACCTGTCTTCTAGTTACTTCAGCGCGCTGGGAATGGGTGCAGATCTTGCCAATGACTCGGGTGGCTGTTGTACGACCAACAACTCGGTCAGGAGACCAGTATGCTTCGTTCACGCGTCCTGTTGACGGTCCTCGCGCTGCTCGCCGTGCCGTTTGTGGCGAGCGCTCAGGGCCGCGGGAAAGTCAGTAGCCAGAATGACGAGTTCTCGTGCACGCCCGAGCAGGTAGAGGCGATCGCCCGGGCTCGTGCTGCCGGACGTCCCGTACCTTACGGCCTGGACAAGAAGAACTGCGAGGCGACTCAGCCGCCGCCGCCGCCGCCTCCTTCGTCGGAGCCGCCTCCGACGGGGCCGCATTGGGTGGGCGGCCTGGTTTACGAGGATGTCGACGGCAACGGCTGGTTCGACATGTTCGCCGGTGAGATGGGCTTGGCCGGTTGGTCCGTCAACCTCTATTGGAACGGCCGGGTGATCGCTTCGGCGGTCAGCGACGTAAACGGCCAGTTCAGGTTCGATGCGTTGGCCAACGCCACTCCGTACAACGTGTGCGTGGTCGAGCAGGGCGGGTACATCCGGACGCAACCCAGCGCTGGTGACGCCTGCCACCCGTTCTCATTCAACAGTTCGATCGGAACGGAATTCCCCGCCATGTTCGGGATGATGCTGTCGCAATAGCTTGATCGTACTCCTGACCAACTCAGGGCCCCGGGCAGTCTGCCGGGGTCCTGTTTTTCTTGCTCAGCGGGGAATGAAGTCCATGCCGGGCTCGAGCCGGCGCGCGAACGCCGCCAGCAGATCGGCGGCGCGGTCGAGATCCTCCAGCGCCACCATTTCATTGGGACTATGCATGTACCGGTTGGGCACGCTCACCAGGCCCGTCGGGATCCCGCGCATCGCATTGTAGATCGCATCCGCGTCGGTGCCGGTGTCGCGCGGCGCCGCCTGGATCGTATACGTGATTTTCGCGTGCTCGGCGCACTCCACCAGGAGGTCGAATACCACCGAGCTCACCGACGAGCCACGGCTCAAGACGACCCCGCCACCGAGCCTGTGATCACCGGAGTGCTTCTTGTCGGCGCCGGGATAGTCGGTGGCATGGGTGACGTCCACCACGAGGGCGACGTCCGGCTCGATCCCCACCGCGCTCGTGCGCGCGCCGCTGCCGGTCCACGCGATCTCCTCGCGGGTCGACGCGACGGCGAATACGGCGGCGTGTTTGGGTCGCTGCGCGGCGAGGCGGCGCAGCGCTTCCGCCGCGACGTAGGCCCCGATGCGGTTGTCGAGGCAGCGTGAGACGATGCGCCCGTTCGGGTATTCCTCCACCCGCGTGTCGAGCACCCCTGCGTCGCCGATGCGCACGCGCGCGGCCGCCTCGTCGCGGCTCCCGGCGCCGATATCGATCCACAGGTCGATCACCTTGGTGACCCGGTCCAGGTCTTCCTTCTTCAGCTGGTGCACCGCCTTCTTCCCTACGACCCCATGCACGGGGCCATCCTTCGCCAGGAGCAGCACGCGCTGGCCGACCAGCACCTGCGAGTCCCAGCCGCCGATCCCGCTGAAGTACAGGAACCCCTCGTCATCGATGTGCGTGATCTGCAAGCCGATCTCATCGATGTGGCCCGCGAACATCAGACGCGGTTTCCCTCCGCCGTTGAGCGACGCCACCGAATTGCCGTGCACGTCGGCACGGACGTCGTCTGCGAAGCCCTTCACCTCGTCGCGCCACACGCGCGCCGGCGCCTGCTCGAACCCCGAGGGGCCGGGCGTTCCGAGCAGCGTTTTCAGAAAGCCAACGGTCGTTATCGTCATACTGTCGCTATAGTGTCGTGATAATGTCTATTGTTTACGCAGGCCCGTGCGATAGAGCAGGAAGCCAAGAATCGCGAACACGAGGAGCGCCACGATGCTTGACGTCGCGATCCCGCCGAGTGTCTCGTGCACCTTGAGTGCCTCGGCCAGCCATTCGGCCGATTTGCCGCTTCTACTTCCCCACCCGGCGAGAGCGGCGACGACGATGCCGCAGATGGCGCCGCCGGCGATCAGCCCACTCGCGAACAACACGCCCGGCCCCGACTCGATCTCCGCGAGCGAGCGGTTGTCCGACCGTACGCGCCGTTCGACGAGCCAGCGCACGATGCCGCCCGCGAACATTCCCGCGGAGGTCGTCAGCGGCAGATACACACCGACGGCCACCGGCAGCGACGACACGCCCATCAGCTCGATCGCAATCGTAAGAAAAACCCCGATGAGCACGAGGGCCCAGGGGAGCTTATGCGTGAGGATCCCATCGGTGATCAGGGCCATCAAGGTCGCCTTGGGTGAGTCGAGGCGTTTCAGCTCCTGCCCGCGGTACTCGCGAATGCGCCCGCCGATGCCGGGGTCTACCACATAGCGGATTTCGTGTGAAGTCGGATCGACGAGGTACTTGCCTGGCGGCACGCCCTGCGTCTCCACGTACACGCGAATCACCTGGTAAGTGCTGTTATCGATCGAATCCGTCCCGCCGATGCCGAAGCGGGACATCGTTTCCGCGTGCACGACCACGTTCCCGTCGGCACTGGTGCCGCTCGCCGGGGCGACGAAACCGGCGCGGGTCTCGGGGACCTGGTAGCTGTACGCGTTGTTCAGGAACGTCAGCGTCCACCCGACTGCCAAAGCGGATCCGACCGCGCCGATGAGAATGGCGATCTGCTGGCGGCGCGGCGTCCCGCCGACCAGGAATCCCGTTTTCAGGTCCTGCGAGGTGTTGCCGCCGTTGGCGACCGCCACGGCGATCACGCAGGCGATCGAAATCGCCCGGACGCGGTCGTCGATTTGATCCCAGCCGAGCAGCAGGAAAATGACCGAGATCGCAATGAGTGCCGCGATCGTCATGCCGGAAATCGGGTTTGCCGAGCTGCCGACTTGGCCGCAAATGCGCGATGAGACCGTCGTGAAGAAGAAGCCGAACAGGATGATGAGCGCGGCGCCCAGGAGGTTGACGCCGATCTGCGGCAGGAACGCGAGCACGACGGCCAGCCCGATCGACCCGAATACCGTGACGCTGATCGGCAGGTCGTCATCGGTACGCAGCTTGACCGCTACCGCCTGGCCCAGGCGGCTGGCCCGCATGTCGGCAAATCCGGCGCGAAAGGCGCCGATGATCGTAGGCAACGAGCGCGCCAGCGCGATGATTCCGGCGCTCGCGACGGCGCCCGCGCCGATATAGAACACGAATGCCGCGCGAATCTCGCCGGCGTTCATGTCCCGAATCAGCGTGGTCGTGCCGAACATCGGCTCGGTCATCGCGCTGCCGAACACCTTGATCGCCGGCATCAGCACCACGTAGGCCAGGCACCCACCGGCGAACAGGTAGCCCGCGATCCGCGGGCCGATGATGTAGCCGACCCCCAGCAGCTCCGGGCTCACCTCCATCCGCACTTCGGCGTTCTGATAGCCGCGCAGCACCGTCCCGGGGTTCTCCCGCCACATCCTGACCGCCGTCATCAGGAACTTGTAGAAGAACGCAATCCCGAACGCCTGGAAAACCGTTTTGGCGTGGATGCCGCCCCGCTCTCCCGCGATCAGCACTTCAGCGCACGCCGTGCCCTCGGGATAGGGGAGATTGCCGTGCTCTTTCACGATCAGCGCGCGGCGCAGCGGGATCATCATCAGCACGCCCATCAAGCCGCCCGCAATCGCCAGGATGGTGACGCGCCCAATGTCGAGGTCGTAGCCCATCAACAGAATCGCCGGAATCGTGAACACGACTCCGGCCGATACCGAATCCGCCGCCGAGCCCGTCGTCTGGACGATGTTGTTCTCGAGGATCGTCGAGCGGCCCAGCCAGCGGAAAATCGTGATCGAGAGGACCGCGATCGGGATCGACGCGCTGACGGTGAGGCCGATCTTCAGCGCCAGGTAGACGTTCGAGGCGCCGAAAACCAGCCCGAGGAGGACGCCGAGCGCGATCGCGCGTGGAGTCAGCTCCGCGGGCGATTGGCTGGCTGGTATGTAGGGTTGGTGCGCCGCCCGAGGTGCGGTCATAGGCCGCAGAATCTGCGCCCGAAACTGCGTTGGTGTCCAGCAGTGGTCCGCGTTTGCGACTCGAACCTGAGCGCGGCACGCGGGTATGGGGTTCCGCATGTCCGAATCCAGCGACTTCAACCCGCTCGAGCTGCGGGCCGCGCTCGCGGACGCCTACGAGATCGAGGCGCCGATCGGGCGCGGCGGAATGGCATACGTCTATCTCGCCCGCGAGCGACGGCTGGACCGGCGTGTCGCGATCAAGGTGCTGCCACCCGATCTCGCCGCCGATGAGTCGTGCCGCCGGCGGTTCCTGAGTGAGGCGCGCACGGTCGCGCGCCTGACCCATCCGAACATCGTGTCGATCTACACGGCGGACGAGATCGGCGGGTTCGTGTTCTTCGCGATGGCGTACGTCTTGGGGGAGACCTTGACGCAACGCGTGGCGGCGCAAGGGCCGCTCGATCCCCATCAGGCGGGCCGGCTGCTGTGCGACATCGGCGAGGCCCTGGATTACGCGCACGCGCGCGGCGTCGTGCATCGCGACGTGAAGCCCGACAACATCCTGCTCGACGGCGCGACGGGACGGGCGCTGCTCTCCGACTTCGGGATCGCCCACGAGCATCCGCGGTCCAGGCGGCGCGGCGTCCTCGGACGTCCAGCCGCGCCGCGCGGCGGCGTGGTGGGAACCCCGGCGTTCATGAGCCCGGAGCAGGCGCGCGGCGATACCGTCGACGCGCGCAGCGACATCTACTCGCTCGGCGTCGCCGCGTACTACGCGCTCTCCGGGTGCCTTCCGTTCATTGCCGCAACGGATGAGGGTCTGCTGGCGCTGCACATTACGGAGCCCGCGCCGCCGCTCACCCTGGTCGCGCCGTTGGTGCCGCCGCGCGTTGCCGGCATCGTTGATCGCTGCCTCGCAAAGGAGCCCTGGGCGCGCTTCCCCGACGCGGCGGCGCTGGTGCGGGCGACGGCGGAGGCGGTCGGAGGTGCACCGGTTCCGCTCGCGGTGCGCGCCTTCCTCGTACGAAGCACGCACCTCGAGGCGACCGCGCTGACCCACGCGTTGATAACGGGAGTGGGACTTCTGCCCTGGGCCGTTGCAGCCTGGCTTTCGCCAGCCGATTCGGCGGAGCGCATCGGTGCGACCGTGGCGCTCGCGGCGGCGCTTGCCCTGCCGGCGGTGGTCGGCATCGTCCGCGCGCGCCGCCTGCTCGCGGCCGGGCACGGCCGCGGTGAATTGGTGGCCGCGCTCGCGGCGCGACAGGCGCGGCGGCGGGAGGAGCTGGCATTCGTCTACGGCCCGGAGCCCACGAGCTTCGAGCGCGGACTCGCATGGCTCGCGCGCGTGGCGTTGCTCGCGACGATCGCGAGTGTCGCCGCCGCGCTCGGCCTGATCGGGGTGCCCAGCCAGCTCGTGCCCTTGCTCCCCTCCATTGGCTTGGGGGGTGCCGCGACCGCGTTGCTCGCGGGTGTCGTCGCGCGCGCCCGGACGGAGCAACGCACCGACCCGTTAGGGGAGCGCGGTCTGCGGTTCTGGCGAGGTCCCGTCGGGCGCGCGCTCTTCCGCATCGCCGGTCTGCGACGCACGCCGGTCACGCCAGTTGTCACCATTCTGGGACGTGTGGAAACGCCCGCCTAGGCGCCGATCGTTAGTTTAGGGGTGCCATGACTCACCCCGCTCCCGACCGGTTGTTTCTCGACTTTCAGTCGGCCGTCGCCGGTCGCTACTCTCTGGAGCGCGAGCTGGGGCGCGGCGGCATGGGGGTCGTCTACCTGGCGCGCGAAGTCCGGCTCGACCGGCCCGTAGCGATCAAGCTGTTGCCGCCGTCCAAGGCATCGGATCCCAAACTGCGCGACCGGTTCCTGCGGGAAGCGCGCACGGCGGCCAAGCTGTCCCACCCCAACGTCATTCCGATTCACGCCGTCGAAGAGATCGGCGAATTCGTCTTTTTCGCGATGGCATACATCGAAGGCGAGACGCTGACCGAGCGCGTGCGACGCCGCGGCCCGCTGACGCCCTCCGATGCATCCCGTGTGCTCCGGGACGTGGCCTGGGCGCTCGCCTACGCGCACCAGCAGGGCGTCATCCACCGCGACGTGAAGCCGGACAACATTCTCCTCGAGAACGGCGGCCGCGTGTTGGTGGCCGACTTCGGCATCGCCGGCGTCGTGGCGGGCGCGGGCGCGCTCGCGACGGGTGAAGTCATCGGCACCCCCGAATTCATGAGCCCCGAGCAGGCGTTGGGCGAGGCCGTGGACGCACGCAGCGATCTGTACTCGCTCGGCATCGTCGGCTACTTCGTGTTTTCAGGCGGTTTGCCGTTCGAAGCGGACAAGGCCACCGAAGTGCTCGCGAAGCAGGTCACGGAGCCCGCCCCGCCGCTCTCCTCGGTGGCGCCACTCGTCCCGCGCCGGCTGACGCAAGCGATCGACCGCTGTCTCTCCAAAGAGCCCGGCGAGCGGCCGGAAGGACCCGCGGTGCTGGCCGAGCAGCTGAGCCACGCGTTGGAACAGCGTCGCGAGCTGCCGATCGCACTGCGCGCCTTCGTAAAACATGACGCACGGCTCGATGGCAGCGGCGTCCTGCTGTATCCGTTCGCGATGCTCCTTGCCACACCGCTCGTCGGCTTCTGGACGGGGTCGGTGATGGCCGGCTTCGCCACGCTGGTGTCCGGGTACACGCTCGTGCCGCTCGGCGTCCTGGTGAACCGCGCCCGCCGCCTGCTCAACGCCGGATTTGGACATGGCGACATCGGCGTGGCGTTCAAGGCGGAGATCGACCGCAGCCGCGAGGAACGCGCCTACGGACTCGGACACGGGGGAGGTCCATCGGTGTTCGAGCGCGTGCTGCGCTGGATCAGCGGCGTGGGTCTGGGCACCGCCGTGATGAGCCTGTCGGGGTTGCTCGGGTTGGCGCCGCCGTGGGCCGAGTATAATCTGGCCTGGCTGTTTGGGTGGTCGCTCACGGTGGGAATGGGCTCGGGCGTCGGCGCACTCATCATGCTGCAGCGCCGGCGCGACGTGGACGCCGAATTCTGGGGACGGCTCTGGACGGGACGTCTCGGCCGCTGGCTGTTCGGTTTCGCGCGCCTGTTCACGAGCGCGAAAGCGCTCCCCGCCTCGCTGACGCACCGGCCGACGGAGCTGGCGCTTGGCATGGCGGCCGAGCAGCTGTACGACTCGCTGCCCAAAGAAACGCGAACGCAGCTCCGCGATTTGCCCGATGTCGTGCACCGGCTCGAGCAGGACGCGCAACGGATGCGCGCGAGGCTCGAGGAGCTGCACGAGGCGCTGTCAGACGTCGGCCAGCGCGGGAATCCCGAGCCGTCGATCGCCGCCCGGCACGACCGCATCGTGGCGGACCTCAGCAAGGAGCGGGACGTGGTGCAGCAGCGACTCAAGGACGCGGTCGCGGCACTCGAAACGATCAGGTTGAATCTGTTGCGCCTGCACGCCGGCACGGGGACGGTACAGAGTCTGACGACCGACTTGGGACTCGCGCGCGACGTCGCCGAGGAGATCAGCGCGCACGTCGACGGCCACATCGAGGTGGAGCGGGAGCTGCAGCGGTGAGGCCTGGCGCGGCACCGGATCGACTGTTCCTGGATTTTCAAGCAGCGCTGGCCGGCCGATACTCGTTGGAGCGGGAGCTCGGACGGGGCGGTATGGGGATTGTCTACTGCGCGCGCGACTTGCGGCTCGAGCGCGTCGTGGCCATCAAGCTGTTGCCGCCGCAGCTGGCCAAAGCAGCGGAGCGCCGCGAGCGCTTCGTGCGCGAGGCCCGGATGGCAGCGCAACTTTCCCATCCTCACATCATCCCAATTCACGCCGTTGAAGAAGTCGGCGCGCTGGTGTTCTTCGTCATGTCGTATGTCGATGGGGAAACACTGGGGACCCGGTTGCGGCGCGATGGCCGTTTGAAGCCTGCCGACGCGGCGCGGATTCTCCGTGAGGTGGCGTGGGCGCTCGCGTATGCGCACCGGCAGGCCGTGGTGCACAGAGATATCAAGCCGGACAACATCCTCCTCGAGAAGAGTAGCGGCCGGGCGCTCGTCGCCGATTTCGGCATCGCTCGTCTGGTGGCAGCGCCACGGGAAGGCGACTCGGGCGAAGGCCGGTTGGTCGGCACGCCCGAATACATGAGCCCCGAGCAGGCGTTAGGCGAGTCCGTCGATGGACGCAGCGATCTCTATTCGCTCGGCGTGGTCGGTTACTATGCACTCTCGGGCCGCCTACCCTTTGCCGGTGCCACGGCGACCGCACTGATCGGCCAACACGTCAGCCAGACCCCGCCGCCGCTCGGCGCCCACGCCGCGCCGCCCCAGCTTGTCGCCGCCATCGAGCGTTGTCTCGCGAAGAACCCCGGGCAGCGTTTTCAAACAGGCGAGGAGCTGGCCGCCGCGCTCGATCCAGTCGTGGAGGGACGGCGCGAGTTGCCGGTGCCAATCCGGGCGTTTCTCTCGGAGAGTCGCGCCCAGGCGCGTGCGCAGTACGTCGGTCCCTTCATCGTGGCCGCGGTGCTCGTCCCCATGGGCCTCAACTTTCTTCTCGATACCGTCTTCGCCGGCACCCCCCCCACGGCCTTTCGGGGTGGACTGGCGGCAATTGCCGCCGTGCTCGTTGTCGCCGCCGCAGTCTCTCCTATCGCGCTCGCCGTCCGAAGCGTGCGTCGTTTCCTGAAGGCAGGCTACCGTCACGAGGATTTGGTGCACGGTCTTGGACTCGAGCTCGCCCGGCGGCGGGAGGAGCAGGAGTTCGCGGCCGGTGCGCAGGGGGCCACGTGGTGGGAGCGGTTGATGCGCACGAAGATGTACGCCGCGCTTGCCCTGGTGGCCCTCAGTGGCGCCGCCGCGTTCCTGCTTCCCTATCCGGCCGTGCTTTTTGCGTTTGGTCTGTTCGGCTTGTCGTCCGCGGCAGCGGTGGCAACCGGGGTCGCGGCGCTCGCGGCGAGCCGGAGCCGATTGGACGACGCCGAAGCGCGTCGCTTCAGATTTTGGAGAGGCAGAATCGGCCGGTGGCTGTTCCGGCTGGCCAGCCTCGGCCTGCGGGGTCGCGCGGGGGAAGGGCCCCTGCCCGTGGCGGACCGGCCCACGGAGGTCGCTCTCGGCTTGGCGGCGATCGATCTGTTCGACGCCCTCCCCGGGGACGTACGGCGGGCGCTGGGTAATCTGCCGGCCGTCGTGCGCGCGCTGGAGGAGCAAGTGCAGCGCCTGCGAAATGACGGTCAAGCAGGCGAGCTGCGGGAAGCTTTGGGGGCGCTCGAGACCATACGTTTCGACCTGCTGCGCCTGCATGGCGGGGCCACCACGCTCGCGGGACTGACTGCCGACTTGGGGGCGGCGCGCGAGATCGGTGAGCGGGTGGACGCCCTGCTGACGGGGTCGCGCGAGGTGGACCAGGCGCTGGAACGCCGGTAGCGCCAACGCCAGCCCCGGCTTTTACTTACTGCTTATCGCCGCCAACACGAACCCGTGCCCGCGCGTAAGAAGGTATCCATGCTACGCTCGCATAACTGCTCGCTGTTCCTAATCCTGGGAGCGCTCTCGGCCTGCGGCCGGGGGGGTGAAGCGAGCGGCGCACAACGCCCGAGCGGGGCTCGCTCCATCCCGGTGGCCGTCACGGCGGTGGCGACCCGCGATCTGGCGCGCTCGGTCGTCGTCACGGGACCGGTCGAGCCGGTGCGGACAATCGGGGTCAACAGCCTGCTCGCCGGGACCGTTCTGGCCGTGCACGCCCAGGAGGGCGATCGGGTCCGCCAGGGGCAGCTGCTCGCCGAGCTAGACGCGCGCGAGACGCGGGCGCAGTTCGAGCGGGCGCAGGCGGTGCTGGCGAACGCGCAGACCGTGTTCGAGCGCAATGAGCAGCTGGCCGCATCCAAAATCATCACCGACGCCGAATTCGAGCAGTCGCGCTCGGCCCACGCAGTGGCAAAGAGCGACGCCGAAGTGTGGCGCACTCGTCTCGCGTTCACGCGCATCCTCGCGCCGTCGGCCGGTGTCGTCACGGCGAAGCTCGTGGAGGCGGGCAGCGCCGTCTCCCCGAACCAGCGGGTGTTCGACATCGCCGACATGAGCCTGCTCGTCGTGCGGGTGCAGGTCTCCGAGCGGGACGTCGTGCACGTGCGGCCGGGCGCCGCGGTGACGGTCGCCTTCGACGCCTACCCCGACACTCCGGGCACGGGGACCGTGCGCCGCGTGTTCCCCACCGCCAACGCCGACAGCCGGCTCGTACCGGTCGAGATCGCGCTGGGCCGGCTGTCCGATGGCGTCGTGGCCCGTCCCGGGTTTCTGGCGCGCGTCACGTTCCACCTCGACCGCCGCGCGGGCACGCTCGCCATCCCCGCGCCTGCCGTCGGCGTCGCGGACGAAGGGGCGTTCGTCTTCGTTGTGGAGGCCGACTCGGTGGTGCGTCGCCCCGTGGGTCTGGGCGTGACGGCGGATGGCTGGGTGGAGGTGGCGCAGGGCCTGCGGGCAGGTGAGCTGGTCGTCACGTCGGGTCACACGAATCTGCGCTCCGGTACGCGGGTGCGCGTCGCCACCAGCGGAGTCGAGGAGTGACGGCACCGGGCCGCCGCCGCAGCCTCACCAGCGGCGCGATCGCGCGCCCGATCGGCACGCTGGCGATTTGGTCGGTTGTGATCGTGCTCGGCCTGTTTTATGTGACGCGCCTACCGCTCGATCTGCTGCCGCAGATCGTCTATCCGCAGATCCGCGCCAACGTCAATTACCCCGGCGTCGCACCCGAGGTGATGGAAGAGCAGGTGACCAAGGTCCTGGAAGCGGCCCTGGCCACGACGGAGAATCTGGTGCGGCTCGAGAGCGAGACCGAGGAGGGCCGCGCGGGCGTCAACCTGCATTTCCGCTACGGCACCGACATCAACTTCGCCCTCCAGGACGCCTCCAAGAACCTCGACCGCGCGCGCAGCCGGTTGCCGCTCGACGCCGACCCCGCCACGATCTTCAAGTTCGATCCGTCGCAGATTCCCGTCTACGAGGTCGCGTTCAGCTCGCCGGTGCGCCCCCCCGTGGATCTGCGCGACTGGGTAGACCTGCGCCTCAGGCCGCAGCTCCTGACGGTGGAGGGGATTGCGTCGGTGGACGTGTCGGGCGGGCTGGTGCGCGAGATCCAGGTCACGCTCGATCAGGAGCGGCTGCGCTCCTACGGCCTGGCCTTGGGCGACGTGCTCCAGGCGCTCCGCGACGCGAACCAGGATCTCGCCGCCGGCAACGTGACGTCCTCGAGCTTCGAGCTCGTCGGGAAGACCGAGGGGAAATTCCGCTCGCTGCAGGACATCCGGGGGGTGCTGCTCACCGTGCCGGGCTCGGGCCAGCGGATCCCGCTCTCGGAAATCGCGCGGATCGAGGACACCCACCAGGAGCAGCGCCTTTGGGTACGGCTCGATGGCGAGCCGGCGGTGAAGCTGTCGGTGCGCAAGCAGCCGGACGCCAACACGCTCGCGGTGGCGCGCGGCGTCGGCCGCCGGCTCGAACAGCTCGGTGCCTCGCGCTACATCCCGCAGGACGTTCGCTACGAGGTGATCAACGATCAATCGTTCTTCATCAGCAATGCGGTGGCGGGGGTCCGCGATGCCGCGTTCATGGGCGCGGCGCTCGCGATGCTCATCGTCCTTCTCTTCCTCGGGAGCGTCCGTAAGACCCTGATCATCGGCACGGCGATCCCGCTCGCGGTGCTCGCCGCATTCTTCCTGATGGGCGTGGGCAACCTGACGCTCAATATCATGAGCCTGGGCGGTCTCGCCCTCGGGGTCGGGATGCTCGTGGACAACGCCATCGTGATGCTCGAGAACATCTATCGGCATCGGGAGATGGGCACCGGCGATCCGGAGGAAGCGGCGCATACGGGCTCCGCCGAGGTCACGTCGGCGGTCATCGCATCCACGGCGACCAGCCTCGCCGCCGTGGTGCCGTTCCTGCTCATCAGCGGCCTCGCCGCGCTGATCTTCCGCGAGCTGATCCTCACGATTTCCTTCGCGATGCTGGCTTCACTCGGTACCGCGCTGTCGCTCGTGCCGATGCTGGCGGCCCAGCTCGGCAAGATCCAGCGCACCAGCGGACTCGAGCACTCGCGCATTATCGAGCGGTTCGACGAAGGTGTGGGCTGGGTCCGGACGCGATACCGCCGCGTGGCGGCCGCGGCCGTGCGTCGCCGTGGGTGGGTACTCGGCGGGGCGTTCGCCGTGCTTGCCCTTTCGCTGCTGCTCGTCCGCACACTCGGCAACGAGTTCCTCCCCGCGGTGGACGACGGGAATCTGAGCGTCAATCTCCGGCTCCCGCCCGGCGCCGCGCCCACGCAGACCAACGAGCTCGCCGCGCGGCTCGAGGGGGTGGTACGCGACATGCCCCACGTGCGGCACATCTTCACGACCGCCGGCGGATTCCTGTTCGGCGGCGGCACGGCGGCGCGCAGCGGGCGCGGCTCGATCAACGTGATTCTCGCTCCGACCGCGGAGCGCGGCGACTGGCCGGCCGGGCGCTGGGTGGCGACGCTGCAGGCGCGGATCGACTCGCTGGCCGTCCCCGGCGCCCGCATCTTCGTGCGGCCGCCCAGCATCCGCGGGCTGCGTACCAACGTGTCGGGATCGGATGTCTCGATCAACGTGCAAGGCGACGAGCTCGCGGTGCTCCAGCGACTCGGCGCCGAGATCATCGCCCGCCTGCGCGGCATTCCCGGACTCGAGTCGGTCGAGCCGTCGGCCGAGGAGGCGAGCCCGACGCTGGTCGTAGCGCTCGACCGCCAGCGCGCCGCCGACCTTGGGCTCAACGTGGCCGCCGTGGGCCAGGCGGTCCGCGTGGCGCTCGACGGCGCTATTCCCACACGGTTCACCGACGCCAACCAGGAGTACGCTATCCGCGTGCGCCTCCCGCGGGAGCGGTTCCAGAATGCCGAGGACCTGGGCGGGATCGCCCTGTTCGCCGGCCGCGACCGGCCCGTGTACCTGCGCGACGTGGCCAGCGTCGCCCTGAAGGCGGGTCCATCGAGCATCCGCCGCGAAAACCAGAATCGCCAGTACCGCATCAACGCCGACGTCAATGACGCGGTGGCCTCCG
>Ga0214472_10004996_pt1 | contig 13960 bp, 12 predicted proteins | sample RVTome_6_FD_207662 | JGI IMG/M metagenome (GOLD analysis project Ga0214472, IMG submission 207662) | Soil microbial communities from uranium-contaminated site in the Upper Colorado River Basin, Wyoming, United States - RVT140D175 | ecosystem: Environmental > Terrestrial > Soil > Contaminated >... | reverse complement strand
CGGTCCTCGAGAAAGGCGGGGAGGGGTTCGAGGACGCCTCCGGGCACGGTTCCTATCCGGATCACCGCGATCCTGCTCACCGTCAACCCTGCTTGAGGTCGTAGGCCTTGATCTTGTTGTAGATCGTCGTTCGGTCCACACCCAGGAGCCGCGCAGCCCGGGAGACGTTCCACCCCGTTTCTTCGAGGGCCCGGGCGATGTGCGCCTTTTCGACCTCCGACAGGGGGAGAATGGGCGGACCCCCGTTGGACCCGACGCGGGACTCGTGATTCTCGACCGGGATGGGGAGGTGCTTGGGAAGCACGAGCCGGCCCGGATCCCCCCGCTGCACGACCAGCGCGCGTTCCATGGCGTTGGCCAGCTCCCGCACGTTCCCCGGCCAGTCGTAGGACTCCAGCCGCGCCACCGTTTCGGGGGCGAGACGGGGGACGGGGACGTTCATGGAACTCGCCAGCCGTTCCAGGAACGCCTCCGCGAGGAGCACGATGTCCTCACGCCGCTCCCGGAGGGCGGGTAGGGGGATCTGGAACACGTTGATGCGGAAGTAGAGATCGTCGCGAAAACGGCCCTGGCCCACCTCTTCCCACAGGTCCTTGTTGGTGGCGGCGACGAGCCGGAAGTCGGCCCTCACCTGATGAGCACCCCCCACCCGGGTGATCTTCTTGTCCTCGAGCACGCGCAGCAGCTCGACCTGGATCCGGGGCGAGATCTCTCCGATCTCGTCGAGAAAGAGCGTGCCTCCGTCGGCGATCTCGAACTTCCCCTTGTGCCGGTACTGCGCCCCCGTGAACGCTCCGCGCTCGTGGCCGAACAGCTCGCTCTCCAGCGTGCCCTCGGGGAGAGCGCCGCAGTTGACCACCACCAGCGGCATGTACGCGCGGGGGCTGCCCGCGTGGAGGGCCCGGGCAACCAGTTCTTTCCCCGTCCCCGATTCTCCGGTGATGAGGACGGCGGTGTCGGTGGGGGCGACGGTGTCGATCAGCTCCTTCGCCCGGCGGATGAGGGGGCTGTTGCCCAGGATCGGCTGCGGTTGGACCACGTGGTCCAGGTGCTGCTTGAGAGATAGGTTCTCGCGTTCCAGGCTCCGCCGCTCGGCGGTATGCCGCACGATGTGGCTCAGCCGCTCGGGGTCGAAAGGTTTGGTGATGTAATCGAAGGCGCCTTCCTTGAGGGCCTGCACCGCGGTGTCCACCGATGCGAATGCGGTCATGATGATGACCGCGGTCCGGGGCGAGGCCTCGAGGATCCGCCGCTGCAGTTCCAGCCCGTCCATCCCCGGCATCTTGATGTCCACCAGGGCAAGATCCCACTCGCTCTCCTTGAGAGCCTGCAACGCATGGGCGGCGTCTTCGGCCGCCTTGACGTCGTGTCCGTCCTCTTCGAACCAGCCCGAGAGCGAGTCCCGGACGATGGCCTCGTCGTCGACGACGAGAATCCGCAGCCGGACCGTCCCGTTGTCGATCATGTCTTCACCTCCGTGGCTTCCCGCGACGGGGCGCCGGATGTCGTCTTGCCCGCAGGGAGCACGATCCTGAACACGGTACCCCGGTCCGGATGCGAGTCGAACGTCACGCGGCCCCCGTGCCGCTTCACGATTCCGTAGAGTACGGCCAGGCCCAACCCGGTCCCGTGGCCCTCGGTCTTGGTCGAGAAGAACGGTTCGAATATGCGGGGTTTGACCTCGTCGGGGATTCCGCAACCGGTGTCGGCGACGGTGATCTCCAGCTCGGAACGTCCGGCGTCGTAATGCGTGGCCAGGGACAGGTCGCCGCCGTCGGACATCGCCTCCAGGCCGTTGATGACGACGGCCAGAACCGCCTGCTCGATCTCGGATCCGTTGCAGTATATGTCGGGGGCGGCGGGATCCCGCTCCACGTGCACACGGACCTCGGACAGGTCCGCCTTATGCTGCACGAGCCGGACCACGCGGTCCAGCCGTGCGTTGATGTCCTCGGGCGCGTAGGTGCCGCTGCCCTGGCGGGCGAAAAGGAGCAGATCGCGCACGATGTCTCCGCACCGGGCGGTTTCCGTCTCGATCGTGGTCAGGGTCGCCTCGAGCTCTTCGCGCCGGCCCTCCTCAAGGAGGCGGGGCAGGCGCCGGTGGGCGAGCTTGGCCTGCATCATGACCCCCGCCAGCGGGTTGTTGATCTCGTGGGCCACGATGGCGGCGAGCTTGCCCAGGGAGGCCATCTTCTCCGAGAACACCATCTGATCCCGGGTCTCCTCCAGCTCGCGTGTCTTTTCCACGATTCCGGCCTGGAGTTTGCGGTTCCAGGTCGCCAGCTCCTCCTGTGCGCGCTCCAGCTGGTCGAGCATCGAGTTGAAGGCGGAGGCGAGTTCTCCCAGTTCCGCGGGGGAGGTTCCCTCGACGCGGCGGGAAAGTTCTCCGCTGCCCGCTGCCCGGATCCCCGCGAGCACCGACCGGAACGGCCGGTTGACCACCCGTGTGGTGACCCCGCCCACGATGCCCACCAGCACCACGATCACCCCCACACCGAGCATGGCCATCTGGCTCCGCGACCGCCGCATGGCCGCGTCCAGCGATTCCGTGGACAGCTCGATGTCGAGCATGCCCAGCACGCGGATGTCGGCGGAATGGGCGTGGCAAGCCGCGTTCGAGCATTCGGGCGTGTTCAGGATCGGCACCCCGAGCCCGAGCGCGCTCCCGCCGCCTTCGGTCCTGTACACGCGCAGGCCATCGCGGAGGTCCATCGGAGGGATCGGGGTTCCTTCCTCGTGGCACCCCCGGCACACCGGGTGGGTGAGGTCCATCCGCCGCCCCACCTCCAGGGAGTCGTTCGAGTAACGGACGGCGCCTCGCTCGTCCACCAGACGCAGGGCGAGAACATGTCTGCGGTGGCCGATCCGGTCCAGGATGTTCTCGAGGTGGCGGCGGTCGTTTTCGAGCATGGAGGCGTGCGTGCTCGAGAGGACGGTTTCGCCCATCCCCACCGCACTGTCCTCGAGCATGGCGTGGAGCTGGCGGCGGTGCAGGTTGAGAGCGAACCATCCGCTCGCCCCGAGCAGCAGAACAAGGCTGATCGTCAGGAGCGCGATCAGCCTCCATCCCAGGCTGCGGCCGAAGCCGCGCAGGATGGGCCGGAAGACCCCCGATGCCCTCCCCCGGGGAGGGCCGGGCCCGGCCCGGTCCGCGTTCATGGCCCGCTCATCGCCGGTTCCCCCTCCTCGCCGGGGTCGCTCTCGAAAACCGGCAGATACCGTGCGGCCAGATAGAAAGCGGTCACGCCGATGGTCACGAGCATCAGGGACACCGCGATCTCGGTCCAGGCCGGCGTATAGGTCTCCCCCCGGACGACCTCGAAACCGGTCACGGTCACGTTGAGGCGGTTGATGATGAAGCCTAGAACGGCGAGTTGCGCCGCATGGTAGAGCCACTGGGTGTTCTGCCTGACCCGCGGCCATGCGAACAACAGCATGGGGATCACGAACCCGGCCGAGATCTCCACGAGAAAGAACACCGACGCCCGGGACACCGGCCAGAGGGCGGCGAGAGCCCCGGTCCGGGTCATGTCGAGAAGCCGCACGGCCAGATAAATGGCCATGACCGCGGCCGCGATCCGCCCCACGGAGCGAAGGAGGTCCGACTCCAGGGCCCGGTTGAACGTCTTGGCACTGAGGTTCGACTCGAGAATGGCCATGCTGAGCCCGACCGCCACCGCGGAGATGAAGAACAGCAGCGGCAGAAGAGGCGTGTACCAGAGTTCGTGCAAGCGGCCGGGCACGATCAAGAACAGGCTTCCCAGCGAGGACTGGTGCAGCATCGACAGGAGCACGGCGAGGATGGTGAGGGGGAAGGTCAGCCGGTGGGCGAACCGGGTGGATCGTCTCCACTGCAGCTTCTCGAACACCAGGACGGAGGCCTCGGCGGCCAGGACTATCGTGTACAGGGTCACGCACCAGGCGACCTCGAACATCACCGAATGGGGATTCCACATGATGATCGGGTGCCAGATGCGGAAGGGGTGACCGAGATCGAAGAGAAGCCCGCCCACCACCAACACGTACCCGATGAAGGCGGTAAGCACGGCGGGCCGGGCCAGGGGACGGTATTTCTCGATGCCGAGCACGTAGACGAGCGCGCTCACCGTGAACCCGCCCGCGGCGAGGCCGACCCCGCAGAGCACGTCGAACCCGACCCAGAGGCCCCAGGGGAACGTGTCGTTCAGGTTCGTGCTTCCACCCAATCCCTGGGTGATCCGGATCAGCGTCGCGTATCCTCCGGCGAGCACGCACAAGAATCCGATCAACCGCCATACCGTCACGTGTCGTAGGAACCGATTCATGACTCCGCCCCTCCTTCACCGTTGGATTCGGTCCGTTGCTTGGCGAGAGCGATCCGCCGCCGGATGATCCAGTTGACCGCGAGCATCCCCGCCCCCGCCGCGCCCACCGCGGTCGGGATCTGCGACAGCACCACCCAGGTCTTCTGGGGGAGCGACTCCCGGGGGATGTTCACATCGAAGGCGTTCATGATCTCGGGAGGTCCGATGATGAGAACCGAGGTTCCGCCGGCCTCCTCGGCGCCGTAGACGCGGGGCGCGTAGGTGTCGGGATCCTCCGCGATCCGTTTCCAGGCCTCGGCAAGGAGCTCGGTGCGGTCGCCGAACACCGTCGCATCGAACTCGCAGGCTTCCGCGCAGGCGGTGGGTCTGCCCTCGACGAGACGGTGGGAGCAGAGCTGGCATTTCTGCACGCGGGGGGTGGTGGAGTCCCACTCGTAGCGGGGGATCCCGAACGGGCAGGCCACGATGCAGTAGCGGCACCCGATGCATTTTTCGTACTCGTACACCACCGGTCCCTCCGGGGTCTTGTGCAGGGCCCCGACCGGGCACGCCGAAGCGCAGCTCGGTTCGATGCAGTGCATGCACATCCTCCGGAGATAGCTCTCGTCCAGCTCCTCGAGAACCGTGTAGTCCGTGGTCGAGAGCTTCTTGCCGTGAGTTCCCGGCAGTTCGAACTCGGCCCGGCACGCGTCGAGGCACGCTTCACAGCCGACGCATCGTGAGGCGTCGAACAAGAGGCCGTACATCGTCTAAACCTCCCTATTCGCTGTCCAGAGACAGGAACTCGCGGGTCAGGGAACGCCATTCGTCCCCCGCGAGCGATGATCCGATGTCCTCGATAAGCCCGCCGCCGTCCTGGATGACGCTTCCGTGGGCGGTCATCAGCTGGTGCTGGAACCGGTCGCGGGTGTCTTCCATCCAGCGGCGCACGAGGGTGCCGTTCAGCAAGTTGCTCAGATCCTTCCCGAGCTTGGTCGAACTCACCTGATACAGCCACCCGAGGCCGTAGGAGTCCCGGAATTCGATGTCCGGATCCCGCTTGAGTCGTGGATTGACTCCCACGATCTCTCCACCCACGGGGGCGCGGAGGGTGGTCGTGGTGCCGTTGCGGGTGACGGTGGCCACCGGATCGCCGGGGGCGACCACGGTTCCCATCGGTTCCACCCGAACGCGGGCGCCGGCGCCGATGAGCCGGCGGCCGAAATCGTCGATACCGACGAACGCCCGATCGGGAGCCACCCGGTGGGCCCAGAGATGCCCGGGGTGATAGCTCAACCCGTCGAGCAGCTTGAAGCCGCCGACCCAGACCGGCTCGTTTTCCTCGATGGACGTGTGCTGGGCTTCACCATCCAGCAGGAGCGCCATGCGGCGCCGCCTTTCTCGTACATAGTCCACGGCTACGAACGCCAGGAACGTCAGTGCAACCAGAATGACTACCATGGGGTTCACCTCCCTCGGACGACGATGTGTCGTCCCGTTGGTTTCTGCAGAGGTGTACCGCATGACGCGTGCCAATTCGAAGTCCGGGCGCGGATGCCTTCGAAACCGCACCCGTGTGGAGGGTTGCGACGGTATCCATGAAGAACGAATCCACAGCTCCCGAACGGTCACTGTGGAGTTCCTCTACGTATTGCATCTCGACTCCGGCTTATTCGTCCGGGGGTCGCGGGTTAGGCGGGGTGTCGAAGATTTCCACGCCGTGGAGGATTTCGGCACCCCGCACACCCGGCCCCGATCAGTCACCCGCGCTCTCGCCGGCGGGTGCGGCGGGAACCGGGTGGGCGATTCGTTTCAGCGCTTCCTCGAAGGCGAACTCCTTGTAGAAGGAGTTGCCCTCGGGGGTGTGGCATCCGACACAGGTCTTCTCGGTGATGACGGTCAACCCGAAGTCCTCGCACGGCATCTCACCCGCGGCGATGCCCTCCATCACCCGCTTCCGGAAGTACTCGCTTGGCGGCCTCGGCGATCGCTTCCTCGGTGGCCAGGGTGGCGAACGCCTTGGCGTGGGGACCGTTGCTCCAGACGACGTACTGCTGTCCGATCGCCTCCTTCTTGTGACACATCCTGCACTTGGCGGCCCCGATATAGGTGAACGCCTCCTCCGGCGAGGCTGGATCCTCGGCGGAGGCCGCCCCGGACAGGAGCAGACCGGCGAACAGCAGGGTCGTGATCAGTATTCGCATTGTTTCCTCCCGGTGCGCCCGCGTGGGGGACGCGCCTCATCCCAAGCACACACCATGAGTGTTCGGACACTCGGTTCCACGCTAGCATCGGAATACCGGCGATCCTATTGCATAGTCTGGACATGGCAAATCGTCGGAAGAGAGGCGACAAAACGGATCGACGGTGGGGGGAGAGAAAGGGCGGGGTTGCCCCTCACTCGCGCCGGCCGAGAACCGCCCGGAGAACCACCTCGCCGCCGTCCCGGAGCACCACCACCTCCACCGCGTCGCCGGGTTCCTTGCTCCGCAGCGCGTCGGTGTAGTCGTAGAGGTCTCCGATCTCGCGGCCCGCGAACCGGATCACGACGTCGCCCCCGCGGATCCCCGCCATCTCGGCCGGGCTCCCCTCCCGCACGCCGGTGAGGGCGACGCCCGGGTCCTCGCGGTCGGCGAAGTCGGGGATGGTCCCCAGGTACGGCCCGTAACCGCGCCCCGGTGAGCCGGAGCCGTGGGGGCCGTCGCGGTCCTCGGCGGCGCGGGCGAACTCGACCCGTTCGGGGCGGTTGGCCAGATCGACGACCGCGTCGTGAACCATCCGCGTCACCTCGAGGAACCCCTCGCGATCGATGCGGTCCCAGTCGTCGCTCGGACGGTGGTAGTCGCTGTGCAGCCCGCTGAAGAAGAACAGGACGGGGACGTCCTTGGCGTAGAACGACGTGTGGTCGCTGGCCCCGTAGCCGCTCGCGTCCTTTTTCACGTCCAGGGGAGAGGCTTCGGCGAGGCGGTCGATGAGGGGATCGAACTCCGGTGAGGTCCCCGTCCCCCCCACGGTGACGGCGTTCCCCTGGGGACGCCCGATCATGTCCATGTTGACCATGACCTGCAGCTCGTCGAGGGGAACGGGAGGGGCGTCGGTCATGTGAGCCGATCCCAGGAGCCCCAGCTCTTCGCCGCTGAACGCGGCGAACACCACGGTCCGCTCCGGGGGTTCTCCCGAGGCAAGGACGCGGGCCAGCTCCACCAGGGCCGCCACTCCGGAGGCGTTGTCGTCGGCGCCGTTGTGGATCTCGCCGACGGTCTTGGGGGCGAGACTCCCCATCCGGCCGACTCCCAGATGATCGTAGTGGGCTCCCAGGAGGACGGCGCCCGCCGAGGGATCCCGACCCGGAATCCGGGCCACTACGTTTTGGGTGGGCCGGCGTTCGGTCACGAGCGAGATCCCCATCTTGACCCGGACCGCGTCGTCGAGCGGGAACGAGTTCGGTTCCAGGGTCTCGTCGACGCGCCTCATCCACGCTTCGACGTCCACTCCCGCCGTCTCCAGAAAGTCCTCGCCGATGTCGCTCTTGATGTGGGCGGCCAGGATGCGCGAGCCGCCCAACCCCTGGTCCCCGGAGAGGCGGACGAGATCGTCATCCTCGTAGGCGTCGCTCAACGGGCCGGTGAAGAGCAAGATGCCGGCTGCCCCGTGCTCTCGGGCGTTGATCGCCTTGGTCCGGAAGAGGGCGTGGCGGCTCCACCCGGTCCCGTCGAACCCGCTGTGGGGGTTCTTCTGCTGGGGTTCGTGGCGGAGCGCGAGGACGATCTTCCCCTCGGCGTCGATTCCCGCGTAGTCGTCGTAGCCGGTCTTCTCGTCGGTGATTCCGTAGCCCGCGAACACCACGTTCGCCTCGATCTCCCCGCTCGCGGAGAACCCGAACGGGATGAAATCGTGCTTGACGCTGAACATCCCGAGACCGTGGAGACCCTCGACGACGAGCCGGTTGTCGTCCCCGTACTCGATGCCGATGGTGGCCACGTAACCCTGGAAGTAGGTGCCGCCGTCGCCGGCCGGTTCCAGCCCCGCCCGGGCGAAGCGTTCGGCGATCCACTCCGCCGCCGCCTCCTCGCCCGCCGAGCCCGTCATGCGCCCCCGCCGGGCGTCGTCGGCCAGCCATCGCACCGAGGCCATGAGGGAGTCGGCGGAGATCCGGGCCGGTCCCGAGAGCGGGGCCGATCCTTCGGGGCGGGCTGGAGAGTCCGGGCGGGCTGGAGAGGCGGCGGGGGAGGCGAAGGGGAAGGCGATCAGCGCGGCCAGCGCTGGAGAGGCGAAGGGGAAGGCGATCAGCGCGGCCAGCGCGGCGGCGGCCGCCGTCAACCGTGAGTCCATGCGGGTCCTTTCGGGCGAAGGGGGGTCGATGGGAAAGGACAAGGATACACGAATCGAAAGGGTGAGGGTCCGGGCCGCCCCGGCGACGGGCCGGGCTCAGAAGCGGCCGGAGAGCCGTTCCTTTGCCGGGAGGATCTCCAGACAGGTGGTCCACCAGCCCGTGGTCACGGTCTCGACGAACTCCTCGGGGAGCCCCTCCTCGCGCATCTCCGCCGCCAATCGTTCGTGATCGTAGCTCACGGGAACGTGCTCCGCCCGCCAGTCTCCGCCCGAAGCCTCGAGCAGCGCGTACCAGACCCGGGTGGTGCCGTCGTTTTCGGGCCGCCCGAGGGCGCCCACGTTCACCAGGCCGCGGCCGTCCGCCAGCCGGCGTTGCCATTTGATGCCGGTGTGGGTGGCCAGGATCAAATCCGCACCCGTGCGGTCCAGGAACCAGCGAATCAGCCCGTCGGGGGTGCCGCTCTCCCAGAGGAACTCGTTGGTCTGCCGCGGAGACCCGTGGCAGGTGAGGACGCGGGCGTCCCCCAGGCGGAACGTGAACGCGGTGGGGAGTCCGGCGAGCCACGCCCGGTTCTCGGCGGAGGTGTTGCGGTAGGTGTAGTCGTAGCTGATCTGGGCGAAGCGATTGTCCCGGGGGTCGGTGTAGCCGCACCCGCAGTCCTCGAGCCCGCCTCCCACGGACACGTCGTAGTTTCCGGCCATCACCCGCACTTCGTGGTCGCGGAGCAGGGGGAACACGCGGTCGGGACGGGGGCCGAACCCCCCGAGATCGCCGAGACAGACCAGCGACTCGGCGCCGCGCCCCCGGGCGTCGGCGATGGCCGCATCCAGGGCGAGGTAGTTGTTGTACACGCCCCCGAACACCGCGACCCGGGTGAGCGCACCCAGGTCCACGACGCCGCGGCCGCGCGGGGTGAGCACGGGATCGGGAAGGGTCTGGTCGCCCATGGCGTCTCCGGTCGTGTAGGTCAATAGTTGCCGCAGGTCATACCCGTCTCGTAACAGGTCCGGCAGGCATGATGGGCAAGCTCGACCGGGCCGAGCCCTCCGGTGAGGGCGGTGCCCGGCGCGATCCGCGCGGAGGGCTTTCCCACGAGGATCGGACATGCGTAGACGCCGTCGGCGGCGACGACGCGGGACTCGGAGCACTGCAGCGAGGACGCGTCGATGCCGCGCAGCATGGCCTCGGTGATCGCGCCCCCCCGCGTCGGATCCTCGAGCTTACCGGTGTGGAACACGGGCAGGATCTTGAGGCGGGGCCGGCGGATGCCGGCCTCCCCCAGGCAGGCCAGAAAGGCGTCGTAGGTGCTGCCGCCCTCGCCGGCCCGGCGGGGCGCGAGCAGGTATTCGGTCGCGGTGACGATGGGAGCGAGCCCGGCGCGGTCGAGCCGCACAACCGCCCGCAGGGCCTTGAAGTGGGCCCCGGCGCCCCGCACGGAGTCGTTGCGCGCGGGGTCGGGGTGGTCGAGGCTGACCCGGATCTCCAGGGAGTATCGGGCCCGCCCGGCCAGCTCCGCAAGCCCGGCCGCGAGGCGCTCGGTGACGAGGGTGCCGTTGGTGAGCACGGTGGTGGGGGCGACGGCGAGGGCGTCGGCGAGCATGGTGAGCAACTGCCGGTGCAGGAAGGGTTCCCCGCCGGTGAAGTAGACCTCCTTCACCCCGAGCGACTCGGCCTCGGCGAGCGCGCGGCGGACGGTGCCGGGGTCCAGGAACTCCAGGGAGTCGTTGCCGGGGGAGGAGTCCACCAGGCAATGCGTGCACTGGAGGTTGCAGAGGAGGCCGGTGACCTGGAACCACAGCGCGTGGAGACGCCGCATGGGGAGGACCGCGGGGGCGCCGTTCGTGGACACGGATGCGGCGTTCGGTTCAGGAGACATGGAGTTCCGGTTCTGCGTAGAGATCGAAGGTCGCGTCCGCGGTGATCAGGGTGAACGCGTCCCGGATTTGTTCCCGCCCCACCCGCATGAGGAACTGCGAGTTCCGGCCGTAGGACTTGTTTCCCAGGATGAAGAAGCCCGGCTCCGGGTTGGTGAGGGTGTCGGGACCGTGGGATCCCTGGGTCATGCAGTCGCCCCCGGCATCGCCGAAGAGGGCGGCGGCCAGCTTCATGGGACCCTCCGAGGCGTAGCATCGGTGGATCTGCAGCTCGCCGTGGAGCGAACGGTCGGGGTGGAACCCGGTCTGGGCCACCACCAGGTCCACGGTTGTGGATTCGGAGCCGGACCCACGGGTCAGGTGGACGGTGACGCCGTCCGCGGTTCGCTCGAACCCCTCGACCGAGGCCCCGCCCCGATGACGAAGCCAACCGGAGTTCTCGGCCGCGAGCGCGTTGGCCCGGTGCGCGAGGGTCGCGCGTCCGGGGAGAACATCGTTCTCGATCTCGGCGAGGGGCGCCCCCTCGCCCCGCGTCGTCCAGATCGCGCTGACCCCGGGGACGCCGGCAAGGGCGAGGATCGTGGTGGCCGCGGAGTAGCCGTCTCCGACCACCAGCACCCGGCGGCCCTCGAAGCGCGCCCGGTCGCGGCCGGCGGGGTCGGGAATCCCCTGGACGAGGGCATCCCCCAGCGAGCGCTCCCCGGGCGCGGGGATCCCGCCCCGGCCGACCCGGTTGGGTTGGCCGAACACCCCCGTGGCGTCGAGAACCACATCCGCCTCGTCGGTCCGCTCGCGTCCATCTTCCTCCAGCAGCAGGCGGAACGGAGACGCCGCGCGGTCCTTGCCGTCGATCACGCCGTCGCCCTTCAGCATCGCGGCCCGCCCCACCGAGACCACCCGGCACCCGGTGCGGATGCGGTTCCGGAGTTCGGGGAGGCGGGAGACGGGCTCCAGATACCGTTCGACCAGCTCGGCGCCGGTGGGGCAGGCAGGGTCGTCGCTCCCTGCGCGCCAGGTTCCCTCCGCGGCCAGGCGCCGCCGCCCCAGGGAAGACAGGTTCAGCGCCCAGGGCGTGAACAGGCGGACGTGACCCCACTCCCGGATGTGAGCGCCCACGAGTCCCCGCTCGTAGACGGTGACCGGGAAGCCGGCCGCCGCGGCGTAGAGTGCGGCTTCGAGCCCGGTGGGGCCCGCTCCGAGGATCGCGATCCGGGGGCTCTTGCTCATATGCACGTATCTCCATTGATCGATATATAGGTTTCAAAAAACACCGCCGGCGAGGCGGGGGTCCACGAACATGTACGGTCGGCGCCGGAATCCGGGACACCGAAACCCCGGGCCACGGAGCGTTTCGCCGTGACCCCGCGGCCCGGCCGTCCGGCTAGCCTTGATCCGTCAAAAGCCGCACGGCATCCCGGGCGAAGGCAGCGGGAATTCCATGCGCTGCAGGCGACAACCCGCAGCGACCCACTGCGACTCCGGGTGACCCTGGCTTTCTTCGCGAGGACGTCGCCGGCGGCGCATGGCCCTCGGGCCTGAGCCCATGGTGCCACGATCTTTTGACGGATCAAGGCTAGATGCGCTTGATGATGAGCAGGGTGAGGTCGTCGGCGATGGGGTCGTCACCGCGGAAATCCTCGATGTCGGCCAGCAGCCGCTTGCCCAGCTCCTTGCTCCCCACCCCCCCCGCCTCCTCCAGGAACTTCTGCCAGCGCCCCTCGTCGTACTGGAGGCTCTCGTGGGTCGTCTCGGTGACGCCGTCGGAGAACACGATCAGGGTCTCTCCCCGGTCCAGGGAGAGTACGGCCTCGGTCCAGGTGTGGTCGGGCAGCAGGGCGACCGGGATCCCGGTGGATTCCAGCTCGCGGATGCCCCCGTTGCCGACCACCACCGGGGGGTTGTGTCCGGCGTTGACGTAGCGGATGGTGCCCGTCCTCGGATCGAGCATCCCCGCGAAGAGGGTGACGAACTGCCCGGTTTCCACGTGCCGGGACACGTGCTTGTGCAGTCGCTCCACCAGGGGCACGGGGTCGGCGATATCCTCCTCGAGGATCTGGAGTCCGGCCATCGCGTTCGCCATGAGGAGGGCCGCCCCCATGCCCTTCCCGGTGACGTCGCCCAGCGCGAGCCAGAGCATGCCGTCCCGGGTGGCCTTCAGGTCGTAGAGGTCGCCGCCCACCTCGTGGCAGGGCGCCTGGAAAGCGAAGATGTCGTAACCCTCGATGTCGGGAAGGGTCTGGGGCAGGAGATTGCGCTGGATGCGCGAGGCGAACTCGATCTCCCGCTGAAGGCGCTCGCGTTCCTGCTCCGCGGCTTCCAGCCGGCTGTTGGAGATCTTGACCGCCATCATGTTGGCGAGGAGGGTGAGGAGCCGGAGCTCCTCCGAGCCGTAGGAGATGAGTGGGTTTCGCGAGTCGACGTACACCACACCCAGGATCCTGTCGTTGTCGAAGAGGGGAGCGGCCATGGCCGCGTGCACGCCCGAAGAGATGATGCTCTCGTGAGCCGAGAATCGGTCGTCCGCGGTGGCGTCCTTGGTGAGGAAGGAGCGCTTCTTCTCCAGCACCTCCGAGAGCATGGTGCGGCTCATGCGGAGGGGTTCGTCGGGGTCGGCGCCCTTGACCCGGGAGGCGAGTACCCGGGGAGCTCCGTCGACGAGCTCGCCGTCGATGAGGAGGATGCGGTCGGCATGGACGAACCGCTCCAGGAGATCGATGAGGGTCTCGGAGAGCCTTCCGATCTCCATCCTGCGGCTCAAGAGCTGCCCCGCCTCGTGGACGGCGCCGATCAGCCCGTCCGAACGGCCCTCCCCCACCATGGTGCGGGCCTCGTCGATGGAGGTGGAGATCGATTCCGAGGTGGTGCTCTCGGGGGAAAGCTTGGTGACGGTGGAATACTCCTGGTCCTTGACCCGGAGGACGAGGTGGCCGAGGCGGATGGTGTCCTTGGACGTGACCACCTGGGACCCGGCAACCTGCTCGTCGTTGACATAGGTTCCGTTGCGGCTACCGAGATCGCGGACGACGATTGCGGAACCGCTCATCTCGATCTCGGCGTGCTGTTTGGAGACGGCGGGGTCGGGGAGCACGATCTCGCAGGCCGAGGACCGCCCCAGCGTCTGCACGCCGGGTTTCAGCTCGTACCGGAGCGGCTTCTGTCCCATCATGCCGCTGAGGATGTATCGGGCCATGTCTGGGGGTCTCCCTGGGAAGCAGGCATCTAAGCCTAGCAGAGCGGAAGGCGGCGGGGAACGGGTAGCGGGATGGGGTCCGATGTTCGTGCCCGCCGTTCGGTGCAGCCGCGGGTCCGCCGCCCGCTCAGGTCCCTGGTCTATACTCCCACGGTGGTGCGTCCTGAAGCGAGGCTGTCCCCGAAGATTCCCTTTGCGTCGGACGGGGTGGTCTATGCGTGCTGTGTTCTGCCAGCGGGTGCAAGTCCCGCCACGGTAAGCGCCGGAGCGCCGTGTAGCA
>Ga0214472_10004995_pt1 | contig 13961 bp, 16 predicted proteins | sample RVTome_6_FD_207662 | JGI IMG/M metagenome (GOLD analysis project Ga0214472, IMG submission 207662) | Soil microbial communities from uranium-contaminated site in the Upper Colorado River Basin, Wyoming, United States - RVT140D175 | ecosystem: Environmental > Terrestrial > Soil > Contaminated >... | reverse complement strand
CCTGAGCAGGTATATACTTTAGGCGCTCCGTATCGCCGTCATTCCTGCGAAAGCGGGAATCCAGGAATTAAAATTACTGGCCCCCGTTCAAAATCGTCCGGGGGTGACGAATAATGCGTAGGGTGGGTAATGCCCGCCACTTCCTTGCGGGCCGGCACATAGGCCGGCCCCTACAAAAGGTGACAAATGAAAAAATTAATCGAGAAGGCCGAGATCCTGATGGAGTCGCTCCCGTACATCAGGAGCTTCTACGGCAAGACGTTCGTTATAAAGTACGGCGGCCACGCGATGGTGGACGAGAAGCTCCAGGAGTCCTTCGCAAGGGACGTCGTGCTCATGAAGTACATCGGGATAAACCCGGTCATCGTGCACGGCGGCGGGCCGCAGATATCCCAGACGATGGAGCGGATGGGGCTCACGCCCAGGTTCGTCTCCGGCTACCGCGTGACGGACGCGGAGACGATGGACATAGTCGAGATGGTGCTTGGCGGCAAGGTCAACAAGCAGATTGTCAATTTGATAAATTCTAACGGCGGGCGCGCGGTCGGGCTTACCGGCAAGGACGGCGGGCTCGTCCGGGCGAAGAAGAAGTTCGTGAAGAAGGAGGACCCGGAGACCGGCGCGCCTGAGATACTGGACCTTGGCCAGATGGGCGAGGTCGAGCATGTGGACTCGTCACTCCTTGAGGCGCTTGAGGGGAGCGGGTTCATACCGGTCATCGCCCCGGTCGGCGTCGGCGCGAAGGGCGAGACCTACAACATCAACGCGGACCTGGTCGCGGGCGCTGTCGCGGGCGCGCTGTCTGCGGCGAAGCTGATACTCCTGACCGACACCGAGGGTATCCTGGACGACAAGGGCAAGCTCATGCCCACGCTCACGAAAAAGAAGGTCGAGGCGCTCATCAAGAAGAAGGTGATAACCGGCGGGATGCTCCCGAAGGTAGCCGCATGCTTCGACGCGCTCGGCGGCAAGGTCGGCAAGGTGCACATCGTGGACGGCCGTGTGCCGCACGCGCTGCTGCTCGAGATATTCACCAAGACAGGTATAGGGACAGAGATTGCAATATAACAACATGAAATAAAATTGTACAGCAAGTGCGGACCCTTGCATACACGAATACCGAATTCGATCAGATAGACCTACCGGTAGGAAACCAGCAATTGCTGGAGACAGGGCGATGACCGTAAACAGGGACACCAGTTACATTATCAGCATCATAAACGAACTCCGCAAACTCCCTAAAGAAACCGAGTGGGTGGAGTTCAAGCTTAGTGACGACAACCCGGTAGAGATAGGGGAGTACATATCCGCCCTTTCCAACTCCGCTGCGCTCTTGGGCAAGGCATCCGCATATCTGGTGTGGGGGATAGACGACTCCACGCATGAGGTCCTTGGGACTACGTTTTCGCCCTCCACCGCCAGAAAGGGTCAGGAAGAACTGGAGAACTGGCTCCTTCGGTCGCTGGAGCCCGAGCTACATATCCGTTTCTTCGAAGTTCAAGTTGATGGTAAACAGGTCGTCCTGCTGAAAATACCCAGAGCCTACCGGCACCCAGTGGCCTTTAAGAAAGAAGAGTTCGTAAGGGTTGGCTCGTACAAGAAAAAACTCAAGGATTTCGCGGAAAAAGAAAAGGAACTGTGGCGCATATTAGGCGAGACACCGTTCGAGGAGCATGTCGCTGCCGAGAACGTGACGGTCGACGAGGTTCTTAAGCTGCTTGACTACCCCGCGTATTTCGATATTACCGGGTCACCGCTACCCGCAACACGGGACGGAATCCTTAAAGCCCTGGAAGCCGAAACAATGATAGCGCTGGCTGATTCCAATAACTGGAACGTCCTGAACTTGGGGGCTATACTATTCGCAAAGAAGCTCAGCGACTTCAAACAGTTAAGGCGCAAGGCCGTAAGGGTTGTTCTGTATAGGGGAAACAGCCGTGTGGAAACCGTGCGGGAGCAAGAAGGCGGAAAAGGTTATGCGTCCGGTTTCGAGGGACTGATTGGTTTTATAAACAACCTATTACCCACAAACGAGGTCGTTGGACCCGCGTTGCGGAAAGATGTCCCGATGTACCCGGAGCTTGCTGTGCGCGAGCTGGTCGCCAACGCAATCGTCCATCAGGATTTTTTCATAACCGGGGCAGGCCCCTTGATTGAGATTTTTAGTGATCGCATGGAAATAACCAACCCTGGTAAACCACTGGTTGAGACGTCTCGTTTTTTGGATAGCCCACCGCGCTCCCGGAACGACGCGCTGGCCTCATTTATGAGGCGTATCGGCGTCTGTGAGGAACGCGGAAGCGGAGTCGACAAGGTTGTTTTCCAGACGGAGTATTACCAGCTTCCCGCGCCTTCTTTCGAGGTCATCGGAGATAACACTCGGGCGACCCTCTTTGCGCATAAACCGTTTCACGAGATGGATAAGGATGACCGAACCCGAGCCTGCTATCTACATGCCTGTTTGAGATACGTTAGCCGGGATTATATGACAAACGCTACTTTGCGTAAAAGGTTTGGAATTGAGACAAAAAATAGCGCAACGGCATCCCGGATTATTAAAGAAGCTCTTACAGCCGGTGCGATAAAGCATTATGATGAAAATGCAGCACCTAAGTTTAGGAAATATATACCATTCTGGGCATGAAGAATCAAACTCGCCCTGCTTGATGCTTACTTGACAGGAACACGTTACTCAAAGTTTAGCACACATAACAATATCAACAAATCGTTGTATTTTTACGGGGTTGGCGCGTGAGAACCTTATTTGATGGTTATTTGATAGAAGGCGGCAAAATCCGGAAACTCTGGTAGGTAAATGTTAATCAGACCAGCGGCACCCTGCCCTGTCCGACAGGCTCGGCCTTCTCTATCGCGCGGGTAAGGAACTCCTTCGCGCCCGCCACGGCCTCCATCATGACCATCCCTTTGGCGAGGCCCGCGGTCACGGCGGCGGAAAGCACGCAGCCGGTGCCGTGCAGCTCCTTGCCCTTAATCCTCTTGCCGGGGAACTCGAACGCCTCCGTGCCGTTATAGAACACGTCAACCGGGTCGCCCCTGTGGTGGCCGCCCTTCACCAGCACGAACTTCGGCCCGAGCATGTGTATGCGCCTGGCCGCCTCCTTCATGTCCTCGCGGGTCGCAACCTCCATGCCGGCCAGCACCGCCGCCTCGTCCATGTTAGGCATCACAAGCTCTGCAAGCGGCAACAGCTCACTTATCAGCACCTTCACCGCGTTCTTCCTGAGTAGCCTCTTGCCGGAGGTAGAGACCATAACCGGGTCGACCACCAGGTTTTTCAGCCTGTACTTCTTGGCCGCCTCGGAGACAAGCCTGATAGTCCGCGCGGACAGGAGCATCCCGGTCTTGACCGCGTCCACGCGGACGTCCGTGAGCAGCGTATCGAGCTGCTCCGCCATGAACGAGGGCGGGACCTCGCGGACAGCCACCACGCCTACCGTGTTCTGCGCGGTAAGCGCGGCGGGTACAGCCATGCCGTACACACCGAATGCCGCGAAGGTCTTCAGGTCCGCCTGGAAACCCGCGCCGCCCGACGGGTCGGAGCCTGCAATCGAGAGCGCCGTCTTATGCATGTCCCGCACCGTCCCGGAGACTCCCGCGCCTCTTCTTGTACATCACCACTCCCCACCAGCAGGGCACGAACAAGACCACCGCACCCGTGACATACCAGTGGCCGGACATGACATTTTCCTTTATCGCCGGGAAGTTGTTCCCGAACAGTACGCCGAGACCCACCATCAGCGGTACGCCAATGAATGCGGAAAGGGCGTCGTACGCGAACACCCTGCCAGCGTGCAGCCGGAATACGCCCGAGCAAAGGAATATCTGAGCCCGGACTCCGACAAGGTGCCTGCCGAAGAACACCAGCGGGTTTCCCCATCTGTCGAACCAGCGGCGCGCGCGCGCAAGCCTGTACTTCGTGAGCACCCTCCCGAACCGCCTGTGCTCCACTACCTTGACGCCGAACTTCCTGCCGATGTAGTAAAGGAGCATGTCACCTGCCACGACGCCGAAGTACGCAATCGCAAGCGTGGGCATCAGCCTGGTCACACCCTGGGATATCACCACGCCGCTCGCCAGGAGCACCGCGTCCTCCGGGAACGGGAACCCGAACACGGTGAGCATCAAAAAGGCGAATATCCCGAAATACGTGAACTGGGCAATGTATGTGATGACGAACGCTTCCATGAAGAATCCAGTGGGAGTCGTGGGGATTACTTTCTCTACTATATTAGATTGCAGATGGCATGTCAAACCAATTCAGGGGATTACAGCGGCTTTCCCCTTCCATTCCATGCCCGTTTCATGTATAATAACCCCATATGCATAAAGAAAAAAACACCGTTGCCGCTAAGGACAGGGAGTTCATGGCTATGGCCCTGGACGAGGCACGGCTCGCGCATTCGACGGGCGACGTGCCGTGCGGCGCGGTCGTGGTGCACGAAGGCATGGTGATAGCACGCGCACACAACCAAAGGGAGGCATTGGGCGACCCGACCGCGCACGCGGAGCTGCTTGCGGTCCGTCTGGCGGCGGAAAAGCTCGGGACATGGCGGCTTTCCGGCTGCACGGTATACATAACCAAGGAGCCGTGCGTGATGTGCGCGGGCGCGATGATGAACGCGCGGGTAACAAGGGTGGTCTACGGCGCTCCCGACCCCAAGTACGGGGCGGCGTGGAGCGTGTTCAACATCCTCCAGGACGGACGGCTGAACCACCGCTCGGAGGTCTCCTCTGGAGTCATGGCAGGCGAGTGCCTGGAGCTTTTGCGGGAGTTTTTCGAAACGCGCCGCCCGGACTGACGCGCAAGCCCCCTTCAGCCGGAAAAATACCGCCATACCGGCAGTTACATAGACTCCCCACCCATTTATGTGTTGACTTTGGGCCGCAATTATATTATAAAAATGATTCCTGTCCCGGAGAGATGGCCGAGCGGCTGAAGGCGGTTGACTCGAAATCAACTGTGGGGGTGACTCCACCGGGGGTTCAAATCCCTCTCTCTCCGCCATTATAAAGGCAGGAAGGCCGTGAATGGTAAGGCCGTGAGTAGTAGAGCCGTGAGTAGTAAAGCCGTGAGTAGTAAGGCCGTGAGTGGTAGGGCCGTGAGTAGTAGGGCCGTGAGTAGTAGGGCCGTGGGACGTGTTTAACCACCACGTGTTTAAATAAAACGTGTTTATCATTCACGTGTTTACTATTCACGTGTTTACTACCCACGTGTTTACTATCCACGTGTTTACTACCCACGTGTTTATCATTCACGTGTTTATGTTGGCTACGGAGAGGTGACCGAGTGGCCGAAGGTGCACGACTGGAAATCGTGTGTATGCCAAAAGCGTACCGTGGGTTCGACTCCCACCCTCTCCGCCAGAATACTTAGGTACCAGGGGCTGGAGTCCGGCAACCGCCAAGTTTGCCGACCCCCGGCCCCTGGCCCCTGAATTCAGACATTCTATGGGCCGTCGGGCTGGGTTCTGCGCGGCAGGAAACCGTGAACCCCGTCAGGTCCGGAAGGAAGCAGCGGTAAGCGGACCTTCCTGGGCGCCGCAGTTTCGCCTGGTCCGGCGTCCCTTACGATGCCTGAAACCCCGGCAGCCGGGCTTGGCGGCATGCCATACGCCTTATACCAGGCATGGCGCGGCAACAAAGTGTTCCTTGACAAGATAGCACTTGTCAATTCCAGGCGCGGTGCGCATCCGGCCCGGATGTGCTGGGCCGCCAGGAAATATCGGATTGACCGGTGACAGACGCCGGTATGCCATGCGCCGGCCGGCCCTGTGACGTCCGGAGCCATGGACAGGCGTCCAGCTCTCCCCCGGAAGCCTGGATACAGTATACACACCCCGCAGGGAAATACGCGGCACCGGCAAGTTCGGCACAAATCCCCCATAGGTCCTTTGGAGCAGTACCATGAACTACACCGTCCTGGCCCTCAAATACCGTCCCCAGAAGTTCGAGGACGTAATCGGCCAGAGGCACGTGGTCCAGAGCCTCAGGAACGCCCTGGAAATGGGCAGGGTGGCCCATGCCTTCCTGTTCTCCGGGACACGCGGCGTTGGCAAGACCACGACCGCAAGGCTACTTGCTAAATCGCTCAACTGCGAAAACGGCCCGACCACGGACCCATGCGGTGTATGCGACGCGTGCAAGGAGATTACGCGCGGTACGTCCGTCGACGTAATAGAGATAGACGGCGCATCCAATACCGGCGTGGACAATGTACGCGAACTGCGCGAGAACGTTAAATACGCGCCGGCCAGGGGCAGGCACAAGGTCTATATCATAGACGAGGTGCACATGCTCTCGACCGCCGCGTTCAACGCGCTTTTGAAGACGCTCGAAGAGCCGCCGCCGCACGTCGTGTTCATATTCGCGACGACCGACCCGCACAAGGTCCCGGCGACAATACTATCGCGCTGCCAGCACTACGACTTCAGGAGGACGCCGAAGCCGCTCCTCGAAGAGCACCTGAAGAACCTCTGCGAGAAGGAAGGCATAAAGGCCGAACCGGCCGCGCTCGCGAGGGTGGCCACGCTCGCGGAAGGAAGCGTCAGGGACTCTCTCTCGCTCCTCGACCAGGTGGTGTCCTACTGCGGAGAGGATGGGCTCCGGGCCGCCGACATAGACGACATACTGGGGCTGGTCGGCAGGGAACCCGTGAAAAAGACGGCCGCCGCGATAACGGCGCAGGACCCGGCGGCGGCGGTCGAGGCGGTCGCGGGGCTTGTGGACAGCGGCATCGAGCTAAGAAGGTTCGGCTCCTCGCTCCTCGAGTTCTACAGGGACATGCTGGTCAGCCGGTTGCCCGGCGTATCGGAGCGGGTACTGGAGCTGCCCGAAGCCGAGGTAGAGGAGCTGAAGAGGCTCGCGTCCTCCGTCGCCCCGGAAGAGGTTATACGCGTGATGAACATCCTCACAAGGCTCGCCGAGGAGTTCAAGTGGTCGCAGAACCACCGCATTTCGCTGGAGCTCGCGCTTGTCAAGGCCGCGTCCAGGCCGGTCGGGAACATAGACGAGATAATTGAGAACGTCAAGCGGCTGAAGGACAGCCCGGGCGGACAGGCTGGCGGACAGTCCCGGCCCCCGAGAGTAGCAGAGGAGCGGACCGCGCCCCCGGCCAAACGCGGGCACGTCGAGGACAGCTCTTACGACTCGCCCGCACCGCCCGCGGGTCCCGCGCACGGGAGCGCGGCGGTCGAGGTCTGGGACCGGATACGCGCGGGGATAAAGGCGGTGGGAAAGGCCCCGCTCGCATCGAAGATGAACAACTGCGCACCCACCCGGCTCGAAGGCGGGGTCCTTACGGTCGTCGAAGGCTTCCTCCCGTTCAAACCGGAGGAGATAGCCCTTATAAACGAAGCGGCCGCAAAAGTGGACGGCGGGTACACCGTCAAAACAGGAAACGGCGAAGGACAGGAAAAAGCCAAAACGCTGTCCGACGTCAAGAAGGAACGCGAACATACACGCAAGGAACAGATAAAGTCCGAGGCGCTCGAACACCCGCTCGTCAAGTCCGCGATCGACCTGTTCGGCGGCGAGGTGGTCGAGGTAAACGAGGACAAACCTTAACAACAACAGGCCGGCTTGCCCGGCTACCCATAAAGAAGAGGTACGCATGTCCAAGAAGATGCTCGGTAACCTGATGAAACAGGCCCAGATGATGCAGGAGAAGCTGGCAAAGGCCCAGGAGGACGCGGCCACCAGGACCGTCGAGGCGACCGCGGGCGGCGGGATGGTCACCGTAGTCGCGAACGGCAAGATGGAAGTACTCTCCATAAAGATAGAAAAAGACGTCGTGGACCCGGAAGACATAGACATGCTCCAGGACCTCGTAACCGCCGCCGTCAACGAGGCGCTCAAAAAAGCGCAGGACATGATGGGCGAAGAGATGGGCAAAATTACCGGCGGCATGGGTCTCCCGGGCGGCATGGGCGGCCTCGGCGGACTGTTTTAGCAAAAATGTCTGAGACGCTGGACAGGTTGGTGGGTGAGTTGTCTCGGTTGCCGGGGGTTGGCAGGAAGACCGCCCAGCGGCTTGCGATGCACTTGCTGAAGGCGGGCGCGGACGAGGTTTACGCGCTTGCCGACTCGCTTCGCGGCCTGAAGGAGCGGACGAGGTACTGTACTCTCTGCAACAACGTGACCGAGTCCGAGCTTTGCCCGATATGCGCGAGCCCGAAGCGCGACCGCAGCCGCATCCTGGTGGTCGAGGAGATATCCGACCTTATGGCCGTCGAGGCCACGCACGAGTACAGGGGGCTTTACCATGTGCTCCTCGGGGCGATATCCCCGATAGACGGCATAGGCCCGGACGACACGAAGGTGGACGGGCTCATCCGGCGCGTGAAGGCCGGTGGCGTGGAAGAGGTCATCCTTGCCACCAACCCCAACCTGAAGGGCGAGGCGACCGCGCTTTACATCACGGGGGTGCTCAGGCCATTCGGGGTGAAGACCACGCGGATCGCGTACGGGCTCCCGATGGGCGGACACCTCGAGTACGTGGACGCGGGCACGCTCGCCAAGTCGCTCGAAGGCCGGCGCGAGGTGGGGTGAAAAACCCGTGTAGCGTGGTACGTTATACGCGGTGGCAAAAATCAGATAAATTGTAGGGGAGCAATTCATTGCGCCCGCACCTTAACGACTGTCATTCCCGTGAAAACGGGAATCCAGGTTCCGCCCTTCATCCTCCCCCTTGAGGGGGGAGGACAGAGGTGGGGGTGAACGTACTATAATCCCCTTCCCCTTAATCCCCTCCCGCAAGGGGAGGGGCAATAACCCATGTGCATGTTGCACAACCAGCAAGATGTCAAGGTTCGACTTGGCGTCATTACTATAACAGGAGGTAGGTAGATGGCCGAAATATTGGAGATCAGGTGGCACGGCCGGGGCGGGCAGGGCACCGTCACGGCGGCCAAAGTCCTGGCCGAGGCATCCATGGCCGAGGGGAAGAACGTCCAGGCCTTCCCGGAGTACGGCCCGGAGAGGATGGGCGCCCCGCTAAGGGCATACAACCGCATCTGCGACAAGCCGATGACCATCCACTGCCAGGTGACTAACCCGGCCGTGGTCGCGGTTGTCGACCCGACGCTTTTAGACACGCTCGACGTGACGGACGGCGCGACAGGCGACGCGGTTTTCATCGTCAACACCACGCAGACCCCGTCCGAGCTTAGAAAGAAGTTGAAGCTCAAGAAGGCCCAGAAGGTATTCAGCGTGGACGCGAACGGCATCAGCATAGAGACCATCGGCCGCGTCATGCCGAACACCCCGATGCTTGGCGCGGTAGCCAAAGCCACCGGCGTGATAAAGCTGGCGACGCTGCTGTCCGACATCAGGTCGAGCTTCGGCAAAAAGTTCGCCGAGAAGATAATCCAGAGCAACCTGGACGCTGCGTCCAGGGCGTACGAGGAGGTAAAAGCCGAATGAGCAAGCCAAAGGGCTGGAAAGACCTGCCGCTGGGCGGGCTGATACTGGACGCGGGCAACGCGGATACATACAACACCGGCGCCTGGCGTTCCGAGCGCCCGATATGGATCGAGGAGAACTGCATACAGTGCATGTTCTGCTGGATATACTGCCCGGACTCTTCCGTCACGACCAAGGACGAGAAGCGCGGCCCGTTCGACCTCAAGCACTGCAAGGGCTGCGGGATATGCGCGTTCGAGTGCCCGGCCAAGACCAAGGCTATAGTCATGGTGACGGAGGCCGAGGGCGACGACCCGGACATCCTTGAGAAGGCCAGGGCGATAGCGAACAAGATGGCCGCGGACAAGGCCGCCGAGATGGCCGCGGACAAGGCCGCCGAGAAGGCCGCCAAAGAATAAACATAGACCGTCCTTTTCTTTCAGGTGAAAGAAAAGGACCAAAAGAAAGCCGATAAGGGCTCCGCCGTTTGAATACAGAAACCGTATCGGCCGGACGGAAGCCGGAGTTTAAATAAAAGGAGAACAAGATGCCCAAGAAGGTAGCAATGACAGGTAACGTGGCCGTGGCGAACGCCATGCGCCAGATCAACCCTGACGTCTGCGCCGCCTACCCCATCACGCCCTCGACGGAGATAATGCAGCAGTTCGCGACGTTCGTCTCCAACGGGAAGGTGGACACCAACCTGGTGACCGTCGAGTCCGAGCACTCGGCGATGAGCGCGTGCATAGGCGCGTGCGCGGCGGGCGGCAGGGTGATGAACGCGACGTCGGCAAACGGGCTCGCGCTGATGTGGGAGATGCTTTACATCGCGGCGGGCAACCGCCTCCCGATCGTGCTCTCGTGCGTGAACCGCGCGCTGTCCGCGCCGATCAACATCCACGGCGACCACTCGGACTCGATGGGCGCGCGCGACGCGGGCTGGATACAGCTCTACGCGGAGAACGCGCAGGAGGCGTACGACAACACGATACAGGCGGTGAGGATCGGCGAGCATTTCGACGTAAGGCTCCCGGTCATGTCCTGCATGGACGGGTTCATCATATCCCACTCCATAGAGAACATCGAGGTCCTTGACGACGACCAGGTGCGGAAGTTCGTCGGCGACTACAGGTCGCCCTCGCCGGTGCTCCTCGACACCGACCACCCGGCGACCTACGGCCCTCTCGACCTCCAGGACTACTACATGGAGCACAAAAAGGCGGAGCACGAGGCCATAAAGGGCGCCAAAAAGGTGGTCCTGGAAGTCGGCAAGGAGTACGGCAAGCTCTCTGGCAGGACGTACGGCCTGTTCGAGACGTACAAGCTAAAAGACGCCGAGGTGGCGCTGGTCGTCCTGAACTCGGCCGCTGGCACGACCAAGGTCATAGTGGACGAGCTAAGGAAGAAGGGCGTCAAGGCCGGTCTTCTGAAGCCCAGGCTGTTCAGGCCGTTCCCCTACGCGGAGTACGCCGCCGCCCTCAAGAACTGCTCCGCCATCTGCGTGATGGACCGCGCGGACAGCTTCGGCGCGGCGGGCGGCCCGCTTTTCTCCGAGTTCAGGAGCGCGCTCTACGACGCCCCGTCAAGGCCGCTGATGATAAACAAGATATACGGCCTCGGCGGCCGCGACCTGGGCCTTAACGACATACGCAAGGTGTACGCCGAGCTTATAAAGTCTGCCGAGTCGGGCAAGATTGGCAAGCTCTACGAGTACATAACCGTCAGACAATAGGAGACGACAATGGCTGTATTGAAACTTAAGGAACTGTCCAACAAGCAGGACCTGCTCACCGGAGGCCACAGGATGTGCGCCGGATGCGGCGCACCCATAGTCGTCCGGCAGATACTCCTTGCGATAGACGAGCCCGTCGTCGTGGCGAACGCCACGGGCTGCCTCGAGGTCGCGACCACCATATTCCCCTACACCGCGTGGAAGGTGCCGTTCATACACAGCGCGTTCGAGAACGCGGCCGCGACCATATCCGGCGTCGAGGCGATGTACCAGTCGCTCAAAAAGCAGGGCAAGTACCCCGCCGGCAAGAAGGTCAAGTTCATCGCCTTCGGCGGAGACGGCGGCACATACGACATCGGCCTCCAGTCGCTCTCCGGCGCGCTCGAACGCGGCCACGACTTCATGTACATATGCTATGACAACGGCGCGTACATGAACACCGGCATCCAGCGTTCCAGCGCCACCCCGTTCGGCGCGGACACCACCACCTGCCCGGCGGGCTCGGTAGTCCAGGGCAAACCGCAGAACAGGAAGGACCTGACCAAGATAGTCATGGCGCACAACATCCCGTACGCCGCGCAGGCCTCCCCGCACGCCTGGAAGGACCTTATGGGCAAGGTGCAGAAGGCGATGGCCATAGAGGGCCCGAAGTTCATGAACATCATAGCCCCGTGCAACCGCGGATGGCGCACCCAGACCAACGACGCAATCGCGCTTTCAAAGCTTGCGGTCAACACAAACTTCTGGCCGCTCTTCGAGGTCGAGTACGGCAAGACCACGATAAACTACCAGCCTAAAAAGAACAGGACTCCCATCGTCCAGTGGCTTATGCCGCAGGGCCGGTTCAAGCACCTGTTCAAGCCGGAGAACGAGTGGATGCTCGCGAAGTTCCAGGAGTACGTGGACGACAACTGGCGCTCGGTCGTCAAGATGCACAACGACTCCAACCCGGGCAACCAGATAGACCCCGAAGAGGGAAAGACCTGGTAGGCCAGAAGGCGGGTGCGACAACTTACCGCAGATATCACACTAAAGCCCGGAGGAGACTCCGGGCTTTTCCTTACTGGACCGGTTATGAGCATTGAATTGACGAAATATAATTCATAAACTATAATTAACTCATTGTAAATGACAGCAACAGCATCCGCCGCCTGAGGAGGACTGAACATGGAAAACGTATTTCTGGGACTTTGTCTGGCCGCGATACTGGTCATGCTTTACGCCCTCTACCGCGTCTTCACGCTCAAGAAAAAGATACCGGGCGGGGTCGTCGGCTCCACATGGAACTTCCTCACCATCCTCATCGTGCTGTTCACGATAGGCTACCTTACCACGCCTTTCTTCCCGATGCTGCCGCAGGCCTTCAAGGACATCCTTGTCGGCGTGATATTCCTTGCGGGCGCGGTGTTTGTCGTGATTGTGATAAACCTGTTCTACAAGGTCGTAGCTGACCTGGGCCTGTAGCGTACAAGGAGACCGATGGAACAGGCAACCGAACAGATCAAGACCGCGATACACCAGATACTCGGAGACGTTGCGAGCGAAATCCTGATGGCAAGGCTGGACAAGGCCGTCGAGGAGGGGTCAGGCGACAAGGAAGCCCTCGCAGCCGCATGCGGCAAGATAGAGAAGCTGGTGAACCTTTTCATAGGAACCGAGGAGGCCAGGGTCATCGGCAAGCGCTGCAAGGAGATACTGGAGAAGAACTGAGCCAGGTTCAGACAGGCACGGTACAGAAGGCCCGGAGGCGACTCCGGGCTTTTTTGTACCCACCCGCTCTAATACTTAAGGCTTACTCAACTTTTTTGGAGGAAATCGTTGACTATGGGCGTGACTTGTGCAATATTATAATAGATTAAACCTTGTTAACCTTGGCGTAACGACGGGAGGGTGGCATGGACCCGGTATACCTTGTTCTGAGCGGGTGCGCATTTATCGTAATGCTTTACGCATTGTACCGCATCATAGACCTCCGCAAAAGGATACCGGGCGGGGTTGCGAGGAACACCGTGACGCTTCTTGCCGAGCTTGTGGGTGTGTTCACGCTCGGCTACCTCGTTACGCCTTTTTATTCCATGCTGCCGCAGACCTCGTCTAACACCGTCCTTGGCATACTTTTCTTCGCCGTGGCGATATTCGTTGTCATAGTAGTCGACCTGTTCCACATGGTCGTTTCCGAGATGGGCCTGTAGCCCGGAGGCGTATCTATGGAAGAAAAGGTCGCGATGCTGAAGAAGGCTTACAGGGACATCCTGGGCGACAGGCCTACCCGCATGTTCATGGACAAGGTAGAGAGCATGCTTGACGAGGGCTGCCACAGTTGCGAGGCCCTTGATGACGCCTGCCGCAGGACCGAGGGCATGGTCAGGATATTCCTCGACATCGAGCTGTCCAAACAGATAGGCAGGCGCTGGCGCGAGATAGTGGGCGAGACGGCGCGGTAACGTTTCGCCGATACAGATACGAAAGGCCCGGAGGAAACTTCGGGCCTATTTACGTTCTCAAACCACCACCAGCTCGTACTCATCGCTTCCAAGCCCAAGCTCTTTGGCGTGTTCGACCTGGAGCATGTAGTCCTTGGGGTTGGCCATTGCGAGCACGTCGTCGCCCGGCTTGCAACCGCGCTCATCCGCGATGGACTGCGGGAGCGGGTTGGCCTTACGTAGCATGTCGATAGTCGCCTTCTCGATTGCCACGATGTCGTCCGAGACCATGATGCCCTGGTCCTGTAGCATCGGCGTGTCCGCGGTCGGCATGCAGTCGCATTCCGGCTGTATCTCGGTCATGAAATTTATGTAGATGACCTTGC
>Ga0214472_10004994_pt1 | contig 13964 bp, 13 predicted proteins | sample RVTome_6_FD_207662 | JGI IMG/M metagenome (GOLD analysis project Ga0214472, IMG submission 207662) | Soil microbial communities from uranium-contaminated site in the Upper Colorado River Basin, Wyoming, United States - RVT140D175 | ecosystem: Environmental > Terrestrial > Soil > Contaminated >... | reverse complement strand
CAGTCGCTCGGCCCTACACCAAAGCCGCGTTCGAATATGCGCTGGACAAGGGTAACCTCGATCAGTGGTCCACGATGCTGTCCTCTGCCGCACTGGTCGTGCAGGACAGCGCTATGGCCCAGGTGTTGACCAACCCGGCCCTGACCTATCAGCAGAAGGCCGAGGTGCTGATTTCCGTCTGCGAACAGCAGATGGACGATGCCGGCAAGAACTTCACCGTTCTTCTGGCGGAAAATCAGCGACTGGCTCTGCTACCGGAGATTGCTCTGCAGTTCGCCCAGCTGAAAGCGGCACAGGAGAAGAAGGTCGATGTCGACCTGACCACCGCTTTCCCGCTCGACGACGCTCAGCAGCAGAAACTGGCTCAGGCGCTCAGCACCAAGTTGGGTCGCGAAGTGACGCTGACCGCCCAGGTGGACAAGTCCATCATCGGCGGTGTGGTCATTCGCTCAGACGACCTTGTGATCGACGGTTCCGTTCGTGCACGACTGGCGAAACTGGCCGAAGCGATGAATTCCTGAGTATGAGGAATAGAAATGCAGCAACTGAATCCTTCTGAGATCAGCGAGATTCTCAAGAAGCGCATCGAGAAGCTCGATGTGTCTTCTGAAGCCCGTAACGAGGGCACGATCGTCAGCGTTTCCGACGGTATCATCCTGATCCACGGTCTCGCCGACGTAATGTACGGTGAAATGATCGAATTCCCGGGCGGTGTCTACGGTATGGCACTGAACCTGGAGCGTGACTCCGTCGGCGCCGTAGTACTGGGCGACTACCAGGATCTGGTCGAGGGCATGACTGCCCGTTGTACCGGCCGCATCCTGGAAGTGCCGGTCGGTCCGGAACTGCTCGGCCGCGTCGTTGACGCACTGGGTAACCCGATCGACGGCAAAGGACCGGTCGAAGCCAAGCTGACCGACGCGATCGAAAAAGTGGCGCCGGGCGTTATCGCCCGTCAGTCGGTCGATCAGCCGGTGCAGATCGGTCTGAAAGCGATCGACGCGATGGTGCCGGTCGGCCGCGGTCAGCGTGAGCTGATCATCGGTGACCGTCAGATCGGTAAGACCGCTATCGCGATCGACGCGATCATCAACCAGAAAGGCACCGGCATCAAGTGTATCTATGTTGCCATCGGCCAGAAGCAGTCCACTATCGCCAACGTCGTGCGTAAGCTCGAAGAGCATGGCGCCATGGACCACACCATCGTCGTGGCCGCCGGCGCAGCCGACCCTGCAGCGATGCAGTACCTGGCACCCTACGCCGGCTGTGCGATGGGCGAGTACTTCCGCGACCGCGGTGAAGATGCTCTGATCATCTATGATGACCTGACCAAGCAGGCCTGGGCGTATCGTCAGATCTCCCTGCTGCTGCGTCGTCCGCCGGGCCGTGAAGCCTACCCGGGTGACGTCTTCTACCTGCACTCCCGTCTGCTCGAGCGTGCAGCACGCGTCAACGCCGACTACGTCGAGAAGTTCACCAACGGTGAAGTGAAAGGCCGGACCGGTTCTCTGACCGCCCTGCCGATCATCGAAACCCAGGGTGGCGACGTATCCGCGTTCGTTCCGACCAACGTAATCTCCATTACCGACGGTCAGATCTTCCTGGAAACCAGCCTGTTCAACGCAGGTGTGCGCCCGGCGATCAACGCCGGTCTCTCCGTATCCCGTGTTGGTGGTGCGGCGCAGACCAAGATCATCAAGAAGCTCGGCGGCGGTGTTCGTCTGGCTCTGGCGCAGTACCGCGAGCTGGCGGCCTTCGCACAGTTTGCTTCCGATCTCGACGAGTCTACCCGTGCCCAGCTGGAGCATGGTCAGCGCGTCACCGAGCTGATGAAGCAGAAGCAGTACTCTCCGATGTCCGTCGCCGAGATGGGTCTGAGCCTGTACGCGGCGAACGAAGGGTTCCTGAAGGACGTGGGTCTGGACAAAATCGGTGCTTTCGAAGCGGCTCTGATCTCCTACTTCAACAGCGAACACGCTGATCTGATGGCGAAGGTCAACGAGAAGGGCGATTACAACGACGAAATCGCTGCGTCCTTCAAAGCCGGCATCGAAAAGTTCAAGTCTACCCAAACTTGGTAAGTGCTCCTTTGTGAGCGGGGGTCGGTCACTGATCGGCCTGAACCGAGACAAGTTTAATAGGCGGAACTATGGCAGTCGGAAAAGAGATCAAGACGCAAATCGCGAGCATCGGCAGCACGCGCAAGATCACCAGCGCCATGGAAATGGTGGCTGCGTCGAAAATGCGCAAGGCCCAGGATCGCATGCAGTCTTCCCGTCCGTACGCCCACAGCATCCGTGGTGTCATTCAGCATCTGGCCAAGGCCAATCCTGAATACCGACACCTCTACATGCAGGAGCGTGAGGTCAAGCGCGTCGGTTTCATTATCGTCGCGTCGGACCGCGGGCTCTGCGGTGGCTTGAACGTGAACATGTTCAAGTCAGCTGTCGGCAAGATGAAGGAGTTCGCCGCACAGAATGTCGAGATCGATATCTGTGCGCTGGGCTCGAAGGCTATCAGCTTCTTCCGTAACTACGGCGGCAACGTCGTGGCAGCCAAGGGCCAGCTCGGCGATGCGCCGGAGATGGAACAGCTGATCGGATCGGTGAAGGTGATGCTGGACAGCTTCGACGAAGGCAAGCTGGATAAGCTGTACATCGTGTCCAACGATTTCGTGAACACGATGACCCAGAAGCCCGCCGTCGAGCAGCTGTTGCCGCTGCAGGCCGGAGAAGACGCAGAGAAGCTCGGCCACCACTGGGATTACATCTACGAGCCGGAAGCGAGAGAGCTGCTCAACGGGCTGCTCAAGCGCTATATCGAGTCGCTGGTGTACCAGGCGGTGGTCGAGAACAATGCCTGTGAACAGGCAGCCCGTATGCTGGCGATGAAGAACGCAACTGACAACGCCGGCAACCTGATCGATGAGCTGCAATTGGTATACAACAAGGCCCGTCAGGCGGCGATCACTCAGGAAATTTCCGAGATCGTCGGTGGTGCTGCTGCTGTTTGATGCAGTGAACAGGTTTAAAAGTTAAGAGGATCCGAACATGAGTAGCGGACGTATTGTTCAGATTATCGGTGCGGTTGTAGACGTGGAGTTCCCGCGTGACAGCGTGCCGAAGGTTTACGACGCATTGGTCGTCGGTAAAACCGGCCTGACACTGGAAGTTCAGCAGCAGCTGGGCGACGGTGTCGTGCGTGCAATTGCAATGGGTCAGACCGAGGGTGTAGCCCGTGGTCTGGAAGTGTCCAACACCGGCGCTCCGGTCTCCGTACCCGTAGGTACCGCGACCCTGGGCCGTATCATGGACGTACTGGGTAACCCGATCGACGAGAAGGGCCCGATCGGTGAAGAGGAGCGTTATCCGATTCACCGCAAGGCACCCTCCTACGCCGAGCAGGCTTCCTCCAACGAACTGCTGGAAACCGGCATCAAGGTCATCGACCTGGTCTGCCCGTTCGCCAAGGGCGGTAAGGTCGGTCTGTTCGGTGGCGCCGGTGTCGGCAAGACCGTCAACATGATGGAGCTGATCCGTAACATCGCGATCGAGCACTCCGGTTACTCGGTATTCGCCGGTGTCGGCGAGCGTACCCGTGAGGGTAACGACTTCTACCACGAGATGACCGACTCCAACGTTATCGACAAGGTATCGCTGGTATACGGTCAGATGAACGAGCCGCCGGGCAACCGTCTGCGCGTGGCGCTGACCGGTCTGACCATGGCGGAGAAGTTCCGTGACGAAGGCCGCGACGTACTGCTGTTCGTCGACAACATCTACCGTTACACCCTGGCCGGTACCGAAGTATCGGCGCTGCTGGGCCGTATGCCGTCGGCGGTAGGTTACCAGCCGACCCTGGCGGAAGAGATGGGCGTTCTGCAGGAGCGTATCACCTCTACCAAGGTGGGCTCCATCACCTCCATCCAGGCGGTATACGTACCGGCGGACGACCTTACCGACCCGTCTCCGGCGACCACCTTCTCGCATCTGGATGCGACAGTGGTACTGTCCCGTCAGATCGCCGAGCTGGGTATCTACCCGGCGATCGACCCGCTGGATTCCACCTCTCGTCAGTTGGATCCGCTGGTCATCGGTCAGGAACACTACGAAGTGGCGCGTGGCGTGCAGTCTACCCTGCAGCGCTACAAGGAACTGAAGGATATCATCGCGATCCTGGGTATGGACGAGCTGTCGGAAGACGACAAGCTGACCGTATCCCGTGCGCGTAAGATCCAGCGCTTCCTGTCGCAGCCGTTCTTCGTGGCGGAAGTCTTCACCGGCTCTCCGGGCAAGTACGTATCGCTGAAAGACACCATTAGTGGCTTCAAAGGCATCCTGGAAGGTCAGTACGACTCTCTGCCGGAGCAGGCTTTCTACATGGTCGGCGGCATCGACGAAGCGGTCGAAAAAGCGAAGAGCCTGTAATCGGTTCCCGCCAGAAACCTTTAAAGAGGTAAAGTAGATGGCTATGACTGTTCATTGTGACATCGTAAGTGCCGAAGAGGAGATCTTCTCCGGCCTTGTCGAGTTCGTGTCGGTGACAGGTAGCCTGGGTGACCTGGGTATCTACCCGGGTCACGCTCCGCTTCTGACGGAACTGAAACCAGGCCCTGTCGAGCTGCGCAAGCAAGGCGGTGCCGAGGACGTGTTCTACGTTTCCGGTGGTTACATCGAAGTTCAGCCGCACAAGATCACGGTATTGGCGAATACCGCCGCACATGCCGGTGATCTGAGTGAGGCCGCTGCGATCGAAGCCAAGAAACACGCCGAGCATGCGATGGCGGATAAATCCGGCGAGTTCGAATACTCCCGGGCAGCCGCTCAGCTGGCGGAGGCTGCTGCGCAGCTCCGTACGCTGCAGCAGATCCGTCGCAAGGCGGGCAAGTAACCGCGCCCGCTTAGCCGCGATAAGAAAAAGGCAGCCTCGGCTGCCTTTTTTGTCTTTAAAGCAATCCCCAGAGCGTATCGAAGACGATCTTCTGCGCCATCGCCACCTCCCTTGAGTCGATCACCACCGCCGTCGGATAGTTGTTCGATGCCAGCGAGACGATGGCGCAACGCGGCGGATAGATGGCGATATAGGCGGCATCCACCGGCCCGTCGGTGCGTATCCACTTGCGCTCCGAAAGCTCGGCACTCTCCCCGCCGTCGCCGATGGCGATGACACGCACGCGGATATCGCGGGCGATGCGCTGGGCGGTGAAGGTCGGGAAGGGGCGATAGAGGTGGCGGCGGATCGGCTTGGACGAGAACACCGAATAGACCCGGTCCGGCTGCTCCGAGACCCGGTTCAGGATATCGCGCAGCACCTGCTCGATACCGGCATCCCCCTCGAAAAACTGCACGTTGGCGGCACTGAAGTCGGGCTTGAGGTGGTGCAGCTCGGGGATGATCCGCCCCTTGAGCTGGCCGACCGCCGCCGCCAGGCGCTGCTGACGCTCCTCGGCCAGCTGCAGCAGCACCTCCGGCTCGCGGGCGCTGAAGAAGCGACGCTTGCCCTTGGGCAGATAGGTGACGATCCCCTGCTGCTGCAGCGCCTTCAGGCACTCGTAGGTGGTGCCGCGGTTGACGTCGGCACGCTCGGCTATCGTGCGGATGGAGCTCGGGCCCAACGCGAGCAGCGCCCGGTAGATCGCGATATCGCGTGGTTCGAGCCCGAGTTGAGCGAAGATCTCGTTGTCCATATTGTCAATTTTCTTATGACAAGGAATATTGATCCCATCCTGACATACTGTAGTCTGCTGTCAATTCGCGCATCGCCGGTGCGCAACGAATGCCAATGGCTGTTGTCAGTTGGATGACAACCCGAATGAGAGATCGGATCAGGAACGACGGATGAGTATTGACGTAGTGATTTTGGCCGCGGGCCAGGGCAGCCGGATGAAGTCGAGTCTGCCCAAGGTGATGCACAGGCTTGCGGGCAAGCCGATGGTACAGCATGTGATCGACCATGCCCGGGCGCTGGGCGATGTGAGTCTGCATGTGGTGGTCGGTCACGGCGCCGAGCAGGTACGCGAGGCGCTGGCCGGACAGCCGCTGCAGTTCGCGCTGCAGGCCGAGCAGTTGGGCACCGGCCATGCCGTGGCGCAGGCGCTGCCGCAGCTCTCGGCCGACTCGTTGGCATTGGTGCTGTACGGCGATGTGCCGCTGACCCGGCCGGAGACGCTCGAGGCGCTGCTGCGTATCGCGGCGCAGGGGCATCTGGGGCTGCTCACCGTCGAGTTGGCCGACCCGACCGGCTACGGCCGTATCGTCCGCAACCCGGTCGGCGACGTGGTGGCGATCGTCGAGCACAAGGACGCCGACGAGGAGCAGCGCCGGATCGCCGAGGTGAATACCGGCATCCTGGCGCTGCCGTCCGCCTATCTGCACCAGTGGCTGCCGCAGCTCTCCGCCGACAACGCCCAGGGCGAGTACTACCTGACCGACGTGATCGCCATGGCCGCCGACAGCGGCGTGCGGGTGCAGGCGATCCAGCCCGGCTGCGAGCAGGAGGTGCAGGGGGTCAACAACCGTGCGCAGCTGGCGGTACTGGAGCGCTGGTACCAAGGGCAGATCTCCGAGCGGCTGATGGCCGACGGCGTGACGCTGGCCGATCCGGCCCGCATCGACGTGCGGGGGCAACTGAGGGTGGCGCAGGATATCGAGATCGACATCAACTGCGTGTTCGAGGGCGAGGTGGAACTGGGCCGCAATGTGCGCATCGGACCCAACTGCCTGATCCGCAACAGCCGTATCGGCGCCGATACCCTGATCGAGGCGAACACGGTGATCGACGGTGCCGTCGTCGAGGGCGGGGCCAGCATCGGCCCCTTCGCTCGCCTGCGCCCGGGTACCGAACTGGCCGACGGGGTCAAGGTCGGCAACTTCGTCGAGACCAAGAAGGCGCGCATCGGCCAGGGCAGCAAGATCAACCACCTCAGCTACGTCGGCGATGCGGTGATCGGGCGTGAGGTCAATGTCGGTGCCGGTACCATCACCTGCAACTACGACGGCGTCAACAAGTCGCTGACCGAGATCGGCGACGGTGCCTTTATCGGTTCCAATACCGCGCTGGTGGCGCCGGTCAGCGTCGGCGCCGGGGCCACCGTGGCTGCAGGCAGTACCTTGACCAAATCGGTGGCGGAGGGCGAACTGGCCGTCGCGCGCGGCAAGCAGAGCAATATTTCCGGCTGGAAGCGGCCGGTCAAGCGTAACCAACCCAAGAGCGGAGCATAGAGGATGTGTGGAATAGTAGGCGCCGTCGCGGCGCGAGAGGTATCGGGAATCCTGCTCGAGGGGCTGCGTCGACTTGAATACCGCGGTTACGACTCGGCCGGGATGGCGTTGTGGCACAACGGCGAGATCGGCCGTCTGCGCCGTATCGGCAAGGTGCAGGCGCTGGCCGAGGCACAGCGGGAGCACCCCCTGTCGGGCACTCTGGGCATCGCCCACACCCGCTGGGCGACGCACGGCAAGCCGTCGGAGCGCAACGCCCATCCGCATATGTCGGCCGACCGCATCGCCGTGGTACACAACGGCATCATCGAGAACTACGAAACCCTGCGCGAGGAGCTGATCGAGTCCGGTTACGATTTCACCTCCGAGACCGACACCGAGGTGGTCGCGCATCTGATCGACCGCGAGGTGCAGTCCGGTGCCACGCTGCTTGAGGCGCTGCGCACGGCGATGTCCCGGCTCGAGGGCGCGTTCGCGCTGGGCGTGATCCAGGTCGAGCATCCCGACACGTTGCTGGCGGCACGTAAAGGCAGTCCGCTGGTGATCGGCGTCGGCATCGGCGAACACTTTATCGCCTCCGATCAGCTTGCCCTGCTGCCGGTGACCGACCGCTTCATGTTCCTCGAAGACGGCGATATCGCGCGCCTGAGTGTGGAGCGGGTCGAGGTCTGGAATCTCGACGGACAGCCGGTTGAGCGCGGCGTCAGCCGCTTCGAACATGGCGCCGGCAGCGCCGAAAAGGGCGAGTTCAAGCACTTCATGCTGAAGGAGATCTACGAGCAGCCGGCGGTGATGCAGTCGGTGCTGGAGGGACGGATCAGCGGCGACCGCCTGCTCGAGCAGGCGTTCGGCAACGAGGCCGCGGCGCTGTTCGACCGCACCCGCCAGGTGCAGATCGTGGCCTGCGGTACCAGCTACCATGCCGGTGTCGTCGCCAAGTACTGGATCGAATCCCTGGTCGGCATCCCGTGCATGGTCGAGGTGGCCAGCGAGTTCCGCTACCGCCCGGTGGTACTGCCCGAGGGCACTCTGCTGATCACCCTGTCGCAGTCGGGCGAGACCGCCGACACCCTGGCCGCGCTGCGCGATGTGCGCGAGCGGGTGTTGGGCACGCTGGCGATCTGCAACGTGCCGGGCAGTTCGCTGGTGCGCGAATCCGATATCGCGCTGATGACCAATGCCGGCCCCGAGATCGGCGTGGCGTCGACCAAGGCGTTCACCTCGCAGCTGGTCGCGCTGATGCTGACCACGTTGGCCCTGGGCCGTCGTCACGGCATCCTGCCGGGTACCGAAGCGCAGGTCATCGGCGCGCTGAAGCAGTTGCCGAAGCTGCTCGAGCAACTGTTGGCACTGGATCCCGAGATCGAACGGATGTCGGCCGCCTTCGCCGAGAAGCACCATGCCCTGTTCCTGGGCCGCGGCGCGCTCTACCCGATCGCGCTGGAGGGGGCGCTGAAGCTGAAGGAGATCTCCTATATCCATGCCGAGGCCTATCCGGCCGGCGAGCTCAAGCACGGGCCGTTGGCACTGGTGGACAAGGAGATGCCGGTGGTCACCGTGGCACCGAGCAACGACATGCTGGACAAGCTCAAGGCCAACCTGCAGGAGGTGCGCGCGCGCGGCGGCGAACTGTTCGTCTTCGCCGCTCAGGATCAGAGCATCAAGGCGGAGCCCGGCATCTCGGTGATCCGGCTGCCGCAGATGCCGGTGCTGCTGGAGCCGATCGCCTACACCCTGCCGCTGCAGCTGCTCTCCTACCACGTCGCCGTGCTCAAGGGCACCGACGTGGACCAGCCGCGCAACCTGGCCAAGTCGGTAACGGTGGAGTAACGATCCACATAGGCTCGGCGAGGGGGTCACTCTCGCCGGGCCGGACTCGCCGCCGGATGCAAGGATCACCGACACCCCGGCTGAACTTTGTGTCGCAAGCCGGGGTCTATCGAGCCAAGGGAGGAGCTGTCATGCTGAACAAATTCAAGATGGTGCTGGATGAGCTGTTCGACAATCGGGTACCGGTGGCCGAGGAGCCGCAGGTGCTGTTCCAGCTGGCGTCCGCGGCGCTGATGGTCGAGGTGATCGCGGCCGACTACGAGCGCAAGCCGCAGGAGCGTACGGCGCTGCTGGCCACCGTACGCCGTGGCTTCGGGCTCGATGCCGAGGCCGCCGAGGCGCTGCTGGCACGCGCCGAAGCCGCGCATCGGGATGCCACCGACTATTTCCGCTTCACGTCGCAGATCAACCAGGTCTGTACCCCGGAGGAGAAGGTCCGACTGATCGAGGGGCTCTGGCGTGTCGCCTTTGCCGACGGCGAGCTGCAGGATGTGGAGCTGCACGTCATCCGCCGCATCGCCGATCTGATCCACGTTCCCCATATGGATTTCATCGCCGCCAGGGATCGGGCCGAAAGCTCCATCTAGCGGTCGGCCGGCACGCTATCTGTGATCGGAGCCTTCGGGTAGCATAGAGCCGACTCCGCCTCTGGATGCTCTTTCAGGAACTGCACTCATGAACGACACCCTCTCGATGTTGGCAATCGACTTTATTGCCCTGATCGGCCTGTTGTTGCTGCTGTTGATTCTGGGCGGCCTGGTGGCGGCCGTCGTCCTGTATCAGATCGACAAGCGGCAGACGGCGCATACCATCCGCCGCAACTATCCGCTGCTGGGACGATTTCGCTATCTGTTCGAGGCGCTGGGCGAGTTTTTCCGCCAGTACTTCTTCGCCATGGACCGGGAGGAGATGCCGTTCAACCGCGCCCAGCGCTCCTGGGTCTACCGCGCGGCGAAGAATATCGACAATACCGTCGCGTTCGGTTCGACACGGGACCTGAAAAAGCCCGGTACCTACTATTTCCTCAACTGCCCCTTCCCGACCCTGAGCGAGGATGCGGCGAAAACCCAGTCGATGCGGATCGGACCCTATTGCCGCGAACCCTATGATGCGCCGTCGCTGCTCAATATCTCCGGCATGAGCTTCGGCGCCCTGTCGCGGCCGGCGGTCAAGGCGCTGTCGCGCGGCGCGAAGCTCGCCGGCTGCTGGATGAACACCGGCGAGGGTGGCCTGTCGCCCTACCACCTGGAGGGCGGCTGCGACATCGTCTACCAGATCGGTACCGCCAAATATGGTCTGCGCGACGAGCAGGGCAGGCTCAGCGACGAGAAACTGGTGCAGGCCTCGGCATTGCCGCAGGTCAGGATGTTCGAGGTCAAGCTGAGTCAGGGCGCCAAGCCGGGCAAGGGAGGTATCCTGCCGGGCGACAAGGTGACGGCGGAGATCGCCGAGATTCGGGGCATTGCCGTCGGTCAGCCGTCGATCAGCCCCAACCGGCATCCGGAGGTCGGCTCGATCGACGATCTGCTCGACTTTATCGAGCATATCCGTGTGGTCACCGGCAAGCCGGTCGGCTTCAAGATGGTGTTGGGCACCACCGATTGGCTGGATGCCTTCTGCGAAACGATCAACAAGCGCGGCAGTGAATCGGCGCCGGACTTCATCACCCTCGACAGCGCCGACGGCGGCACCGGTGCGGCGCCGCTGCCGCTGATCGACAGTGTGGGCCTGCCGTTGCGCGAGAGTCTGCCGATTCTGGTCAACAAGCTGATGCAGCACGGCTTGCGCAACCGTATCCGCATTATCGCGTCGGGCAAGCTGATCAACCCGACGGACGTGGCGGCGGCGATCTGCATGGGGGCCGATTTCGTGGTCACCGCGCGCGGGTTCATGTTCGCGTTGGGTTGTATCCAGGCGTTGCAGTGCAACAAGAACACCTGTCCGACCGGGATCACCACCCACAACCCCCGTTTGCAGCAGGGGCTGGTGCCGCAGGACAAGGCCGAGCGCGTGGCCCACTTCCACCATAATCTGGTGCATGAGGTGGAGATGATCGCGCACGCCTGCGGCGTTGCCGAGCCGCGTCAGCTGCGCCGCGAGCACGCCGCCATCGTCGTGGACGGCGGCAGCTCGGTACCGCTCAATATTCTCTATCCCGAATCCTGACAACGATCGCCGCTCCTGCGCATCCATGCGCCCGCGGCATACCGTACATCCTGTACATAACGCGAAAGGCCGGCGCATGGCCGGCCTTTCGGCTGTCTCTACTCTTCGTCGAACCAGGAGTCGCTGTCGATATAGGGGGAGAGTTCCTTCTCCTCGCGGCGGCGCTCTATGGCGCGTCGGGCTTCGAGGAGCCGCTTGGAGGCGTGCTGCTTGCGGCGGTTCTTCTCTTTGACATCGTAACTGACCAGAATATCGAACACCTCGGTCTGAAGCTCGTTCAGGTCCTGCTCTTTCCGTACCAGCATAATACTTGCTCCGATCAACCGGTTCAGCGGTGACCAACGGAGCGTTCAGTGGCCCGTTGGGCACCGCGAAAACGTCGCTGTAAATGCCGTTTTACCCCAACCCTGAACAAAATTCAAACAGTATAGGGGTGGCTGTGGGGAGCATGTTAGGCGGGCGGTGTTGCATGAAGGTGACAGGGCGGCCATCCGCCGTGACCATCATGGCTGACGGGAATGCCGAAAATGCAGGAGCAATTTTCGGCATTCCAGGGCGCTCCTGCGGGGTTAGCCGAACTGCTCGTCGCTGTCGTCGTCCTCGGGGCGGCGCAGCAGCAGGCGCTTGTCGTTCTGACGCAGACTGCGCAGACTGCGCTTGATCGTCTTCAGGTGGTCGAGCAGGGCCGGGCCCAGTTTCATCGCCACGCCGACGGCGAGTACGTCGATCACCACCAGATGCACGATACGGGACGACATCAGCGTGCTCAGGTCCTTGTCCTCCTCCACATCGATATGGATCGGGATGGTGGCCAGGTCCGCCAGGGGCGTGTTGCCGGGACAGAGTGCAATCACCGTGGCGCCGGTTTCGCGGACCAGTTTCACGGTATGCAGCAGATCCTTGGTGCGGCCGGTCTGGGAAACGGCCACCACCACATCGCCCTCGCCCAGGGTGACGGCGGAGATGGTCTGCATATGCGGGTCGGAGTAGGCCGCCGCCGACACCTTCAGACGGTAGAACTTGTGCTGGGCATCGGCGCACACCGGGGCCGAGGCACCGAAGCCGTAGAACTCGACCCGGTTGGCCTTGGCCAGGGCGTCGATCGCCTCCTCCAGCGTGGCGGGGTCGAGCTGCTCGCGGATATTGATCAGGTTGCCGATCATCGAGTCGAAGATCTTCTGCTTGAACTCGATCACGGTATCGGTGGAGTTCAGCGCAAACTGCTCGAAGCTGGTGTTGCTGGCCAGCCCCTGGGCCAGGGTCAGCTTGAAATCCTGAAAGCCGTCGTAGTGGAGGGCGCGGCAGAAACGGACCACCGTCGGTTCGCTGACATTGGCCTCGGATGCCAGGTCGACGATCCGCATGTGGATCACCTCGTTGGGATTGGCCAGGACATATTCCGCCACCTTCTGCTCCGATTTGCGCAGTCTGGAGCGGGCATCAGCGATCGATTTAAGCAGATTGAAGGAGTTCAATGGTCTTTCCTGCAGGAATCGGGGAATAGCGTATGCCGAGTATATCAAGCCTGTCCGGCCTCGCCTAACTTTCGGGCGTAATATACAAGCCGTTGCGCGCCAAGGAGACCGTGACGCCGATTCGGTGGGTGGTCGGCCGGGAGTGGGCGCCGGCTGCCTGTTGTTTTATACTCTCCGGCTATCGCCACCGTCCGCCTTGGGCGCCTCTTCAGTAGACGAAACGGAACGATGTTGTATACAAGCCGACCGATACTGACTCTGATCCTTCTCCTGCTGACGGCACCACTGGCCGCCGCGGGCTTCGACTCCGACCCCTCCCGTCTGCACCTGGCCTCGGTCAATGCGATGATCACCGACCTCGATACCGGCGAGGTGCTGTACCAGAAAAATCCCGATGCCGTGGTGCCGATCGCTTCGGTCAGCAAGCTGATGACGGCGCTGGTGGTGCTGGAGGCCAAGCAGGATATGGATGAGCGGATACCGATCCAGGTGCGGGACTCGATCCAGATGCAGAACGTGATCTCGCGCATACGCCTGGGCAGCGAACTGCGCCGTCGCGAGGTGCTGCACCTGGCGTTGATGGCGTCGGAGAACCGGGCCGCGACGGCGCTGGCGCACGCCTACCCCGGCGGTTATTTCGCCTTCGTGCGGGCGATGAATCTGAAGGCCCAGGCGCTGGGCATGAACAGCACCCGTTTTGTCGAGCCCACCGGACTGTCCTACTTCAACGTGTCGACGGCACGGGATCTGACCCGCCTGATCAAGGCGGCGCGCCAGTATCCGGAGGTGCGCAAGATGACCACCAGCGAGAAACTGGATGCCCGATTCAGCCGCCCCCGTTATGTGCTGGCGTTCTACAACACCAATCGCCTGGTCAACAACGAGGAGTGGGATATCCTGCTCAGCAAGACCGGCTACAACGATGCGGCGGGGCGCTGTCTGGCGCTGTTGGTCCGTGTCCGCGGACAGCGCATCGCCATGGTGCTGCTGGACTCCTTCGGCAAACGCTCCCATATCGGCGATGCGTCCCGTGTCCGGCAGTGGCTGGAGACCGGCGACAGTGGTTCGGTGCCGGCGGTCGCCCGCCGCTACGAGCAGGAGAAGAACCGCGCCGGGCGCAGTGCGACGGTGCTGGCCGAGAAAAACCGCTGACCGATGGAAGGAAAAAAGGTTCATCGCGCTTTACCGGGGAAGGCGGCCTTGATCTTCAGGAAGAAGTAGTTTTTGTCTCGAAAGCCGTAGGCCATCCGCTTGATCACTTTGATCTTGTTGT
>Ga0214472_10004993_pt1 | contig 13964 bp, 12 predicted proteins | sample RVTome_6_FD_207662 | JGI IMG/M metagenome (GOLD analysis project Ga0214472, IMG submission 207662) | Soil microbial communities from uranium-contaminated site in the Upper Colorado River Basin, Wyoming, United States - RVT140D175 | ecosystem: Environmental > Terrestrial > Soil > Contaminated >... | reverse complement strand
CGCCCTTCATGACATTGACGCCGGTGGTTTTTCCCTGCAGGATCACGACGATGAGCAGAGCCCAAATGGTGCCGAATAAAAAACTCAGCCCCGGCGTATCGACAAAGACCCACAGCAGGCCGAGCCCGGCCAGGATGCCGGGAATGGAGCCGGCGCTCCAGATCATCAAGTCCAGAGTGCCGCGGCCGGGCAGCCGCGTACGCACCAGCAGGTACGCGATCACGGAGAAGAGCAGCGGGCTCGACACGGCCGCGCTGGTGGCCAGAACCAAGGTGGTGCGCAACGACTTGACAAACACCGGATCGTTCAACACGAAGCGCCAATGGTCAAGGGTAAATCCCAAGACGAAGTAGCCGATGCGCTCCATGAAACTGCCGAGCACGAGAATCGCCAGTGGTCCGATGGTGAGCAGCATAAGCAACATGGTGATGACGCCGAAGGCGACGTAGTTCCAGGCGTGGAGATCGATCAGGCCGGGGCGAAAGCTGCCGGAAATGGTCGTGTAACGGCGCCGCTCGAGAATCCAGCGCTGGAGCGGAATGATCATGGCGATCATCAGAAGTGTAATACTTGCGAGCACCGTCGCTTCACCGTAATTCGGCACGGCGTCCCGGATGAGCGTGTAAATTTTGGTCGAATAAACGTAAAAGCCGAAGGGCAATCCGAGCAAGTACTCGGTTTCAAAAGATTGAAAGACGCGCAGAAGCTGCAGCGCCAAAACGAGGATCATGGGCGAGATCATCAGCGGCAGGGTGACTTTGAAAAGCGTGCGCAGGTTACTCGCGCCGCCGACACGAGCCGCTTCCTCGAAAGTCGAATCCATGTTGCGAAACGCCGGCGTCAAGAGCATGACCTTGATCGAGATACCGTGCCCCATGAGGTTCGCCCAAACGATGCCCGGCACGCTGAAAATATTAAACGGCCCTTGCTCCAGGCCGAGCAAGTTTTTAAGCCCGACGTTAATCATGCCGACGTCGGGGTCCAATAACGTGATCCATGCGATGGTGGTCGGCAGCGCGGGGACCATGTAGGAGACCCAAAACAAGAACTCCAGTGTATGGCTGAAGGGAATCTTCGTCCGGGCGAGGAGCCATGCGATCGCAACGCCGACCGGAAAGCTGATGACTACGGAGAGCGACCAGATCAGCAGGGAATTGCCGAGTGACTTGAGCAACCCGGGGCGATGAAAAGCATTGACCCAGTGATCCACGCCCCAGCGGCGCGGTTCGACGAACCAGTCGTTGGCGGCGTTAAAACTATTGATCAGGAGCAGCAGCACCGGCCAGATGAGAAAGTAGCCCAGCACGATGACCACCGCCGCCATGATGAAGTGGCCTTGGGTCAAGCGCGGCGCAGGTAAACTGCCCGGGACGGTCAACTGATCGTCGATGGCAGGGGATTGGTTCACGGGTATTGTATGCGTTCAAGCCGTTCAAATGGTTCAAAGCGTGCAAACCGTTCAATCCCTCGGAAAGGAGTCTGACGATTTGAACTGCTTAAACGTCTTGAACGGTTTGACCTCGTCGAGAGTTATTTCTGCCGGGACTCCCAAACGTTTCTGATCCATTTCTGGGCTTCTTCCTGCCTGGCTTCCGTCTTTGGATCGGCATCGGGGAATGCATACTCTTTGCCCGGTTCGCGCCTTTGATCGGGCGCCACTTCGCCGAAAGGAAGATCGGTGCGCAGAGACGAGCGGTCGATCGCCGGAATCATGGTGTGCGTCAGCATCTGACCTTCTTTCGAGAGAAACCAATTGGCGAACAGCTTCGCGGCGTTGGGATGAGGCGCGTCGGCAAACACGGAAATGCAGCAGCCGGAGCCACCGGCGCGAACCACGCCAACTTGCTTGGGCAAGAAAACTTGTTTGATCGGCAAGCCCTTTTTTGCCAGGCGGGCGTATTCCTCGGTCCCGGTGGCGACCGCCTGAAGCGGATAGCGGCCGCTGACCAGCCAGGTTTCAAGAATACGCCGGTCATCGCTGAACGTGATGCCGGCCTTCAGCAGGTAAGTACGAACCCATTCCTGGCCGCGGTCGGGCTCGAAATAGCTGTCGATCATCTGGCGTATTCCCGAAGGGTCGCCCATGCCTTGAGCGGCGATCTTGCCTTTCCAGCGCGGATCGAAGAAGTCGGTTTGCTTTTTGAGGGTCGCGATTTCGGCGGCCGTGATTTTCTCAGTGTTGTACCAGGATTCGTACTGTTCGTCTTTGGTCACATGGTAAATGAACGTGAACTTTGAATACTTATCGGCGTACCAATAACGGCCAAGATACCAAGCGGACATGTCGAGCACTTCCGGATGAAGGAGCAACGGGGCAAACGGCACCAAGGATTCCGACGGGACTAGGCGCTGATTGTTTTCTCGAGAGCTGATCAGCGCGACATCGACGGTGTATTTGCCGGCCTTGCGCTCCGCTAGCACCCGGTTCACCGTCGTGGTCGCGTTACCGGTGGATACTTCGACTTTAATTCCGAATTTTTTGGTAAACGCGGCCATGATCGGCCGGTACTGGCGCGAGGGCGCGCCGCCGGAAGCGACGGAGAGCGTGCCTTCTTGCTGCGCCGCTGCGACGAGCTTGGTCCATTCTTGCTCGAAGTTTGAAGACGCCGCGGCGCCGAAGGCGGCAGCGGGGAATCGCGCCGATAGAACCAATAGGGCCGATAGGACCAACACGCTGAAGCCAGTGGCATTCATTGCAGCTTGTTTTCGTTGAGTATGCATCGCATCCTTCCTTCCGTTTCTTATTCTTCTTTATGCGACCAGTCCGATGACCAGGCGCTGTGGCCGTCGGCGCGTAGCTTGAGCCAAACTTTACTACCTTCGTCGATGGGACGGTGGCGCTCGCCGTAGATCAAGACGCTGCTCTGACCGTCGACTTTTACTTGATACTCGATTCGTTCCCCGACGAACAGCGCCGCCTGCGCTTCACCGCCGAGCATGCCGGCCGGGATCGTCGAGCCGCTGGCCGGCAGGATTTCCACATCCTCTGGACGCACACCGATATAAACGTCACCGCCGGCTTTGATAGCCTCCGGGTTATAGGTACGGCCGAAGACGACGCAGTCGGGCGCGCCTTCGAGCGCAATCGCCAGCTGTCCCGTTGGGTTGGCACTTTGCACTTTGCCTTTGAAGAGCAGAGTGCGGCCGACGAAGTCGCGGACAAATTCGTTGGCCGGCTCTTCGTAAAGCAAGCGTGGATCTCCCTGCTGTTGGACGACGCCGAAATTCATCAGTGCAATGCGATTGGACAGACTGAGCGCTTCGATTTGATCGTGGGTGACGAAGAGCATGGCGATGTTCAAGCGCTTCTGCAAAAGCTTCACGCTGATGCGCATCTGCTCGCGCAGCTTGGCGTCCAAGTTGCTAAACGGCTCGTCGAGCAGCAGCACGCGCGGCTCGGTGACCAAGGCGCGGGCGAAGGCGACCCGCTGCTGCTGACCGCCGCTGAGGAGCGGCCCAGGGCGATCTTCGAAGCCGCTAAGTCCGACCAGATCGAGCGCTTTCAGCACACGACCCTTAACTTCGTTTTTCGGAAAACGGCGCGCTTTAAGCGGAAACGCCACGTTCTCCGCGACCGTCATATGCGGCCAGATGGCGTAGGACTGAAACACCATGCCGACGTTGCGCTTGTCGGGTGGCATGAACATTCGCTTCGAGGTCATCACGACGCTTTGCTCGCCGAAAAATATATCGCCGGCGTCGGGCGTCTCCAGGCCGGCCACCATGCGCAGCGTGGTGGTCTTGCCGCAGCCGCTCGGGCCGAGCAACGTGAGGATCTCGCCGTCATTGATGTCTATGGAAAGATTTTTGACTGCGGGGTTTGCGCCGCCGGGATAAGTTTTCCAGAGGCCGCGCAGGCTGACGGCGACTTTGGACTTTTCGCCGGTCGCCGCCTGAACGGAAGCGGTAGAATGCGTCATTGGACTGGTCATGGTGCTCACTCTCTTACACGAAACTGACGCCAGACTCTAGAGCGATTCGGAGGGCGAGTTTCAAACCGCCCCTGGTATTAAAATCCCTTCGCCTCTTCCTTCATGTAAAAACCGAGTTTTTTCATCGCCGGCCAGTCGTCGATGGAGAAAAGAATGGTGTCGTCGTTGTGGGTATTCTCATGGTAATGCCAGGTCCACGCCGGCACGGCGAAGATATCGCCCTTGCCGTAATCCAACCGTTCGCCGTCGATGACGACCACACCCGACCCGTCGAAGGCGAAGTAAAAGGTCGTGCTGTTGTGGCGGTGCGGCATGGTTTTTTGTTTTTTCGCTAGCAACTGTGCTTGCCAGGCGATGGTTGGCAAGGTCGGCCCGCCGTCGACCGGACTGGCGAGCATGATCAGTATGCCTTCATAAGGATCGCCTTCGCCATTTTCCTTAAGCGCCGTCAACGCCGCGTAAGTGTCGGCCCATGGGTAGCGCATCGGCGGCAGCGGAAGAAAAAAGGGGTCGGGAGTCTTTGAATTCAGGACTCCCGACCCCTTAACCGAAATCGGCCGCGCCAGGCCGCGAGTGCGTTGGCCGTAGCCCGCCGGTTTTTTGACTTCTTCGTAGGGCTCATCGTTGGGCATGCGTTCATTGATATTCACATTGGGATTGTAGCCATTGTCGTAGCCGTCGATCCAAATCGCCGGTGTGGTGTCTTTATTCCAGTGATCGTGAAAAGTCCAAGCCGGGCTAATGACGATGTCGCCGCGTTCCATCGGGTAGGCTTCGTATTCACAGACGAAAACCGCGTCCTTCGGCGCCTCGCAGACGAGCCGCGTCTCGCTGCGCAGGTTGCGGTGCGCCTGAGTGCGTTCGCCGGGCATCAGAATCTGCGCGTTCATCCAGATCGGAAACTTTTTCGCTTCGAGGCCGACCACCGAACGCATGCCGGTCATGCCATTGGGCCCGACCGTGACGATTTCTCCGGAGCGCTTGAGGCCGCGGTAGATGCCGTCCCATTTCCAGTGTGCCGCGGCTTTTCCCTCGCGCGCCGTGGCGCGCTTGTCGCGCTTCAACCCCGCGCCGACCAAATGGTGCTCGCCGAGAAACCGTTCGAGGTCTTCGTGGGTCGTGCCGACGTCAGTCATAAATTAACCTCTAGGCCCAAGGTCTTTGCTTTTACCTTGAACGTTGAACTTTTAAACCTTGAACCAAAAGTTTCGTTCAAAAGTTCAAAGTTCAAGGGTTTAAGGTCAGACAAGAAGGTTTTATCATTGGTCCAGGTGAAAGTAGCGCACACAGTTGTCGACCAGCATGGCGCGCCGCTCGTTTTCCGGTATACCTTCGAAGTCTTCGGCCAAATGCTTTTGTGACTGGGGAAACTCGCTGGCGGCGTGGGCGAAGTCGGTGCCCCACATGATCTTGTCTACGCCGATCGTGTGGCGCCGCTTGACGCCCACCGGGTCGTGCAAGAAACCCCAGTAATTGCGCTCTTTCAAGTACTCGCTCGGCATCCGTGCAAGCTTCGGTAGCCCCCAGTTGTCATGGATCATGCCGATGTAGCGCCGATAATGATCGTCGACTTGCCAAAGACCATATTCGAACCAGCCGATCATGGTTTCCGCCCAGTAAAATTCCAGCTTGGGAAAACGGTCCCAGACGCCGGCAAAGGCCATCTGCAGCGGCGCGGTCATGGCGTCATTGGTGAAGCGGGTGAAAAACTTGAACGCGTCTTTTTGATGCACGTCGTGGCCGGGGTCCTTCGCATAGAGGAAGTCGGGCTCGCCTCGGCCGGAACCCATGTTGCCGGTGTTGTGGTTGGTGAGCGCCATGCCGAGATCGAGCGCCGCCGCCCAGAACTTGTCATCTTCCTGGGTCGGGTAGCTTTTGCCGCTCGGGTAGCGGTCGAGCTTGACGCCCTTCATGCCAAGCTTGGCGCAGCGCTCCATCTCCCGGATCGCGTCATCGACGCTGGTGGTCGGCAGGGTGCCCATGCAGACCAGCCGGTCCGGCGCCGGCGCGCTATATTCCTCGCCGAGAAACTCGTTGTAGGCCCGGATGCAGTCACGGTAAAGTTCGTCGTCCTTGGTTTGCCGCAAGACGAAGGTGATCTGTGAAAACAGAATCTCGCCGTCGATGCCGTCTTGATCCTGTTCGGCGAGTCGCTGCTCTGGCGCTCCGGTGCCAGCGCAGGTTTCAAAGGTCGGTACTTGCTTGGCGAGTTCGGCGTGCGGCACGCGCACGCTGCGGGTGATGCCAATGGTATTGGGCTTACCGCCATCGATCACCACGGCGTCGGAGCCATTGGGCATCTTTACGCGCTTGGGCGCGCGCTCGCGATACTTTGCCTGTACCCGGTCGCGCCAGATATCAGGGTTTAAATCGATATGCCCGTCGCCGGAAATGCATTGGTAGTGCCATACCATGGGAAACATCCTTCCTTGCTGCCCGATAGGCCTTTTAAACTAGATTGCTGTTTAGCTGTCAACCGGGCGGCGCCCTACCTCCGGCCAATTCCCGATTTAGGCCAGCGCGCCCGGCTTTGTTTGAGGCCGAGACTGGCAAGCAGCGCCGCTAACCGGATCGGCGTGCCGAAGCCTTCGACCACCGGCACGCCCAGTTGCTCTTGCAACCAGTTTGGCTTGATGTGCACCGGACATTGGCTGATGCCCATCGGATAAATGACTTCGGCCCCATCGGCGACCAGCCGTTTGGCTTCACGCACGAAGTTGTCGACGACTTCGTCGTGATGCGCCGCCAAATCCGGCAAGTCGAAACCGCTCACACCGAAGCCGACGATGCGATCTTCCATGCCGTAGCGCCGGATGATCGCCCGTGAGAAAGAGACCAGGCTCGGGTGATAGACCATGACTCCGAATCGATCGCCGAGCAGCGAGGCGACGTGCAGACAGGCTTCGGTCGGCCCGACCACGGGGATGTCCACCGCCGATTTGCCGCCATCGACACCCAAGTCAAGCGTCCCCAGAGGCACCACGGCGTCATAACCGTCTTTCTCGGCGCGCTTGAAGGCGTCGATAAACGCCGGGGCGACGAGCTGAATTTCGGTCGGCGTCATGCCGTATAAGTAGGGGCTGGCGGCGACGTCGACGATGCCGACTTGAATTTCCGCGGTGGAATAAGAGAGCGCCACGTCGGCGCGCCGTTTATGCTCTTCAGGCGGATAGCCGCCGATGACGAATGCGATGCGAATCATGATGGCTCCTTATTATTTGGTTTTTGAGGCTTTGGTGTGGATTAAGTGCCACGTTCAGTTTGTTTTGTTCACCACGAAGATCACGAAGGACACGAAGGGTTCGGATAATCCAATTCCGAACTTCGTGCTCTTCGTGTCCTTCGTGGTGAAAACTCTTTCTCATTTGATTGCGGCTTTGCCGCGTTAGGTCTCTGTGGTGACTAGTTCTTCACACGAAACCCAGAAGAACCTATTGTTTAGGATACATTGCTGGCCTAATTTACTTGCCCAATGCCGCCGCCGCGGTCTGAGCGATGTCGACGTCATTGTGGCCTGCGCCGCTGACGGCGACGGCGCCGACGATCTCGCCTTCGGAATAGAGCGGAAAGCCACCCGGAATGGTGACAAATGAGCCGGCGCCGGCAGCCAACGTGATAGCGATCGCGTGATGATCGTCGCGCTCATTTCCGGTGGGGCTTTTCTTGCCGGAGGGAAAGCGCGTTAATGCGGCGCCTTTTGCCTTCGCTTGAGCGATCGGAATTGAATAGAGCTCGGCTTTTTCCGAGCGCGTAAAGGCGATCAGGTGGCCGCCGTCATCGACCACGGCGATGCTAACCGCGCAGTGCAACGCCTGCGCCCTTTCAACCGCGGTGCCGAGCACCTTCATGGCGCCTTCTCTGGTTAATTTTCGCGATGGAATTGTATCCATGATCTCCCCCTTTTATTTAGAGGCCCCGATGCCCGATTGCGCCGCCTTCCTGTGGTGACGTATTGACCGACAACAGCTGGATTCGCCGCACCACGCGAGTCGCTGCTCGGAGCCACGATCAAGCCGTCTCTGCTATTCCTATTTATATTATGTCGCAGTAAAAAAACATTAGATTTTAAAGGCTTCCCTGTGGAGGAGTCCTCACCACACAAGAAACCATGAGCACGAAGGAAGGAAGATTTAACCGCTGCCGGCGAATGTTTCCGATTGAACTCGGACGACTCATCGGGATAGATTGGCGCTCATGCGCGTCCGGTTTGAACCTCATGGCAAAAATTTTCTCATTGATGGAGGCAGGTGATGGCCAATCCAAAGCTGCGTTTTTATTTTCGTGAACCGACGATCGATACCAATATCCCGATAACCGATGGCACCGTTATGCTGGACGGGTTCGACTGGGAATTTGTCCCGACCGAGGAGGAATGCGACGCGTGGGACTGCGGCTTCGCCGCGCGGTTGCGAGCCTACGCAAAGGGGGAGGCTCATATTTCGATTCCCGCTTTCCCTAACCGTAAATTTCGCCAGGCGTACATTTACGTCAACAGCCAGACCGGCATCGAGTCGGCGAAGCAGCTGGAAGGCCGGCAGGTCGGCATCATGCAGTGGGACAACACCGCCGGCGTGTGGGCGCGGGGCGCGCTGCAACACTATTATGGGGTCGACGTGAGTAAAATCAGATGGTGCTCGCCGCGCGCCCGCAAGGAGGGTGTCGCCACCGGCATCGAGATTGAAAAGATCGACGCCCAAGGCGATCCTGACACGCTGCTCGATCAATTGTTGCTTGCTGGCAAAATCGACGCGGTGATCGGCCCCAATGTGCTGCCGTCGATCACTGCGCGCGATCCGCGCACGCGCCGGCTGTTCCGTGATTTCCGCAAAGAAGAGCAAGAGTATTATCGCAAGACCGGAATTTTTCCGACCAGCCATATCGTGACCTTGAAGCAGACGTTCGTTGACAAACATCCCGACGCGCCGGTGGCGCTGCTCAAGGCGTTCCGTCAATCCCGCGATGTTGCATTCGACCGTCTGATGGGGCCCGATCCGCAAATCATCGTATATTCGTGGATGGCCGCGGCGGTCGCCGAGCAGCGCGAGCTGATGGGCGACAACTACTGGCCCTACAATGTGAAGGACAATGTCAAAGTTCTCGAAGCGATAACGCAATACGGGCACGAGCAAGGACTGTCACCGACGCGGATCGATTATGAGGCGTTTTTTCACGCCGAGGCAGCGGCGCTTGCAGGAGCGTGAAGCGACCGGCAAAACGTCATTGACCACAGTAGGACAGAGAATGACCAAAGGGCAGGCGTAGACGGATCCATTCGGTATCTTCGAACTCCAACCGTTCACTTTGAATGGCCAAACCTATAACGACTTGTTGGCGGAGGCCGGCAACTCCGGTTAATCCGCAGAAACGCCACGCCGCGGTTTGGCCGTCGAATTTCTGTTCAAACCCGGCGGTCAGAAGATCGGCTGGCGGAATTTGAGCTTTAGCGAAGGGTCAGGTGTCAGGCGGCCGATGCTAACTTCTTAGCGGGCAAGTGTTCTTCTCGGTCATAAGCCTTGACCGGGACTGGTTTGAGATCCCAGATAATGCCGAACCAGGAGAGAGTCTTTAGGATGTAGTAAGTGATGTCGATTTCCCACCAATAGAAGCCCTGGCGGACGGCACCCATATGTTGGTGATGGTTGTTATGCCAGCCTTCGCCGAGGGTGATCAGCGCCAGCCAAAAATTATTTCGGCTCTCATCGCCGGTGTCGTAGCGCTTGGTGCCGTATATATGCGACAGCGAATTGATCGTCGCGGTGCCATGAAACAATAACGTGGTACTGATGACGAAGCCCCAAACGAAGAGTTGCAAGCCGGTGACGCTGAGGGAAGGCGCGGCGTGCTCGAGGCCGAGGCCGCAAAGGTAAAGCAGCAACGCCAAACCTAGTGGCACGGCCTTGTCGTAACGGTTGAGCCAAACCAGTTCCGGAAACCGGGCGAAGTCTTGGATGCGATTATATTGAGTGGCGTAAAAACGGTTGCACATGAACCAGCCCATGTGGGAGCGGAAGAATCCGAAATGGATCGGTGAGTGGGGATCGGCGGGTGTGTCGGAGTTGCGATGATGCTCTCTGTGGTTGGCGGCCCACCAGAGCGGGCCCCGTTGTGTCGCCGAGGCGCCTAAGAGAGCAAAAACAAATTGCGCCGGACGGGAGGTTTTGAAAGTCCGGTGCGAGAAATAACGGTGATAGATCCCAGTGATCGCGAACATGCGCACGAAATAAAGCCCGATCGCCGTCAGGATCGCAGTCCAGCTCCAGCCTACTAGGAAAATCCCCAGGCATCCTAGATGCAGAACAATAAACGGGGCGCAACGCACCCAGTTTATTCTGTCGATATCGACAACTTTGGCAGCAGCGCCGGTCGCATGATAGTCGGCATCAAACCACTGCACAAAGGAGTTAATTACGGTTTTGCGGAATGTACGTCTCATTAACCTTGGAAGATACCATGCGGTGGGCTTGGCTTCAATCAAAATAACCAAAATTTACTGCTCTTGAGTCAAATATTTAAGCCTCTCAATGATCGACTAAGACTAGGTTATCGCTAAGCTTTCGGCGTGCCCTTGTGCAGAGCTCGGTGCATCAGCGTTGGATTGGACGGGAAGAAACGCAGTTTGTAGTCGATCACCCGGGCGGCGTTCTGCGTGCCGAAGCAGGTGTCTTCCGGAAACAGCACCGGAATCGGCCGCAGGAGATGGAATTTTCGCTCGAGATACTGCCAGGTCGCGACCGACTCTTCGACATGGGCGTCACAGTCCATGACTTGCAAGATATCCTCAGCCCAGAAGCGAATGGAGAGTGCAGAGCTTAGTGAGATGCGCCGCCCATTCGCGACGCGCCTAGTTTGACTCTCTCTGGTCGAGTTCTACCGTTCCATGCGTCGATTGGCGCCCCAACCGACGGTCGAGATGTCGATCAGGTTGCCATCGGGGTCAGCGGCGCGTCCCTCGGCGTAGGTCGCCTCGCGCTCCTTGGGCGCACCGGCGGGATAGACTTCGTTGATACGCTCCGTGACATCCTTGTTATCCTCGACGTGAAAGCCGAAATGGTAAAGCCCCACCGGGTGACCCGGCTCTTTTGGGTCATTGGCGCTGAGAATCGCCAGATTGACTTCGCCGTCGGAGAGGTGCACGGAACCGTTCTTGTTGCGATACATTTCGTGCATGCCGAAAACCCGTTTGTAAAAGTCGGCTAACTTGTCGGGCTGATGCGTGAGTAGAGCGAGATGTCGAAGTTTGGCCATGGCCGTTCCTCCTGATTTTTTTTTGGTGCTTTAATTCTTTGGCTATCATCGGCGTCCGTGGCTGTCAATCGTGGGAAGTCGTGATCCTGAGTCGTGCTCGTGAGCCGTTGGGAATTCAAAAAACCAACAGGAGCCGCGAGCACGCGCAAGTGCGCTGTCAAAGCTCGGCAACGTGGCGTGCCATTCGTTCGCGCGCGGGCACGTCGGGTAACGGACCGACTCCGGCCTGCATGTCGTCGATGAGATGGTGCAGCTTGCCGGTTGCTGGGATGGCGCAGGTCACGGCGGGATGTGAGATGACGAATTTCAGAAAAAACTGCGCCCAGCTGGCGCAGCCGATTTCTTGAGCCCAGGGCGGTAGCGGCTTGCCACGCACTTTGCGAAATAATCCTCCGCCAGCCAGCGGCCGGTTGACTAGCACGGCCACACGCCTTTGTGCGGCCAGGGGCAGCAGGCGTTTTTCCGCTTCGCGTTCGGCCAGCGAGTAGTTCAACTGGACGAAGTCTAGCTCTTCGGTCGCGAGCACCCGTGCCAGTTCGTCATGGGCGCTTGCGGTGTAGTGGGTCACGCCGAGGTAACGAACTTTGCCCTGTTCCTTCCATTGTCGGATCGTCTGCAGATGAACACGGTAATCGACGAGGTTGTGCACCTGCATGAGATCCATGCGCCGAGTGCGTAAGCGTCTAAAGGATTCGTTCATCTGGCGCATGCCGGCGTCGTGCCCGCTGGTCCAAACCTTGGTCGCGAAAAAGAGCCGCTTCTGGACGCCAAGTTCGCTGGCAAGATCGCCGGCGACGGTTTCCGATTTGCCGTACATCGGCGAGGAGTCGATGACGCTGCCGCCGAGCCGGACGAATTCGTTTAGAACCTGACGCAGCGGTTCGCGCGCTGCGTCGGCCGCGGCGACGTCGAAGGTTTGCCAGGTGCCGAGACCGATTGCCGGTAGTGGTTCGCCGGTTTTCGGCACGGTTTTTTTGATGATCGCGTCAGCCATGGCCGAATTCCCCGTCAAGACGTAAGCGCCGACGCCAAGCGCGGCGAACATGAACTCGCGGCGGGTGGCGTCGCTGCGGCGAAGTGAAGCTAAAGTTTTCACAACACAAGAGCCGTGATCCAATTCAATCCGCCATTCTCGACCTCAGTGCTCGCGCTCGGCGCTCATGGCTCGGCGCCGCTAAATTCCCATATGATCTTCGGGCTTGCGTTGGCGCTCTTTGACGCGCGGGATGCCGCTCCAATCGCCGGACATCCAGAACTCGGTCAAGCTGCCGAAGGCACCGAGCGGAATGGCCAACGCCATGATGAAGTACCAAAGATTGTCGCCGTAGTGGCCGAGAAGAGACGTGAGCATGGCGACGAGTTTTGCCGTGGCGCCGCCGAAGATCGCGCCCATCAACAATCGCGTGGCGCGCTGCACATCGTAGTGGGTCGCGTAAACGCCCCACAGCCCGCCGATGAAAAATGCCAGGAACGGTCCTAAGCAAACTGCGAAGATGGCGCCGGCCGCGCCGCCTCTCAATGACGCGTCTTCCAACTGTTCTTGTTCGGTTTGGCTGCCGACGCGAATATCGCCGCGAATGACGCGAAACAGATAATGCACCGCACCGTGAATGCCTAGGTCAGGTCGCAGGCCGTCCCAGTAGAGCGCGACCTGCGATTCTAGCTTGCGGCTTGCAGCCGGTTCGGGCAGGAGTCGACGCAGCTCCGCGCCGACCTGCAAGCCCACCAAACGTTCTTTGCGCGCGACGACGAGCATGGCGGTTTTTGCCAACTCGGCAGTGTCAAGCGGAAGCGTCTTGAACGCTTGGTCGGCAACGCTGCGTAAGTTTTCACCGTCGAGACTCCCGACCGTAACGACGACAACGGTTGCCGCAGTTTCGGTTTTGAAACGGTGCAGCCGCTGGTTGAGATCGTCGGTGCTGGCCGGGGGAAACATGCCGGCGAGATCGTTGACACCGGCTCGCAGCGGCGGGAGATCGAGGGCCGCGGACTGCGAAGAGAGAAAGAGGCTAACGCATACGGCGATCAGAAAAGTCATTGCGAGCCGCCCGCCGACTGGCGCGCGCGCCGGTCCAGCGCGATCAGCTCCTTCCGATTGAGAGGGAAGCCGAACTGTTCGTTACGCATGCGCAATCGCTGGCCGGACACTTCGCAGATGATTTTCGCCGCACGCTCGAAAGCCGCTTGGTTTTTGACCAGTCGAGCAAGCGCCCGCCCGCCGCTGTCTTTGTGGCCGACTTCATCGAGCAGGATTTCGCGAAAGACGCTGGCAATCTCGGCTTCGGTGCCGGGCCGCTTGAGCTGATTGCAGACTTGATAAAGCGCGCCGCCGCCGCCTTCGGTCAGCGTGAGCGCGGCCCGTTCCAGGCTTTCGTCTTGACGGCGAATTTCCTTTGCCCTGATCTTGCCCAAGCCGTGTAATAGAGTCGCGTAGCTCGGCGAGTAGCGCGCACGAATTTTTGCCAGCTTCTTGTCCTCGGGCAGCCAGAGCAAGTCCTTAGAAGTAACTTTCTTACCGCGGATCTCTTCCAACAAATCCATGACGAGCCGAGCATGCTTGGTTTCGTCGGCGAGCTTCTCGGTCAGTTCCTCGTAATCGTGGCGGTCGATGCCGCGGTCGATCTCCGGGTAAAATTTCGCCAGCGCCGTGAAGAGCGGCTTGATCGCGGAGTATTCTTTGAACGCCTGGGCGCTTAGCCAGCGCAGATGATCGGTGCGCTTGCGTGGCTTCTTGAAAAACGCCGCGATGAGATCGGCTTCGGCTTGCGCGTAGCTGCGCGCAAGTTG
>Ga0214472_10004991_pt1 | contig 13965 bp, 12 predicted proteins | sample RVTome_6_FD_207662 | JGI IMG/M metagenome (GOLD analysis project Ga0214472, IMG submission 207662) | Soil microbial communities from uranium-contaminated site in the Upper Colorado River Basin, Wyoming, United States - RVT140D175 | ecosystem: Environmental > Terrestrial > Soil > Contaminated >... | reverse complement strand
CGACTCGGCGAGGTCACGGTCAAGGTGACCTCTTTGGGCAGTTCGCCGCGTCGCTCTAACGCCCGATTCAATTCCAGCCGTGCAAACGGCGGCAAATGAGCCGGACTCACCAGCGTGTTCAAATGCGCATAGGCGTCCGCGTACAGCGTGTACTGTTTTGAGGCGATTTCGCTGTTGGCCGGCGCCGTTTTGACCGCGTAGGTCATCCACTCCGAAGTCAGCGTCAATTCGTCCGTCGCGGCGTCGAAGGCGGTTACGAACCGCGGATTGGACATGAAGCGCACCAGCGGATCGTCCCGGTTTTGGCCGCGCTCCTGGAGATTGGCGGTCAGCGCCGTCACGTAATCCAAGGTGATCTCGACCCGTTGCCGCTTCGCTGGGTTCAACAACAGAAACCGCTGTCGCTGAGGATCGAATACCGTGACTTCCGCCGGGTCGCCGAGAAAATCGTACACCCGGCCCGCGTAAAACAGCGTGAGGGTCTTGTTGACCGGTTCGGTCTCTTCTTCACCCACGTAGACCTTGCTCTCAATGCGAAAATCCTCCGCCACACAGACGCCCTCGACCGCGGAACAACACAGAACGAACGCCAGTGCCTGCGTGTACTGAAGAATGCGCACTTTCGATCTCGTCCAAAACTACGTGTGGAGACATAGCCAGCCGGATGCAGCGCGCGAAGAGTACAAGAAGAGTGCCGACCGTGTAAAGCACAATCTGCCGCTGGCGGGCAATTGGTTTTATGGTAGGCGGAGAATCGGCATACGAGGTGAGGAAACGCCGTTCCGCAGGCGGATTAGCGAATCGAATGTCGTTGCAAAAGCAGGAACCAGGGATAACTGGTAGCCGCTAGCTACACGGTACCTAGTTTCGACCGTTTGCGCAGTTTGCCGTCGCCGTTTTGTTCAAACGACTTGAGATCGCGCAGTTCCACCATTTCGGCCAGGCCGGCTTCGGCGATTTCACGTCCGGTGACGTAACGGCCGGGATTGATCCAGGTGGAGATTTGCTCAAACGGCATCCCCAGCAGGTCGCCCAAGACGCGGTCCATCTCTTCTTCCAGATGGCCGAAGTGGCGTGCCCATTCGGCGGCCTCGGCCAGACGAACGTGCTCTTCGCTCTGCCATTTCATGGGATGAAACAGCAAAATGCTGTAGGGCGTGACGACCCGACGCCGACAGGCGGCGAACGGCCACAAAGCCGCGGATGAACACTCGCCGGTCACGATGCCGGTGGCCCGCAGGCCGCGCAGCAAGACCAGCGACATCAAGGAGATGGCGCTATACGGACTGCCGCCGGGCGAATCGATATAAAAGGTGCACTCTCCGCCGGGCGGGATCGACAGCAGCTTTTCGGTGATGTCGTTCTCGTGGTCCGTGAGATCGCCGACGATCGCGATTTCCGCCGGGGTTTCGTGTTCGTGTTCGTCCATCCAGGCACCCTTGTTCGATTGATGGGGTCCGCCATTGCGCAGGCGGAGGGCGAAGGACAGGCTCGCTAAAACCGCCGCAGGGCGCCCCTGCCGGAAAACTTACCCTATTTCCACATATAGTCTTTACTGGTGGATCGAACAAGCAGAACTTGCGGCGCCGACGGCGTCCGGCCCGGAAATGCCCCAGCCAGCGACGCGGAAATTCCGGTGACGCCGAATTTTCGGCGGTCGACCTCGCTCGATCTTACCGCGCCGCTTCACTGGCGTCGCCACCCCCCTGTTGGGTGGATTGGGGCGTTTCCGAGACCTCATCGACCAGCCGGCGACGGAATCGGATCGGACCCTGGCAACACTCGCACGGTTTCAGTTCGTACATCGGAATGGCGCAGATGTCGCACCAGTAGTCGAGCTCGTATTTTTTATCGTCTTCCAGCGTGTACACGCGAATCACCTGCACGACGGGCGATCCGCGAAAACGCCGCACGCGCAGCTCCATGTCGATGCCGTGCAATCGCGGATCCAACCAGAATCCACGTCCGCGGTCGTCCTTGACCAGCGGAAAGATTTGCCCGTCGGGAGTTTCCAGTGCGGCCACTGTGTGCTGGGCGTCCGTGTCGCTTACAATGCCGAAGCGGCGCTTGAGCGCCTCGGCCAGCCACACGACACGGCCGCGCAACGACTCCGTCGCGTAGGCGGGATCCGTGTCGTCCGCCGCGGATTCGGTTTCGACGGCTGCCGGCGCTGACGACGATACGTCTCCATCCGGCTGCCCGAGTGCCGCCGCCACGATCAACAAAACGATTCCGCAGCCGACCACCACGCGGCCCATATCAAGCAACGATTTGCACGGGTCGATCCGCATGATCACGTCCTGTATGGCGGGGGGATTTCATCCTGATGCGGCTCAAATCTCCGCTACACCGACGATCACGAACTCCACCACCAGTTTTTCGGGTGGTTCTTTACCGTTGCGATCGCCCGACAGACGGATGCTCCAGAAATCTCGCGCTTCGTCATGTTGCATCGTCGGCAATTGGCCACCTGCGCCCTCGGCCTTTAAAAAGCTGAGCATCGCCGGGTGGGTCGTGCCGGCCGTCGCGGCGCTGACGGCGAACAACGTGTCCTCGTCGATCGGCTCCGGCGAATCGTCCTCGTCGACCGGCGACATCAGCAGAAAGTCCAGCGTGTCGGACGTGCCGATGTGGTTGCCGTCGACCGGCTGCTGAGCGTATCGGAGCGTATAGACGCCCTCGCCGATTTCCTGGCCGCGAAAATCCTCGCCGCTGCGATGATAACGGATCAAACCGAACAGCCGGCCGACTTCAAACGGATAGAGGATTGTGTTGGTGGCGGTGAAGTCGTCCTTGGTTTCCCATTGTTTGCAGACCCAGATGTCGCACACCACGCGGGTGTTGCCGCGGAAGACGCGGTATCCGGAGGGCGCCATTTTTTCCACGATGCCCGCGGCCACTCCTTCGGCCGGTGGCGGTTCATTCAACACTTCCACGCGGTAATCGACCGCCGTCGCCGTGGCCACGCAGAATACGAACAACATCACGGCCGATAGCGACAGGTTTCTGAACATGGATCAATCCTCTAGTCGTCGTGCCTTGGTTGAGCCGAGCGGACCGGAACCGGCCGCAGTCCGCTGCTTTTATTATAGGTGTGCCAACCGACCGCGTGCAAAGCGGCCGCAACGGGCCGTCAAAACCCGAAATAAACGTCTCATCGCGCAAGCGGAAATGCCACTGGGCTACCCAATGCGCGGGCTGCTGGGGGCTCGCCGTCCAGGTTCGACCCCAGCCACTCGGCCCAAATTCTTAGTTTTGACAAAGTTCTACGGGCCGAACGTCGCCAGGAATGCGCTGCGGGTTTGCGGGGCAGACCACCGGGTGCCCAGGCCTCGTCCGTTGAACTTGCCCTCCAGGGTAAAGGCGGGCGAATAGTTTTCCACTTCCGCCAAAGGTGGGTAGTAGACAATCTCGTTGGTGCAGACGCAGTCGCCTTGACGCAGTTGACGGGTCAACAAATCCACCTCGTCGCCGGCGGTGAGCTTGCCCACCATATCGACGTGGTCGGTGTGCATCTCGATGGCCGCGTTGTCCACGCGCACGACGTTGCCGGTCACGCGGGGGGCCTGCTGCTTGACGAACGCGACCAACGCCTCGCGCTGCAGGGTGCTGGCCCGGTCGTCGACCAGGATCACCGCCCGAATCGGGTCGGGGGCGACGACGAAACCACCGCCGATTCCCAGTGTGTCGGACGCTTTTAGGGCGACCACAACCTTCATGCCCTGCAAATCGACGCCGTCGAACTGGCCTGTATCGACGCTCCAGGCCATGATCGCCTCCCGGCCGGTCAACCCAACTTCGCTGTTGGCGAAGCACGGCCCGGTGTAGACCGAACAGGTTCTCATTTCCAAATAGTCACCACTGACTTCGACGGCGCGGGCGGTCGCCGACAACGCGGCGACGAAGATCAACGCACCCATCATCAGGCTCACGCAACGTTTCATGGTATAGGCTCCTGAGTTCAACGTTTCTTGGGGGGGGTATTCAAATGTCCGGCGGCGCCCGAAGCGGCGAGCGCACGGCTTATTCTAGCGGTGTACATCGCTACAGTCCAGTTGAAGTCGGATTTGAGGCGTGAGCCCGGAGGTGAGCCGAACCGATCGCGGCGCCTCGCGATGATCGCAGCCGTTGAGGGACGGCAGAAATCCGGGCGTTGCGGTAGGATTCCGCATACTCAAGCCTCGCGTCTCAAGCCTCGCGTCTAAAGCCTTTACCTGAGTATCTGCAGGTTTGGCAGCGCCTTGCCCAAGCCTTCCACCCCGGCGTCGGTAACGGCCGTTCCGTGAGGGTAAATGCGCTCGAGTTTCGCCAGAGCGCGCAGGTGTTCCAGCCCGGCGTCGGTCACCCGGGTGTGGGAGATGTTCAACACCTTGACCTCCCTCAGCAGGGCGACCGCCCGCATGTGCCAGTCGGTGGCGGCTGTCCGGTTTAAGAAAACCCTCACCGCGTTGTCGCCTTCGAGTTGGACGCGGCCGCCAATTTCTTCCAACGCCGCGATCGCCTCCGTGGCCGTTTCGGGCGGCGGCCGATCCGGCTGCGTGGGGGCGGACGCCGAGTCGCCGGCGGTCGTCAAGTCGCCGTCGCCGCGGCTGACGTCATCGCGGTCGCGTCGCGATCCGGCATCGTCGCCGCTACCGCCGGGTATCGGGCGGCCGAACTCGTCATACGCGACTTCTTCCGGAGGCGTGGTCGAAGCCCGACCGTCCGCGGTGTCGTCGGCGTCGGCAACCGACGTCAGGTCGCTGTCTGTGGTGAGATCACCGTCTTCGGGGCGGTCGCTGCGTCCTGAGTCGTCCAAGTCGGAATCATCCCGGTCGGCGTAAGGATCGTTCCCGGCGTCGTCATTGCGGCCGTCGTCCGAGGCATTCGGATCGGGGGCACGGGGCCGCGGTGGCGCGGGCCGCGAGGCATTGTTGGCCGCCACCCGATCGGCCGCACCGCTGGTCCCCGGCGGCGCGGCCGGTTCCCCACATCCGCTGAACAGACAAACCCCGGCCAACAGCAACAGATCTATGGCGGCCGAATACCAAGGGCGAGCAATCTGCATGGTCTTGCCTTCGTGGATCAATAATTCACTACGAATCAACGTCGTTGATCGGCCGACCGGCGGCGTCGCGCCGCCCGGCGTCGCCGCGGTTGGTTCGCCCGCCGGCCGGCCGGCCCGTTTCGTCGAGGCCGGAGTTTACATCACCGGCCCCCGCTATGGGATCGTCCGCGGCCGGATCGCCTCCGACGCGGTGGTAGACGCCACCGGTCTCGGCAGCCAGCGAACGCATGAACGTGCCCGTTTCGCCGGTCACGCCGACGCCGATGGAATAAACGGTCGCCCTGCGGAAGTAGTTCTCCGTGGCGATGGCCTTGACGATGTCGTCCGGTTCGGTGATGTCGCCGTCGTTGGCGGCCCCGTCGGAGAGGAAAAAGACGGCTTCGGTGTTGCCGTCCATTTGCAAAGCTTCCAACAAGGCTTCGTACGTGTTGGTGCCTTGTCCGGCTGAGATGCCGTCGATGTACCGGGCGGCCGCTTGCTTCGACTTGTCATCCGCGGCGATCAGTTCGCGATTCCAGTTACGCACGCGAGCGTCGAACAACACGATGCCGAAGTACACCTGTTCGGCCAGGCCGTTGACGGCCGTCTTCAACTCGACCTTGGCCGACTCCAGTTTTGACATTTCTTCGCCCGCGGACATACTGTCGGACCGATCCAACACGAACACCACCCGGCGGGCGTAGATCGGAAAATCGTAATAACGCGGAACCTCGTAGCCCTTGATTTCCGCGATCTTCGCGTCGGACTGTGCGTCTTCCGATTCCGGTTCCGTCTCCGGTTCCGGAAATTCAAAATCGTCGCGATTGTCCGTCCACCACACGTTCCAAATCGTGTGGTCGGCCCCGAACTGCTGTCGACTGACGCGCATCAAGTACCGCAGCAGATTGTGACGCATTGTGCCTTGGGATTCCGGCAATCGGGCCAGCGCATATTCGACGACACGCTTATCCCGGTAGCGGGCCAATGAGTCGGTTACGGCCCGGCGGAGACCGAACGTTTGTGCGAACTCGGCGCGCTGGTGCATCGCCAACAACGGTTCCAAGGCACGCTGGTCGCCGCGCCGCGAAAGGTGATCCGCGGCCGCGACGATGAATTCATAATGCGCGGCGTCCAGATACTTGAGCATGGCCGCGGCCACCATGTCCGTATCGATGTCGGCCAGCAACCGCAGCATGTCGAGCGTCGTGGACCTTAACCGCGTGCGGCGGTTGTATTGCTTGTCGAGCACCGTGATCAACACGTCAGCCACTTCCGGCGTGAGACCGTGCTCCTCGAGCGACTCCATCGCCGTCGCTCTGACGACCGCGTTGGAGCTTTGCAGCCCCTGCAACAGGCGGATGCGGGGAAACCGTTCGGAATCCGGCTCCTGCGCAAGCGCGGCTGTAGATGTCGCCGTCATCAGCGCCGCCAACACGATCACGACGGCTGCCACGCGATGGGAAAACACAGTGACCTCTCGATCGGACAGGACGGCGGAAATGGGCGACTCCAAGTGCCGCCCCCATCACCCCACTTATCCGCTTTCAGCGCTCGGCTGTCAAGTTTTTGCCTGTCCCGTCGAACGCCAGCCCGCGCGATTTTTAATGCGGGCGGTGAACTGTTACACTTCCGCGCGGGCAGACGATTGAAGACCTGGGGTGCCACTGCCGGCTTGTCCAGCAGTGTTTCCCCGCGAGAATCGGAGCACTGCTGGACAAGCCAGCAGTGGCACCCATTTTCCTACGAGCGACGTTCTCCACAGGCTGATAGACTCGTGTCCGCAAACGGAAGCGCCAGTGCCTCCGGTAAGCAGCCTGCCACTACCGCATAAACGAGGCCCCCGATGATCCGTAAAGAAAAACGGCCGTACGGCCTGTGGCCGAGTCCGATCACGCCGGTCAGCCTGGCCGCGGCGTTGCGGTTGGACGAAGTCCAATATGACGCGGACGGCCGGACGCTGGTCTGGCTGGAAGGCCGTTCGGGGCACGGCGTCCTGGTCGCCCGAGCGGGAGACGACGCGTCGAACGATCTGACGTCGGATGTGAACGTGCGGGCCGAAGTCAGTTACGGCGGCGGCGACTTCACGGTGCACGGCGGAGTGGTCTACTTTATTGAGAAGCAAAGCGGCCGGATCTATCGCCAGTCGATCGACGGCGGTCCGGCAAAAGCGATCACACCGCAGTTCGGTTCGGCGGCGGCGCCCGCGGTTTCGCCCGACGGCCGGCACCTGGTTTACGTCCATCACGACGGCCGACAGACCGACCGGCTGGCGGTGGTCGACACCGCGGGTGAATTCTGGCCGCAAATCCTCACCGCCGGGCACGATTTCTACATGCAGCCGCGCTTCAGTCCCGATGGCCGACGGGTGTGTTGGATCGCCTGGGACCATCCCAACATGCCGTGGGACGGCACGTCGCTGTATGTCGCGGACGTCCAAGAAACCGGCGGCGGTTTGCCTCGGCTTACGGCGCCGCGCATGATCGCCGGTGGGCCGGAGACCGCCATTTTCCAGCCGGAGTTCACCGCCACCGGACAATTGGTGTACGTTTCGGACAAAACCGGCTGGGGGCAAATTTACGTCCACGATCTGGAAGCGGACGAGCGGCGTCGATTGACGAACGACGGATTCGAATACGCCACGCCGGCGTGGATCCAGGGCATACGCACCTACGCGGTCATCGGCGACGGGCAGACGTTAGTGGCCGCGGCCAGCCGCGACGGGTTCCATCAGCTACAGCGCATCGACGTCGCCAGCGGAGAATGCGCAACGATTGACAAACTATCGATCTACACCGACGTAAGCCAGGTGTCGGCCGCGCCGAGTGGTGAGCGAATCGCCTTCGTCGGCAGCAGCGCAACGACGCCGCCGCGGGTGATCCAATACGATTGCAACAACGACACCGCGCGGATCGTGGCGCGGTCGGCAAGCGAAACCGTTCCCGCGGCAGCGCTCTCCAAATGCGAGGCCATTCAATGGGAAACCGCCGATGGAGAGACTGCCCACGGGCTGTTCTATCCGCCGGCCAGCGCGCGGTTTGAAAGTTCCGGACGGCCTCCGTTGGTCGTGTTGGTGCACGGCGGACCGACCAGCCAGGCCAGGGCCGCCTGGAAACCGGATGCCCAGTTTCTGGCCACGCGAGGTTACGCCGTGTTGTTGGTGAATTACCGCGGCAGCACCGGTTATGGGCGCGATTACATGTTGCGGCTGCGGGGCAATTGGGGCGTCTGGGACGTGGAAGATTGCGTGAGCGGCGCGGCTCATCTGGCCGATCAGGGACGCATCGACCGCCAGCGGACTGTCATCATGGGCGGCAGCGCCGGCGGATTCACGGTGCTCGAGACGATGGTCGAGCGGCCCGAGGCCTTCACCGCGGGCATCTGCCTGTACCCAGTGGCGAACCAATTCGATCTGGCGGCCGACACGCACAAGTTCGAAAGCCGGTATCTCGATTCGCTGCTCGGCCCGCTGCCGGAGACGGCCGAGTTGTACCGGCGGCGGTCGCCGGTGTTTCACGCGGACAAAATCCGTCGGCCTTTGGCGGTGTTTCAAGGGGACATCGACCGCGTCGTCCCCCGCGCGCAGTCGGACGCGATCGTCGAAGCGCTCAAGCGGACCGGCACGCCGCACGAGTACCATGTCTATGAAGGCGAAGGCCACGGCTGGCGCAACCGCGAGACCATCGAACACTTCTACAAGTCCGTGGACCGTTTTCTGCGCCGCTGGGTCATTTTTTCCTAACACGACGGTTGGCCGAATCGAAACGACTTATCCGTCCCCGCTTCTACTGGACGGCTTGTGCAGGCTGTGATTATTCGTAACCCGAAGCGTAAGCGAGGGAAACTGGGCGTGCTCCCTCGCTTACGCTTCGGGTTGCGATGCGCGCGGCGCTTTAGTCAAGATCGTTCCCACGCGCTTTCATTGAGATGCTTGCATCTTCGATTTGGCGTTTGACGGATGCTCCAAGGAAGCAAATCGAAAAAATGAGTTGAAGAAGTCGGCTGCCGGCGTTCGATCCCAAAGAAGAGGGTGCGCCGTCGCGTCAGCTCAGTTTGCGCACCATCGCGGTATGCCGACGGCGCCGCGATCATCACTCCAGGTGGCAAGGTGAATGGATAGGAACGGCCGTACCATGCGCTATTTCGGTTTCTTCGGCGTGTCCCAGCGCGAAGTCGAGTTGGCCCGGACCGCCAACCAGTTGGCCCGTAGCTGCCGAGAGCAGGTGTACCAGCAGGCGGCAGCCCGCGCGGCGCACATGAACCCTGCCGAGGCCCGCGGCTACGTGCGCGTCAAGGCGGCCGAAGTTTTGCGACGCGCGGCTGCGGCGCATGTGCGGGGAGAAGCCGGCGGAATGGTCGCCAGGCAACGCGAACTTGCGAATCTGGCAACCGACATCGTCTCGCAATGGGTGTTGGCCGAGATCATCGAAATTCGCCTGCAAGCCCCGCCGGCGCGCAAGGTGGCCTGACGGGGCCGATTGCCTCGCCCGTGCTACGTCCCCAACGGCCGCGAAGTTGAATGCCGCTCGCATCGGCCGTAAGATACTGGTATGACCGTACAAACCTTTCGCGACCTGCTGCGGCAACGGCCGTTTAAGCCGTTCCGGCTGGTGATGTCCAGCGGCGAGACGTACGAAGTGCGGCATCCGGAAATGGCTTGGCTGACGCGTTCCGATCTGCTGGTCGGCGTGGACGAGACCGATGACGGCGTGCCGGCGGAGTTTCGCATCTGTTCGCTGCTGCACGTGGCGACTGTCGAGCCGCTGGGCGCCGGTGCCGGGGACGGCTAAGCGTCCGCGGAACTGCCGGTACGTTCGCGACAATCCGTCTTCCGCCCGACGACACGTCATTTCCCGCCTTTGGGCGCTGTGGATTGTATCCTTGGCTTGTCGCGGCGGTTATAATCCGCCGGCGTGCGTTTCCGCCCCTGTTCTCCCCGCTTTCCTGATTTGATCCTTCGGAGGTCCGTCATGCGTCGCTATGCCAGTTTGCTCGTCGCTCTGTGTGCGTTGTTCACCCTGCTTGCCGTGCAGCCGGCCCGCGGCCAAGAGGAACAAAAGTTGAAGGCGTTGATTGTCACCGGGTTCGACGTGGGGGCGCATCAATGGCGCGACACGACCCGAGCCACGGCGGCGGCGCTGGAGGAGAGCGGACGCTTTGAAGTCAAAATTTCCGAGGACATCGGCATCCTCGAGTCGTCGTCGTTGAATAACTACGACGTCGTGTTGCTGAACTACGGCTTTTGGACGGCCCCGGAACCCAGCGAGGAGGGCAAGGCCGGCTTGCTGAACTACGTGAAAAACGGCGGCGGCCTGGTCTCGCTGCACTTCTCGTGCAGTTCGTTCCAAGAATGGGACGAATACGCCGAGTTGCTCGGCCGAGTCTGGAAGCAAGGCGTCGGCGGCCACGGGCCGCGCGGCGAGTTCGACGTGAAAATCGACGGAGACGACCACCCGATCACCCAGGGCATCGAAGACTTTCGCACGGACGACGAACTGTACGCCAAGCTCTCCGGCGACGCCGAAATCGAAGTCCTCGCCTCGGCCTATTCCGAGTGGAGCAACCAGGTGGAGCCCATCGTATTTGTCAAGCCGTACGGTGAAGGCCGCGTGGTGCACAACGTGCTGGGACACGATCTGCGCGCCCGCGAAAATCCCAACTACCTGAAACTGCTCGTCCGCGGCGCCCAGTGGGCCGCCGGCGGCGTGACGGGCGGTTAAACCGCGAGCGCATGTTTTGACGGCCGCAGCCAGTCGCGCCACTGCAATGGCAAGGAGAAGTGCGCCGATCACTGCCCGCCGTTTCGCTTGCGGCTCAACCGCGCTGGGGAACCAGACTTCCGCGTTGTCAATTCCGGCATCCGTGTCGAATCGCTAAAAATTTATCGTCAGGGGCTTGACGCGGCGGCTGTTATGCGATAAAAAATTATCGTTATGTCGCCAGCCGCGAACTTCGCATCCCGGCGGGAAGGTGTTTGGCAGCGACGCAGGAGCCTTCAGCGTGACAGACCTGAGCAGCTTGAGCCGCCGCGAGCGGCAAATCATGGAGATCGTCTTCGCCGAGGGCGAGGCCACCGTCGCGGCGATCCAAGCGCGTCTACCGCAGGCGCCGGGCGATATGGCCATTCGGCGGTTGCTGCAAATCCTGGAAGAAAAAGGCCTGGTGTCGCGACGAAAGCGAGGCCGGGAAAACGTCTATCGACCCCGGCAGTCGAAACAGCGCGTCGCCCGCAAGGCGCTCAAACAACTGCTGGACACGTTTTTCGCAGGCTCGATCGACGACGCCCTGGCCTGCCATCTGGCGGCCAACGACCCCCAAATCAGCGACGAGCAATTAGCGCGGATGCAAAAACTCATCCGCAAAACCCGCGAACAGCACAAATCGGAGTAACGCCATGCCAGCCTCATTTGATTTGCTGACGATCGTTCAACACCTCCCCGGGTTGGCCTCATCGGGCGTGGAAATCGCCGCCAAGAGTTTTCTGTGGATGTCGGCGGCCCTGATCGCCGCGGCGCTGTTGCGTGCGGCGCCGGCTGCCGCCCGACATGCGGTTTGGGTGACCGCGCTAGCCAGCCTTTTGTTGTTGCCCGTGCTGGCATACTTGTTGCCCGGCTGGCAAGTGCTGCCCGAATGGGCGAGTCCTGGCCGATTCGTCATGACAGATCACAACGCGTCCACGCCGGTCGCGACGTCGGGCGGAATTCTTGAAAGCGGGTTGTCGAGTGAGAATATCGACCGCCATTCCGGCAAAGGCTTTGGCGGTGGTCGGGAATTGGCGGCAACGGAGAGATCACAAAAGAAGGCTCGTATCGCCGCACAACCAGGAACGCCCCTGATATCCCTTAGCGGCGCATTGGCCGGCAGTGTGCTGCTCGTCTGGTTAGCGGGAGCGGTTGCCATCGCGGTCCGCGCAGTCGTCAGCCAACTGCGACTGGCCCAGTTGGCTCGCTCCGCACGAGTCGTTTTGTCCGGCCACGCCTGCGAACTGCTCAATTGCCTTCGGGAGCAATTTGGCGTAATTCACGACGTGGCCTTGCGATGGGGCCCTCGCAAGGCGATGCCGATGGCCTGGGGCATTTGGCGAAGTTTCATACTGCTGCCGGAAGACGCCGCCGGCTGGAACGAGCGGCGGCTCCGGGCGGTGTTGTTGCACGAGTTGGCGCATTTGAAACGCCGCGATCCGGCCGTGCAACTGCTCGTGCAGGTCACGCTGGCGTTGTATTGGTTCAATCCCCTGGTGTGGCTGACCGTCGGTCGTCTGAAAGCGGACCGCGAACGGGCCTGCGACGAAGCCGTGATAAGCCACGGCGTGCTACCCTGCGATTACGCCGCACATCTGCTGGCCGTCGTCGCTGGCCGTCGAGCGAGCCGCTGGTGGGGCGCTACCGCTTTGTGCATCGCTCGGACGAGCCGGATCGAGAATCGGCTGGCGTGGATTCTGTCGTTTCGCGGCTCGCCGCGCGCTTGGAAACGGCGGGGGTTGATCGTCATCGCCGCCGCGGCGTTTTCGGCAACTGTTCCGCTGGCTATGCTGCGCGCCGGCAGTCAGCCGCCGGCGGACGACACTGCGAAGCAAGGTTCCTCCACGGCATTGACGCCGGTGGAAAACGCGCAAACACCGGCCGAATCCGACGCGGAGGTGATGCGCGCCGCCCGGCTCGTCGATCTTTCGGAGGACGAGGCGCTCGGGCTACGCGCTTTTAGCGACGGCGGCCAGCTACGGAATTTCGACTGGAGCCTGGTGTTGGACGTCGGCTCGGTCGATACGTTGCCCGCCTTGGCTGCGGCGGCAGGACTCGATGCGGCCCAAAAGGACGAAGTCGAGCGTTGGGTGAGCGGCAAGCGATTTGGAAAGCCCGAGCAGTTGCTCGATCACGCCACCGACCCCCAGGCAACGGAGAGTGAAATACGGCTGATCGAAAAACTGGATCAGTTCTGGCAGCGGCAGCGCGCGAATTTGAGCGTTGTTGAAGAACTATTGGAAAGCGATCAACTGACCGCCACTCAGAATTCGGCACTCGACAAACTGAAGTCCTTCCTCAACCGGCAGCAACTCCCCAGCATCTACGCCGTGCGCCAGGTGTTCGTGCCCGACGGCACGGGACGGTCGTCTTGGACGGCGATTTTTCAATCCCGCGGCGTGCCGGGTAAATCCCACCGCATGGCCATTTTGCACGCGGCCGTAGGCGGACGGATTCCAATCAAGTTCGTCGGCACCGACGACACGTTGTTCTATATCGAACTGACTGCCGGCGATGATCGCAGTGTGAGCGTTCGGGTGACACCCGGCGATCCGCAATTTCAACCGCCGGGCGAGATTACAACCTACGAATTGATCCGCGACCGGCCGGTGGAATTCGCCGCGGCGGGCCACGAATTCTGGCTTAGCTACGGCTCCACTTGGATTGCCCGCTCATCCCGTAAACCAACATCTTCCACCGCGAATTTGTTCCTGACGGTGAAGTCCGAAGTCAACCGAACCGACAATCCGGCGCTGGGCGATCGACCGGGCGATCGGCCGGTCGGGGCGCCGCTTACGTTACAGCTGACCGAAAAAGGCACGGTGCTGCTGGGCGGCGACGAGATACCGATCGCCGGTCTGCGATCCAGCCTATTGCGCGAAAATCAGGCCATCGAGCGCGCCGAGCAAAGCACCATCACGGTCATCATCCACGCGCATCGTGACGTCCCCACAGCGAAGGTGCAGGAATTGATAAAGCTGTGTCAGAAAATCGGATTTGAGAAATTCTCACTGCGGGCCCAGGCGCATTGACGCGGCGCTGGCCGAGGGGAAAGGGGACGCAATTCTTTTCGCGAGGGCCGGGTGCGGGGAAAAAGGGGTCGCAGCTCGAATGGCACTTGAACTTTCGTAACTCCCTGCAATTCACGCGTTATCGACGCTATGACTTGGACGCTATCAGCGCGGAAACGTGTCGTCGATT
>Ga0214472_10004990_pt1 | contig 13966 bp, 7 predicted proteins | sample RVTome_6_FD_207662 | JGI IMG/M metagenome (GOLD analysis project Ga0214472, IMG submission 207662) | Soil microbial communities from uranium-contaminated site in the Upper Colorado River Basin, Wyoming, United States - RVT140D175 | ecosystem: Environmental > Terrestrial > Soil > Contaminated >... | reverse complement strand
GACTCCAGGACGACGGTGGTGACCTCGTCGGGCAGGGTCGAGATCGAGACCGAGAGCTTCGGCTGGGGGGCCGGCGTCCCGCCCATCTCGTGGAAGAACTTCGCCAGCGCCTCGGCGCAGTCGGCCTCGTCGGCGCAGACCGGCATCGCCACGACGATCTTGGGGTCGAGCTGGGCCACGAGCTCCGCCGCCTTCGTGGCGGTCAGGGCGCCACCGACCGGGACGCAGGCGATGTCGATGTGACCGATATCGCCCAGCTTCTCCTCGCTCAGCAGGTGGCCGACGTCGCCGAGGTGGATGGTATGGAGACCGTCGAGCTCGACGGCGAACGCCGTCTGGCGACCCCGGACGGCGCCGCGCTGGTCGTCGCGATAGGTCAGGACGCCGGTCAGGAGGACCTCCTTGACCTCGTATTCACCGGGGCCGTCGAGGGCGAAGGCGTCCTCGAGGCTCGTCGGGATGACCGTCCCGCCGTCCCGCGTCCGCCGGCCCTTCGCCCTGGGGAGCGGATCGTCGTCGGGGTGGCTGAAGGTCGCGATGTCGCCGCTGATACCGCGGCCGGTGGGCCCCACGATCGCCGGGTAGGCGTCCGCGACGACGACCGCCTCGCGGCCCTTCAGGCGGATGCACGTCCGCCCGTACCAGGTGATCTCCATCCCGTCGATTCTGACATACGGCGCTTCGCGTCGCGTCCGCCCGCGCTCAACGCGCGCTCACCCGAGGATCACCGAAGAACCGGCCGGAAAAGGGAGGACCGGAGACGCCTGCCCAATCGGCGCCTCCGGTCGGAGGGAGGGAGGATGGAACCTCGAGGGTTCGGTCCAAGGTGAAGGCTACGAGTCGCGGGTTCAGACGCGAGACAGCAGTCGGTTAAGAAACGCACATCGACGGCCGGGGCGAACGCCGCGTCCGGAACCGCGGCCCACGAACGACGGCGACCGGCCCGGCCATTGAACCCGGACCGGCTGTAGGATCGGCGTCTCGTGCCGACCCGACTCGCGCGCCGCCTCGCCGCCCTGCTCGCGGCCGCGACCCTCGTCGGCGGCTGCACCGGCGGTGACTCGACCCCGAGCCCCCTCGCCAGCTCCGGCTCGAGCCCGAGCCCGAGCGCCAGCTCGAGCCCCAGCCCGGCCGAGGATCCAATCGAGGTCTACCGGGCGATCGCCGCGGACGTGGTCGCCATCCGGGGGCTCGATGCCCCCGACCGCATCGACCCGAGGGTCATCGATGCCGACGAGCTCCGGGCGAACATCGAGGCGGAGTTCGAGAAGTCCAATCCCGGGGCCCAGATCCGGATCGGCGAGCGGGTCTACAAGGCGCTCGGCCTCCTCCCCGACGACGCGTCCCTGGAGCAGATCTACCTCGACCTCCAGGGGAGCCAGGTGATCGGCTACTACGACTCCTCGGTCGATGAGCTGTTCATCGTCAGCCGCTCCGGCAGCCTCGGGCCGATCGAGCGCGTGACGTACGCCCACGAGTTCACCCATGAGCTCCAGGACCGGGCCTTCGACCTCGACTCGCTCGGGCTGGACGACGCGTTCGACGAGGGCGATCGCGCCCTCGCCATCCTCGGGGTCGTCGAGGGCGATGCTGTCAGCGCCCAGACGACCTGGATGATCGATCACCTGACGCCGGCCGAGCTCGGCGAGGTCGCCGCCGCGGGGGCCGATCCGGAGATGCTCGCCGTCCTGGCCCGGACCCCGGCGATCCTCCTTGAGACCTCGTTCTTCCCGTACCAGGCCGGGGCCGCCTTCGTGTCGGGCATCCTCGCCGGCGGCGGCTACGACGCCGTGAACGCGGCGTACGAGCGGCTCCCGGAATCCACGGAGCAGGTCCTCCATCCGGAGAAGTACGTGGCCCGCGAGGTGCCGGTCGACGTCCGGATCCCGGACGACCTGGCGTCGCGGTTCGGCGCCGGCTGGGGGCTCGACGGCCAGGACACGCTGGGCGAGCTGCAGCTTCGCGTCTGGCTCCGCGAGGGCGGGCTCCTCGGCGACGTGGCCCGCGAGGCGAGCGAGGGCTGGGGCGGCGACCGGATCGCCCTCCTCGGCGCGCCGGACAGCGGCGGCGACGTGATCGTCATCTCGACGGCCTGGGACACGGCGGCCGATGCGACCCGGTTCCGGGACGCCGCCGCGGCCGCTGTCGCCGGACTCGGACGGGGCGGTTCCGTGGTCATCCGGGACGACCGGGTCGTGGTGGCCATCGGGTCGGTCGGGCCGCAGGGGGCGTCCCTCGACGTCATCCTCGTGGGGCTGGCCACCGACCCTCAGGGCGGCTGACCGGTCGCGCGCCGACTACATCACGTCGGGCGCGGAGATCCCCAGGAGGCCCAGGGCGTTGGCCAGCGTAGTGCGGGTCACGTCGACGAGGGCGAGCCGGGCGGCCGATCGCCCGGGATCCGCCGGGTCGACGACCTTGGCGTCGCGGTAGAAGGCGTGGAAGGCGGTCGCCAGCTCGGTCGCGAAGGTGGTCACGCCCTGGGTCTCCTGGCCCGCGGCCGCGTCCTCGACGACCTCCGGGTAGCGGGCGACGATCCGGGCGAGCGCAGCCTCAGGCCCGCCGGCGAGCGTGCCCAGGAGCGACGGCGACGCGGCCAGCCCGGCCTCGGCCGCCTTGCGCAGGATCGAGGCGATCCGGGCGTGGGCGTACTGGACGTAGTAGACGGGGTTCTCGTTCGACTGCTTCTTGGCGAGCTCGATGTCGAAGTCGATGTTGACGTTGGCGCCCCGGCTGGCAAAGAACCAGCGAGCCGCGTCTGGCCCGATCTCGGCCAGCAGCTCGTCGAGGGTGATGAACGTGCCGGCGCGCTTCGACATCGAGACCTCGACGCCGTCCCGGACGAAGCGGACCCAGCCCACGAGGAGCATCTCCACGTGCTCGCGGGCGAAGCCCATCGCCTCGGCCGCGTTCCGGTTCCTGGCGACCGTCCCGTGATGATCGACGCCCCAGATGTAGATCAGGTGGTCGAAGCCCCGGCTGAACTTCTCGGTGACATAGCCGATGTCGTAGGCGAAGTAGGTGAGGCTCCCGTCGGAGCGCACCACGACCCGGTCCTTATCGTCGCCGAAGGCGGTCGAGCGGAACCAGGTCGCGCCGTCGGCCTCGTACAGGTGGCCGCCCTCCCGGAGCCGCGCGACCGCCCGGTCCACCCAGCCGTTCGCCTGGAGGCTGCCCTCGGTCGTCCAGACGTCGAAGTCAACCCCCAGGCGCTCGAGGGAGGCCTCGATCCCGGCCCGGATCCGCTGCGACGCCCAGCGGCCGATCGCCCACTCGGCGGCCTCATCCGCCGGGACCGCGGGTCCCGGCCCGAGCAGCTCGGGCGGCACCTCGCGCGCGAGCTCCCCGACGTAGTCGCCGTGGTAGCCGTCCTCCGGCACGGCCCGACCGTCGAGGATCGCGATGACCGATGCGCCGAGCTTCTGGACCTGCGCCCCCGAATCGTTGAAGTAGTACTCGCGCGTGACCATCTGGCCGCCGGCCTCCAGGACGCGGCAGAGGAGATCGCCGACGAACGCACCGCGCGCGTTGCCCACGGTGAGCGGCCCCGTCGGGTTGGCCGAGACGAACTCCACGTTGACCTTCCGGCCACTGCCCGGCGCGGCCGCGCGCCCCCAGGCGGCCGGCTGCGCTCGGGCCGAATCCAGGAGGTCCTCGATGGCCTGGTCCGCGAGCCGGAGATTGACGAAGCCCGGGCCCGCGACCGTAGCCTCCGCGATCGGCCCGCCGGCACCGTTCGCGATCGCCTCGGAGATCGCGTTCGTGAGCGAAGTCGCGATCGCGGCCGGCGCCATCCGCAACGGGCGGGCGAGCCTGAGGGCGAGGTTCGTGGCGAGATCGCCGTGCTCGGCGCTGGCCGGACGCTCGATCTCCACGGTGACCTGGGCATCCGCCGGAAGGGCGGGCAGGGCGCCCGTCGCCGCGGCCCGCTCCCAGGCCGCCTCGACCGCCGCCCGTGCGGCGCCGCGGAGCGTGGCCGGCGCGCCCGGCCGCCGGGTCGGCGACGGACCGGTGGCTGACGGATGCGTATTCGAGGAGGTTCCCAAGGGGCATCGGCTCCGGGGCGGATGTGGAGCGGTCATCGTACCCGGCGCCGGGCCGGTACCTGGGTCCTGGTACTCGTTGCGCGACAGCAACGGAATCGAGGACGGGTTCGGTCCGGCGTTGATGGATTGGGACTAGTCAGGTGCAATTAGGGGCAGTACCGTTGGCGGTCCTGCGGGGGGTACTTTTCCTCTGCACTCATGGAGCGTCCGGATTCACGAGGACGCGCCAGCCGTTGGCGATCCGCAGGCCGCCAACGGATCTATCGGTCGCGGGGGCTGACCGGGATCCCGGACCCCCGCAAAGGCATCGCACGAGGGCTGCGAATCGCCGCTACGGCTGGGGGAAAGGAACATCATCATGAGGTCTCGGGAACACGCGTGGTCGATGACGGACCGGACGCGCAGGGGTATCACCCTGTCGTGGCTGGTCCTCTTTGTGCTTTCAATCATGCTCCAGTACGGCAACCTGACGAACCCGACGCCCGTCGGCGCCGTGCACGACGAGGGCCTGTTCGAGCTCGATGGCAACGCCGTCAACGCCGGGGGCACGCCCGGCGACGACTGGGACCAGGTCTTCGGTGGCACCTCGAGCGCCTTCAGCACCCGGTTCATCACCGATCCGGTGAACAGCGACGATGACGACACGTTCACCGGCGGCAGCTCGAAGGACGACATCAACACCTCATCATGGCTGTGGAAGCACGCCAAGGCCAGCCAGGCCAAGAACGACATCACCCATGCGTTCGCCGCGGCCTACGGCAACGCCGACAATCACAACATCATCTACTTCGGCCTGAACAAGTGGGAAGCCGACGGCAACAACTTCGTGGGCTTCTGGTTCTTCCAGGGAGCGATCGGCCCGATCGGCCCCGGCACTCCGCCCGGCAGCCCGTTCAGCGGCGCCCACTCCGTCGGCGACATCCTGGTCCTGGCCGAGTACACGAACGGTGGCTCGCTGGCGGACTTCGACGTCCTCGAGTGGGTCGGGAGCGGTGGTGACGCCAACGCCGCCGGCACCCTCGACACCGTCGCCAGCGGCGTGCCCTGTGCGGGCGGCGCGGTCGACCTCGCATGTGGCGCCACGAACGCCGATGACGAGACCGCCCCTTGGCCATACCAGGGTCGCGACGGCGACCCCGGCGTCTTCCCCCCCGGCACGTTCTTCGAGGGCGGCATCGACCTGACGGCCCTCGGCCTCGACGACAGCTGCTTCACCACCTTCATGGCCGAGACGCGCTCGTCGCAGTCGGTCGACGCGACGCTGTCGGACTTCGCCTTCGGGAGCTTCAACAACTGCGCCACGATCACGATCGTCAAGGACGCGATCCCGAATGACGCGCAGGACTTCGGCTTCACCTCGACCGGCGGCCTCGTGCCGGCCAGCTTCAGCCTGGACGACGACGCCGATGCGACGCTCTCGACCACCCAGGTCATCGAGAACGTCAAGCCCGGCCAGTACACGGTCACCGAGTCCGCGGTCTCGAACTGGGCCCTGACCGACATCACCTGCGACGACGACGACTCCACCGGGGTCCTCGGCACGCGGACCGCGACGATCAACGTCGCACCGGTCGAGAGCGTGACCTGTACGTTCACGAACACCCGCTACGGCCGGATCCTCGTCGACAAGGTCACGAACCCGGGCGGCTCGAGCCAGAGCTTCGAGTTCGACCCGAGCTACGGCGCGAACTTCTTCCTGACCGACGCGGCGACGCCCAATGACTCCGGCCTCCTCGCCCCCGGCACGTACTCGGTCGCCGAGACCAACATCCCGGCGGGCTGGGACCTGACGGGCGCGACGTGCTCCGACGGCAGCCCGGTCGACGCGATCAGCCTGGCTCTCAACGAGACCGTCACCTGCACGTTCACGAACCGGCAGGACGGCAAGATCATCGTCGACAAGGTCACGGATCCGAGCGGCTCGAGCCAGAGCTTCGAGTTCGATCCGAGCTATGGCCCGAACTTCAGCCTGACCGACGCGGCCACGCCGAACGACTCCGGGTTCCTCGATCCGGGCAGCTACTCGGTCGTCGAGCTGACCCCGGACGGCTGGGACCTCTCGTCGGTCTCGTGCTCGGACGGGTCGGCCAACACGGCCATCAACCTGGGTGCCGGTGAGACCGTCACCTGCACCTTCAACAACCGCCAGGACGGCCAGATCGTCGTCGTCAAGCAGACGACGCCGGACGGCTCGCCCCAGAGCTTCGAGTTCGACCCCAGCTGGGGCCCGAACTTCAACCTGGCCGACGGCCAGTCCAACAACTCCGGAAACCTCGACCCGGGCACCTACTCGGTGGCCGAGGTCAACATCCCGGCGGGCTGGGACCTGACGGGCGCCACCTGTAACGACGGCAGCGCCGTCAACTCCATCAGCCTCCAGCCGGGTGAGGTCGTCACCTGCACCTTCAACGACCGCCAGGACGGCAAGATCATCACCGTCAAGCAGACGACCCCGGACGGCTCGAACCAGAGCTTCGAGTTCGACCCGAGCTGGGGTGGGAACTTCAACCTGACCGACGGCCAGTCGAACGACTCGGGCTTCCTCGATCCCGGGACCTACTCGGTCGCCGAGGTCAACCTCCCGGCGGGCTGGGACCTGACCGGTGCCACCTGTAACGACGGCAGCGATCCCGCCTCGATCAGCCTCGCGGCCGGCGAGATCGTCACGTGCACCTTTACCAACCGGCAGGACGGCCAGATCGTCGTCATCAAGCAGACCCTGCCCGACGACTCGAGCCAGAGCTTCGAGTTCGATCCGTCCTACGCCTCAAACTTCTTCCTCACCGACGGCCAGCAGAACACCTCCGCGTTCCTCGATCCCGGCGAGTACTCGGTGGCCGAGGTCAACATCCCGGCCGGCTGGGACCTGACCGGCGCGACCTGTGACCAGGGCGAGACGGTCGACGACATCGACCTCGGCGCCGGCGAGACCGTCACCTGCACGTTCACGAACACGCAGCGCGGCCACATCGCCGTCGACAAGGTCACGAACCCGTCCGGCGACCCGCAGAGCTTCACCTTCAGCACCACCGGCGACGGCTATGACGGCTTCAGCCTGACCGACGCCGCCGCACCCAACGACCAGGAAGTCGTCCCGGGCTCGTACTCGGTTTCCGAGTCGGTCCCGGCCGGCTGGGATCTCACGAGCGCGGTCTGTGACAGCGGCGAGACGGTCGACGACATCGGCGTCGAGCCGGGCGAGACCGTCACCTGCACCTTCACGAACACCAAGCGGGGCACGATCATCGTCGAGAAGCAGACCAGTCCTGACGGCGCCAGTGGGGAGTTCGACTTCACCGGCGACGCCGAGGGCACGATCTCCGACGACGAGACGATCGAGGTCGGCAACCTCGTGCCCGGGACCTACACTTCGACCGAGGGCGACCCCGGCGAGGCCTGGGACCTCGGCGCGATCACCTGTGACGACACCAACAGCTCCTGGGACCTCGGGGAGGCGACCGCCACCTTCGAGCTCGAGCCGGGCGAGACCGTGACCTGCACCTTCTTCAACTCAAAGCGCGGCACGATCACCGTCATCAAGGACGCCCGACCCGAGAGCAGCCAGGACTTCGGCTACACCGGAGATCTCGGCTCGTTCAATCTGGACGACGATGGTGACGCCAACAACGGCACCTCGAACATGGCGTCCTTCGAGAACCTCGTTGCCGGCGACTACTCGGTCTCCGAGTCGGCCGCCGACGACTGGGACCTAACCGACGTCTCCTGCGAGGCGACCGGCGGATCGACGACGGAGATCAACGGCGCCACGGTCGACATGACGCTGACCGACGGCGGCTCGATCACCTGCGTCTTCGAGAACTCGATGCCGTCGATCAGCATCGTCAAGACGGCCGGCTCCGCCGACGACGGCACCGTCCTCGTCCAGGGCCCGGGCCCGGTCACCTACACGTACGTCGTCACGAACACCGGCCCGATCGCCCTCGAGAACATCGTTGTCATGGACGACAACGGCACCGCCACCACGGCGGACGACTTCGCAGTGACCTGCCCGGCGACGACGCTTGCCGCCGGAGCCTCGATGACGTGCACTGCAACGGTCACCGTCAACGCCAACCGGACCAACGTGGCCACGGCGACCGGTGAATCGGAGCAGGGCACGCAGGTGTCCGACACCGACGACGCGGTCGTCCGCGTCCCCGGCACCTCGATCGACAAGAGCAACAACGACGACGACGGCATCGTCGGCCACGGCCAGAACGTGACGTTCACGATCCTCGTGAACGTGACCAGCGGCCCGGTCACGAACGCCATCGTTACCGACACGCTGCCTGTCGGCCAGACGTACGTCGCCGCCAGCCAGACGTCCAACCCCGCATCGACATTCGCGATCAGCCCGGACGGCCGGACGCTGACGTGGACGTTCGCCAGCCTGGCAACGGGAAGCCCTGCCGCCACGATCACGTACCACGTGACGATCGACGGCAACGCGGCCGGAGCCCAGACGAACGTGGCCCAGGTCTGCGTGGCTGAGGCCGGTGTGCCCTGCCAGACCGACTCGAACACCCTTACCGTGCCCGGCCTCACCATCCTCAAGGACGTCAGCGGCTTCACGGGCGGCACCGCGGTCAATGGAACGCCGATCGCCAAGGTCGGCGACACGCTGACCTACACCCTGAACTACGACATCTCCAGCCCGCCGACCCATAACGGCGTCATCACCGACGTCGTGCCGGCTGGCCTCGAGTACGTCGTGGACTCGGCGACGAGCGATGGCCAGTTCACCTTCAGCAGCTACAACGCAGGCACCCGCACGCTGACCTGGAACGCTCTGCTCGTGAGCGTCGATGGGACGCTCTCGTTCAAGGTGACCGTCCTGGCCACCGCGCCTGCCCAGACGCAGCCGATCGTGAACGTCGCTGTCATCGACAGCGACGAGACGGACAGGGACGACGATGACGCCATCGTGCTCGTCCAGGTCGTCCTGGCCGCGACCGCCACGCCGGTGGTCACGCTTCCTCCGACCGACACCATCGACAGTGGCGACCAGGCTCCGAGCAACCCGGGCTTCGGCCTGATGCTCGCCCTGCTCGTCCTCGCCGGGTTCGGCCTGGTCGTGGGGTACCTCACTCCGACGCCCGGTCGCGCCCGCCGGGAGGAGGTCCGCCGCCGGTAAGGCGGAGGCCATCTTCCGGACCCACCCAAGGGTCCCCGAGACCCGGACGGGGCGCATTGCCTGATGCGCCCCGTCCGCCTCTTCCTGTCGCAGGGGGACGAAGGTCCTGGTCCTCGTTGCCCTCGCGCACCGAGCGATTGAGCGGATAGGTGCGGTCAGGTGGAGTCTGAATGCGAGCGGGATGCTCCAGAGGTACTGGACGAGAACAGGACCATCGTCCATTCTGGTGTTGCCCGCTCGACCCCGACGAACGCGTCAGGGACGGCGGGATGTGTTTCACATCAGGCCCACAGGTGAATCTCTCAAGGGGAGGGGACCAATCGATGGAACCGACAATCGGCGCGAAGCGCGTCTCGACCGTCCGCAGGTTCGGATGGCTGGGCGTCGCCTCGATGCTCGCACTGGCGCTGCTTGCGCCGGCCGCGTCGGTCGCCGCCGCCTTGGTGACGCCGACGTACCCGGCCGGAAATCCGACCTGCACCGAGCTGGACCCGGCCTGGACGCTGTCGTTCAAGATCGACACGGGTGATCTCGAGAACCGGGCCTACGACTGGGATGAGGGCGGGGATGTCGAGTCCAACTGGAACGGCCAGACGATCACGCTTTCGGGCTGGTCGGCTGAGGGCCAGGCGTTCAACTGGAGCTCAGCACTCCCGGTCAATGGCGTCCTGATCAAGGGCGGCAACAACAACGCCCTCTACACCTACGTTCCTGCAGGCAGCGGTGACACGGGCTTGACCCACGGACCCGGTCAGCAGGCGATCAGCCATCTGCTGTTCTGTGGCGATCCGACGCCGCCGCCAACGGATCCGCCGGTCACCGCCCCGCCGGTCACCGCCCCGCCGGTCACCGCCCCGCCGGTCACCGCCCCGCCGGTCACCGCTCCGCCGGTCACCGCCCCGCCGGTCACCGCCCCGCCGGTCACCGCCCCGCCGGTCACCGCTCCGCCGGTCACCGCCCCGCCGTCGCAGCAGGTCCTGGCCGTGACCGGCGCGCCGATCGTGACGCTCCCGCCGACCGACTCGCTCGGTGGCACGGCAGGTCCGTCCGACGGCAGCTGGCGCCTGGCGCTGATGGCCATGGCTGCGCTCCTCGCGAGCGTCCTGGTCCTGACCCCGGCCAAGGCCACCAACCGCCGCCGCTAGCCCGGACGCAAGCCAAGCCGCTCAACCAGGGAGGCCGGAGCGACCACCGCTCCGGCCTTTCTGCTCGGCGATCGAGGCGAGCGGCCCGCGCGAACGGCTCGCGCGGCGCCCGATCCAATAGGTAGGATCGAAGCCAACGAGTCCGGACGCGAGCGCGCGGACGACGCCGGCCCGGCGGGCCGGCCCACCATAGGGTCCCCGAGACCCGGACGGGACGCACAGGCCTGAGTGCGTCCCGTCCGCCCCTTTTTCGGGCCGGTTCGAGCAGCCGCATCGGCCGGCAGGGTCCGGGGGGCGCCAGCGGCACCCGTACCAGGCGCCCGGCCGGGGGTCATGGGTCCGTTCGTTGCCGGCTCGCACCACGAACTTGTCTGCCCGGTGCGGTCCGGTGGACTCGGGTGCGATTCGAGGTCGGCGCAGGTACTGGACGAGGCCGCTCAAGGTCCCCCACGATGGCGGAGCCCCCTAGGCAAGGGCCCCGGGACTCCCGGGTTCAGTACCAGGCAACCATCAGTACTCGGGGACCATGATCAAGACTCGCAACAGCTCGGATCGGACGAGCGCCCGCGCAACTCGCGTCGCGGCGTCGTCCCTGCTTGCCCTCTCGGCGCTCAGCGTCGGCGTGGGCTCCGCCCTCGCAGCCGGAGGCAGCGGCTCCATCTGGACGACGGACGCCGACTGCGACGCGGCCGCCGCGCAGCATCAGAACCTCTACGCGGTCGGTCAGACCGTCTACGTCCGCGCCGAGAGATTCGATGCGTCGACGCCGCTCAGCTGGTCGATCGAGGGTATGCCCGGCGGCGCCAGCGGCGATCCGGGCCTGATCGTCGCGTCCGGCTCGGCCACGACGGACGGCACCGGGGCGCTCTGCCTCGACCTGTACGAGATCGCGCCCGATGACTGGGGCGTGTACTCGGTCGACGTGACCCAGGGCCGGACCAGCAAGAACGACAACTACCGCGTGGACGGTGCCGGCGATCCCGGCGACCAGACGACGGACCCCGGCGACGACGCCACCGATCCGGGCGACCAGACGACGGACCCCGGCGACGACACCACCGATCCGGGCGACCAGACGACGGACCCCGGCGACGACACCACCGATCCGGGCGACCAGACGACGGACCCCGGCGACGACACCACCGATCCCGGCGACCAGACCACCGATCCGGGCGACGACCAGACGACGGACCCCGGTGACGACGCCACCGATCCGGGCGACCAGACGACGGACCCGGGCGACCAGACCACCGATCCCAGTGACGACCAGACGACGGACCCGGGCGACAACACCACCGATCCAGCGGACGAGACGTCCGATGGGACCGCGGAGGTTCCGGCGAGCACCGTTGCCGGCGAGTCGTCGGCGAGCGGCCCGGCCGACTCGACCACCGGCGGAACGACGCCCGGCCAGAGCGTCCTCGGTGCCGTCTTGACGGGCGGCAGCCTCGAGCTCCCGCCGACCGACACGATCGCTGCTGCCGTGACCGACAGCTCCTCGATCTTCCTCGTCCTCGGCCTGGCCGGCCTCGCCGCCGCGGCCGTCCTCTTCACCCCGATCCGGCGTCGCGAGCTCGAAGCGACGGAGTAGCCGGACGGGGACGCTGTCCCCGGGCAACTGGCGACCGGGATGCAAGTGCCGCATCCCGGCCGTCGGATTCCCGGATCAGATCTCGGTCTCGAAGCCCGGCTCGACCAGCTCAACGGGTCCCCGGAACCGCTGCTCGACGGATCTGATCGTGGCGGCCGGATCGCGGCCCATCAGGAGGTGGGTCAGGAGGACCCGCCCGGCGCCGGCGTCGTTGGCCACGTCGCCGACCGCAGGCCCATCGAGGTGGGCGGCACCCGGCGGTACCGGCCCGGGCCCGAACGACACCTCGACGAGGAGCGTGTCGCCGGGCCGGATGAGCGATCGAAGGTCGCCGGCAACGCCCACGTCGCCGGAATAGACGAGCCCGTGAGTCGTCGCGGCGTCGGACACGCGGAAGGCGAAGCTGTCGTCGGTGTGGGTCACCCGCTCGACCTCGATCGCGAAGGGGCCGGCCGTCCGGCTGCCCGGCTCCAGCGGCACCACGTCGAGGGCCTCTTCGGTGAAGCCCGGCTCGGCGTGGAGCGCGTCCAAGCGGATGCCCAGGTCGCGGGGCGCATCGACCCGGACCCGGCGCGACGGCCGGACGTGGTAGCGAAGGTAGTGGCGGAGCGGAACCAGGTCGACGAAATGGTCGGGATGGAGGTGGCTGATGGCGATCGTCTCGAGATCCTCCGGCCGGATCCGCGTCGCGAGCCCGGCGAAGGCGCCATGGCCGAGGTCGAGGGCCATGGCGTGGTCACCGGACCGGACGAGGTAGCAGGCGCCCACGGCTCCCGCCACGTCCGAATAGGCGGGCCCGGCTCCGACGACGGTCAGCCGCACGCGGTGCGCTCAGGGCAGGGTCTGTGCTCGGGGGTCGCCACGCCGACAGCGTAGTCGGCGGCGGTCGATCGAGTGGCGGCGAAGAGGCGCCACCGGCTGCGCAGAGCAGTCGCTCGGGCGGGCCGAATCCCCTACGGAGCGTCCGTCGGACCGCCGCGCGGCGTGCGCTCGGGCCGCTCGGTCGCGCCCGGCTCGGCTGTCTTGCCCGGCTTCGCGGTGGGTTCGGCGGTCGGATCGGTTGCCTGTGGCTTCGTCTTCGTCTTGACGAGCTTGTCGACCGCCTTCTGGCTCGCCTCGATCGCCCGGTCGATCCCGTCGTCGGCGGCGTCGGGGAGCTTGCGCGACAAGGCGTCGAGGACCGCAACGTGGTGGCCGAGGGCTCCCTCGAGCCGCGCGAGCCGGTCGGCATCGGTGCCGACCTCGGCCATCGCCTCGGTGACGGCGTCGCGGTACGCCTGGATCGCCGCGGCGAGCGCACCCGGGTCGCCTGCCGCGGCCGCTCGCTCGGCGTCGAGGAGGCGCTCCTCGATGTGGCGGACCCGTTCGAGCGCCCGGGCGTCGGCATCCGAGGGCAGGACCGCGGACTCCAGCCAGATCCGGGCCTCGTAGAGCGGCCCTCCTGGGCCGGATCCGGCGGCGACGGCGACGGCGGTGCCAAGCGTCAGCCCGGCGGCCAGCAGGAGCGCTGTGAGCCGGCGGGGTCCCGACCGATGTCGATGGGCAGCGCTGCCGATCGACGTCTCGAGGGCGCGCATCCGCGCCTCCTCGATGACGGCGACCCGGATTCGTGCCGACGCTGCGCGGTTCGGCGACAGGCGCGCCGACGCGTACGCTTCGAGGCGCTGCGCCAGCTCGTCCGTCCCCGGATGCTCGTCCTGCACGTTTCGCTCCTGTTGCCTACCGGTCCCCGAGGCCCGGCGCGGGTTCGTTCGGTATCGGCCCTGCGTCCAGATCCAGGCCCAGCGAGCGCCGGAGGGACGCGATGGCCCGGAACTGGAGGCCCCGGACCGTGCCTTCCTGCTTGCCCATCGTCTCGGCCGCCTCTCGGGCGGACAGCCCGGCGAAGAACCGGAGCTCGATGGCCTCTCGTTGCTCGTCAGTCAGTCCGGCGAGTGCCCTGGTCACCGCGTCGAGGTCCTGTCGGAGCAGGGTCGCCGCTTCCGGTCCCGCCTCGTCCGTCGCTCGATCCGCCGCAGCATCGAGCGCGGCGTGGTCGTGGCGCGTCCTG
>Ga0214472_10004989_pt1 | contig 13966 bp, 11 predicted proteins | sample RVTome_6_FD_207662 | JGI IMG/M metagenome (GOLD analysis project Ga0214472, IMG submission 207662) | Soil microbial communities from uranium-contaminated site in the Upper Colorado River Basin, Wyoming, United States - RVT140D175 | ecosystem: Environmental > Terrestrial > Soil > Contaminated >... | reverse complement strand
CTTCGCCTCGGAGGTGGCGGCGGTGGTGGCGGAGAAGGGCTTCGACCTGCTGGACGCGCCGATCCAGCGCGTCACGTCCATGCATACCCCCATTCCGTTCGCGCCCAAGCTGGAGAAGTTCGTCACGCCAAGCGAGGACAAGATCATCGCCGCGGTGAAGAAGGTGGTCGGATGAGGGTTCCGACTCTAGAGTAGGTACCGGACTCCGTGCATTCCCGGATCAAATGACCAATGACCAATTTCCAATGACCAATGATGGTGGGCGCGCACAGCGCGCCGTCAAGGGCCATGGGGACATTCCAGGTTGAAGTCGAGGTGGCCAATCCCGCGGCTCCCACTGCGGTTCGAAGCGCCAGGCTCTTGGTTGATACTGGATCTGCATACACGTGGATTTCGGCGAGTGCCCTGAGGAGCCTGGAAGTCAATCCGAACATGAAGCGAAGGGTGATGACCATCCAGGGACAGGTCGTGGAGCGTCTGGCCGCCGAAGTGCTCATGACCATCGATGGGCAGACGATGCACACCCTCTGCCTCTTCGGTGAACCAGGGGAGCTGGAGGTTCTGGGCGGTGTCACCCTGGAGCAATTCGGGCTCGCCGTGGATCCCGTCCAACGCCGGTTGGTGTCGGCTATCCCGTATGGTGCTTGACGGCAGGTTCACCCCTCTGCTTGTCTTCCCGTCTCCGTCTCACCGTGTCCCGTTGTCGCCTTGTCTCCTTGTCTCTGTGTCTCCTCTTCTCCTCTGCTCCTCGGCCAACTCAGTTTGCCTCCTGCCAGCTGCCTGCTGCCCGCTGCCCTTCGCGCTATGCGCCATGCGCTTTGCCCCTCGCGCTCCGTGTCCCCGTTTCCCCGTCTCTCCGTTTCCCCACCAATCGACCACTCGACCCTTTGACCAATTGACCGTGAGAGTCTCGACTCCCGGCTCTGTCTGCCTGCTGCATCCTGGTAGCTGCCCGCCGTCATCATAAGTCAGCATAGTCAACAACGTGCCTCAGTACACGAGACGTAGGCCAGCGCCCGTTGGAAGTCCGGCTGACAGGCCCCCGGGCACGGTTCCACCGCCCAGCGACATAGGCTGCAAGGGCGCCCAGCCTAGCCCGGCGAGGTCCGATTCGTGAAAAGCCGCGCGGTCGGAAGCTTGACGCATCCCGGGGATTCCGAGTGGAATTCCGAGCCCATGGACCTCGTCGAGTTGCTCAAGCGCCCGGAGGGCAAGACCCTCGAGTTCAAGCGGGACCTCTCCACTCCTTCCCCGCGCGCGCCATCGAGGAGGCGATCGCCTTCGTGCACAAGCACGCGCTCCATGGGGCCGAGATCGGCACGGGCCCGCAGGACCCGAAGCGCCGCTACTTCAGGGCGGAGTGAGCGGAGCGACAACCGCTATGACGAGGTCGAAGAAGGAAGGCTCAGCCGCGAACAGCCCCGCTTCCCCGTTCCTGCGTTCCTCACGATTCGACCGTTTGACTTCTCGACCAATTGACCAATCGACCAGACTGCTGCCCGCTGCCCGCTGGTCTTTGCGCTTCGCCTTCCGTATCTCCGCGTCTCCTGTCCCCCGTCTCTCCGTTTCTAAGGATCATTCCGACGGCCCAAAGAGCCGCCAGTCGGGAATTGCCCAGATGTGCCGCGCCAGCGGTTCGACCTCCCGCCCCCGGGTCACAACCAGGCCGAGGCGCTGCGCGTTCCGAGCGATGCCGGGCACGCGAACCGCCTCCAAGAGGTCGGCCAGGGGTCGGGCATCTCCCGGGTGCGCCTTCCTCGTGGCCTTCACCTCCAGGGCGAGCAGACGTTGCGGGGAATGCAGCACGATATCTACCTCCCGCCCGCCATGGGTTCGATAGAAGTTGATCCTCGGGGGATCCCTTTGCCAGGACGACCAGCGAAGGAGTTCGTCCACGATGGCGGTCTCAAAGATCGCGCCGTTGTCAATTCCCATTCGATCTGCCAGGAGGCGCGCGAGTCCCGGGTCGCTCCAGTACAGCTTCGGGGTCTTCACCAAGCGGGCGGTGACGGTGGGGAGGAGTGGGCGAAGAAGGAAGACCTGGTAGGAGATCTCGAGAAAGCGAACATAGCGCTTGACGGTATTCACCGCCACGCCAAGCTCTCGAGAGACCTCGGAGTAGGAGAGCAGTTGGCCGGTCCGAGCTGCCAAGAGGTTCTGGGCCAGGGCGAACTGATCGAGGTCCGCCACCTGGCCCAGGTCTGCCAGGTCACGTTCGAGATACGTCCGACGGAAATCCCGGAGCCAGACCCGCCGCTCGTCCTCAGGGAGCGGTTCAAGGCCGGGATACCCTCCCCATCGAAGGTGTTCGTCCGCCCGATCCCGCCATTGGCGGGCGGACTCAACGCGAGGCGCATCCGTTGCCAGCCGGCGGAGCGCCGGCTCTCCCTTCTCCCAGATGCGATCGAGGCTGGTGGGAGGGACCGCTGGCTCCTCGACCCTCTCCACCAGGGCCAGCGGCCAGAGTTCTAGCAGTGAAGCCCGACCGGCCAGGGTCTCCCGGACCTGTCGCAGAAGGAGGATCTGGGACGAGCCGAGCAGCAGGAACCGATGCCCCTTCTTCCGGTCCGCCAGCAGCTTGACCGCATCTAGGAGGCCCGCCTGTTTCTGGACCTCATCCAGGATGACGAGCCGATTCCCGTGGTCCAGTCGGCGGACCGGATCCGCCGCCAGCCGCAACCGTTCGTCGGGATCGTCCAGGGAGAAGTATACCGGCGGGGGGCTTCCCGGTTCAGGCAGGAGGTCGCGGACAAGCGTGGTCTTCCCTGTCTGGCGCGCCCCGGTGAGAACCACGATGGGCCAGCGGGCCAGCCGGGTGCGGAGCAGCGGCAGCAACCCACGGGGATGGAGCCTCACGGCGGGCAGAACCTATCATCATTCCTGCAAGATTTCAAGGAAATCTTGCAGAGATCCTGCAATTATTTCCATGGGACCCCACCAGCTCCCCTTGTCCCCCTGTCTCCGCGTCTCCTGCCCGCTGCCAGCTTCCCGCTGCTGTCTGTCCTCGTCCCTTGAGTCTGTTGGGTTCCTGAGTCCGCGACATTCGGCCGCCCGCTGGGTGTTGGAAATTGAGGTCAGCTCCCGGCCGGCTGCCTCCTGCAAGCTGCTAGCTGCCTCCTGTTTCTCGGCTCTAGGCTCTCCGCTCTCCGATCCCCCTTGCATCCTCGGCTTCGATTTGATAGAAGGTGAGCACTGGTTCGTCCCCCACCATGCCAAGAAGACCCGGGGCAGCTCCCACCTGGCTGTGCCCATTTGGGCTAGATGCTGAACGATACCGCCGGTAGGAATTCGGCGTCGTTTCCCCTAGAGATTTAATCCCATTCGAAGTCTGCGAAAACTGTGTAATGCGGGACGTAATGCGGGACGTCTTTGACTACGTTGACTTCTGATTCGGGGAATCCGGGCGTTCCTCGGGAGAGGGGCAGCCGGCAGTTGGCAGCAGGCAACTGGCAGGAGGCAGCCGCCTGGTCAATGCGTAAGACGTTTCAACTACGTCAACTTGCTCCATGAGGGTGTCCCCGGAGGGGTCACGCTCTTGCGGCAACCTCCGTACGGAGCCTCATCAGGTGGACGTGCGATTTCCCGACGGCACGGTGATCCGGGCGCTTCGAGTATCCGAGCGCAAGGCGGAAAATCCCGAAAGGGATTACGGGCTTTACCTCGATGCGGCCTGGCGTCCGGCATGGAAGGCCGATGTCATAGACTGGCAGGATTTCGGTCTGCCGAAGGACTATGAGGTCGCGGCTGCGTTGATCCGCTCCGCCTTCGAACGGGCCAAGCGGGGCGAGCGTGTAGAGGTGGGCTGCAGGGGCGGCCTGGGCCGAACCGGCACCGTTCTCGCCTGCATGGCGATCCTGGCAGGCGTTCCGGTGGAGCAAGCCGTAAGTTGGGTGCGGGCGAATTATGATCCCCGGGCCATCGAGACGCCTGCCCAGGAACAATGGGTCCAATGGTTCGCCGGGTATACTCGGCGGCTGCCGACCTGCCAGTAGAGTGGGCTCCGGTTTCTGTCGTGGCGGCGGAATGGCAACCAACACGTGTGCACACGGTGTTCCGTGTCGTCGCTGATGGCCAACAGCTACCGACGTTCTCGAGCATGCGCGGGACGACCTACGGGGCGCTTATCCTCTGGAGGCGAGCAGAGCGGTGACCTGCGGACGGAGTTCCTCGATCACCGACCTGTAGGGTGGGAGCTTGGGAACGAGCGGACCGAGCCACTGCTTCCATGTTTTCTCCACGACCGCCAGCATGGCCTCGGGGAAAAAGCTGTCGGGGCCTGAGAACGTCACTCCGCGGATGGCGCACTTCTCTCTCAGGAAGCCCGGGAAATCCGATAACTCCAGGCGGTCACGGTAGGTACCCAGGATCCGCCAGAGGTCGTAGTAGTCCCGCGCGCGCGAGCGCACCCAGCCGCGACGCTCAAGCGCGTGGAGGTGCTGCAGGATGGCCCGCAGCTTCTCCGCCACGATCTCCTCCAGCGAATAGACCGGCACCTGGAGATCGAACGGTTCACCGTAGTCGTGGAGCACGGATCGTCGGACCGCCGGCTTGAGCAGGATCTCGTCCACAGCAATCTCGACCATGACGTTCGTTTGGGGCCTCCGGTGCCAGGGAAATCGCGCCCGGATGTCGAAGGCCTCCTGACCCCCCGGATGCGGATCGCGCTCGACGTGCCGCTCGCACCCGATCTCGACGGGGGTGTATGGGTCCAAGAGCTTGGCCGTCCGGGCGCACGCCTCCTGCATGGCGGATTCCATCGCTGCGCCGGTCGGGACGGATCCCAAGGCTGTGAAGTCCAGATCCTCGGAGAGGCGGTAGTCGCCGAAGTAGCACTTCCGGAGCGCGGTCCCGCCCTTGAACACGAGCGTTTCCCGCAGACTGTCCACCTGGGTGATCCCGGCCAACACCCACGAGAGAAAATAGTCCCGCTCCAGGACCTCCCAGGGAAGACCGAGCCGCTTGCGCGCTTCCTGTAATCTGGCACGCAGCGGCTTCATGGCTTCACCTTCCCTGGCAGGTTCACCTGGATCATCCAGCTGGCGTCGCATGGACCGCGCCGAGGACCGGTCGGATCGAGCACGCGATAGCCCTTGACCGGCACCTTGCGCAAGGGCTCCAGTCTGGTCGAATCGACCTCTTGCCGCTCCAGGATCCAGCCCAGACGCTTCGCCGTGGCGGCGTCCAGCTTGAGGGCGTAATTGATGATGCGTTCCACGTCGAGCTTGGGGGCGCGGACCTCGAAGGCATGGAGCACCTCGGCGAAGTCGCCGCAGTATTGCGGAGCCATCAGGCCGTCCAGGAGAGTCCGTTCCGGATCCGTGATCTTGATTCGGGACTCATTCACCCACACGTCCTCGACTCCGAAGAACCGCTCGGGCTTGACTTGAACGAACTGATAGATCGTCTCGCCCACCGGATAGCCCTGATCGGACCTTTCTGCCTTTCCGCCCCGCACGCGCGGTACCGACCGCGCGGTGGTGAGCACGAAGACGCGCCGCGGCGCCTGCTCGGTCAGGCGGTGGTAGCTCAGTGCCGACCAGTGACTGATGGCCGCCGGCCCAACGAGCGCCATGGCGACTTCGAACTCATGGAGCGGCGTGGTGCCCGGGACCGAGCCCGACACCGAGTAGAGACCCTTTCGCAGCCGGACGATCCAGCCAGATCGGGCCAGGTGATGCAGGGCCTGGCGAAAGTAACCGGGTGAGAGGCCTACAGACGGGGCGATCCTCCGGGCCTCTTCGGCCGTGAATATGCGTTGCCCGGACTCGACCAGCTTTCTGACCAGTTCCGTGCCTGTCGTCGTATGGATTAGACGTTCTCTCGTCATTGTTCGTCCCTGTCGAACCTTTACCATCAATAATCAATCGAGTCAGTGACGGAATTATATATAGTATGGCATTTGTTATCCGGTGTCAAACAATCGTCATTCACAATCTAACCCATAGGAGAAGAAGCATCGGCTTACGGGCATAAGAAGGGGGGGCCTCGCCACATCCAATAGGTGTGGCGGCGCGTCACGCGGCTGCTCATGGGGCTCGCCGTTTTCCTTTGCCACGGGGTGGTGGTCCAGATTGCGATACGCCCCACCGAGGAGCCGGTCGCCCCGCGGCACGAAAGGAGTCCTTGTGAGGCCAGGGAAGAGATGGGAGGACATCGCTGACCGCGAGGGAATCAGGTGGTTTTCATCCTGGCTTGGTTGCTGTAGAATCCAGCGGTCGTCGTTTAGACGACCAGCGCCTGCCGCTCCATCAGTAGAGAATGTCATCCGCTTCAACCCGATGGAGCTGTATCACGCGGTCATCCAAGGAGGAAACGCTATGGGACAAGTGGGGGGATTGCGATCATTCTCCGGCAGGCTGGCGGCTCTGGCGGCCGTTCTGCTCTTGCCGCTCAGCCCAGGCCAAGCCCTAGCCCAGGCGAAGGGGACCGTCACGCTGTACACCTCGGAGTCCCTGGACAAGGTCAACGAGATGAAGCTGGATTTCGAAAAGCGGAGCCCGGGGGTGAGCCTCAACATCTACCGGTCGGGGACACAGGTGGTGATCAGCAAGCTGCAGGCGGAACTCCAGGCGGGCGGCATCCAGGCGGACCTGATCTGGATGGCCGACATCGACTACTTCGAGGATCTGGTCAGGAAGGACCTGCTCACCCCCTACACCCCACCCGAGGCCGGCAGGGTCCTCGCGAAATTCAAATATGAGGGCGGCCGGTATCACGAGGTCCGGCTGATTTTCAACACCGTGGGGTACAACACCCTGCGGGTGAAGACGCGGCCCACCTCGTGGAGGGATCTGGCGGACGGGCAGTACAAGGGGAAGGTGGGGGTGGCGAGCCCGTTCTACTCCGGCGCGGCCTTCTCTACCCTGGGGACCCAGGTGAACATGCCCGGATTCGGCTGGGAGTTTTACCGGAAGCTGAAGGACAACGCCGTCGTCGTGGAGCAATCCAACGGGACCGTGGCCAAGAAGCTGGCGACGGGCGAGTTCCACGTCGTCTCGGTGGTGGACTTCATGGTGCGCGAGGCGAAGGCGGCCGGCTCACCCGTGGACCACATCTGGCCCAAGGAGGGGGCGATCCTGATCCCGACCCCCGTCGGCATCCTCAAGGGGGCGAAGAATCTCGACGGGGCCAAGGCATTCCTGCGCTACCTGTATTCCGTCGAGGGGCAGCGGCTGTTCGCCCAGCAGGGCTATGTCCCGGTCCTGCCCGGCATCGAGGGTCCCAAAGGGGTCCCGGCAGAGACGCTGGACGTGGTCCTCACGGATCAGGCCTACATCGGCAAGCATCGGGAGGAACTCAAGGCGAAGTACCGGGAGCTGTTCGAGTTGAAGTGAGCTTTCCCGTGCTTCGCCTCCTGCTGGGAGTGCCCCTGGGGCTGGTCCTCGTCGGGGCCGTTATCTATCCTGCTCTCGTGCTGGTCTGGCAGGCCTTTGCCCGGGACGGCCGCCCCACCCTGGCGAACGTGGCGGCCGTCCTGGGTGATCCGGGCATCTGGCACGTCCTCGCGAACAGCCTGCACGTCTCGATCTGGTCCACGCTTCTCGGCGGGACGATCGGGACCGGGCTGGCGCTCCTGGTGGCCCGGACAGACCTGCCGGGGCAGCGGTTCTTCCGCACCGCCCTCATCGTGCCCTATCTCATCCCGCCCTTCATCGCCGCCCTGGCGTGGCTTTCCCTCGCCGGCCCCGTCGGCCTCGTAAACCAGCTCTGGATGGCGATGACCGGTGGAGAGGAGCCCCTCTTCCGGATCTACGGCGCGGCGGGGATCATCCTGGTGCTCACCCTGTCGCACTACCCGCTGGCCTACATCACTGTTCTGGCCTCTCTGGAACGGATCGACCCGGCGTTGGAGGAGGCGGCCCGGAGCTCCGGGGCAAGCCCGGCTCGCACGGTACGGGATGTCACGCTTCCCTTGGTCATGCCCGCCATCGCCGCCGGGGCGATCCTGGTCTTTCTTCGCTGCATGGAGAACTTCGGCATCCCCGCCATTCTCGGGTTCCCTGCCAGATACTTCGTCCTGACGACGAAGATCTACGCCACGATCCTGGACTTCGACCGGGCGCACAACTTCGGCCTGGCGGCGGCCCTGTCGCTTCTCCTGATGGCGGTGGCGGGAGCAACGATGGCCATCCAGTGGTGGATCCTGCGGGAACGCGCCTACGGGCTCGCCAGCGGGGCTGGGAAGCCGCCGGTCTTCAGTCTGGGACGATGGCGCAGGACGGCCAGCATCGCCGTAGGCAGCTTTCTCCTGCTGACCTCCGTGGCACCGGTCCTGGCGATCCTGATGACCGCCTTCACCCGGGCCTACGGGATGCCTCTGAGCTGGCAGAACCTCAGCCTGCAGAATTTCCATACCCTCTTCTTCGGGGTCCCGGCCGTCTGGCGAGCCCTGGGCAACAGTCTCTTCCTGGCGGCCTCGTCGGCCAGCGTGGTGATCGCCCTGGCCGTCCTGATCGCCTACGTCCAGGTGCGGACGCGGCTGCGCGGAAAAGGCGTGCTGGAGGCGCTGATTCTCCTTCCCTTCGCAGTCCCTGGGACCGTGGTGGCCCTGGCCATGATTCTGGCCTTCCTGCGGCCGGTCCTGGGGATCTCGCTCTATAACACGATCTGGATCATCCTGGTCGCCTACATCGCCCGCTTCCTCGCGTTGGCGGTCAAACCGGTTGCGGCCTCGCTGATTCAGGTTCACACCTCGCTGGAGGAGGCGGCCCGCTCGTCGGGGGCGTCGCTCACCCGGTGCCTGCGGGACGTCACGATGCCCCTCATCCGTTCGGCCCTGGTGGCCGGCTGGTTCCTGGCGGCGGTGCCGGCCATCACGGAACTCACGCTGTCGGTCCTGCTCTGGTCGGCGGGGAACGAGACGGTTGGCGTGATGGTCTTCAACCTGCACGAGGAGGGAAAGGTGCTGCTTTCCTCGGCCCTGGCGGTGGTCGTCATGACGCTTGCGCTGGCCAGCAACCTGCTGATCCGGCGCGTCTCCGCTGACGTCGTGGGGGCCTAGCCATGCCGGCCGTCGAGCTTCGCGACCTCTCCAAGGATTTCAACGGCGTGCCGGTCGTCTCGGCGGTCAACCTCTCGATCCCCGAGGGGGAACTGGTAGCGCTCCTGGGCCCGTCCGGCTGCGGGAAGACGACCACGCTTCGCATGGTTGCCGGCTTCGAGGCGCCCACGGCCGGGGAGATCCGGATTCGAGGGCGCACCGTGTCCGGACTGGGGCGCTTCGTCCCGCCGGAGTCGCGGAACGTGGGGATGGTCTTCCAGAGCTACGCCGTCTGGCCCCACATGACGGTGGAGGCAAACGTCGCCTATCCGCTCAGGCTCCGCAGCCTTTCGGCGGGGGAGCAGCGAACGCGGACCCGTCGGGCCCTGGAGCTGGTCCAGCTCACGGGGATGGAAGGGCGCTTTCCGCACCAGCTCTCCGGAGGGCAGCAACAACGCGTGGCCCTGGCGCGAGCCCTCAACATGGAGCCGGCGGTCCTCCTCTTGGATGAACCGCTGTCCAATCTCGACGCCCAGCTCCGGAAGGAGATGCGGATGGAGATCAAGGAGCTGCAGCGGCGGCTGGGGATCGCGATCCTGTACGTCACCCACGACCAGGAAGAGGCCCTCACGATGGCCGACCGGATCGCGGTGATAGGGCACGGGAAGATCCATCAGATCGGGTCGCCCGAGGAGGTCTTCGAGCGGCCGGCCGACCGGTATGTCGCGGAGTTCATGGGCTGCTCGACATTTCTCCCGTGCGAGGTGACGGGGCCGGATCGTGTGCGCCTCCTTCTCGGCGACGTGACACCCTCTATTCGATGCGCACTGACTCCGGGCGCGTCGGGTCGGGGACTTTTGGGGATCCGCGCACAGGAGGTGCGCTTTGCCCCGGGGGGGACCGATGGGCTGACGGGGCGCGTGACCCTCCGAACCTATCTGGGGGGAGCCTTTGAGGTGCGGGTGGGCGTCGGTCAACACGTTATCCCACTGGTCACAACCACGCCGGTGCAGGAGGGGAAGACGGTCTGCCTCGCGTTGGGCCGGGTGCACTTCTTTCCAGAAATCGAATGACCAATGTCCAATGAGCCAATGACCAATGAGTTGGGAGAGAGACCGCCGGGTTTCCCCCGGCGGCGGATCACCCAGCGAAGCCGGGGACCCAACGCTAGCATTGGCTGCCCCGATTTCATCCCGGAAGACCGTGACCCCGAGCTGCCGGCGGTCAGAAAAAAGATCTTGGCCTGGGGGAAGACGAAGGGCGATCCTTGACACCGAATGCTCCCGCAGACGATAATTCGTCGCGCCAGGCGCCGAGTGTCGACAAACGCACCGCGAGCGGAGACCTCCGCAGCGCTCCGGCCCAGGTCGTAGGTGATTTGATCACCTGGCCTTCCCTGAGGAATGCACATGGCCATACGGCTTGATATGCCCCAGTTGGGACTGACCATGGAGAAGGGGACCATCCTGCAGTGGCTGCGGGCTGAAGGTGAGACGGTCCAGAAGGGGCAGCCGGTGGTGCTCATCCAGACAGAGAAGGTGGAGTACGAGGTCGAGGCCCCCGCGGCAGGAATGCTGCTCAAGGTAATTGCCAAGGAGGGGGTGGAGCTACCGGTGGGAGGCTTGATGGGGGTCCTGGGGCAGCCGGGAGAAGACGTGTCGAGTCTCTTGGCAGGGACGCCCGTGGGAATAGGGTCAAGAGCCGACACGCTAGAGCCGAGAGCCGCACCCAGCCCTCCGGGCCGGGTACCCGGAGAGCCGAGAGCGGCGGAGCCCGTGGCGGCGAGAGGGCCCGGGGAGCGGATCAAGATCTCGCCCGTGGCGAAGAAGATGGCCCAGGAGCATGGCATAGACATCGCCGCCCTCACCGGTACCGGCCCCGAGGGACGCATCGTGCGGGAGGATGTCGAGCGGGCGATCGCGACGAAGAGCCGAGAGCCGAGAGCCGAGAGCCGAGTAGATCGAGAGGCGCTTGCGGATAGCATACCGCTGGCCGGGATCCGGAAGGTGATCTTCGACCGGATGGGCCAGTCCTGGCGTGAAGCGGCGCGGGTCACCCTGTTCGCCGATGCCGACATGAGCGAGCTGGTCAGGCTGCGCCAGGCCAGGCTGGCGGACTGGGAGCGGCGGTTCGGGATCAAGCCCTCCTACAGCGACCTCATCCACCTGGCGGTGGCCAGGGCCCTTCGGGACGAGCCGCGCATCAACTGTCGGCTGGATGGCCAGGCCGTGCGGATCCGCAAGGAGGTCAATCTGGCGTTTGCGGTTGACCTCGGAGAAGGCCTGGTCGCCGCCGTGATCCGAGATGCAGACAAGCAGTCGCTGGGGGATCTTGCCAGGGCAGCCCGGGACTTGGCGGACCGGGCGCGGTCGGGGCGACTCAGCCCGGACGAGATGGCGGACGGGACATTCACCGTGACGAACCTCGGCACCGTCGGGGTGGAGTCCTTCACGCCCATCATCAATCCGCCCCAGGCCGGGATTCTGGGCGTCGGGAAGATCATGGAGAAACCGGTGGTGCGCCACGGCGGCATCCACGTCCGGTCCATGATGACGCTGTCCCTGGTGTTCGATCACCGCCTGATCGACGGGGCCCCCGCGGCCAGGTTCCTGACCAAGGTGAAGGAGCTTCTGGAGCAACCCGCGTGGATGGGATGACGCAGAGGGGTGAATGGCGGAACGGGTAGCCGAGGTGCGCACCGACGCGGCGTTGCAGGTCCTGGACCTGGGCCTGACGCCGTTCGCCGAGACGCTCGCCCGGCAGGAGGAGCTGGTCCGCCTCCGCCTGCTGGGGGCCGTCCCGGACACCTTGCTCCTGGTGGAGCACCCGCCGGTCGTCACCTTGGGGCGGGCCAAGCAGCGTGAGAACCTGATTCTGGATCCGGAGGAGCTTCGCCGGCGCGGGGTCGAGTTCTTTGAGATCACCCGGGGGGGCGACGTCACGTATCACGCACCGGGACAGCTCGTGGGGTATCCCATCTTCGACCTCCGGCAGCACGGGCGGGATGTGCTGCTGTTCTGCCGGGGGATGGAAGCGGCGCTCATCGCGGCGCTGGCGGATTTCGGGATGTCGGCCTCCGCGATCCCCGGTAAGGCGGGCGTCTGGCTCGGGGACCGCAAGGTCGCCTCGCTGGGGATCTCGGTTCGCCGCTGGGTCACCCTTCACGGATTTGCCCTGAACGTCTCGACGGACCTTTCGGGCTTCGAGGTCATCCGGCCGTGCGGCGAGGATCCCGCCGTCATGACCTCGATGGCCGCCAGCCTCGGCGGTCCGGTCTCCATGCCGGAGGTTCGCCGGTGCGTGGCCAGGCGATTTGCCGAGACCTTTCACATCGGGGAGCCAGCCGTCCTCCCCGGGCGATAGGAGGTTTGTGATGGTCCTTCCACGGATGCTTCGGGTCAAGCAACGATTCGAGGGTCCAAGTCTGCGCGATATCCCTTCGGCGATCCGCGAGACGATGCGACCCCTCCACCTGCGGGACAAGGTGAAGCCAGGCCAGACGGTGGCCGTCACGGCCGGCAGCCGAGGCATCGCCAACATCGCCCGGATCACGCGCGCCGTCGTGGACGAGTTGAAGGCACTCGAGCTGAAGCCCTTCATCGTCCCGACGATGGGGAGCCACGGCGGGGCCACGGCCGAGGGGCAGCGAACGGTGCTGGAGCACTACGGGATCACCGAGGCCGCCATGGGTTGCTCCATCCGGTCCAGCATGGAGGTGGTGCAGATTGGCGAGGTGAAAGGCATCCCGGTCTTTTGCGACAAGAATGTCTGGGGGGCCGATCACATCGCCGTCGTTGCCCGGATCAAGGCCCACACCGACTTTACCGGCGAGATCGAGAGCGGCCTCTTCAAGATGATGGCCATCGGCCTGGGCAAGCAGCACGGTGCCGAGCACTACCATCGTGCGGGGCACGCCTACGGCTACGCCGAGGTGTTCCCGCTGGTGGGGAAGAAGGTCCTGGAGACGGCGCGGATCCTCTTTGGCGTGGGGCTCGTGGAGAACGGCTACGAGGAGACCGCCAAGGTCCAGGCCTTGCTCCCCAAGGACTTCGAGGCGGGGGAGAAGGCTCTCCTTCAGGACGCGAAGGCGTGGATGGCCCGGCTCCCCTTCGACGTCCTGGACCTATTGATCGTGGACGACCTGGGGAAGAACATCAGTGGCGCCGGGATGGACACCAACGTCATCGGCCGCCCCTTTGTCCAGAAGGCGCTGGATCGCCCGAAGATTCGACGCATCGTTGTCCGGGACCTCACGCCGGAGAGCGAGGGGAATGCCGTTGGGATCGGCATGGCCGACGTGACCACGCGGCGGCTGGTGGACAAGATCAACTATCAGGCCATGTACATGAATGCCATTACCTCTGGAGTCTCCGAGGGGGCCAAGGTTCCCATGACCTTCGACACGGACCGGGAGGCCATCCAGGTGGCGCTGGCCATGATCGGGCTCACCCCTCCGGAACGGGCGCGGATCGTACGGATCAAGACCACGCTCCACCTCACCGAGATGGACGTCTCGGAAGCCCTGCTTCCAGAGGTGAAGGCCAACGAGCGGCTGAGCGTGGTCACCCAGCCGGCGCCATTCGCCTTTGACGCACAGGGGCACCTGCCGCCTTTCTAACTACGGGGGCAACCACGCCGAAGGCGTGGCAATCTGTCGATCTGGCAATCAGGTTCCGGACACTGCCTGGTTACCCAATTGCCCGATTGCCGGATTGCCAAGTCGCCAGTCTTGAGGGGGAGAGTGGGATGTCGAGCTACTTCATTGACCCCAAGGGCTTGAAGCCGAAGGAGATTGCCCCGGGGACCGAGATCCGGGTAGCCTACGGTGACAAGATCATGCTCTCCTTCGTCGAAATCAGGCCGGGGTCGGTGGTTCCCATGCACAACCATCCGCACGAGCAGGGTGGCGTGTGCCTGGAGGGCGCCTTCGAGTTCACCATCGGCGGCGAGACCCGGGTCGTTCGGAAAGGGGAGGGGTGGATGATC
>Ga0214472_10004988_pt1 | contig 13967 bp, 10 predicted proteins | sample RVTome_6_FD_207662 | JGI IMG/M metagenome (GOLD analysis project Ga0214472, IMG submission 207662) | Soil microbial communities from uranium-contaminated site in the Upper Colorado River Basin, Wyoming, United States - RVT140D175 | ecosystem: Environmental > Terrestrial > Soil > Contaminated >... | reverse complement strand
CATCACCTCCTGTTCGCCAAGCAGCGACGCAATGCCATCAGTCAGTTGGATCTCGCCTCCCGATCCAGCGCGGACACGACGCAAGTGGTGGAAGATACGCGGCGTGAGAATATAACGCCCGACCACTGCCAGGGTTGATGGCGCTGCGCTCGGCGCCGGTTTCTCCACAATCGCCGTCACCTGCCGCAGGTTTCCCCCGCGCCCCTTTACCTTGACGATGCCGTATTGCCGCGTCTGGCGGCGCGCGACATTCTGCACCGCAAGGATCGAACAACGGCATTGCTCAAACGCTTCTTTCATCTGCCGCAGGACCGGGACGCCGGCATTGATCAAGTCATCGGCCAGCAGCACGGCAAAGGGTTCGTCCTTCACCACGGGCGCAGCGCACATGATGGCGTGGCCCAGCCCGAGTGCGCGGGGCTGTCTCAGGTAGATACAGCTAACGGCCGGGGGCACGATGTTTCGCACCATGTGCAGCAGATGCCGGCTGCCCTTGCGTTCCAGTTCCGTCTCAAGTTCGGTCGCCTGGTCGAAATGATCCTCGATCGCCCGCTTGCTACGACCGGTGACGAAGATCATCTCGGTAATCCCCGCCGCGACCGCCTCTTCCACGGCGTACTGGATCAGCGGCTTGTCGACGATCGGCAGCATTTCCTTGGGGCTCGCCTTGGTCGCCGGAAGGAAACGCGTGCCCAGTCCGGCCACCGGAAACACTGCTTTCCTGATCACTGACATATGTCGTTTATCCTGTGGTCAACTGGCGGCGTGCGCCTCTTCAGAGATGTCGTCATCGGTGAATTTTTGCCTGCATCTGGGAGGCCCCTTTCGTGCGCAGGTTGTTGGGACTGATTCCCAGATCTTCCCGCGCATGAGGTGGCCGCAAGCCGGACACTGCACCTTCCAGCCCGCAACGACCTTTGAAACGCGATAACCTCCAAACTCCATCAAGTTGGTGACAAGCGTCGTCTGTTTGTCCAGGTCGTACCTTTCCCAGGGTTCCTGGGTGATGCCGCCTCTGAACAGGTCCACGAGCCGGTATGTCCGGACGCGCCGTGGGGCGTCGGCACCGGCGTCCTTGATCGTGGTCGTATAGTACTCGGCGCGATAGTCGCCCTCCGGCGCATCCAACATGACCCGCAAGTCATCGTTCTGCAACAGGCGGCGCACGATTTCGAATCCCGCTTTGTGCCTTGACATATCGCTCTCCCGTACTTGTCCCGCCGCACTATTTCAGCAGCTTCAGCAACCCTTCCTCATCGAGTATGGTTACGCCGAGCTGCTCGGCCTTGTCATGCTTGCTGCCGGGATCAGAGCCGGCCACCACGTAGTCGGTTTTCTTCGACACGCTGCCCGAAACGCGTCCCCCCCGGGCCTCGATTCGTGCTTTCGCTTCGTCCCGCGTCAGGCCGGGTAGTGTACCAGTCAGCACGAATGTCTTTCCCTTGACGTCGCTCGACGCCGCCGCGTCGACGGCAACCGGTTCAAAACTCATGCCCGCGGCGAGCAGCTCACTGATCACCTCACGATTGTGGCGCTCGGCAAGAAACTGCGCGATGCTCTCGGCTACCACCGGTCCAACGTCCGGCACCTCCTGCAATGCTTCCGCGTCCGCCGCGATCAGGGCGTCGATGCCGCCGAAATGACGGGCAAGATCGCGCGCCGTGCTCTCGCCGACGTTGCGGATCCCCAGCGCGTATATGAAGCGCGCGAGCGTCGTGCGTTTGCTCCTCTCGATCGCAGCAATCACGTTGCCCGCCGATTTTTCTGCCATGCGCCCAAGGCCTTCGAGCGCGCCGGCGCCGAGCCTGTAGAGATCGGCCGGCGTCGCGACCAACCCGCTGTCCACGAGTTGATCGATCAGCTTTTCCCCCAAGCCTTCGATATCCATGGCGCGTCTCGAAGCGAAGTGCCGTAACGCCTGCTTGCGTTGAGCGGGACAAAAGAGGCCCGCCGTGCAGCGGGCAACCGCCTCGTCCTCCAGCCGCCTTACCGCCGAACCGCAAACCGGACACTTTGCCGGCATCACGAAACGCCGGGCGTGCGCCGATCGCCGTTCCGAGATCACGCGCGCCACTTCCGGAATCACGTCACCGGCACGCCGCACCACTACCGTATCCCCGACATGGACGTCCTTGCGCCGGATTTCGTCCTCATTGTGAAGGGTGGCATTGGTTACCGTCACCCCGCCGACGAACACCGGCTTCAACCGCGCCACCGGCGTCAGCGCTCCGGTGCGGCCGACCTGCACGTCGATGGCCAGCACCTGGCTGATTGCCTCCTCAGCGGGGAATTTGTGGGCCACGGCCCAGCGCGGCTCGCGCGTGACAAATCCGAGCCGCCGCTGCAGTTCGAGACTGTTGACCTTATACACCACGCCATCTATGTCGAATGGCAACTTGTCACGGCGGGCGCCAATGTCTCGATGAAAAGCCGCGAGGCCCTCAGCACCCAGTGCCACCGTCCGTTCACTGCTGACAGGCAAACCGAACGCGGCAAGCGCATCCAGAATCCCGCTATGGGTGGAGGGGAGCGCCCATCCCGCCACTGCCCCAAGCCCATACGCGGAAAAAGACAGCGGCCGCCTGGCTGTTATTTTCGGGTCGAGTTGCCGTACGCCGCCAGCCGCGGCGTTGCGCAGGTTGACGAAGACCCTCTCACCGTTCGCGCGTTGCGCTTCGTTCAGACGCTTGAAGTCCTCCCGCCTCATATAGACTTCGCCACGCGCCTCCAGTACGGCCGGAGGATCATGGCGCAATCTCAGCGGAATACACCGAATCGTGCGGATGTTCTGCGTGACATCCTCGCCGGTCTCGCCGTCGCCGCGCGTCGCGGCCCGCACCAGCACTCCGAGTTCATACCGCAGGCTGATCGCGAGCCCGTCGAACTTGAGTTCAGCCAGATATTCGACAGGCGGATCGGTAGCGACGAGCCCGAGTTCACGCCGGATGCGCGCATCGAACTTGATGGCGCCCGAGTCCTCGGTGTCCGTCTCGGTGCGGATGGACAGCATCGGCACGGCATGCCGCACCGGTTCGAACGCGTCGAGCCCCCTCCCCCCCACCCGCTGAGTCGGCGAGTCGGGCGTGATCAGTTCCGGGTGACTGGCTTCGAGTTCCTGCAACTCGCGGAACAGGCGGTCGTACTCCGCATCGGAGATGAGAGGTTGGTCAAGAACGTAATACTGATAGTTGTGACGCTCGATCTCCCCGCGCAGCTGCCTGACGCGCTTCAGAGCGCCCGGGGGGGCGGTCACGAGAACAGCCGCAGCGCGCGCACGCTGCCGGCGCCGACGCCGCGTGCCTCCATCCTGGCGTAGATGCCCGCCACCTGCTGGCGAATCCTGGCGATGCCGGCGGCGCTGAGCAATACGCGGTTGTCATCGACCAGGCTGCCGCCGAGCGCCTGTGCGAGATGCGCACCGGCATCGAACATCCGGTCGAGCACCTTGAGACCATCGGGCACCCGGGGGACATCGAGCATCAGGGTGAGACCGCGCGTGGCGAGATTCTTGATTTTTTCCGGGAGAAAGGGGGCTGGTTCGTGATTGTCGAGCGTGAACAGCGTCCGGCGCTGGTCGTCGCGCAGTCTGAAAACGCCGTCCGGCTCCAGCCGGAAGCCCGCGCCCTCCGCGAGTACCCGGATCTCGGCACCCGGGAAAGCGCGATGTTCACCGGCGACGACATTCGCGCCGATTGCGATGTCGACCTCCGCGCAAAACGCGTCGAGTTCACGCGCCGCCTCCAGTGCCGCCAACGTCTCCGGACAGGATGCCATCGCCGCACTCTGTTCGGCGCAATGGCGCACGGCATCGCAAAACATGGAAAGCTGCGCCGGCGTGATCGAGCCCGAGCGATTGACGAGCTGCACCGCTACGCGCAACTTGGTGTACGCTCCACGGCCCGCTCGCGACAGGTCGCTCCACTGTCCGCTGTGGGGATTGAATGCGGCAATCCGGTACGGCTTTCCGCACGCCGTGGTCCTCGCGATCAGCTCATCCAAAGCGCGCTCGGGAAGCGGAGTATTGCCGTCGATCTGCGCCACATAGTCGATGAGCGAATCGAATTCCGTCAGCGGCCCGCTCGCCGCAGCGGCGGGAACCGCCTCGCCGCCGCGCGGGCCTGGCGCACCCTCCTCATCCGCACGCACGCTGACGGGGCCCGTGATCTGAGGCTCGACGCGCAACGTCGGCGCCGGCGCCGGGTCGCGCAACACGTCCCCACGGCCGCTATCGAAAGCTTCCCCCAGGCGGCGGCGAAACCGGCGCTCCTGGATCCAGTTGGCCAGATACACACCGGCGACGACGAGCAGACCGACGACGACCAGGCTCAACTGCAAGTCGCTCATGCCCGCGCCTCTCCTCAGGCAGCTTCTTCCGTAAGCTTCATGGCTTCTTCAATGTCGACCGCGACCACCCGTGATACGCCCGCTTCCTGCATGGTGATACCGAGCAACTGGTTGGCGATCTCCATCGTGATCTTGTTATGGCTGATGAACACGAACTGGGACTGTGCCGACATCTTCCTCACGAGATCACAGAAACGCTCCGTGTTGTGGTCGTCGAGTGGCGCATCGACCTCGTCCAGCAGGCAGAACGGCGCGGGGTTCAACTGGAAAAGCGCGAACACCAGCGAGAGCGCCGTCAGTGCCTTCTCGCCCCCCGACAGCAGGTGTATGGTGGTATTGCGCTTTCCGGGAGGCTGCGCGACGACGTGCACGCCGCTGTCCAGAATCTCCTCTCCCGTCAGCACCAGCCGCGCGTGCCCGCCGCCAAAGAGCGCCGGGAACATCTCCCCGAAATGACGATTGACATCATCGAAGGTCTGCTGCAGGCGCTCGCGCGTCTCGCGGTCGATACGCCGGATCGCGTCCTGGAGCGTTCCCATCGCCTCCGACAGATCCCGGGACTGTGCGTCGAGATATGCCTTGCGCTCCTGGCTTGCCTGCAGTTCCTCGAGCGCGGCCAGATTCACCGCTCCCAATGCCTGTATCTCCTCATTGACGCGGGTGATCTCTCCTTGCAGCGCCCCCGAGCGCACGCCTTTCTCGAGCATCAGCCCGAGTTCGTCTTCACGCGCCCCGGCCGCCGCGAGCTGCTGCGCAAACTGCTCCTCGATGAGCCGCGCTTCCTGCTCTCGTAACCTTGCACCGCTGATGCGCTCGCGCAGCGGATCGAGTTTCTGCTCGCTCGCGAAGCGCTCCTGTTCGACTTCCTTGAGCCGCGTCTCCAGCCCCTCGAGTGCGTCACGCGCCTGGGCAAGCGCCAGCTCGCGCCGCGCGCGATTGGCGAGCGCTTGCTGGAGCCGCTCCTGCAGAGGTGCGTCATCGTAAGTACCGAGCTCGCGTTCCTGGGCGCCGATGCCTTCGCGCAGTCCCGCGACCGTCGCGGACGCATTCCGGATGGCGTTTTCGACTTCGGCAATCTTGAGCTGGGCGGCACGCAGGCTGAAGGAGGCTTCCTGATGCTCGATCTGCGCCTTCTGCAATGCGTCGCGCTGCATGCGCAGCACCGCGTCGGCGCGACCATAGAGATCGGTCGACAATTCGAACTGGCGCCGCAGCTCCTCAGCCTGCGCCTGCAATCGAGTCAAAGCCGTTCCGGCGGACTCCGCGCGAGCGGCTTCCTCCGCGAGTTGCGTGGATACCTCCTGCAACTCGGTCGCAATCTGCTGTCCGCGCTGGGTGATGCGCTGGGCCTGCTCGGACAACCGCAGCGACTCGAGTTCCAGATCGTGCGTGCGCTGCTGCGTCTCGTCCACCGCCCGCCGCAACGCCCCCAACTCGTCCTTGGCCCGGCCGATGTCGAAATCCACTGCCGCCGCCGCCTCGCGCAAAGCATCCAGTTCCACCTGATGAACCCCGGTGGCGCGCCGCAACTCCTCGATCTCGCGCTGACGCGACAGCACGCCGTGAAGTTCCGAATCCGGCGCGTAAAAGTTGATGGAATGCTGCGTAAAGACGTGCCCTTCTCTTGAGACCAGAATGGCGCCGGCACGCAGACGCCCGCACAGTTCCATGCCGCGGCTCACATCGTCCACCACGAAAACATCGTGCAGCCATTCCGCGAGCGCCGCCTGCAGTCCCGCCTCGCCGCAGGTGAGGTATTGCAACAAGGGCTTGAGTTCAGGCATGCCGGGAAGTGCGGCGGGCTGCACATCCGCGGCAGCGACCACCGTCATCCTTCCCGGCGGCGCGTCGCCGAACCAGTCGCGCGATCTCTCGAGCCGGTCGAGTGTGATGCCGTTCAGCCGCTCGCGCAGCACCGCCTCGAGCGCATCCTCCCAACCGGGTTCGATGCTGATCCCCTGCCACACCCGCGGCATGTCTTGCAGCCGGTAGCGCACGAGCCATCCCTCCATGTTCGCCCCGCGCGCCAGGCGATCCTGCAGTTGCTGCAGCGCGTGACGCCTCGCCCCGAGCTCCGTGAGTTGCTGTGCGGCGGCATCGAGCGCCTCGTTTTTTTCGCGCAACGACTGTTCGAACCGCAGCAGTCCTTGTTCCTTCTCGCCGAGGGCCGCGCGACGCGCGGCCAGGTCCTGCTCTCCGGACTGGATCTCCTGCTGCAAGCGCACCATGCCATCGCTGTCGGACGGCGCGAGCGCAGCCTGCTCCTCGAGCAGGCGTTCGCGGCGCTGTCCAAGCTGCTCGGCCAGCCGCCGCGCGTGCTCGAGTTTGGTCTGTTCGACCTGCCCCGCCTGCTCGATCTGCGACAGGTGGCTCTGAAACTCATCCCGGCGGCTGCGCGTGGCGCGATAAGTCTCCTCCGCCACCGGCAGCTTCTCCGCCTCGGTCACTTCGGCCGCGGCACAGACGCTTATGCGTTCCTCGGCACGTGCGCGCGTCGCTAGCCACTCGGCCAGCTCCGCCTGGGCCATGTCCAGTTGCGACTGGCCGTTCTCCAGTTGAGCGCGCGATGCGGCAAGCTGGTTTTCGATGCGCTGTCTGCTGTCGCGCACATGCGCGATGTCCTGCTCCAGACGCGCAGTCTCCGCGTTGGCTTCGTACAACGCCCCATGCGCGGCGTGCATCTCGTCGCCGGCGCGCTGATGCTCGACTCGCAATTCTTCCAGGCGTCGCTCCGCGTCCCGCATGCGCGCGGTTTCGGCCTCCAGCTCGACGCCCAGCCGTTCAACCTCCCGCGCGTGCCGGGCACGGGTCGCGGCAGCTTCCTGCTTGCGCGTGAGCCACAGCAGGCTTTGGGTCTTCTGCAGCTCGCCCTGCAGCCCATGGAAACGTCGCGCGACCTCGGCCTGCACCTCCAGGTGCTCGATCTGGCGCGCCAGTTCCTGCCGGATGTCGTCCACGCGCAGCAGATTGTCGCGGGTGCTTTCGAGCCGCACTTCCGTCTCCCGGCGGCGCTCGCGGTATTTCGAAACCCCCGCCGCCTCCTCCAGGAAAATGCGCAGTTCCTCGGGCTTGGACTCGATCACCCGCGATATCATCCCCTGCTCGATGATCGCGTAGGCACGCCCGCCCAGCCCTGTGCCGAAGAAAATGTCCGCGACGTCCCGCCGCCGCACGTGCAGGTTGTTGATGTAGTAGGACGAGTCGCCATCGCGCTGCAGCACGCGCCTGATCGAAATCTCGGCGTAACTCGACCACTGGCCGGCGGCCTTGCCCAGGCTGTTGTCGAAAATGAGTTCGACGCTCGCGCGATTCACCGGCTTGCGTTCGCCCGAGCCGTTGAACAGCACGTCCTGCATCGTTTCACCCCGCAGGTGACGCGCCGATGTCTCGCCGAGCACCCAGCGCACGGCGTCGATCACGTTGGACTTGCCGCATCCGTTGGGGCCGACGATGCCCACGAGGCGCCCGGGAATCGGGATGTGTGCGGGATCGACGAAAGACTTGAAACCGGCGAGATTGATCTGGGTGAGACGCAAGATATTACGCTTCAGGTCAGGTTGAGAAATTGGGAACGCGTGTTCGAATAGGCTCTATAATCTGCGCCAACTTCGCGTGCCATTCTAACCGATTTGACCTGATCCGATAATGCCGAACCGACCCAGCCGGCGGCTCGAAACGTTTCCGAATCCGGCGCCACGCCGGGACTACCGGATTCACATGGAGATCCCCGAGTTCACCTGCCTGTGCCCGCGCACCGGGCAGCCCGATTTCGCGACCCTGCTGCTCGACTACGTGCCTGACCGGCTGTGCGTGGAGCTGAAGAGCCTGAAGCTCTATATCTGGTGGTATCGCGACACGGGCGCGTACCACGAAGCTGTGACTCATGCGATACTCGGCGATCTCGTGCGCGCGACGCGCCCGCGTTTCATGCGGCTGGCGGCGCGATTTTTCGTGCGTGGCGGCATCTACACGACTGTCGTCGCCGAACACGTGAAGCGCGGCTGGCGGCCACGCGCCGCGGTGGCCCTCGACACGCTGCCCTCCGCATCCCGCACGCGCCAGTTGCCGTTCAACGACGACCCTGCTCAGTGAATCCGAATCTCGATCGCCTCCGGAGTTACCCGTTCCAGAAACTCTCGACGCTGCTTGACGGCGTCACCCCCAACCCGCGGTTGCGCCCGATCGCCATGCACATCGGCGAACCCCGGCATCCGACGCCGGAATTTATCATGCGCACCGTGGCTGACAACCTCGACGGGCTCGCGAGTTACCCGCTCACGCGCGGGTCCACGGAGCTTCGCGCCGCAATCGCCGGCTGGCTGAAGCGGCGTTACCAACTGGAAGACCTCGATCCCGATACCGAGGTCATCCCGGTCAACGGCAGCCGCGAGGCATTGTTCGCGTTCGCGCAGGCGGTGATCGATCCAGGCCGGCGCGCCCCGGTCGTGGTGTGCCCCAACCCGTTTTATCAGATCTACGAAGGCGCGGCGCTCCTCGCCCAGGCGACGCCCGAGTTCCTGAACGGCGTACCGGCCCGCAACTACGCTCCCGATTTCGGCGAACTGCCGGAGGAAACGTGGGCGCGCACGCAACTGGTGTACGTGTGTTCTCCCGGCAATCCCACCGGTTACGTCATGCCGATCGCCGACTGGCGGGAGCTGTTCGCGCTTTCCGACCGGCATGGATTCGTGATCGCCGCGGACGAATGTTATTCGGAGATCTATTTCGACGAGGCGCGGCCGACGCTCGGCGCGCTGCAGGCGGCGCAGGAGCTCGGGCGCAGCGGTTATCCGCGGCTCGTCGTCTTCTCCAGCCTGTCCAAGCGCTCGAACGTACCCGGCATGCGTTCCGGGTTCGTGGCGGGCGACCGGAACATACTGAAGCAGTTCCTGCTCTATCGCACCTATCACGGCTGCGCGATGTGTCCGCCCATCCAGCTGGCGAGCATCGCCGCTTGGAACGACGAGCGCCATGTCACGAAAAACCGGCAGATCTACCGGGAGAAGTTCGACGCCGCGCTCGCCATCCTGCGTCCGGCCCTCGACGTGCAGGCGCCCGATGCCGCGTTCTACCTGTGGGCTCCCACGCCCGGCAGCGACACGGATTTCGCCCTGCGCCTCTACCGCGAACAGGCCGTCACCGTTCTGCCGGGGAGCTACCTCGCGCGCGAGACGCGCGGGATCAACCCGGGCCGGAACCGGGTGCGAATCGCCCTCGTTGCGTCCGCCGACGAATGCACCGAAGCCGTAACCCGCATTCGTGATTTTGTGTCAACGCTGTAATTGTGGAATGCCGTCATGGAACAACTGCAAAGCACCATCGAACGCGCCTGGGAGGAACGAGCGGCCCTTGCCCCGGGCGGCGCCCACGGCCCGGTACGGGAGGCGGTCGATCAGGCGATCGATCTTCTCGATCAGGGCCGGCTGCGGGTGGCTGAAAAGGTCGAAGGCGGATGGGTCACCCACCAGTGGGTGAAGAAAGCCGTGCTGCTCTCGTTCCGGCTGCAGGACAATTTCGTGTTGCAGGACGGTTACACCCGGTACTACGACAAGGTACGAGCCAAGTTCGACGGTTACACGGCGGAGCAGTTTCAGCGCGCGGGCGTGCGCGTCGTGCCGCCGGCGGCGGCGCGCAAGGGGGCCTTTATCGCGCGCAACGTGGTTCTCATGCCCTCGTTCGTGAATATCGGCGCCTATGTCGACGAGGGAACCATGGTCGATACCTGGGCCACCGTCGGCTCCTGCGCCCAGATCGGCAGGAACGTTCACCTCTCCGGCGGTGTGGGCATAGGCGGCGTGCTCGAACCCCTGCAGGCGAATCCGACCATCATCGAGGACAACTGTTTCATCGGCGCGCGCTCCGAGATCGTCGAAGGCGTGGTCGTCGAAGAGGGCTCGGTCATATCGATGGGCGTTTTCATCGGCGCCAGCACCAGGATCTTTCACCGCCAGACGGGCACGGTGCTGCATGGCCGCGTGCCCGCCGGCTCGGTGGTGGTGCCCGGATCCCTGCCGGCCGCGGATGGTTCGTGCAACCTGTACTGCGCGGTGATCGTAAAACAGGTGGACGCCGGGACTCGCGCCAAGACCAGTATCAACGAGCTGCTGCGCAGCGAATAGCGGCCCTGGCGCGCGTCAGGCCCCGTGCGGCGTGCCATGCTGAACGTGTGCCCGGACGACGCCCGACAAACTCCTAGGCAATTCCGTCCGTAATTGGCACAATATCCTGCGGGGACCCGGCTGCGGCGCGGGCCGGAAATTCACGGCGCCGCAAGCTGGAGAGCCTCATCAACCGTATGGGAAGGAAGCCGCCATGTTCGTGACTCCGTTGTTCAAGCTGATGTCGGAGAAGCAGGCCTCCGACATATTCTTCACTGCCGGCGCGCCGATCCAGATCAAGATCAACGGCGTGGTCATGCCCATCAACAATCAACCGCTGGACGTCGAGCAGGCCAGGAAGATCTGCTACGAGTTGATGAGCGATGCGCAGGTGAAGGAATTCGAGACCCGGCACGAGATGAACTTCGCCCAGAGCGAGGGCGAGCTCGGCAACTTCCGCGTCAACATCTTCCGGCAGAAGAACACGGTTGCCATGGTGATCCGCTTCGTGAAACCCGAGGTGCCGCCCTTCGAATCGCTGGGTCTGCCCGCGATATTGAAGGAAGTCATCATGGAGAAGATCGGCCTGGTCCTGGTCGTGGGTTCGACCGGGTCCGGCAAGTCGACCACCATGGCGGCGATGATCGACCACCGCAACACGATCAGGACCGGACATATCCTCACGATCGAGGATCCGATCGAGTTCATGTTCAAGCACAAGAAGTCGATCGTGAACCAGCGCGAGGTCAGGATCGATACGCACACCTACGAAAATGCCCTTATCAGCGCGATGCGCGAAGCTCCTGATCTGCTGATGATCGGGGAGATTCGCGACCGGCCGACGTTGCAGAGCGCACTACTCTTCGCGCAGACCGGCCACCTGTGCATGACCACGCTGCATGCCAACAACAGCTACAACGCGTTGAACCGGATCATCAATTTCTTTCCGCGCGAGGCGCGCGAAAGCCTGCTCGCCGATCTTGCCATCGCGTTGCGCTGCATTATTTCCCAGCGACTGGTGCGCACCGTTGACGGCGGGCGCGTCGCCGCAGTGGAAGTGCTGCTCAACACCAAGCACATCCAGGAGCTCATCAAGGACGGCGAAATCGGCCAGATCAAGGAGGCCATCGACCAGAGCATGGCGCCGGGATCGCAGACGTTCGAGCAGGCGCTTTATCAGCTCTACCAGTCAGGCAAGGTCACGCTCGACGAGGCCATGGCGAACGCCGATTCGCCGACCAACCTGCATTGGCTCGTGAACAATGCGCCGAAATCAGCCGCACAGTCGCAGGCGGCGTCGGCGCCGTCGGCCCCTGTAACGGGGCGTCCGGCGCAAGACGATCTTTCCAGCATTAGGATTAATCTCGACGCTTTGGGATAGAGCGCCCGCCACGAAGCGTCGCCTGACCAAAGCGCCCCGAGCCCGCCCCCGCAGTTCGGGCGACGAGGCCCGTGTCCGACCCTGGACGGTCGCGCAACTCATACAATATGGCGCCCGACGCTTCCGCACGCACGGGCTTGCCTTCGGCCACGGCACGCTCAGCGCCCGCGACGAAGCGGCTTATCTCACGCTTCATGCACTCGCTCTGCCGCCCGAACCGGACGCACGTCACTGGGCGCGGCCACTCAGCCGCTCCAAAGTGGCGCGGGTCATGGCGCTCTTTTCACGGCGGATACGTGAACGCAGGCCGGCCGCGTACCTCACGCATGAAGCCTGGCTCGGCGATTTCAGGTTTTACATAGACGAGCGGGTGCTGGTACCGCGATCATTCATCGCGGATCTGCTGCGCGAGGATCTCGCGCCCTGGATTCCCGACCGTGGTGGCATACGCACAGCGCTTGACCTGTGCACCGGTTCCGGTTGCCTCGCCATCCTGCTCGCCCATGCGTTTCCCCATGCGCGAATCGATGCTGTCGATATTTCACCCGGTGCCCTCGCTGTCGCCCGGATCAATGTCAGGGAGTACCGGATGAGCGGCCGCATTCGGCTCGCCCAGTCAGACATGTTCTCCGCGCTGCGGGGAAAACATTACGATCTGATCATTTCGAATCCGCCGTACGTCCGGCCGGCGGTCATGCGGCGCCTGCCGCCGGAATATCGCGCCGAACCCGTTGTGGCGCTTGCAGGAGGCGCCGACGGACTGGATCTCGTGCGCCTGATGGTCCGAACCGCCCGCCGGTACTTGAATCCCGGCGGACTGCTGGTGGTCGAGGTCGGCCACAATCGGCGGCGCGTGGAGCGCGCGTACCCGGGAGTCGCATTTACGTGGCCAGAGACCAGCGGCGGCGCCGACTGCGTATTCCTGCTCAGCCGCGAGCAGTTGCCCCGGCCGAATCAACTGGGGAATCGGGCAGTTGCATCAGGGAACGCACGCCGTCGCGGTCGAGACGGCACATCTGGCCGCGCTTGAGCCGCGGCGGCAGCTTGACCGGCCCGAAGCGCACGCGCATCAGGCGGCTGACCGTAAGACCCAGCGCAGAAAACATGCGGCGCACCACGCGATTGCGGCCCTCCGACAAAACCACGCGGTACCAATGATTTGCGCCTTCGCCGCCCGAGTCTTCGACGACGAGGCATCGCGCCGGGCCATCGTCCAGTTCCATGCCCGACTTGAGCCTGTCGACCTGTTGCGGCGTCAACCGCCCGAGCGTGCGCACCGCGTATTCGCGCTCCAGCGCGTAACGCGGATGCATCAGCCGGTTGGCGAGTTCGCCTGACGTCGTGAACAGCAGCAATCCCCCGGTGTTGTAGTCGAGCCGTCCGATGGCGAGCCATCGGCCTTCACGCAACCGCGGCAGGCGATCGAATACGGTGGCGCGGCCTTCCGGGTCGTCCCGGGAGGTGACTTCACCTTCGGGCTTGTGATAGATCAGCACCTGGGGCAAATGGCGTTGTTCCGGCCAATGCACCGCCCGGCGGCCAACCCTGATCACGTCCCGGGACGTCACCCGCGTGCCCACGCCGGCGACCCGGTCGTTGACCGTGACGCGCCCCTCCTCGATCCAGCGTTCCATGGCACGCCGCGAACCAAGGCCCGCCTGCGCCAGTATCTTTTGCAGTTTCTGCGAGACGGATGGCGCGGGCTCGCGTGCCGCGGAACTCGGGCGCGCCGGCCGCCGCAGGGGCTTGCGCTCAGACCTCACGTCGTTCGCGCACCGCCTGCGAGAGCGTTCCGCTGTCCACGTGCTCGAGTTCGCCGCCGACCGGAAGGCCGCGCGCAATGCGCGTTGCGCGCACGCCCTTCGCGCGCAGGAGTTCGCCCACATAGTGCGCCGTCGCTTCGCCCTCCACCGTGAAGTTGGTGGCGAGAATCACCTCCCGCACCACGCCGTCGGTTGCGCGCTGCAGCAGGCGGTCCAGGTGTATGTCCTTGGGCCCGATGCCGTCGAGCGGAGAGAGCGAACCCATGAGCACGAAATACATGCCCGTGTAGCACTGCGCCTGTTCCACCATCAGGAGATCCCCGGGAGACTCCACGACGCACAGGAGCGATGCGTCGCGGCGCGGCGAGCGGCACATCGCGC
>Ga0214472_10004987_pt1 | contig 13967 bp, 17 predicted proteins | sample RVTome_6_FD_207662 | JGI IMG/M metagenome (GOLD analysis project Ga0214472, IMG submission 207662) | Soil microbial communities from uranium-contaminated site in the Upper Colorado River Basin, Wyoming, United States - RVT140D175 | ecosystem: Environmental > Terrestrial > Soil > Contaminated >... | reverse complement strand
ACGCCGGATTGCACCCCTGTTGTCCGGCACACGGGCTGGGCAGGGGAACCGGACTGATTTCCCCTTCGGGCGTGTTTCCCTGCCCACTCCACGCGGACTAGTCATCTTGCGCGTGTGCAGTATGACACCCAACGTTTCGACGTGACACGCCGATAGGACCGGGAATGCGTGCCCGCCCCCGCCCCCGCCAGCGCAGGAAATGCTCCCAGTGCGAGAACCCTGCTGTATTCATGACTCCCGACGGTCTGGTGTGCCAGACGCACCACACCTTGGGTGCCGATGGGGGAGAGGCGTGGATCCCGCTTTCACTCAACAGCCCAACAGCGCACCCGCCCCGGTCGAGGGGCCGCCCAGGCCGTTCGTGACGGTGTTGGCCTGAACGCCGCCGCCGGGTCTTCTTGGGATAGCAGGAAGGCCCGGCGCACCGGCGCAGAGTCCGTGATCAGGCGCGTCTCCGGCCCTGGTCTCAGACTGCCCCAGCGTTCCATAGATGCATTCCGATCGCGTCATTGACCAGGATGACGTTCGTCTTTGGTGCGGTGATCATTGGGCTGCTCTATCCGTACATGCTCGTGATCACCAGACATCACGATCTGAATCCGACCGCGTCGGGTTGAGCCGGACCTACGGGGTCTTGATCACTGTCAGCCCAGGCGCGGCGGGATCGAAGGGACGTGCCCGAACGCGAGGAAAGGTCGGCGACTCAAAGACCTCGAGGCAAGACCCGCCATGCGCACCGGATGGGTCTGGGGCCTGACCGCCGCCCGCATGCTTCGCCCTCGCCCTTCCATCTCGCGCCGGACCTGAGTGAGGGAGTTGATCATCTCTGCCACCTCGTCCAGGCCCTGCCAGTCGATCCCGAGGTCAGAGACCGAGTCATCGCTCGCCCGAGAACCTTGCTGACGCATGGCCGCCACCACGACTGTGCCCATCCACACTGCGATGCCGAGCATCGGCGGAACTATTATCCACGCGCCCATTCCTCCCGGCCCACCGAGGACACGCAGGACGCCTGAGATCGCCAGCCCCAGCACCAACCCGAGCAGGACATTCCGGATGAGGATTGGTATGTGCCAGGAGGCTTTGAGGGCCAAACGGACCGCCGGCGCCTGAGTGCGAATGGCGCGAATGAGACGTTTCGACTCACCGCGAATCCTCTCTGCGATTCGATGCGGCTGCCGGGAGCGAATCCATTCGGTTAGAGCCGGTTGCCTCCATCGATCGGGATCTGTCTCGAACATGACCCACCACTACCCGGTCACGGCGCACCTCAAACAGGTCATTCGCGACGAGGGCAACCCTTGCCGTGAGTCTTGCGTATCAGTTGTCGACCTCGGATGTCACAATCCAGGTGTCGGCCGGTCTCAGCCGTTGGACCAGGCGACCCAGGTCCCTTCGGACACCAGCCTGGGATCGGAGCCGTCCACCGGGATCACCCAGATCCCTGACTCACCGTCAATCGCACCCGCCAGAGCCACCGCCGACGAGTCGGGGGCCCACAGCTCGAGAGATTGTGCGTATTGATCGAAGAATTGAAGGACGTCCCGGAAGAACGAAACGGGGGGCATCATGGTCACGAGCGGTCGGGTCTCTCCGTCAACCCACGTCGAGATGTCGACCTCGCCTACGGCATCTCCCGGCTCGAGTGTCAGCAACGATCCGCCGTCCGGACTCCAGAAGAAGCCGATTCCGGGCCCGTTGGTGGCGACCTCGATCTCCCCGGTGGCCGCGTCGATGACAGTGATCACATTTGGCGGGATCCTGGGGCCTTCTTGAAATGCCGCGGTCTGCCCCAACCCATCTTCGGTCAACGCCTCGACGGCCACCATCGTCCCCTGCGGATTGGCAACGAAGGCGATCGGGCCCGGGACCATCGCCAATAATCGGGAGTTGGCGTCCAGGTCACGAATTCGCAGCCCATCAACGTCGAGGTAGAAGATCCCGGCCGGCGTCCAGTGAGGTGCCTGGTAGCCAGGGGCGGTAGAGCCCAGGTCGATGGTCTCACCTCCTGGTACCACGATACCCAAACGGTCGCCACCGACATGGGTGACCAAACTGGTGGCGTCGGGGCTCCAAGAGAAGTAGTAGGGAGCACCGGCGTCGACGACCGACGAGCTGGCGCCGTCAACGTCGACGAGCTCGAACTCGAGACCAACCTCCGGTGCGTTGTGCAGGGCGGCAATCAGGCTTCCGTCCGGAGCCCAGTAGATATAGAAGGGTAGGTTGGACATCTCCACCTCTCTCCGACCCCCTCCGCTTCCGTCACTGAGACCAACGCCAGCGCCTCGAGGGCTGATCTGCCCCCAAGCCAGCATCCCCGACACCGGGGCCCACACCGGCTGGAAGTATGTGAGCCCTCCTTGTGCATCGTCGGTGACATGTTGAGGGTTGGACCCATCGGGATCGATGGTGATGATGTTCCCGCTCTGGTCGAGAGTCACCAGTCGGTTTACCGATTCGACTTCAAATGATGGTGGCGGGGAGACGTTGAGCGTTGGGGAGGTCGACGAGGTGTTGTCGCTGGTTGACTCTGGGGATCCGCTACCGGTACAAGACGCGACGAAGACAACGATTGGGATGACCCAGCGGGGTGCTCTTCGCCACATCGAGCATCAACCTACAGGTGCCGAACTGACCCTCACGGGAGGAGCGTTGCCTGCGGCTTTGCTGACACCTCGAAAGAGCGTCAGATCGAGCTTCGACATAAATGGCGATGTGACCGGCTCGCCGTCATCACCATTGCCATCAGAGCGGCGGTGATCGTCCTTCCCATCCGGTCACAGCATGCCCAGACCACCTGCTGCGGACTTCGGGCTGGAGCTGTGATAGTGCAGATCCTGCACCGGCTCCTGACGACCGAAATAGGTCCCCATGTTCTCCCGCACGATTCGATGCGGCTGCCGGGAGCGATTCCATTCGGTTAGCCGGTTGCCTCCATCGATCGGGATCTGTCTAGAACATGACCCACCACTACCCGGTCCTGGCACACCTCGAACAGGCTCAGCTCTCACACCCGATCCCGTCGTTGTCACCGTCGAAGCCGTGCGGGTCAGACCCCACGACATCGAAACGCCGGTATGGGACGTCCGAGCAGTTCAGATCGGGAGGCGGCGGTGGGATGCATACGGTCGGATAGCTGGGGTCGCAGTTCCCACCACCTGCTCCGGATGATGAATCGCCGGCCGGCGGAGTGCTTGGGCTCGTCGCAGATGTGGTTTCGGTCGGGGCATACGTGTGAGATGTGTGGGTGTTTCCGTTCGGGTCGACGATGAAGGCGCTGTCCCCATCGTTGTTCCAGATCGCCGACCCAATGGAGCACCAGAACAGGTCGGTCCCGAAGTCACCCCCACAGCCCGAGTAGACGGTGACCGACTCGAGAGGGGAGAGGCTGAAGCCGGCCGGGAACGCATAACGATTCGATGCCGACGCATCCTTGATCCCCCAACCCGACAAAGCAACCGCTTTGGTGCCGAAGTTCCGGATGACTATCCACTCGGAGTTCAGGTTCTCGTTGTCGTTGCCCGGGGGGTCGTACTCGATGGTGACGATGCGCAGATCGGCGTCGGCAGCGGGCCCGCAGGCGTCCGGTGCCCACAATCCGATCCCAGCCTGTTGGGCATCCGCCTGTGCGGCCTCGAACCGTGCGGACATCGCCGTGTCGGGTGGGTATCTGCGCGAGATGGCCGCACCACGTCGCACCAGCTCTTCGTTGACCGACATGCCACCCACCCACAGATACCGGAGGAACCGATCGAACTGATCCCGATCCGAGACATCGACCGTGACCCCGACCTGGCTCCCGACAGGGGCGAGCGCTGCGAGTGCAAGGGTGGCTTCATCGCTCCAACACTCTCCCGACTCAGGGGAGTTGATTCCGATCAGCCTCAGCGGCTCAGTGGTGCCATCCGAGTAGGCGACGCTCAGGGTGTCAGCATCGGTGATCGAAACCACGGCCACCACCTCGGCGTTCGGAGGGAGTGGAGCGAAAGGGTCGCCCGAGGGCCCGAGAGCCGGTGGCGCAAAGAGGATGTCGGCATTGGGAATCCGGGGGAGGGTGGAAACCGTGGTCGAGGATGATTCGGATGTGGTTGATTGTGTGCTCGATGGCGAGGCGCCAGAGATGATGTCGGAAGGGGCCTCGCCCAACCCCGCATCAGTTGTCGGAGTGATATCGCCGAGGTTGGAGACGAAGACCAATGCGAGGACGGCCGCCCCGGTGATAGCCCACCATCGCTGCCACGCAGGCCTCGGTGCCGTAGTGGTGTGCGCGCCACGTGACCCTGCTGCTCGGATACGAGAGGCAAGGCCGGCCTCGGGCGCCGCCCGACCGGCCAATGCGGCCACGAAGCCGACGTCATCGGACGTGACGACCAACTCCTCGCCCTCTGCAAACAGGTGGACACCATCGTCATAGGGCTGGATATCGACGTCGGAGCGGTCCCACTCCCCGATGACATCGTCACCCGAGACGATCCGGATGCGATCGCCCTCGACATGAATGTCAGCTGTCAGCTCGGACGATCGGTCACGGGCCAGCCAGAGCCGACCGTGGAACTTGGCCATGCCTCCTCCTGTGAGAATGCTACTGCCACGGTCGAGAGCCCCAACTCCTCGGTCGGGTCGGCGGGATTTGAACCCACGAACCACCTGACCCCCAGCCCAACAATGCCCATCCCAACGGATATCACCCAGTCACGGCCAGTCCACAGAAACAGCCGTCTACCAGGGGTTTTACTGTTCCACCGTCCCAACGCCCCCCGTTGAGCACCAGCCAGTTTCGGGGTTCATAGGCGCCCGATAGGCACCGCGAGAGCGTCCGGCGCCGAGTTGGCGTGGATGGCGCAGGCCCGGCCGCATTCGGCGTTGACAGCCCTGGTCAGCTCGAAGGCCTCCGGACAACCACCCACACGGGGGACTTATTGACGCTGAGCACTTCCGGCTTCTGATCGAAATAGTCCGGGAGAGAATTGAACGCGCCGACAACCTGGACGCGGGCGGGCACTTCGTCCCGGCCGACCAGACCCTCGGCGATGGGACGATGCTGCATCAGCGGGTCGGTTTCGCTGTCATCGCCGCTCGCCGCCTACTGGGAGACGCGCTCGCGCATTCCGATCAAACCGTATCCGGGGCCGGAACCGTCACCGGAGCCGGGACCGTCGTCTGCGATCTCGAGCTCGACGTCGTTCCTGCGGTAACGGACAAGCACCCGGGCGTGCGCGGGACCGGCGTGCTTGAGGACGTTTGTGAGCGCCTCCTGCACGATCCGGTAGGCCGAGACGTCAACACTCGGCGGGGAGTTCCCGCGCTTCGCCTTCGACGGCCACTTGGACCGGCAGCCCGGCCGCTTGCACCGGCTCGACCAGTCTATCGAGCTCCTTCAGACTCGGCTGTGGGGTGAGCACGGGCTCCTCGTCGCTTGGGCGCGGCCGAGTTGTCAAACGCAACAACACTCTCCACGTCGAATAGCCCCAGCCGGGGACAATTCCACCTCGCCAACTCAGCTGATCGGCGCCGCAAGCATGTCCTAATGAAACGCGACCACCCGCCCGTCGTCGATGGAACGCTCAAGGGCTTCCTTCGGAACCATCCAGGTCAACGCACCCACGCACTGTTCTTGGGTGGTCCGTCGCTGAAAGGGGTTGCTCATGATGTGGCCGTGGAGAACCGATCGAGCGGGACGTGCGTATTGGACCTGACAGGTGTCGTCGAGTGACGACGAGAGGAGCACCCATGCCAGAGAAGACCCTTTACGACAGGCTCGGCGGCGTTTTTGCTATCGCCGCGGTGATCGACCACTTCAGCGATGAGGTCGTCAACAATCCCATTGTTGGCCAGGCCTCGAAGAACCCCGCCCTACGGGAGTGGCACACCAACCAGCTGAGCAGACTGCCGGGCTTGAAATTTATGCGAACTCTGTGGGTCTGCAACGTTGCGGGTGGACCTTTCGAATATGCAGGCACGAAGCCAGGGGTGACGCCTCTCGGTTTAGAAGAAGCACATCGCGAGTTCCGAATCTCTCCCGAGGAATTCGACGAGGTAGCGGCCGAGCTTGGGCGCACCCTCGACTTCGTCGGCGTGCCCCAGCAGGAGAAGGAGGAGGTTCTAGCTGCCTTCGCGGCACACAAGAGCGAGGTGACAGAGGGATCCCACGCCAGGTAGGGCTATTGATCTTGGAGGTTGGATGCGCTGGCAGGAGTGGCCAGATCGCTTGAGCAATAGCCTCTCGAATTAAACGTTTGCTCTATGTTGTGGTGAGGAACCGATCCGGAGAGCCTGGAGGATCGCCGGGCGTGCAGCGCTCATAACGGGCTCTACCTAGAAAAGCGTCCACCTACGCCTCCACTCCAGCCTGCATCCGCAGGCGGACAAGGCCACCACCTCCAACAACTCGTCCAGAGTGCGATCAGAGACGAACAAGTCATCAATCTCAGCGCGAAATCCCTTGTAGGCGATACTCGTTTCGACATCGGGTGTAGGTCTCCTTCCTCGAGTTGGTCCCCATCGGGAGGAACCTACGCCCGTCGTCATTTGCACCAGTGAATTGACGCCCCCACCGATCGCAGCCATCACTACTGCGCGCTGGGCCTGGAGTCGACGAGGCAGTGAACGACATCGACCCCGAATGCCGGTCCCTTCGGAGTGATCGGAGAGACGCCCCTTTCTGTGGATAGCGAAGGTTTGGTGAGGTTCTGCGGTCGAGTCGCTGGCTGTCGGTCAGAAGACCGGCGAACACACCTTTGGGGGCGGGTCAGTTGAAGGAGAGCAACTCGGCTAGATGCGATTCACCACCCAGACGACCACCACAATCAATCCGATGATCCCGAGGACGAACCAGATTGATCGACTCATTTCCGCCTCCTCTTCCTGTATACGATGCACCCAGTTGTAGGTGCTCGGCTCGCTCACGGTTGGTGTTTCCGGCCAGCCGGGTCTGCCCTACAAACCTACTCGGGGGGGAGCGGCGGTGGGTGAGATTGGATGCCCGTACCACCCTCAAGGGGGCTGCGCGACACTCGGTCGTGGGTCTACTCCCGGCCGAGCTCCTCGATGCTCGCCGTGTCAAGATGATCGGGATGCCCAATCGGAGCCGACCAGGGTGACGCAGACGATGTCGGCGATAGAGAGGACCCGCAAAAGATCGACGCCATGAACGTGATATTCCCCGTCGCGGATGGTGCGTGCAGGCACTTGGTCACTGGCTCGGCTGACTCGTCGAGGCGACGGTCGAGGGTGTTACTGCTCTCCCCGGAGGCGTTTTAGTTGGTCCTTGTCCCGCAGCGTCCGCCGCCTGCGCCTCCGGTAAACCAGCCCGAACAGCTCGTCAAGGACGATGCCGATCAGCAATGAGCCGAGGATCAGCACGATCAAGGGGGTTGAAAAGTCCCAGCCGAGGAAGGAGATGGTGGCGGTATCGGTGTTCTGGGCCGCCAGGATTACCACCGCCCCCGCCAAGACCACCCCAACGATCAGCCCCCAAAACAGGCCGGTTCCCGCAAACACCCGATCCTGAGCCGCTACAGGGGCGGTCTCTTCGGATTCTCTCCTTGCCTCGACGTCGGATGATCGGGCCGGCTCTTCCGTGTCCATGTCGTCGACTCCACTCCTGACGAGTACCGGCCTTCAGGTTAGGGCCGGAGTCATGCTTTAACCTATCTAGATTACTTGGGGTATGACCAGCCCGGCGGCGGGTTCGGCCAATGGAATCCACAGGAGTCCGCCCCTGGCTTCATCACGGACCCTCAGCTGTACCCCGTGAGGCGTGCTCGGTCTCGCCGTGGCTGAACAAGACCCGGAACGCCCACAACCGGCAACCGGCTCTAGCTGCACACCGAATGACGCGCAAAGGTCTCAGGCGATGGCGAGTTCGAAGACAAACGGGAGGCCGGTTACCTGTTCGACGCGGCGCTTCGGCACCGCAGCCTTCGATGACACCGCCAACCGAGGCCCGGCCGGCCGCCTGTGGTCAGCCTCGAGCAGAGAAATTGGTGACTTGTTTGCCGTTCACGAGCGCAGGGGCAGTTGTGCTGCTGCCTTTCCCAGGCAGGCCCCGGCGGCTAACCCGTTGTCGTTCCCGAATCGGTAGTGAATTCCTCCGTACAGTCTCGACACGGCTGCTTCTCCTGCGGCGTGTTGGAATGAGGTGAAGGAGCGGGGTGGAAGCACCAGGTTGTCGTGGGTGTGGTCGGTGAACGGGTAGCCGTCGCCGAACATGGAGGTCATGACCTCGGCCCATGCTCCGGATTGGGTGGAGTGGCCTGAGCTGTATTCGGGGAATGGTGGTGTGGTCACCAGCGACCTCCACTCCGGGTCGATGTTGGCGCGGATGAAAGTGACGGGACGAACCAGATTCCATTGGTATTTGGTCCGCCAGCATTGGATGAAGGCATCGGCGACGGCACAACCCACCCGCATATAGGCCTCCGCTGCGGTCTGGAGGGACGAGTTCTCGGCCTCGAGGATCTGACGCAGCATCGAAACCGAATGGCCGGGAGGTGTGAGTGTCCCCGGGTCATCGGCCCAGAACACCGCGATTGCCTTCTGTTCGGGGGTCAGGGTGAGACTGGTGTCGTAGACCTCGGCCGCATAGGCGAAGAAATCGGAACCCTGCAAGTTGGAGTAGGTGGGGGGCGGGGGTGCGGCACAACCCTCGTCGGCGAATGGCCGGTTGTCACCCCAAAAGGGTTGAAGGGGGATGGGCTGGAAACCGGGTGGGGTTGGTTCCCACAGACCCGGACCCGCCGGCGTCTGATAGTCGGCCGGGAAGTTCCGCAGATGCCCTTCGTGGCCACCATCGTCGGCCGCCCAGGCCCGGACTGCCTTGGCGACCGTTGCTCCCCGCTCGACGGAACGACGACGCAGCGGTGCCGGGATCGAGTGTCCCCGGTCGATTTCGTTGACAAGCGCATCGACGGCTCCCAGTCCGGGACTGGCTTGAGGAAGCAACGCCGAAACGATGCCGCCCAGAGCGTGGTTGGCGACGGTGGGCCAATGCAGGCCCGAACGTGGAGTTGTCATAACCATCGGAAACCCAGGAAGGAGCCCGTGGAGCGACCGGTAACCCACCATCCCCGGCACCAGAGACTCATAGAGCGCTACCCCGAAATACGCCAACAACCGTGACGCCACAGGCGGGGTGAAACCGGGGGTCGACTCGATGAGGCGGAAGACCACTCGAGCGTGGGCGTTGGGCACCGACGCGTCGTACTGGCGGACCAAACCGCTCACACCTGCGTTGGCCCACGAGGCCGACCATGGAGACGCCACCGCCAGCACCGCGCCGCCGGCTGCCGCCTTCAGGAACTCACGACGACCAATGCCAGCGCTACCTCCCTGTGAGAAGTAACCCACTGACAACTCGTTCCCGTAGGACCGCACGCTTCGCTCCTCTCGTTTGCCTCACCATCTCGAGCTGACGCCAACATAATAAGAGGCGCCGGAGGCCACATCGGGTGAAGTACCTATTTCGGGCCACGTCACGTTTGGGGTGTTCCCGTAGCCGTCCCCCGCCGGACGCTCTATCCTCCTGTCATTGAGAACGTCTGAATCCCTCGTCGAGAGAGACGAACATCTGCAAGCCCTCACTGAGGTGTTCGCCGAGCCGTCCCAGTCGGGGAGTGTCGTGCTCTTGTCGGGGGAGGTAGGTTTCGGCAAGACATCGCTGCTCCACGCCGGCCTGGACACTCTCGACCACAAATGGCGGGTTCTCCTGGCGGCTTCCGAGCCCCTGGACGTCCCGGCGGCTTTCACTCCCCTCTACGACCTGATCGCCGAGTTGCCGCCGGAGCTACAGCACGACATTCGCTCCGGCACAGGGCGGATGCCCGTGTACTTGGGAATGCTCGATCTGGTCAAGAACGACCGGGTGATCCTCGTCATCGAGGACGTGCACTGGGCAGACGAGGCAACCCTCGGCCTCGTCCGCTACCTGGGCAAGAGGATGGGGGCCACGCAGAGTGTCCTCATCGTCACCTTCCGGTCTGAGGAGATCAACGTCAACCCCCCGCTGCGTCTGGTCGTCGCCGACCTCGGGCCGTTGGCCACCCGAATCGAGCTGCCTGCACTCACAGTCTCCGGAGTCGAGGAGCTGGCGAAAGGGACCGAGCTCGACCCGGGACATGTGCACGAGGCAACGCTGGGGAACCCGTTCTTCGTCGACGAAGTCCTCAGGCACCCGGACATCTCTCTGCCCCCGACGATTCAGTATGCCGTTTTGGCTAACGCGGCCCACCTCCCGAACGATGCGCTCGAGTTCGTCAACACTGTGGCCCTCAGCCCCGACGGAGTGCCCCTCGCCTATATCGGCGAACTCGGGGATCCAACCGGGAGCCACTGCGACCTGGCGTTCTCACGGCGGCTGGTGACATCGGCGAGGGGGCAGGTCTCCTGTCGGCATGAGCTGATCCGGCAGAGCCTGGTCGAGGCATTGCCTCCGGCTACCAAGAGACGTCTCCACAAGAGGCTGCTGGACCACCTGGAGGGTACGGCCCGGGATTCTCGGGACATGATGGCCAGGCTCGCCTACCACGCTATCGGGGCCGGCGACGTGGAGAAAGCGGCCGAGTACTCACTCATCGCTGGGGATGACGCGGCGACAGGGGGTGCTCACCGTCAGGCCGCCTTCCATTTCGCCAATGCGATCGAATTCGCCGACGTGATCGACAAGAGCACACTCGCTGATGCCCTCCTCTCCGCCGCCCGCGAACACAATTACATCAACGCATTCGAGACCGCCGTCGACTTGAGTCGTCGCCGCCTCGAGCTCGCTACGTCCCAACTCGAGGAGGCCCGCTCTCGGGCGTGGGTCGCCTTCTTCGAAGGTCGACTGAACAACCTGCACGCCGCGGCCGAGGAGGCCGAGGCAGCCCTCGAGATCCTCAGGGGTTCGGAGGAGTCGGAAGAGCTGGCGGTGGCGTTGACCGTCCTCGCCGGTGTCACCTTCGCCGGGGGGGATGTGCGCAAGGCGATCTCCATCGCCGAGGAAGCATTGTCGGTGGCGCGGTCATGTGATTCGACTGAAATGGAGATCTCCGCTTCGACCACGCTGGGCACCGCCCGCTATCACCTCGGCGAATCAGATGGCCTCGCCCAGGTGGAGGCGGCGGCACGGCGCGGAATCGAGGCACATGCCGGAGAGTCCGGGGCCAAGGCCCTCAACAATCTCGGGGTCCTCGCGAGAAGTGCCTGGCGGTTGGGTGATGCCCGGAAGTGGTTCCTGGATCTGCAGGAGTACTCGACAGCGAACGAGCTCGATGCCTGGTATATCGCGGCCGTCATCACCTCGGCCGGAATCGCGGTGGAGATGGGCTTGTGGGACGACGCCGACGCCTTTCTGGAGATCGTCGCCGGTCAGCGAACCTGTTTCTCATCGGAGGTGGAGATGCTGGTCATCGCGGCCACCCTTCGGATTCGACGCGCAGACCCGGGAGCGGCGGAGATGGTCGAGGCGGTTTTCGACAGGCTGGAAACATACAGCGACGTCTGGACCCGGATCGAGGCTTGCGTCATGGCCATGGAAGCGGCATGGACCGGGATCATCCCTGTCGAGAGAGTCGCCGCGATGTATCAGGACACCATCCAACTCGTCCCTGACGGGGATCACTACAGCCGGGCCATGTTGGCATTCTGGGCTCTCCGGCTGGGCTGGGAGCCACCTCCCGGTGGGATCACCGGACCGACGGGTCTAGAGATCACCGGTCGGGCGAGCGAGGCCGCAGCGAAATGGGACCGGTGCGGCTATCGAATACAGTCCATGATCTCCCGGGCCTCGACCCCAGCGCCCGATCTCGATGAGGTGTTCTCGGACCTGGCCGCCCTGGGAGCCGATGGTGTAGCTCGGGGTCTTCGCCGCGAGCTGCAACGCCGCGGTGTCAAGCGGGTCCCCCGGGGTGAGCGGGCCTCCACCCGGGAGAACCCCACCGGGCTCACCGTCCGGGAGGCCGAGGTCCTCAGCCTGCTTGCGGAGGGGCTCTCCAACGCGGCTATCGCCGAGAAGCTGTTCATCACCAAGAAGACCGCCAGCCACCACGTGTCGTCGGTTTTGGTGAAGCTGAACGTCTCCAGCCGTGGCCAGGCAGCGGCACTCGCTGTTGCCAACGGTTGGAACACACCAAACTAGGGACAAAGCCCGATGCCGGCCGGGGTGGTGCGCCATAGGTTTGGCGCACCATGGAGGAGTCGCACTGCCCCGCTATCTAGTCATCCGCACCTTCCCAAACGGACTCGAGGTGCCCATAGGGCGAGAGGGTGAGAGGAGACTCGGCGCGATCATCGCCTGCAACTCCGACCGTGGCATCACCTGGCTCCGTTCCTACATTTCATCCGATCGTGGGACCAGCTTCTGCATCTATGACGCTCCCGGCCCCGAGGCGATCCGTCTCGCCGCCCGCGCCAACGGGCTCCCCGTCGACCGCATCGTTGAGATCTCGGTCCTCGATCCCTACCCATTCCACCTGATCGGCTGACCCCCGATATAGGGATTTCGCCCGATGTGCCCGCACCCGGCGATCCATACCTTCGGTGACAGTCCCCTCACGTGAGGGGCTCATCCAGCGAAAGGAGAGAGATGCCGCTGTTCATGGACGTGCACACCATCGAAGATGGGGTGTCGGCGGACGACGTCGCCGGAGCTCACCAGAAGGATCTGGAGACCCAGGGCGCCTATGGCGTGGAATACAAGCGTTATTGGGTCGACGAGGTGGCCGGGAAGATCTTCTGTCTGGTCGAGGCGGACCGCGCCGAAGACGCGGTCCGGGTGCACCGGGAGGCTCACGGCCTGGTCGCTGACGAGATCTACGCCGTGGGCGAATACAGCTAGGAGGAGAGAAATGAGAATGAAATCTGTAGTCGCGGTGGTGGTCGCGCTCTTGGTGCTGGGGGCGAGCCCGGCCATGGCGGTGCCCAGCGGTGAGATAAGCGTGGAACCCGTCGTGGAGTTCCTGACACTGGACGGAACACCGGTGAGCAACAATCTCGGTAGTTCGGTTCTGGTGAGGGGGGACGACTCGTTGTGGGCCAAGGTCACGGTCGACGGGTTGCGCCCGGGTGGCCTGTACACCTTTTGGTGGGTGATCATCCCCGACGGCGGCGCGTTCCCCGACGATGCCTTCGTGGCGGGCGAGGGTGGCCGTCTGATCGGACCTGGTGGTCAGGCGACGGTCGTGTTGAAGGCGAAGGCCGGTGACCCCAGCATTGCCGGCTTCCATCTGCCCTTCAACCCGCTGGACTTCGACTTGAGCTCTGCCGAGATCCACGTCGAGGTGGCCTATCACGGTCAGTCCGAGGATGCCGGATCGAACCTCTCCACCTGGCGGACCGACTTCTGGACGGGTACAGCCTGTCCGAGCTCGTTCGGGCTGAACTCCGACTACGTCGGGTTCGGTGGCGATCTCAACGCCGGAGGCCAGCCGCACTGCCCGGTCTACATCGCAGCGATCCACACACCCTGAGACAGTCGAGGCGGCGTCGGCTTCCCCGACGCCGCCTCAGGTCTCAGGTCTGCGGATGAATCGACCCCCAACTCCTCGGTCGGGCCGGCGGGATTTGAACCCACGACCTCTTGACCCCCAGTCAAGCGCGCTACCAAGCTGCGCCACGGCCCGGAACCGAGGATGGTAGCCGTCGACAGGTCATCCCGGATCGGGTGACCGGCCGCTCGTCCCCAATTCGTAAGCTTTCACTGATGAGTGTCCACACCCGCAATTTCGACGAGCCTGATGAAGTCGTAGAGCTCGAGAAGGTGAGATCGGAGATGGTCAGTCTGGCGGGTATGAGCTTCTCCCATGACATCCACGAGCCGGGGTGGCGCTGGGCGGAGCACATTCGCCCCCACGTGGGCACGGAGTGGTGCGAGACCCGTCACGTCGGCTATGTGCTCGGGGGGCACTTGAGAATTCGCCTGAGGGACGGCACGGAGTTCGACTGTCGGACGGGTGACGTCATGGACATCCCTGCCGGTCACGATGCCTGGG
>Ga0214472_10004986_pt1 | contig 13969 bp, 9 predicted proteins | sample RVTome_6_FD_207662 | JGI IMG/M metagenome (GOLD analysis project Ga0214472, IMG submission 207662) | Soil microbial communities from uranium-contaminated site in the Upper Colorado River Basin, Wyoming, United States - RVT140D175 | ecosystem: Environmental > Terrestrial > Soil > Contaminated >... | reverse complement strand
CATCGCGCTCCCATCCGGTCAGCCAGCCTCAAAGTTTACCGGCAGCCAGACCTCAAAGCGAGTGTTTCCAGGCTGTGAGCTGAGTCGAATGTCCCCTCGGTGCTTGTCCACCACGATCCGATAGGAGATATCGAGACCCAGCCCGGTCCCCTTACCCGGATCCTTGGTCGTGAAGAACTGGTCAAAGACCCGCCCCCGGATCTCTTCCGGAATTCCTGGGCCATTGTCGTTCACCTCCACCACGACCCGGTCTCCCTCTCTGCGGGTGCGCAGCACGATCTCGCCGGCCTCGGCCACAGCATCCAGCGCGTTGTCGATCAGGTTGGTCCACACCTGATTGAGTTCGCTGCCATAGCCCTGGATGCGCGGCAGGTCCGCGGCATACTCGCGGCGGATGCTGATTCCCTGACTTATTTTCCCACGCAAGATCATGAGGGTATCATCCAATCCTTGATGGATGTCGACCGGCTGAACTGGCCCTTGGTCGAGGTAGGAGTATCCCTTGAGGGCCCGGACCAATTCGGATATTCGCCCCGCGGCCTGGCCGATTTCGATCGAGAGCCGCTGGATCAGGTAACTGGCGTTGAGGGCCTGGATCACCACCCCGAACTGTTTGGGGGCGAAGTCCCCAGCCAGGCTCTCCAGCCGCGCCCCATCGTAGGCCAGATCGACCAAGGCGGGGGCAAGTTGCCAGGAGTCGGAGACGCCGCGGGCTTCCAACCAGGACTCCAATGCGCTCTCTTGATCACTGCGGACCAGTGCGTCCAGTTCCGGTGGTCGCCCGGCCTGCTGCTCGGCACGAAGGATCTCGGCATCGAACTTCTCCTGTTGGTCGGGGGTGAGTGCGAGCTGCTGGAGCTCACGTTGGGCCTGCTTGAACTGGGGCAGCTCTTCAAATAGCTGATCGGCCGCCCGGCGAGCCGCGGAGGCCGGGTTGTTTAACTCATGGGCCACACCAGCGGTGAGAGTCCCAAGCTGCGCCATCCGCTCGCTGTGTTGGAGCATGGCCTGGGTCTCGCGCAGGCGGAAGAGCACGGTATGCAGCATGTTCTTCAACGCGGCTGGGCTGGAGCCGAACAGCTGCTCGAACTGCTGCTTGCCGATGGCGAAAAGCAGACTGTCGGCCCGAGCCCGCACCTCGGCGCTGCGGGGGGTCTCCTCCAGCAGCGCCATCTCGCCGATCAGCTCGCCGGGTTTGCGTACCGCGATCAGCACTTCCCGCCCGCCGGCTGTATTCAGAATCTCGAGCTGACCTTCTTGAATGAAGTAAGCCTTGTCCCCGGGGCTGCCCTGGGTAAAGAGGGTCTCCCCGGCTGCTAACCGAACATATTCCGTGGTCAAGCACAGACGCTGCAGGTCATCGTCGGAAAGCTCGCTAAAAAGCTCGGATTTGCGCAGCGAGTCGAACATCAGACAGTCTGCAGGTACTGGTGGACGAAGCTGACCACCATGCCACCCTCGCCGACTGCCGAGGCAACTCTCCGTACGGAACCATGTCGAACATCGCCAGCCGCGAAGATCCCTGGGACGCTGGTCTCCAGAAGATAAGGATCGCGCTTGAGGGGCCAGCCCTTTGGCCGCTTACCATCCTGGAAGAGGTGCTGTCCGGTGAGGATGAAGCCGGATAGGTTGCGCTCCACCACGTCCGCCACCAAGTCGGTGTGGGGAGCGGCGCCGATGAAGATGAACATGGCTGCCGTGGGAAGGGTCTCGACCTTGCCAGTCATTTGGTCTTGTATCGTCACCTGATCGAGCTTGCCCGTTCCGCTTACCGCGGTGACGAGCGTGTCGGGCCGGACTTCGATGTTTTCCCGCTTTTGGATCTGTTCAATCAAATACTGTGACATGCTCTTGCTCAGGGAACTGGCTCGCAGCATCATGGTGACCTTGCTGGCATAAAGCGAGAAGAACATTGCCCCCTGCCCGGCCGAATTGGCCCCTCCGACGACGACCACATGCTGGTCTTTGTAGTAGGCGGCCTCTGTGAGAGAAGCTCCATAGTAGACCCCTCGGCCGGTAAGTTCTTCCGCCCCGGGGATCTCCAGCCTGCGCAGCGTGACGCCGGTGGCAATGAGCAGCGCATGGCAATTCAGCTCGGAGCCGTTGGTGCAGGCGACGGTGCGGTACGGCCCGTCCACTCGCACCTTTGCGGCCTCAACGGCGGTGATGATCTCGGCGCCGAAGCGTCTGGCTTGGATACTGGCCCGCCTGGCCAGGTCCGCTCCGGTGAGTCCCTTGGGGAAGCCGAGGTAGTTCTCGATTAGTGAACTGGTCCCGGCCTGACCTCCAGGCGAGTGGCGCTCGACCATGGCGGTTCGCAGTCCTTCCGAAGCGGCGTATACGGCGGCGCCCAGCCCGGCCGGCCCGCCGCCGACGATGACCAGGTCATAGAATTGCCGGCTGGCTTCAGTCTGCAGGCCGACTTTTGCGGCCAGAGCTGGGTTATCCGGCTCGACCAGGAAGCTGCCGTCTGGAAAGAAGACGACCGGCAGGCGGGGCTCGCCACCATCGGTGGATTTCACCAATTCTCTCGCCTGCGCATTGGCTTCCACGTCCAACCACTGGTAAGGGATCTGATTGCGGGCCAGGAAATCTTTGACCGCATGGCTGCTGGGTGACCAGAGAGTGCCCGCCACTCGAATCCCTTCGTAGGGCAATGTGACCATCGCACGCCAATCGCTGAGCAAATCGTCCAGCACCGGAAAGAGGTTTTGCTCCGGCGGCTCCCAGGGTTTCATCAGGTAGTGGTCGAGCCCCAAGGTGTTGATGCTCTGGATGGCGGCCTCGGTATCTGCGTAGGCCGTCAACAAGACCTTGCGGGCCTCGGGGTAAAGCTGGATGGCCTGAGTGAGGAACTCGGTGCCGGTCATCTCCGGCATGCGCTGGTCGACGAGAAAGAGCGCCAGCGGGTCGTTGCGGCGCTTCAGCTCCTGGACGGCCTGCAGGGCTTGGGACCCTGAGGCGGCCTTGATGATCCGGTACTCGCCGCGGAAGTGCTGGCGCAGGTCACGCTCGACCGAGTTGAGCACCTGTGGGTCGTCGTCGACCGTGAGGATGACCGGTTTGGCCACGTCTGGCCGATTCTAATGCAGGCCATCCGGGAGCACAGCTACCAGGGATAGCCTTTGGCGCCCTGGATGCCCTTGAGAACGGCCGACTCGCCGATCATGTTGTTCATATGCGAAACCACCAGCGCGCTCAAGACCCAGGCGACCGCCTTCGGGCCGAAACCTTGCTTTGACAGATCAAGGACGAGGTCCAGGGCCCCCGGCTCGAGCGAGCCCAGGTACTGATCGCTTGCGGCGTAGACTGCGTGAGCGTACTCCCGGGCGACGGGCAGCTCCACCCGCACACGCCGGGCCCACTCGAAATCGGAGCCGAACTGCGGCTCGCTGATGCCGGTTCTGCCTCTCCATGCCGACTCGAACAGCGGCTCCGCGCCCTGCAGCCAACGCTGGACGATCATGTCCTCGCTGGTGAGGGCGTGAGCATAGGTGGCGCCCAGCGGGTTGGCCTTGCCCGGCGGAGCCCAGTCGAGCTGCTCCTGAGTGGCGTCCTGCATAACCAGCTCCAGCAGCCCATGGGCCCAGCGCATGTCTTCACGAAGATACGAAGTGGCATCCATGGAAGCTCCTCCGCAGCGGTGGCGCGCTCGTTCGCGGCGCAATCATACTTGAGGAGAGTCAGGCCGCAGTTGGCGCGGCACCGACCTGTCCGGCAAGCACCTCGCGGGCGTCCGGGAGGGCCGCGAAGGATCGGCGCAGATCTGGGTTGCTGATCGAAGCCGTCAACTGGAGCAGGGCCTGCCCGGCAGCGGCACGCAGTTGCTCCGACCGATCCGGGTCTCCAGACTTAGCCGCCAGACGGCTCTGTTCCAGCAGAATTTGCCACAGCACGCGCCGCGAGCCGAGCTGTTCTGCCCATTGGCGTGCCTCTTGCAAGTTCTCATCCGCCTGGGTCAGAGCAGATTGCGCCAACAGCGCACGGCCCCGCAACAGCAGAGCCTCGGGCAGGTACGGCCGGCGCTTGGCAGCCCGAGCCAGGCTGAGCAGCTGGTCAATCCTCTCAATCGCTTTCGAGCTGTCACCGTCCGCGAGCGCGATCTCCGCGTCTGTGATCAGCACCAGGTCGGCCGCGCCCATACTCCCGACGGGCTTGAAACCCTCGTAGCTTGACTGCAAAGCCAGCCGCGCTTGGGGAATATCGCCGTTCCAGAGGTGCAGTCGGGCGAGTACGCTTCGAGGCATACAGGCGAAGCTGAGAAACTGAGTGGGATCCACTTGCAGGCCCTCTCTTACGGCGGCGAAACCATCGGCCAGCGAACCGACGACACCATAGCTCATCCCCAGGAAGGCTCCCAAGAACATCACGGCTGGAGGCACCTCCGCCTCGAGCGCGAGCCGCAGGCCGTCCCGTTGAACTTCTAAAGCGGCCTCGAATCGTCCCTGTTCCAGGTAAGCCAACCCGATCCAGAGCCGGCTGGTGGCCAGGCCCCAGGTGTTATCGATGGACTTTGTGATTCGGTAGGCCTCTTCGGCCTCAACAACCGCCTGCTCGAATTCCCCCACCCAAAGCGCCCCAAAGCTCGACGTGGAGAGGTTATCCGCCAGCATGGGAAGGTTCCCGAGCTCTTTCCAGAGCGTCCGTGCTCGCTGGTTGACTGCTTGGGCTCGTTCTACCTGGCCCAGCGTGAGCAGGGACAAAGTCAGGTCATTCAGCGTGAAGGCCATCTGGTCCTTCAGGCTAAATTCTTCGGCGATGGCCAGGGAACGCTCCCCGAACTCAAGCGCGCTCGACATCTCTCCCAGGTAGTTCTCATTGTTCATGCGGTTCCACAGGATCCGGGCCTCGGCTTGGTGGTTGCCGATCTGCCGAGCCAGCCGGACGGCTTCGTCGGAGGCGGCCCGGCCCCGATCGGCGTTGAACAGCTGGTTTGGAGTCGAGAAAATCTTGGCGCTCTCCATCAGAGAGCCGAGCTCCATTTCTCCGTCCGATCGCTCCTTTCCGGTCGCACGCATCTGCTGGTAGAGCTCTAACGCCGCATCGAATCGATCAATCAGCTCATACGATCTCCCCAGCTGGGTGTACAAGCGCCGCAACAGTTGACGATCCTCCGTCGGCGAGCGAAGTTCCAGCTCTAGGGCCCTCCGATAGTGCTGGATCGCTGACTCGATCGCGTACATCCGAAAGGCCTGGTCAGCGGCAAGCACCGAGTACTTGAGGGCCCGCTGATCGTCGGCTTCGACGAAGTGGTGAGCTAACAATGGCGCCATGTCCGACTGGCGGTCGGGGAAGAGCCGCTCGAGGGCGTCCCCCACCCGGAGATGGTACAGCCGCCGTTCCTTCCGCAGGATCGAGCTGTAGGCAGCCTCCTGAGTCAGCGCGTGCCGGAAGGCGTACTCCAGCTCGGGATCTCTGGCGGCTTCCCGGATGAGCTCGGACCGCTGAAGATCGCTCAAGTGGTCGTCGAGTTCATCGGCCGCCTCCGAGATAGCCTGCAGCACGCGGTAGTAAAAAGTCCGCCCGACCACCGAAGCGAGCTGCAAGGTGCGGCGGGTTTCATCCGCCAGCCGATCGATCCGCGCCACGAGCAGACCCTGCAAGTTGTCTGGGATGGCGATCTCATCAATGTCCGTCCCGGGCTTCCAGCGGGTACCGTTGGCATCGCGCAGTACCGCGCCGCGATCGATCAGAGTCCGGATCACTTCCTCCACGAAGAAGGGATTTCCCTCCGCCTTCTGCTCGATCAACGAGTGGAGCTTCAGAGGCAGATCCGAAACTGACAACAGGTGGTCGACCAGTTCGCGGCTGCCTCCGGAAGTGAGCGGCTGCAGCACGACCTCCCGATAGCGGTGCGGGTAATCCGTCTCGCCCGCCTGTTTGACCTGCCAGGCGGGGGCCTGGCGATCCGGACGAAAGGCACACAGGAACAAGATCGGCCCGGTATCCGTCAGACGGAAGAGATCGATGAGCAGCTCGGTGGAAGCCGGGTCGGACCAGTGCAGATCGTCGAACACCAACACGGTGGGCTGTCGGGCTGCCTGCCGGCGCCAGACCGCGGCGCAAGTTCGGTAGAGTTCCCGCCGGAGCGCCTCTCCTTCCAGCGTGCCTCCGTCCAGAGGATCTTCTGCACCCAGGACCGCCTGCAGCGCCAGGCCGGCCCGAGCTTGCTCATCCTGCGGAAACTCCGCGACCACGGGAGCTAGCTTTCGACGAACCTCCCCGAGGTCGTCCGGCTGGACGACGCCGCACAGCTGGAGGAGTTGCTGCTGGAATTGAGCATAGGGGCGAGTCGTTTCGTATGAAATCCCCCGGCTCTCGCCCCAGTAGCCACCAGGGGTTCCAGATTCCCAACTGCTGTGCAGCTCGTCTATCATGCGGCTCTTGCCGAGGCCGGCCTCCCCGATCAAGGCAACGATCCCCCCATGACCACGGCCCAAGCTTTCCAGTGACTCGTGCAACACGCTCATCTCGGTCAGCCGCCCGACGAGCGGGGAGTGCAGGCCTTCGATCCCTCGCAGCCGCCGGGGGCGCTCCCTGCGAGCGAGCACCCGATAGGCAGCCACCGGCTCGGCCTTGCCCTTGATGCTCACCGGACCGAGCGATTCCCATTCGAAGAGCGGGGTGGCACGCTGGTAGGTCTCCTCAGCTACCTGGACCGTGCCAGGAGTGGCGGTTTGCTCCATGCGGGCGGCCAGGTTGACCGCATCCCCCATCGCGGTGTATTCCAGGCGCAGGTCGGAGCCGACTTCGCCGACCACCACCAAGCCGGTGTTGATCCCGACCCGTACGTTGAAATCGAGCCCCCACTGTCCGTGCACGCGATCACGGTAGGGCGCGATCCCGTTCACGATTTGCAGCCCGGCGAGTACCGCCCGCTCCGGGTCGTCCTCGTGGGCGATCGGTGCGCCGAAGAAGGCCAGGATCGCGTCGCCCATCAAACGGGCCAAGGTGCCTTCGAGCCGGTAGATTGGGGCGATCAAGTGCTCGAAGGCCCCGTTCATGACCTCGGCCCAATCCTCCGGATCCATGGATTCGGCCGCCGCGGTTGAGCCCTTGACGTCGCAAAAGAGGATGGTCACTACCCGGCGCTCGCCTTCCATACTGTGCCCCGCTCGGGCAGCCTCAAGCTTGGCGAGCAGTTCCTTAGGAATGTATTGGAGCAGCTTTTCTTGGGTGGAGAACGGGGCGGTAGCTGCCAATCGCTCCCCGCAGTTACTGCAGAAATTGGCGGCGAGGTTGTTCTTCGTCCCACAATTGGGACAGGCCCGGGTCAGTGAGCCACCACACTGGCTGCAAAATCGGGCCGCCTCAGGGTTTTCGGCCGAGCACTCGGGGCAATTCATGAATTAGGAGATTGGGAGGGCCTCGGACTCAGGTGGTGATGGATTGAATGCGTGGCAGGGAGAGGAAGGATTTCCGCAAATCATCCTCATCAACATGACTAGCGATGAACTGGACGACCTGCCTGGCAGCCTGTCGGCTGCTTTGGGCTTTCTCTTCGTCGCCAAGTTCACCGGACAGCTCCGCCAGCTCCAACAGAATGGACAATAAAGCCATCCGCAGGCCCATTTCCTCGGCCTCGCGGCGGGCCTCCTCCAGCACGTCCTCGGCCTCGGTAGCCTTGCCGAGCCCGCGCAGTGCCCGGGCCTTGTTCAACCTGAACTGCGGGAGGAAGTAGCGAGCGTTCAAGGCCGCAAGCTGATCGAGTTTTTCGTCCACCAGCTCGAGCGTAGCTTGAAAATCCTGGATCGCGAGCAATACCTCGGCACCTAGAAGGCCGCCAAAGCCAATGAACTCCGGATTCGTCGTATTAAGCGCGGCCGGCGTGCGAGCCAGCCGCTGTGCTTCAGCAAGATCGCCTTGATCCGCCAGCACAACCGCCTTCAATGCGAGTGCAAAGCCCCGGGTCTGGTCCTGCTGGTCTGTGATCGCCAGCGCGCTCTCGAGCAACTCCAGGGCGCGGTCACCCGCGCCAAGGCGGGCGTAGGTCAAGGCCAGGAAGCTTGGAACAAACGTCCCTGCGCCGGCGAATGCCGCCTCTTTCCCCCTGGCGATGCTCTCTTGAAACGTGCGGATTGCCTCAGATAGCTCACCTCGTTCGAACCGCGCTAGTCCAAGGCTCATCAGGCTGTAGGCCTGCCCCCAGGTGTTCCCGGCCTTGCGGCTGAGCTCCAGGGATCGTTCCGCCAGGGCTATCGCTTGGCCGAAATCTCCGAGGAGCGAGTAGTAATAGGCGGAGGAGGTCAGGTTATCGGCAAGCATCTCGGTGTTCCCAAGCTGCTCCCAGAGTGCGCGGGATTCCTCTAGGGCTTGATGGCTGTCTTCAAATCGACCCGCCTGACCATAGGCCCGCGCCAGGTCATGTAGTGCGAAAGCCTGCTCTTCACTCAAGCCATGCTTGCGAGCAATCGCGAGCGAGCGCTCGCCATAGTTGATACCAGCGAGCGGATCGCGCTCGGAGTAGATCTCGACCAGAAGCAGGTTCCATAAGGCCTTTGCTTCGCCCCGCGGGTCGCCGAGTTCTAAGGCGAGGGTTAAGGCTCGCTTGGCGACCGCTTCGGCAAGGACCGGATCCCACTTGCCGCTGGGGATGGCGTAGATCGTCGCCTGCGCGTTGAGCGCTGACAGCTCCAATGCAGGTTCACCAAGATTGCCGGCCAGCTCTTGCATTTCGGCATAGTTCGCCAGGGCCTCGTCGTAGCGGCCGGCCAGCTCGAAGATTCGTCCGCGGCGGGTATACAGGAAGCTGAGCTGTCCCGGACTGGCGCCCATTTGATTGGCGATGTCCAGGGCATGGCCGTACTGGGTGATGGCCTCCGAGTAGGCGGAAATACGCCTGGCCATGTTGCCGGCCAGGGTGTAGTACTTGAGGGCCTTCTCGTCGTCCTTGGCTTCCCGGTAGTGGTAGGCCAAACGATGGGACTCCTCTTCAAGTCTGTCCGGGAACAACGCCTCGATCGCCTCGCCCACCTGCCGGTGAAACTGCGGCCGCTCCTTCCGGAGAATGGACTCGTAGGCAGCATCCCGGGTCAGGTCATGCTTGAAGAGGTACTCAAGCTCCGGGATGCGGGCATGCTCATGGATGAGCTCCACCCGTTGCAGCACGTTGAGGTGGTCGCGCAGCCGTTCACTGGCTTCGGCGATCCACTCCAGGACCCGAAAGTAGAAGGAGCGGCCGATGACGGAAGCCAGTTGAACGGTGCGGCGGACTTCCTTGTCGAGCCGATCGACCCGGGAGACCAACAGCGCCTGGAGGTTCTCCGGAATCGCGATCGCATCGACATCTCCAATCGCTCGCCAATGCGATCCACTCTCATCCCGTACGATCGCGCCCTCATCAATGAGCGTGCGGATCAACTCCTCCACAAAGAAAGGATTGCCCTCGGCCTTTCCCCGAATTAGCTCACTCAGTGCCGGTGGAAGCTCGGATACGATCAACAAACTGTTGAGCAGCTCACCACTCTCGCGGTCCGAGAGCGGCTCCAGGCTGACCTCAGTGAAGCGATGCGGGAATTCAGTCTCGGCATGCAGCTTGATTTGCCACCCGGGAGACTGGCGGTGAGGACGCATTGCACATACGAAAAGTATCGGGATTTCATCAGCCAGTTGAAAGAGATGCTTGAGCAATTCGATCGAAGCCGTATCGGCCCAGTGCAGATCGTCGAACACCAACACCAGCGGCAGAACCGCGGGCTTTCGCCAGGCAGTCAGCATCACTTCAAATAGCTCGCGCTTGAGTGCCTCACCCTCGGGGATGGGCGAGCTAGGCTCTTGGTGGAAAGTCAGGATGAGCTCAGCGGCCCGGGCGGCTTGTTGCTCAACTTCGGGCTGAAAGTCCTGGCAGAGCTTCTCAATCAGTTCGCGAGCTGCCTTGGGCTCTTCATGGGCGGAGATACCACACAGCTTGAGGAACAGCTGCTGGAAAATGCTGTACGGCCGTGACATGTCGTAGGACACCCCGCCGCTTTGGATCCAGCCTCCGGGTTGACTTGCCCACTGCTGCCGAAGCTCCTCGATCAGCCGGCTCTTTCCCAGACCGGCTTCGCCGAGCAGGCAGGCGATTCCGCCGCGCCCCTGGCGCAACTGGGCAAGCGTCCCGCTTAGCTGATCTAACTCCTTCGCTCGGCCGATCAGCGCGGAGCTCAGTCCTTCGATTCCGCGCAACGGTCCGGGCTGGGCCTTGGGGCGGATCACCCGGTAGGCCGGAAGCGGATCCTTGTGTCCCTTGATTTCAATGCCCCCGAGCGGCTCAACCTCAAAGACCGGCGCTACAAGCTTGTAGGTCGCTTCAGCGATCTGGACCGTTCCCGGTTGAGCAGTCTGCTCCATTCGAGAGGCCACGTTGACCGCATCTCCCATGGCGGTGTATTCCATGGCAAGATCCGAGCCGACATCTCCTACTACCACCGGTCCGGTATTGATGCCCACCCGGACTCCGAAATCCAGGCCGCGTTCGGCCCGGACTCGCTCGCAGAAAGGCTTGATACCCTCGAGAATCTCCAGCCCAGCCAGGATGGCCCGCTGGGGATCGTCCTCGTGGGCAAGCGGCGCCCCGAAGAAGGCCAGGATGGCATCGCCCATCAAGCGGGCCAGGGTGCCCTCATACCGGTAAATGGGGGCGATCAGGTATTCGAAGGCCTGGCCCATGATCTCGGCCCAATCCTCCGGGTCCATGCCCTCGGCCATGGTGGTGGAGCCTTTAACGTCCGAGAAGAGGACGGTGACGACCCGCCGTTCACCCTGCATCGTCCGGCCGGTGCGGGCCGCCTTGAGTTTCTCGGCGTATTCTTGGGGAATCGGGATGCGGGGTAGGCTCATCGCGGCTGAGCAGTCAGCGGCGGAGGCCGCCGCGCAACGAGCGGGGGGGAACCAGCAGGGCCTCGTCCTGGTAGCACCAGATCCAGTCCTCCCCCGGCTCAAAGGATTGGATCAAGGGGTGCCCGGACGCTTTGTGGTGCTTGAGCATGTGCTGGTTCTTGGCCATGTCGCAGCAGCCGACATAGCCGCAGATCAGGCAGATGCGCAGGTGCGGCCAGGTGTCCCCCAGGGCCACACACTCGGCGCAGACATCGGCGCTGCTGGGAGTTACGACTTGGATCAGCTTGCGGTGTTTGCACTCCCGCAAGTTGGTGGTGCCGGTCCAAAGCTCGCGCAGCGTGCGGTAGGGCTCTTCCAGCTCTGGGTCTACCTGCCGGGGCAAGGGTCGCCTCTCTGGCCTAGACGCTGCGGCGGCCGGTCGCTCGAAACGCGCCGGCCAGGAGAATCAGCCCGATCAGGATCAGAATGACCGGCCACCCCACCGAAACCAGGTCCCTCACCGCCTGACTGCCTTCTTGCAGGCCTTGAATGACCAGGATCCCACCTGGGATCAGCGGCCACCAATGGGTGCGGCCCTGATACAGTGCGGCGATCACGAAGATCGCGATAAAGCCAAGCCCCAACGCGATGGAATTGAAATCCCCGAAGTCACGGATTGAGCCTTGGGCCAGATTGCCCGCGCCAATTCCCAGCAGAATGCAGCCGGGGATAAGCAGCCCGTAGGCCTTGCGGTAGAAATAACCGGCCACAAAAGCGCCGCCAATCACGACCGGCCAGGCTCGGTCGGCAAATCCCTCAATGAATTGACTGGCCAGGAGCATGAGACCGATAACGATCAGCACGGCTCCCACCGAAATCCGTCCCTGCCCCTGGGTTGCTAGAGATTTCACCTTAGCTCCTTCCTTTCAGGTTCATTCCCGGTTGGACGGCCAGAGGGTCCAGGCCAGCGCGTTGAATCCGGCGAAGAGCACCGACGCGATGCACAAGCTGGCGATGCTCTGCCTGACATAGAAGATAGGCCACAGGAATCCAACCCAGTAGAGCATGAACACCAACCAGGCGATCGTCGTGACGATCGTGAAGGCAATCCGCCGCTTGCCCGCCCGGCCCCTGCGCTCTTCCACCTGATTCTCCATTCGTGACCTTCCCTCCTCGAGCGGCTCCCGACTAGGCCAGCCGGCAGCGGCCTACAGCTCGTAGCGGAAGCGTTTGATTCCGACGGCGAAGAACACGGCGGACATGCAGGCCAGCACCAAGAGCGGGACCAGCACGTCTTGGAGATCACCATTCCGAAACATGAGGGAAGTATAGCTGTCCATCGCCCAGGCGACGGGAGAAACATGCCCGACAGTCCGCATGAAATCCGGCACCAGTTCCAGCGGCCACCAGGCACCCCCCAGGGGTGCCAGTGTCAGCCCGAGCAGATTGGTCATCCCGGCGGCTTGCTGCTCGTTCTTGAGCAGACTCCCCAAGGCAAAAGAAAGGGCGGTGCAGGTGAGGGTGAAGGCGAGAATTACCAAGACCAGCGCAACCAGGTCCCGTCCGAAATTGAGCCCGGCCACAATCCCGATCGCAAACACGACGCCGTACTGCAGGGCGCCGAGCGAGAATCGACTGAGGATCTTGCCGCCAAGCAGCTGGGCCCGAGAGATGGGCATCGTCGCCAGGCGCTGCAGGGTCCACTGTTTCTTTTCGCCCACCAGGGTGGCCATTCCGCCCAACACGGTGAACAACGCAAACATCGACCCCATCCCGGGCACCGATTGGCCGAATCCACCGACATCGGGGCGGGCGGTCGGATCGGTCGCTGCGCCGGCGCTCAGCACGAAGTCCACCCCGGCCAGGTTCTCCTCCCACAGCCCGACGGCCCGGGAGTAGACCCGCTGGGGATAACCTTCGTCGCTAATCGAGCTTGGCAGAACCGCCGAGCCGATTCGGGAGGCCACCACCGCACCGTTGACCCGGGTCAGGGCGGCCTCGACCGCCTGGCGGATGTAGCTGGGTGCGCTGAATGTCTCCAGAGACACGTAGCGGATTTGGGCCGGCTCGAATGCCCGCACCTGCTCGCTGAATCCGGCCGGGATTTCGATCAGAGCCAGGCTATCGCCTTCTCGCACGCGTTCCAGGGCCTGCTCGCTGCCAAGGGTCGAGCTACCTTCCAATTGGCAGAAGTCCTCCTCGTCATTGTCCAATGGGCAGAGCACAATGCTGGAGTTGGCCTGCCGCAGGCTCTGCAGGAACTGGGCGGCCACCTCCCCTGAATCGTGATTGATCAGATCCACCCGAATCTGAGACGGCCCATCACCGCTGGGGATGAAGATCCCCAGGATGATCGTCATTCCCACCGGGATGGCCAACAATCCGATGAGATTGGCCCGGTTGACCATGAACAACCGCAAATCGTTGATGGCGATCTGCAGAACTTTCACAATTAGGCGACCTCAAATCGCCGATTGAAGAGCCACACTCCCAGCAGATACATCAATCCACCCTGGATCACCAGGACCAGCAGGTTAAGGCCAATGTCGGTGTCTCCCCCGGCGAGCTTCTGGAAAGCCTCCCGTCCCCAGTACACGAGCGAGAAAACCCCCGCGATCCTGGGGAGGGTGAATCCAAACGCGCCGCCGAGTACGCCCATAGCCATATTGGTGATAGGGGCGAGGATGTTTCCTTGCTCGGGAGTACGCACGATCGCGGCCAGCAGGATGCCGAATCCGGAGACGGCCAGGGCCACTGAGAGCAGCAGGCCGGCGAGCAATAGCAGGTTATCTCCCCAAATGAAGTCGAACTTGCCCTGCAGCAGGCTGCCCACCAGCGTCAGAGCGAGGATCAACACCAAGAGCTGGAAAACTACTGTCAAGAAGACTCCGGCCAGGTTGCCTGCCAGAATCGCCGAACGGGGAGTGGGCGAGACCACCATCCGTTGCAGGGTTCCCTGCCGGCGCTCGTTGTGCAGGCCGAGGACGCCAAATTGGGCGGTGAACAGCGCGAAGAACATCGCCTGGGCGGAGCCGACAAAGACCAGAATGCCCTGGGTTGCTCCGCCGTCCGAGGAACCTTCTACGGTCTGTGAGTCCAGCCCGACGGTGTTGCCGGCCGGCGAGAAAGCGCAGCCAAATGCGGATTCGAGATCGACCTGGCCCAAACC
>Ga0214472_10004985_pt1 | contig 13969 bp, 13 predicted proteins | sample RVTome_6_FD_207662 | JGI IMG/M metagenome (GOLD analysis project Ga0214472, IMG submission 207662) | Soil microbial communities from uranium-contaminated site in the Upper Colorado River Basin, Wyoming, United States - RVT140D175 | ecosystem: Environmental > Terrestrial > Soil > Contaminated >... | reverse complement strand
AGGAGGATGCGCGCGTCGCCGCACTGGCCGAGGAGGCGCGCGCGACCCATGCCGAGCTCGAGGCGGCTCGCGGTGAGCGGGCGACGGCGCTGGCGGCGTTGGAGCGTGAGATCCGCGACGACAACTCGCGCATCGAGCGGATGCGACGCGAGGAGCAGGACCTGGTCGCGCTGATCGCGCAACTGCAGAGCGCACTGGCTGGGATGCCGCCGGAGAGCCTGGCTGACTTCAACACCATGCGCGGCGAGTTGCCCTGGCCACTGCGCGGCCGCGTGCTGGATGACTTCGGGCAGCCCCGCGCTGGCGGCCGCTTGCGTTGGACCGGTGTGCACATCGGTGCGGATGCGGGTGCCGAGGTGCACGCTGCGGCGCACGGCCGGGTCGCCTACGCCGATTGGTTACCGGGGCTGGGGCTGCTGGTGGTGCTGGATCACGGCGGTGGCTACATGACCCTGTATGGCAACAACCAGGCGCTGTACGCACAGGCGGGCGATTGGGTGCAGCCCGGCGCCGTGATCGCCTCGGTGGGCGACTCCGGTGGTCAGGAGACGGCGGGGCTGTACTTCGAGATCCGCAAGGATGGCCGACCGCTGAACCCGCGCGATTGGATGCGAGGTCGGCCGGGAGGGTGAGGGCGAGGTGGTCGCGCCGTGGAACGGCGCTCCTACATCTCGTGGTGATATCGAGGTCTGCTTGGAATGGGGCTTCTGCTAGTCTTCGACGACGCCTGAGATCGGAAGGATATGGAACTCATCAAACGCTCATTGTTGGCCGCCACCATCGGCATCTTGCTCGGACTCGGTCTGGGGCTGAGCCCCGGTGCCCTGGCAGCGCTGCGGCAGGACGACCCGTTGCCACTGGCCGAAGCGCGCCTGCTCGCCGAGGTGATGGAACGCATCCGCCATGACTATGTCGATGAGGTGGACGAGAGCGAACTCCTGGGCCACGCGGTGCGCGGCATGCTCGCGGGGCTGGACCCGCACTCCGCATTCCTCGATCAGCAGGATCTGGAGGAGCTCCAGGTCACCGCCGAGGGCGCTTACTCAGGCGTCGGCCTCGAGGTGGTCGAGCAGGATGGACGCATCGTCGTGGTGACACCGATCGACGGCAGCCCCGCAGCGCGCGCCGGCGTGATGCCGGGCGATGTCATCGTGCGCGTGGACGGTCACCCGCTGGTGGATGCAGGTGTGGATGACGGCGTGGACCTGATCCGGGGCCCGCTGGGTACGGACGTGACCATCACGGTGCTGCGCGAAGGCGTGGACGCCCCGCTGGACTTCACCCTGACGCGCGCCGAGGTCGAGATCGTCAGCGCGCGCGGGCAGTTGGTGGAGCCGGGCATCGGTTACCTGCGCCTGGCGCAGTTCAGCGACAACACCGGCGCGCAGCTCGCCGCCGCACTCGCTCGCCTCGTGGATCGCAACGGTGGCCCGCTGAGCGGCGTGGTGCTGGATCTGCGCAACAACCCCGGCGGGCTGCTGGATGCAGCGGTCGAGGTATCGGACCTGTTCATGGACGGCGGACTGGTGGTGAGCGCGGTCGGCCGCGCCGAGCGATCCAGCTTCAGCCTGGATGCGGGACCGGGTGATGCGCTGGCGGGCGCACCGCTGTTGGTGCTGGTGAACGAGGGTACGGCCTCGGCATCCGAGATCGTCGCCGGTGCGCTGCAGGATCACGGTCGTGCGGTGATCGCCGGACACACCACCTTCGGCAAAGGCTCGGTGCAGACCATCATGCCGCTCTCGGGTGGCACCGCGATCAAGCTGACGACCTCGCGCTACTTCACGCCCTCGGGTCGCTCGATCCAGGCCTCCGGCATCGTGCCCGACGTGGTGCTCGAGCGTGTGCAGCAACTCGCGGTGGACGATCACGGCGTGGTGCGTGAGAGCGATCTGGCCGGTCACCTCGAAGCGGGTGATGTCGGCGCACCCAGCGCATCCACCTCCGGCGACTGCGGCTCCGAAGATGGTGGTCGCTGCCTGCTGGCCCGCGACTCGGAGCTGTACCAGGCGGTCAACTTACTCAAGGCCATGCGGCTCGCACGCAGGCCATGAGCCGTCCGGCGCGCGTCGCCGCAGCCCTGATCGCGATCCTCGCGGGTCTTCCGCTCGCTGCCGCCATGCCGCCCGACGCGATCTCCGGCGCCGATGATGGACCGATGATCGCGGTCATCATCGATGATCTGGGTGATCAGCTGGCGCCGGGCGAGCGCGCCATCGCGCTGCCGGGCGTCTCCACCTACGCCATCCTGCCGCTGACCCCGCACGCGGGGCAGCTGGCGGATGAGGTGCATGCGGCCGGCAAGGAGGTGTTCCTGCACCAGCCGCTGGAGGCCACCGAGCCCGGCCCGCTGGGCCCCGGTGCGATCACGCTGGACACCGACCACGCTGAGCTCGCCCGCACCCTGGACGAGAACCTCGCCTCGGTGCGCTACGCCGTGGGCGTGAATAACCACATGGGCTCCATGCTCACCATGCATCCAGGGCACATGGACTGGTTGATGCAGGCCCTGTCGGAGCGGCATCTGCTGTTCGTGGACAGCCGGACCACCACCCGGACCGTGGCCATGCGCTTCGCCGCCGAGCACCATGTACCGGCGCTGGAGCGGGACGTGTTCATAGACCCGACCGCCGCTGAGGCCGTGATCCGGGAACAGTTGGCGCGCCTGCGCCAAGTGGCCCGGGAACAGGGGTACGCTGTAGCGATCGCTCACCCGTACCCCGTGACCTTGGATATCCTAGAGCAGGCCCTCCCCGAGCTGATGGCGGAGGGGTTCAGGTTGGTCAGCGCCAGCCAGTTGATCCGGATCCGATCCGGCGAGTTGGAGAACATCACATGGCCCGTGTCCTCGTCCCGCTAGCCGAAGGCTTCGAGGAGCTGGAGGCGATCACCATCGTCGACCTGCTCCGCCGCGCCGAGATCGCAGTCGTCACCGCCGGTCGTGCGGCGAGCGTGTGTGGTGCGCACGGCCTCACGGTCGCCTGCGACGCGACCATGGACGATGCGTTGTCGCAGGAGTGGGACATGGCGGTGCTGCCCGGTGGGCTGCCGGGCGCGGATAACCTCGCCGCAGACACCGCGCTGGTCGCACTGCTCAAACAGATGAACGAGAGCGATTGCTTCACCGCTGCCATCTGCGCCGCGCCCAAGGTGCTCGCCGCCGCAGGGCTGCTCGACGGCCGCATCGTCACCAGCTTCCCCGGCGCGCTCGACGGCATCAGCATGAAGGACACCATCGTCACCCAGGACACGGTGGTGAAGGACGGCAAGGTCATCACCTCGCGTGGCCCCGGCACCGCGATGGACTTCGCGCTCACCCTGATCGAGGCGCTGGCCGGCAAGGCGCGGCGTGACACCGTCGAGGAAGCGCTGCAGCGTCCGCAGCCTTTCGAGTCGGGCCCCGCCGGACTCATGGGGCTGGTCGAGTTCAACCGCGTGCTCGATCGTGAGCATCGCCGCTGCACCCGCTACGCGCGCGCCTTCTCGCTGATGGTCGTGCAGGTCGTCTCAGGTGAGCACAGCGGCATGATCATGGAACACCTGATGCGCGACGTCGCCTCCAAGCTGCGCTCCATGGTCCGCGACTCCGACGCCATCGCCCTGCGCTCCGAGACCTTCCTCATCCTCGCCACCGAGACCGACCGCCAAGGCGCCATCGACATGGGCAAGCGCCTGCGCAAGGGACTGAAGGAGATCATGGCGAACGCCGAGTTGATCATCGGCTCGTCGTCGTTCCCGGAGGAGGCGGTGGAGATGTATCAGCTCATCGGCATGGCTGAGGAATCCGCTCGGGCGTAGGCGGCGTCCTGGGCTCGCGACCTCTTCGTTGCGCGCGGGCCCGTGGCTGCTCACCTACCTGTAGGAGCGCCGTTCCACGGCGCGATCCGATCCGACGCACGCCCTCACGTGGGGATGTAGGAGCGCCGTTCCACGGCGCGATCCGATCCGACGCACGCCCTCACGTGGGGATGTAGGAGCGCCGTTCCACGGCGCGATCCGATCCGACGCACGCCCTCACGTGGGGATGTAGGAGCGCCGTTCCACGGCGCGATCCGGTGCACGATTTCAGATCCAGCCCGGCGTATCCCAATGCGGGTACGCCTCGATGGCATCGACCAGCCCTGCCCTCACCGGATTCTCCAAGATGTACGAGGCTTGGTAGTAGAGATCCACGTCGTCGCGGATCTTGTGGTCGTAGTACCCGCGCTGCCAGACGTGGCGACCTGGGGCTCTATCCATACGGTTCATCCGCAGCGCGGCGGAGCGCTTGGTCCACCCGACGACTGAGGAAAGGCGCTCGGTCGCCTCCAACCTCATCAACCAGTGGACATGGTCAGGCATCACCACGAATGCGAATGTGGTCGCGATCCCGCCGGCCTGCTGCTCGATGAAGGCTGCGACCACGGCGCGCGCAGCATGCATCTGACTTAGCATCGGGCGCCGATGGACGCAGCAGAAGGTGATGGCGAAGTACACGCCATCCTCTGGTCTGCGACCGGGACGGAGGTTGCGTGAGTGAGGGTCGATCATCCCGACTCCTCATCCATAAGGTCCGGAGGACCGTAGTCCAGGATTCGCGGGATTCAATCAGCGAAGAGGTCGCGCCGTGGGGTCGCGCGAAGGAATCGCGCCGTGGGGTCGCGCCAAGGAATCGCGCCGTGGGGTCGCGCCAAGGAATCGCGCCGTGGGGTCGCGCGAAGGAATCGCGCCGTGGGGTCGCGCGAAGGAATCGCGCCGTGGGGTCGCGCGAAGGAATCGCGCCGTGGGGTCGCGCGAAGGAATCGCGCCGTGGAACGGCTACAGGGTTCGCGGGCTAGTCATCGTCCCGGGTTTACCGAGGCCTCGCCAGCAGGAAGGCGAGTGCGCCGGTTCCGGTGAGGGTCCAGATGGCCCACATTGGGGCGGCCTCCAAGGCGAACAGCAGGGCGGCGCCGAGTAGGGCGACCGAGCCTAGGTGCATCCAGTAACGGCTGCGATCGGCCGCCGCTGATTCCTGGCGCAGGCGGGTGAGCTCAGGCGCGTTGACCTGGATCTCGATCGCGCCGCGCTCGATCTTGCGCAGGGTGCTGGCGAGCAGGCGCGGCAGGTCCTTCAGGGTCTCGCCGACCTCGGGCATCTGGTCCTGCAGGCGGTTGAAGAAACCCTTGGGACCGACGCGCTCGCGCATGAAGCCTTCGAGGAAGGGTTTGGCGGTCTGCCACAGGTCCAGCTCGGGGTAGAGGTCGCGCCCCAGACCCTCGATCTGCAGCAGCGTCTTCTGCAGCAGCACCAGCTGCGGCTGCACCTCCATCTCGAAGCGGCGCGCTACGGTGAACAGACGCACGAGCAACTGACCGAAGGAGATGTCCTTCAGCGGCTTGTTGAAGATGGGCTCGCAGACGGTGCGGATGGCGGCTTCGAACTCCTCGACGCGCACGCCGCGCGGCACCCAACCAGATTCGATGTGCAACTCGGCGACGCGCTTGTAGTCGCGGTCGAAGAAGGCGATGAAGTTCTGCGCCAGGTAGTGCTGGTCGGAGGCGGTCAGGGTTCCGACGATGCCGAAGTCCACTCCCAGCCAGCGCGGATCCGCGGGGTCATCCGCGTTCACGAAGATGTTGCCTGGGTGCATATCGCCATGGAAGAAGTTGTCGCGGAACACCTGCGAGAAGAAGATGGTGACCGCGCGCTCGGACAGCAGCTGCATGTCCACGCCCAGACGCTTCATCTCGGCGACGTTGGATACCGGGATGCCGTGGATGCGTTCCATCACCATCACGTTCTGGCGGCAGAGATCCCACTCCACCGCCGGCACGTAGTAGATGTCCGAGCCTTCCCAGTTGCGGCGCAGCTGCGCGGCGTTGGCGGACTCGCGCATCAGGTCCAGCTCATCCAGCACCGTGCGCTCGTACTCGGCGACCACGGCGACCGGGTGCAGGCGATGGGCTTCCTTCATGAAGCGCTCGGCCAGGCGCGCGACCTCGTACATGACCGCGATATCGCGCTGCACGTCGGCCATCACATCGGGCCGCAGCACCTTGACCACGACCTTGCGGCCGTCATGCAGCGTGGCCTTGTGCACTTGCGCGATGGAGGCGCTGGCCAGCGCGACCTCGTCGAACTCGGCGAACAGCTCGGTGACCGGCGCACCCAGCGCAGCTTCGATCATCGCGCGTGCCTCGGCACCCGGGAACGGTGGGACCCGGTCCTGCAGCTTGGCGAGCTCGTCCGCGACCTCGGGCGGGAGCAGGTCGCGGCGCGTCGAGACCGCCTGGCCGAACTTCACGAAGATCGGCCCCAACTCCTCCAGCGCTTCGCGGATCCGCACCCCGGTGGGGACATCGCGACGGGTGACCCAGTATCCCGGCGTCAGGTAGACCAAGGGCTTCAGGCCGCGCAGCAGATGGATGCGCGCGACCAGATCCCCAAGGCCGTGGCGGACCAAGGTGGTGTGGATGGTGAGCATCCGCGACAGCACGCTGAGGTGGATCATCGACCACGCTCCAGGATGCGGATGCGGGCGGCCAGACGGTCCACGCCATCGCGCAGGCCCTCGACGTCATGGCTGAAAATCTCGACCTCGTTGCGGCTCACCGACACCCGCGACTCCTCGGTCAGGTACTCGCCGACGTCCTGGGTCAGGGCGTCCACGGCGTCGCGCCCCCAGCTCAGGAAGCTGCGCAGGGCGCGGGCGATCGAGCGCGCCGCATCCTCACCGGCGACCCGGGCGATGGCTTCCTCCAGGTCGGGTGCCGCGGTCTTGAGCAAGCGGCCGAAGCGCTGGGCGACCACCGCGTCGCCGCGGATCTCCAGCTGACCGGCCTGCATGGCGCCACGCGCCTCAGCGGTGGCCAAGGAGAACAGACCGCGCACGGTGGTCACCAGTTCGGCGTCCGGCTCGCCGTCCCAGCCGTCCAGCACATGCACGCCGTCATGGTCCGCGTACAGCATCAAGGTCAGGCGCAGGTCGCGCAGCGTGACCTTGATGATGCGACCGTCGAGTTCGCTGACCAGCTCGCGCGCCAGCGAGGACTGCGCCACCTGGTGGTCGAGCACATCCTGGATGACCTCGCGCAGCATCAGCGCCGCGCTCCTTCGCGCTCACCGTCGCGCGTGGCCGCGCGCTCACCGACGTGCAAGGCGACGATTCCGCCCGCCAGGTTGGTGTAGCGGCAGCGCGTCAGGCCCGCCTCGCGCATCATGTCCTTCAGCGTCTCCTGGTCCGGGTGCATGCGGATGCTCTCAGCCAGGTAGCGGTAGCTATCCGCGTCGTCGGCGACCAGCTTGCCCAGGAACGGCAGCACTTTGAACGAGTAAGCGTCGTAGATCGGCTGCAGCTCCGGGTGCTGCACCTTGGAGAACTCCAGGATCAGCGCGCGGCCTCCGGGCTTCAGGCAGCGGCGCATCTCGGCCAGCGCGGCCGGTTTGTCGGTCACGTTGCGCAGCCCGAAGCCGATGGTGATGCAGTCGAAGCTCCCATCCTCGAAGGGCAGGGCTTCGGCGTCCGCGATCGCGTAGTCCACGTTCCCGACCACGCCGGCATCGTCGAGGCGACGGCGCCCTTCGGCCAGCATGCTCGGGTTGATGTCGGTGACGGTGACGTGACCGCTGGCGCCGACCTGCGCCGCCATGCCGCGCGCGAGGTCGCCGGTGCCGGCCGCCACGTCCAGCGCATGGTCACCCGCCTTCAGACCAGTCTGGCTCAAGGTGAACCGCTTCCACAGTCGGTGCAGGCCGCCCGACATCAGGTCGTTCATCAGGTCGTACTTCGGTGCGACGGAATCGAACACGCCGCGCACGCGACGCGCCTTCTCGGCCCAGTCCACCTGCTCGAAGCCGAAGTCGGTGCGGCGCTCGCTCATGCACCACCCCCGGTTGCGGGACGGTAGGTCAGCGGCTGCCCCTTGCGTGCCTGTCCGGCCTCAGCGAGGCGATCGAGGTAGGCCTGCCAGTTGCCGGCCTGCGCCTCACCGAGTTCGCGCAGCACCTTCCAGGTGTAGAGACCGGTGTCGTGGCCGTCATCGAACACCAGGCGCACCGCGTAGTTGCCCACCGGTTCGACCTTTGCGATCCCGACCTCCTGCTTGTCCACCACCAGGATCATCGGCCCGCCGTGCCCGCGCACCTCGGCGGAAGGGCTGAACACGCGCAGGTACTCCGCCGGCAGCTGGTAGCGCTGGCCGTCGTCGAAAGCCACCTCCAAGCGTCGGGACGCCTTGTGCAGCTTGATCTGGGTGGGGCGAGGCATGCTCATGGGACCGCCGATTGTACGGGAGGGCGGGAGTGTCCGCGCACCTCGCAGTACGGGGTCAGCCCCTGGTCACTTGCCTAGGCTCAGGAAGCCAAGATCGGGCAACTCCCGGCTCTGGTAGGCACCGAGGCGCTCATCGACCGAGCTGGCGTCAGACCCCCCGTATGCATGGGCCCTCCGGGCCGCGGTACTTTGCCAGCGCACCGCGCGGCGCCAGTCTCCCTGGTACGCAGCAGCTAGTGCGGCGACCTCGTAGGCATGATCGGCGCTCCCTCGATCATCGAGCAGGGGCTCTACCAGGGAGCGTGCGGTCGCCACATCCTCAGCTCCGGCGCCCTCCTGCAACAGCATGGCAGCGAGGTACAGGTTCGCGTCCGTGTCCCCAGCGGTCACCGCTCGCTGAAGCAGGCGCATCGCGCCACCCCGGTCGGCGTGTCGCATCGTGAGCGCGATGTCCACCATGGAGTCGGTGTTGCCACCTTCCGCCGAGAGGTGCAACCAACGATCAGCTTTGGCTCGGTCCACCGTGCAAGCATCACCTGTAGCGATCATCCTGGAGAGCGACCTCTGTGCGTCAGGGTTGCCACCCTGAGCCGAGCGCAGGACCAGATCCAGGACCTCGGCGCGCCGATCGCGCAACTGCGGGTGGTAGTCCATGAGTTGCGCGAGTCGGAACTGTGAACCCGAGTCACCCGCCATCGCCTCGTCGACGAGTTGCTGCGCCGCAGGACCCATCGGGATCTCGGAGCTGCCGACCAGGCTAAAAATGATGTCGGACTCCGCGTCGCGTCGAACCGGTTGGCCGTCCACCATCCGTGGACGAAATCGCCATCGCGACACCGCGCGGAGCGCCTCCCGGTCGAACACGTGGCCCGGGAAGGAGTAGAGCACTTCCGGATCCAGGACCTCGCCGTTCTCGTCAATTGTGAATCGGAGGCGCACCGTGCCTTCGATGCCGTGGATCGCTGCTTCATGCGGGTAGCGCGGAGGAACGCGGTAGACGGGAATGACTTCACTGTAGTCCGGCGATGTCACCGCTTCCGCAAGGACCTCTCCAGTAGGAGGCGCGGGTTCCGGTGCAGTGGGAAGTGCAGGTTCGGGTGGGGACACAGACCCGGGTTCAGCTTCGGGTCCAGGTTCAGCGAGAGTCTGCGTGGACGCGACGGAGTCCTCAGCGATCCTCGGGGCATTGTCCGCTTGCTCATCCGGCAGCAGGGATCGTGCCAGCGCCTCGTGTGAAAACGCAGATAGCCGTTCGAGCGCTTCCGCGCGTTCATCTGCGCCGACGTAGGGTTCGAGCTGGGCAAGGACGGCATCCGCGCTCTCAAGGCCCTGCCGCGATGCGAGTGTCAGCCAGGCCCACGCAGTGGGCAGGTCCTGATCCACGAATTCACCGTTCACGTACATCGCGCCCAGGTTGAACTGTGATTCCGCATGGCCGAGCTGGGCGGCGTACAGGAACTGGTGGTAAGCGACCTCAAACTCGCCAGCCTGGTACGCCACGAGTGCCTCGCTGAAATCCGCGTAGACGGGACTAGCGAAGATTGCTAGGGCCAACGAGACTATTCTGATTCGCATTGTGGCGGGCCTCTGCTCAATGATGCTCTTGCGCCGGCGGGTGTGCATTGCCGCACACCTCGGTGGGTGCTTGAAGGTCAGGAGCGTCTGGACCTTTGTAGGGCGTGGCTCGGTGATGGGACCGCCATACTATAGGAAGGCCTCGATGGCTATCGGTAGCCGGCACCGAACCCTGATACCGAACCATCGGCCGCGCGCGGTCCCAGTACCCAGGCGTCAAGGAGGACCCGACCATGCTCAGCACCCGCATCCCCCTATCCCTGCTCATCACTCTGATCTTCAGCTCGACCAGCAGTGCGCGCGCGCTAATTCGACATCACCGCGGACAGCTACCAGTTCGTGCTGTCGCGTTCCTACGATGGCGGCGAGCACTGGATCGAGGACATGAACCTGATCCACGCCACGCGCATCGCGCCGGTGGGGAGCCGCAGCTACCCGGAGTGAGTCCGCGAGTCTAATCCTCAGCCTGCGGCGAGGAGCTGGCGTCCGGTCTCAACTAGCTGGTAGAAGGGCTCGTCCACGAGGGTTGCTGCGTGAACTGCGTTCGCGATGCTGGTGGGGTTCGTCCGCTCGAGGACTTCGATGATGGCACGCGCCTGGGCCAGATCCTTCTGCGCCTTGGTGGCGAACGCAGGCTCCCGCAGCTGCGACACCGCGAGCTTATGAATCGCGAAGCGTGCGGGGTCGGGCAGTCGGATCAGTACGCCTCGCCCGTATGAGACAGCAGCTGTGATGGAGTCCTCGATCAGGAACCTGAGGTGCCGCATCGGTTGTGCCGCGGCGCCCAGTCCTGCGATGGGTACTGGGCGGGGATCTACTGCTTCATCGCCCGGTGTCAGTAGGGACACAGAGACCTTCTTGCCACGCACCTTGTAGCTGGTTGACGGTTGCTCATGATCGAACGCGGGGACCGGCAGGAACGCCGGTTCCTGAGCGCGTAACGCGGCCAGCAGGTCCGTCGCAGCATCGGGGGTAGCGACCTGAAGGTTCGTATCCTTCGCGATGTCGATGTCCTCGGTCGCCGTGGTACCGGGATCCCAACGGACGCCGAGCACGTTGCCCAGGTTCAGGAATGCGTGCGTACCCACCAGGACGCTACCGATCGCGAACACGCCAGCTTGCGCTAGCGCCTCGTATACGCGCATGTCGCCAGGACTCGGTGTCCAGCAACCCGCGGCTATGCAGGTTGCGACCAAGCGTTCCCGGACCGGGTGATCCACTTCATCGGCGTCCCATGCAGTCTTCGCTCGTGCGACCAGTGATCGTGTCTGCTCGTCGTCGGGGCCGAGGTAGACGGATGCCTTCCGCTCGCTCAATACGGACTGGACGTACCAGTAGTCGCGGCCCTTCACCTTCCTGGTGAAAGCCGATACACCGCGTGAGGGCGGCGGTGCCTCGAGCAGGCTCGTGAGCAGATCGCTGTAGGCGCTATGTGCGCTGGATGGTAGGTATCGCATGATCTCCGACCGGTTATAAGCAGAGTCTAGAAAGCTGCTTATAACCGGTTATAAGCAGTTTGTAAATAACTGCTTATAACGACCCGCGGCCCCTAGTCATTGCGCTTCTTGGCGCGCGGGTGCGCCTTGTCGTACACCTCAGCGAGGTGCTTGAAGTCCAGGTGCGTGTACACCTGGGTGGTGGAGATGTCGGCATGGCCGAGCAGCTCCTGCACCGCGCGCAGGTCCTGGCTGGCCTCCAGCATGTGGGTCGCGAAGGAGTGCCGGAACAGGTGCGGGTACACGTTCTGCGGGATGCCCTGCTGGCGCGCGCGCTTCTTGACCAGCGCCTGCACCGCCGAGGGCGTGATGCGCGCGCCGCGCTTGCCTACGAACAGCGCCTGCTCGTCCTGATCGGCGAGGTCCGCGCGTTGGCGCTGCCAGGCGGTCACCGCGGTGACGGCCTTGCCGCCCACCGGCAGCACGCGCGTCTTCGCACCCTTGCCGGTGACACGCACCATGCCGCCAGCGAGGTCCAGGTCGTGCAGATCCAGCGAACAGACCTCGGCCAGACGCAGACCCGACGAGTACAGCAGTTCCATCAGCGCACGATCGCGCGCGTCCTCGCTGGTCTTGACGGGGAATGCGAGCAGGCGGTCGAGCTGATCCACCGACAGCGTCTCGGGCAGCTTGCGGCGCTGCTTGGGTGCGGCGACGCCGACGCCGGGGTTGTGCGCGACCAGACCCTCGCGGTTCAGCCAGCGGTAGAAGCTGCGCACGGTCGAGAGCCGGCGCGCGACGCTGGCAGGTCCCAAGCCTCTGCGATGCGAACGCGCGGCGAACTCGCGCACGCGGTGGTGATCGATGGCGGCGGGGTCTGCGCCTGCGAACTCAACCAGCGCGCGCAGGTCGCGTGCGTAGTTGGTGACGGTGTGGGCGGACAGCCGGCGCTCGTCGCGCAGGTGGGCGAGGAAGCGGGTGATCAGGTCGTCGCGGTCGGCGCTGGCTGCGCTCACGCTACTCAACCGTCCAGGCAGGCGGCCGTCATCTCCCCGAGGCGGGCGAGGTACTCGGTGCCCATGGTCGGCACGAAACGATCCTTGTCGCGCGCGCCCAGCGCGAGCATGCCGAGCTCGGCATCCGGCCCCAGCGGGATCAGCGCAGCGGACTTCACCTTGCTGCCCTCATCACCGAACAGGAAGGCCAGCTGCGCCTCGCGCAGGCGACCGCACTGCGGTCTGCCGGTGGCGCGGAAGCCGGAGAACTCCTCCAGCGCTGCTTCGTCAGCAGGCGTCACACGCACGCCATCCACCAGCTCGAGGCCCTCGTGTTCGCGCTGCAGCACCAGCACCACACGGTCGGCCTTGAACTGATCACGCATCGCGTCGAGCAGCACGGTCACCGCGACCGACAGGTCGCGTGCACCGATCAGCGCGACCGCGAGCACATGCAGTTGCTGGATGACGCGATCGTTGGCGCGCGCCACCTCCATCAGATCCACGAGCTTGCGCTCGAGGCTGGTGTTCTGTTCGCGCAGGATCTCGACCTGGCGCTGCACCAGGGAGACGGCCGCGCCGGTCTGATGTGGGACGGAGAGGCGGGCGAGGAGGTCAGCGCGGCGCTCGAAGAACTCGGGGTGGTTCTTCAGGTACTGCTCGATGGCTTCCGGTGAGATCCCGTCGGCTGCGATGCCCTTGCGCTGTCGTTCCTGCACGGACCCCTCCCTAGAGACTGAACTCGCCGCGGTAGACCTCGACCGCCGGGCCGGTCATGTAGAGCGGCGTCCCAGCTCCGGCCCAGCTTATCACCAGGCGTCCACCCGGCTGGTCCACAGCGACCTCGTCGTCCAGCAGGCCCTGGTGGCGACCCACCGCCATGGCAGCGCAGGCGCCGGTGCCACAGGCCAGCGTCTCGCCGGTGCCACGCTCGAACACCCGCAGGCGGATGTGGCCGCGGTCAACGATCTCCATGAAGCCCACGTTGGTGCGGGTCGGGAAGCGCCGGTGCTGCTCCAGCCGGGGCCCGATGCGACCCACCGGTGCCGCGCGCACGTCCGCCACCGTCAGCACGCAATGGGGGTTGCCCATGGAGACGGCGCCGATCTCGTACTGCTCGTCCTCGCACTCGATGGTGTAGCGATCTGCCTGGGCGTCAGCGATGAAGGGGATGGCCTCGGGGGCGAACTGCGGCGCACCCATGTCGATCCGGACCTGGCCGTCCGCCAGCACCTGGGCCCGGACCGGTCCGCCGCGGGTGTCCAGGACCAGGTCGTTGCCCAGGCCCTCCTCGGACAGCAGGCGTGCGATGCAGCGGGCGCCGTTGCCGCACTGCTCGGCCTCGCCGCCGTCGTGGTTGAACACCCGGTAGGCCGCGGCGGCCCCGCCTTCGCTGCGCTCCAGCACCAGCACTTGGTCGCAGCCGATGCCCGTGCGGCGATCCGCGATGCGGCGCGCCAGCTCCGGGCCCATGGCCAGCGTGCCGGCGCGGCCATCCACGACCACGAAATCGTTGCCCAGGCCGTGCATCTTGGTGAATGTGAGGTTCATGGGGTGCCTTGGACACTCAGGCCCGTGGTGCTTGGGGTTCAGCCGGCCAGACGCAGCAGCGCCAGGCGGTCGCGGTAGAAGCAGCGGTCCATGACCACCTTCATCCCGGCCCCTTTCGCCAGCTCGGCGGCCCGCTGGTTGATCACGCCGTCCTGCATCCAGATGGCCTTCAGGCCCAG
>Ga0214472_10004984_pt1 | contig 13969 bp, 12 predicted proteins | sample RVTome_6_FD_207662 | JGI IMG/M metagenome (GOLD analysis project Ga0214472, IMG submission 207662) | Soil microbial communities from uranium-contaminated site in the Upper Colorado River Basin, Wyoming, United States - RVT140D175 | ecosystem: Environmental > Terrestrial > Soil > Contaminated >... | reverse complement strand
GGCGTGCCGGACGCAATTATCGTCGACACCGACGATGCGCTGCTGGTGTGTGCGCGTAGTCGCACGCAGGACGTGCGGCGGGCGACGGAGGAACTCGAACGGCGACAATTGTCACAATTTCTGTAGTGACTCTCGGGCACTCACATGGATCTTAATATCTTCCGTAAATACGATATCCGCGGTGTGTTCGGTGAGAACCTGGATGGTGACGTTGCCTGGCGATTCGGCCATGCCTACGCGGAGACCATGATCCAGGCAGAGTCTCGCCACGCACCGACGGGTCCTGCGATCGCGGTTGCACGAGATTGCCGGCAGAGTTCGGACCTGTTGGCTGATGCGCTGATGTCCGGTCTCACCGTGGGAGGGGTTGACGTAGTGGACCTCGGGCTGTGTCCAACGCCGCTCCTGTACTTCGCTCTCTTCCACCACCCCTTGGCAGGGGGCATTGTTGTGACGGGGAGCCATAATCCGCCCGCGTTCAACGGGTTCAAGGTTTGTCGGGGTCGGAGGACCATGTGGGGCGAGGAGCTCCGCCAGATCGGAGAGGCGGCCGCGCGGCTTCATCCGGAGGTTTCACGGGGCGGCCCGTCGGGTTGTCTCCGCCGACATCACATCATTCCCGAATATCTCGCGTGGATGGTGAACCACTTTCGCAGGGATTCGAGGGTTTCCTCCGGATCCCCAATGGACCTGAAGGTGGTAGTGGATGCTGGGAACGGGACGGCGGGAGCCGTCGTTCCTGACCTTCTGCGGGGGTTGGGGTGTGAGGTCATTCCGATTTATTGTGATGTCGATGGGCGTTTCCCCCATCATCATCCGGACCCGACTGTCCTCGAGAATCTGGAAGATCTCCGCAAAAAGGTCGTGGAGACGAAGGCGGATTTCGGGGTAGCTTATGACGGCGACGGTGATCGGCTCGGCGTTGTTGACGAGCGGGGAGAGGTGATGTGGGGCGACCGAGTGCTCATCCTCTTTGCTCGACATCTGCTCCAGGATAGTCCGGGAGCGGTTTGCATCGGTGACGTGAAATGCTCGCACCTCTTTTTCCAGGACGTCGAGCAGAGGGGCGGCGTTGCCGTCATGTGGAAAACCGGTCACTCCCTCATCAAGGAAAAGATGCGCGAAATGCAAGCAGCGCTTGCGGGGGAGATGAGCGGACATTTCTTTTTCGCGGACCGCTACTTCGGTTATGACGATGCGATTTACGCGACGGCGCGTCTGCTGGAAATCCTGCGGAAGGCGCGGATGGAGGCGCCGGAGCTTCGGTTCTCCGATTTGCTTGCGGATCTTCCGAGGACCTTCAGCACCCCGGAAATTCGCCGACCCTGTCCGGACTCGCGGAAGTTTCAGATTGTGGAGGCGCTGAAGGCCAGTCTTTCGTCGGGGGGCGGTCGGCTCGTGATCGGAGAGCTGTTGCCGGGCGGAGAATTCCAAGACGTCATGTTTATTGATGGCGTTCGTATCACATTTGCTCATGGATGGGCCCTGGTCCGAGCCAGCAATACCGAACCGGCACTGATCCTCCGGTTTGAAGCCGATCGGACCGACATGCTCGAGCGTTATCAGGCCTGTATCGAGCGGTTGTTGCAGGGCGTGGCAGAGGATTCCCTGGTGAGGTTGGGTGATGGTAGCTGACGGAGACCGAATTGGGATTCGTGTGGAGCGGCCGTGGGGGGCGTGGACCCTGCTCGAAAGTGGGCCGGGATACAAGGTGAAGCGCATCGAGGTCCTTCCGGGAGGACGTTTGAGCCTTCAGAAGCATCGGTCGCGCAGCGAACATTGGGTCGTGGTCCAGGGAACCGCGCGTGTGACCACCGACGAAAAGGTCTTTGCGCTGGCCGCGAACCAATGGACTTTTATTCCACTGGGGGCCGTTCATCGCTTGGAGAACCCGGATGCTGGCTTGTTGGTGCTGATCGAAGTCCAGACGGGGATTCATCTCTGCGAGACTGACATCGTCCGCCTCGAGGACGATTATGGTCGGCCCGTGGGCGATCAGCCCGAAGAGAATCGCGTTCTCTCGGCCGCGGAGTTGGTGGAGACGTGATTCCCTCCAAGGTCGAGAGTGTTGGCGTTCCGCTGACGGACGGTGTGAAAGTAGGGGTCGGCGACTTTGGAGCGACGGATCCGGTCACGCTGGCTCCTAGTCGTTTGGGGTCACCGGTATTTAGGAACAAGAATTTGCTCGACCGGTAAAAGCAGGGAACGAAATAAAGTTTGGATCGGCGCCGTTCGGTAAGCCACGGGGTGGCGCCACCCGTGCCCGGGATGCCGGAAACTGAAGAATCTCTCATCTGTCATCCGGGACCGGTCCCCGAGGGAAACGCCAAATCTCTCGGATGTAACTGAGACGGCGAAGCCATGTCTGGTGATAACGGGACATTTGCCTGGTACGCGCTCCGCACCCGGTCGAGGCACGAGAAGCTGGTGAACGAGCAGCTCGCCGCCCGAGGCGTAGAGGCCTTTCTCCCGCTCGTGGACCGTCGTCGACGATGGAAGGATCGATGGAAGCTCGTCAGTTTCCCTCTGTTTCCGGGCTACTGCTTTGTCCGCTTTCATCATGACGACAGGTTAACAGTGCTCACCGCCGTTGGCGTGATCCAGGTTCTTGGCATCAACGGCAACGCCATACCGATTCCCGACCAGCAGATTGAAGCCGTCCGCCTATTGGTCACGAGCACCCTGCCCTTTGATCCCCATCCATACCTGAAGGAAGGGATGGAGGTCGAGGTCCTTCGGGGCCCCCTCGTAGGGGTCCGTGGCATCCTGGTCCGGAAAGGGAACCATGCGCGTTTTGTAGTAGCCATCCACCTGATCCAGCAAGCGGCTTCGGTGGAATTGGACGCCGCCGACGTACGACCAGCGGGTTAACCAATCATTACTTCGACCGTCTCTTCGCTGCCTCAGCTTGTCCCATCTCCTGGAACTGTTCCTGGGGATCATCGATAAGAGTAAAGCCATGCGCCGAGACGTCGCGGGACTGGCCAAGAAGGATTACGATCTCGTCATTGTCGGTGGCGGCATCTTCGGAATCTGCGCCGCCTGGGATGCTGCGTTACGAGGCCTCTCGGTGGCCCTTGTGGAACGAGGTGATTTTGCGCATGCGACCTCTGCGAACTGCTTTAAGATTGTTCACGGGGGTGTCCGCTATCTGCAACATGCCGACCTGTATCGCATTCGTGAATCAAGCCGGGAGCGCAATGTGCTGCTTCGTATTGCGCCACACCTGGTACACCCTCTTCCCATTGTTGTTCCCACCTATGGCCATTGGTTAGAGGGCAAGGAACTCCTGTGTGCGGGTCTATTGGCCTATGGACTGATTACCTTCGATCGCAACTGGGGGATCACCGATCCGCAGAAGTGCATTCCCTCCGGGCATATCATGTCTCGACATGAGTGTCTCAGGCTCTTCCCGGGCTTGGAGAAAAAGGGGCTGACGGGGGGCGTAATTTTCTATGATGCACAGATGTACAGCCCGGCCCGGCTCGCCCTGTCGTTTCTCAAGTCTGCTGTAGGGGCTGGGGCTGATGCAGTGAATTATGTCGGAGCAACAAATTTCCTCCGGAATGGTAATCGTGTCGTTGGGGTCGAAGCGGAAGACGTTCTGACTGGAAGTAAAGTGGAGATCCGTGGGAGGGTCGTGCTCAACGCCGCCGGCCCTTGGGCTGAACACCTGCTTAAGCTCCAGGTGGGACTTCGGCTGAACCGTGAGCTGACGTTCTCGAGAGACGCCTACGTCGTCGTTTCGCGTCGCCTCTCAAAGAATCACGCTCTCGCCGTGCAAGCGAGAACGAGAGATCCCGACGCAGTAGTGAGCCGAGGACACCGCCATCTTTTTCTGGTCCCGTGGCGCACCTACACGTTAATAGGCGTCTGGCACGCTGTCCATCGAGGGGGACCGGGTGAATTCACGGTGACCGAGGAAGACATTCAAGGGTTTCTTGACGAAGTGAACGAAGCCTATCCTATATTGCAGCTCACGTTGAAAGATGTCTCCTTGTGGAATGCAGGCTTAATCCTCTTTGGCCATAACGAACGGGAGGCGACCGACCTCAGTTACGGAAAACGCTCAGAACTTATCGACCATGGGGTGACTCACGGCGTGGACGGACTCGTGACGATGGTCGGTGTGCGTTTTACGACATCAAGATGTGTGGCTGAGAAGGCTGTCGACCTAGTGTTCAGAAAGCTGGGCAAGGAGAAGCCAAAATCGTGGACAGCGACAACCCGCATTTCTGGGGGCCAACTCAGTTGTTTCGACGAATTCCTGCAGTCCTCTGTTGAAAAGGGCCCCCCTGCCTTGCCCGCTGAAACGATGCGTGCCTTGGTGTACAATCACGGCTCTGAGTATAGAAAGGTCCTTCAGTATGTCGATGAAAATCCCGTATGGGGCGAAACACTTCCAGGATCAACGACGATCAAGGCGGAAGTCGCCTATGCTGTGGATCGGGAGATGGCACAGCGCCTGGGAGACGTTGTGTTTCGGCGTACGGACCTGGGGACAGGAGGGAACCCCGGGGAGGCAGCGCTCAGGGCGTGTGCTGACATTATGGCCCCGAAGCTCGGATGGGATCAGGTACGCGTACAAAAAGAGATGGACGAGGTAAGGACAGCCTTCCCCTTTCAGCTCCGGCAGCGGCCACTGGAACACCCCAGCCGCGGAGGGGTCAAATCGTGAAAGTGTTGATTACCGGGGGCACCGGATTCATCGGGTCTAGGCTGGCTCTCAAATGTATGGAAATGGGGGATTCCGTGTGGATCCTCGGCCAGGAGAATACCTCTGCGGAAGCAGAAAATAGGAAGCTGATCGAAGAAAAAGGGGCAAAAGTCACGCTCGCATCTGTCACCGAGAGGGATAAGGTGTTTGAAGTGATGCAAGGCGTTGATTGTGTTTATCATCTTGCAGCGGCTCAACATGAGGCCAACGCACCGGACCAGCACTTTTGGGACGTAAACGTTACGGGAACAAGAAATATTCTTGAAGCCAGCATACATGCAGCTGTAAAGCGTTTTGTCCATGCCAGTACTATCGGCGTATATGGTTCCAACTCCCGCGGACCGATCAATGAAAATTCTCCGGTTTCTCCGGACAACATCTATGGTGTGACGAAGCTCGAGGGCGAAAAGCTCGCACTGTCATTCGCCGAAAATATCCCGGTTGTAATCGTTCGGATATCAGAAACCTACGGGCCCGGGGACCGGAGGCTCCTGAAGCTCTTCAAGGCAATTCAAAAGCAGGCGTTCTTTGTCATCGGATCAGGGAGAAATCTCCACCACCTCATATATATTGATGATTTAACCGATGCGCTTATGTTGGCAGCTATTACGGAGGAAGCCGTCGGAAAAGTGGTCGTCCTGGCTGGGAAGGAAGCAATTACAACCCATGACATGGCTACATTCATTGCTGCAAGCCTAGGGAAAAAGATACCCTCGTTCCGTGTCCCGCTTTCCCCTTGCCTTGGCCTTGCGTACATACTAGAGAAGTCATTGCGACCTCTTGGTATTCAGCCACCAATCCACAGGCGAAGAATGGATTTCTTCCGCAAGAGTTTCAATTTCTCGAACGCGGCCTCATCGCGGCTGTTAGGATTTGCCCCGCGCTACGATTTTCAGAGGGGAGCCGAAGCAACGCTCAGATGGTACGTCGGAATGGGCTATCTGGACGCGTCCGAAAACATAACGGCTCCACTCGATGAACCTATATCCATTCCCACTGTCACGCAGTCTTCGCGACCCTGTACGTCTCTGGAGGATCGAACCATGGCCCCTCTGACACAATTGACGGCAAAAATGGAGCCGTTTGATTCTTTCTGGCAGGCTCCCAAGAATATAGAGAAGGGCTATTCACAGTTTTATCACTTTTATAAGGCCAACTACCTTAAATACTTGCCATCCGACAAGAATGCACACATCCTTGTCGTCAGCTGCGGACCAGGTTACTTCGTGAATTTCCTGAGGAAGCACGGCTACCACAACGTCCTGGGGATCGATTCCTCACCCGAGAAGGTGAGATACGCAGGGTCGAAGAAGCTGAACTGCAAGGTGGCAGAGGCGTTTCCGTTCATGGAAGAGCAAACGGATGAATGGGACCTGATCGTGTGTGAGCAGGAACTCAATCACTTGACGAAAGAGGAGATGGTGCTATTCCTGAGGCTATGTCATAACCGGTTAAAACGGAACGGGAAGCTCTTCGTTTATGGTCTCAACGGAGCGAATCCGATAACAGGAGCGGAAAACCTCGCCCATAACTTTGATCATTTTAACCTGTTTACCGAATATTCCCTACGTCAGGTACTGCAGTATACGGGATATACCGATATAGAGATAATACCACTGAAACTATATGTCTTTTATAAGAACCCGTTGAACTACGTACTGATGACGCTTGATATGATGTATACGCTGTTCTTTAGATTCAGTTTTCTGTTATATGGGAAATCCGTGAAGATCCTGACGAAGAAGATTGGGGCTGTGTGTGAAAAGGCTGTCGAGCATTAGGAATACGTGGGAAATGCGGCATAAGTTATGAAGGGGATGTGGGAGGACTGTTGAGGGTATGTGGAGGGCCCTATGAAGGAAATAGTTGTTACCGGTGGGGGAGGCTTTTTAGGAGCAAATCTGGCGAATCATTACTTGAATGAGGGATACAGGGTCCTGGTATACGATAATTGCTCCCGGAAAGGTTCCAGGGAAAATCTGGCGTGGCTAAGGCAACACAAGTGTTCGCACAACCTGGAGATCCTTGAGGGGGACATACGTTTCCCGACAAAGGCTCTGGTCCGGGCAGTTGAATCGGCAGATGCGTTATTTCACTTGGCCGGCCAGGTGGCGGTTACCACGTCGGTGAGTGATCCGTGGAACGATTTTCAGATCAACGCGATGGGCACGCTTGCCATTCTAGAACTTGTTCGCACGTCAAAAGGGAAGAGACCGGTATTCTTGTATTCTTCCACTAACAAGGTCTACGGGGGCATGGAGGATATTGCAATCATCGAAGGCGAGGATTCATATGCGTATCGAGATTTCCCGAAAGGCATAGGCGAGGCCCGGCATCTTGATTTTCATTCCCCCTACGGGTGTTCGAAGGGCTGCGCGGATCAATATGTCAGAGATTATGCGAGAATATATGAACTGCAGACGGTTGTATTTCGGCAGAGTTGTATTTATGGGTATAGGCAGTTCGGGGTGGAGGATCAAGGTTGGGTTGCGTGGTTCGTCATAGCTGCTGTCCTGGGACGACCGATCACGGTGTTTGGCAACGGGAAACAGGTACGAGATGTGCTGTTTATCGATGATCTGATTGCGGCGTTCGATCTGGCATGGACGAACATAGGCAACACGTCGGGTAATGTCTATAACATCGGAGGGGGTCCGGAAAACGCAATTTCACTATGCCAGTTGATTCAGTATCTTAACAAAAAGGTTAATCCAATGCTGTCCGTGGGGTACGCCCAATGGAGGTCGGGCGACCAGCCTGTCTACGTTTCCGATGTCAGCAGCGCCAAGCAAGATTTCGGATGGCAGCCCAACGTGAATTGTACGGTGGGCATCCAGTACCTGGTGGATTGGGTCCAGGCAAACAAGCAGACCATAGGTACCGTCCTTGAGTCGTGACCCGGGAAGGGAATGAGACTGTGAAGATCTTGCTGCTGTGTTACGAGTATCCACCACTTGGGGGCGGCGGTGGGGTCGGTGCCCAGCAGTATGCGGAAGCATGGGCGCGTAACGGCCATATGGTTACCGTCCTGACAGGTCGGGCGAGAGGACTCGAATTCAGGGAGAGAATCAACAACGTAGACATAATTAGGGTACCAACCCTTGGACGAGGCGGTAGAGCAACTGCGTCGCTTCTCTCCATGTTGTCGTATCTTGTGTTCGGCTCTCTGTACGTCTTGCTTCATATGCGAGACTTTGCCGCCAAAAAGATTGTGAATACCCACTTCGCGGTCCCGACGGGCCCCTTAGGCGTTCTGGCATCCAAGGCTCTGAGGATTCCGAATGTGTTGACAATTATTGGGGGCGACATCTATGACCCCAGCAAGAAAACCTCTCCGCATAGAAACCGTATCATGCGCTGTATCAACGCCGTTATCATAAATTCCTCGACCACAGTTGTCGCCATTTCGAGTGACACGAAACGCAGAGCCGAAATGCACTACCGGATAAAGAAGGAGATAAAGATCATAAACTATGGTTTCGTACCAGTAGATCTCCCAACAACGAGCGGTAACCATTTAGCGCGCGAAAATGGGTATTATTATCTTATTGGCGTCGGTAGGCTCGTAAAGAGAAAAGGCTTTGAGTACCTGGTCCGCTGCTTGAATCTGTTGCCGCCCACGATCAGGTTGATTATCGTGGGTGATGGTCCACTGGAGACGTATTTGAGAGATTTGGCCGACAAAAACCGGGTGGAGGATAGGGTCATCTTCACCGGGTATTTACGCCGCCATGAGATATACGAGTATTTACAGGAGGCGGACTGTTTTGTTTTACCGTCCTTGCATGAAGGGTTGGGGATCGTAGTACAGGAGGCGATGTACGCCGGGCTGCCGGTGGTATGCAGCGATGAGGGAGGCCAGGTGGACCTGATCAGGAATGGTCGAAATGGGATCTTGGTCAAACCGGCAGATGTCAGGATGCTTGCGGATGCGATTTTGACGATTTATGAAAATGAAGAGTTGGCGGATGAGATGGGGAATCATAACAGAGAGGATATCAAGAAATACTATATGTCCGCGAATTGCGAGGAATACATAGATCTGTTCGAGGACGTGCTGAAGGAATCTAAGAGCGATCGTGTGAGAGTGAAGGAGGCTCGGACTCCCCCGGCAGACGAGGTGTGTTCGGGAAGAGGCTAGGCTGCTATGTGCGGAATCTGCGGAACGATAAGTCCCGAAGGCGTGACGAGAGAAGAAATCCAGACGATGACAGATACTCTCAGCCATAGGGGACCGGATGATAAGAATATCTACATCGGCGATATTACTGGCCTGGGTCATTGTAGGCTTTCGATCATTGATCTCGGCCGCGGCCAGCAGCCAATGAGCAATGAGGACGGGACTCTCTGGATCGTTTTTAACGGCGAGATCTACAATTACCGAGAGCTTCGTGCTCGGCTTGAGCGCACTCACCAGTTTTCGACTGACAGTGACACCGAGGTGATCCTGCACCTTTTCGAAGAAAGGCGGGAAAACTGCGTAAATGAACTGCGTGGTATGTTCGCGTTTGCTATATGGGACACGCGGGAGCGATCCCTCTTCCTGGCAAGGGATCACCTGGGACAAAAACCGTTGTTTTATGTTCACCAGGGAGACCGGTTCGCCTTTGCCTCGGAGATCAAGGCCCTCCTGACCATAGATTCCTCCTTGAGGGAAATGGACTGTGAAGCCCTGCATCAATACCTTACCCTGCGACTAATAGCCCCCCCCCGAACAATGTTTCGATCTGTTCGAAAGCTCCCCCCGGGCCACATCCTGGTATTTAGGAACGGACAGGTCAGAACGGAACGGTATTGGCGTCTGACTTATGAGCCAAAGCTTGATCTTCCAGAAGACGCCTTGCTGCAGGAGCTGGAAGAGCGGATGCTTGAAACAGTTCGTTACCATATGGTGAGTGACGTCCCAGTAGGGGCTTTTCTGAGCGGCGGCCTCGATTCGAGCCTTGTCGTAGCGATGATGAGAACAGTGAGCCAAGAGCCCGTGAAGACGTTTTCTGTGGGGGTGCCTTACCAGAATTACAGCGAACTTCCCTTCGCGCGCCTGGTCGCAAAGCGTTATCAGACAGAGCATTTCGAAGATACAATTTATCCTTCGATCATCCAAATACTTCCTGAATTGGTATGGCATCTTGACGAGCCATCGGATCCCCTTTCGGCTTGCATGTATTATATCTCACGAATGGCGGGCCGCGAAGTAAAGGTCGTCTTGGGTGGGGACGGCGGCGACGAACTATTCGGCGGCTATGACCGGTACTATGGAAGCAGCTATGTAAACCACTACGCCCTACTCCCAAGATGGTTCCGGCAGCGTCTCTTGAGTCCAGCGTTAAAGCTCGTACCAGATCGCTTTTGGTATAAGAGCTTCACACACAAACTGAAATGGTTGCATCAACTATCTTTCCTGGAGGGTGGACGACGCTACGCTGAAAGTCTCAGCTACTTTTATTTCACAAGCCAGTTCCAGCGCGAGTTGTACGGCGATAAGCTGGCCCACCGATGTAACGGCTTTGATCCCCAAGATGCCATCTACTCGTATTTTGATTCAGATAATGCGTCAGAACTTGTTGATAAAATGATGTTTGCCGATAGTATGATTCGACTCCCAGACCATTCCGCAATGATCTTGGACCGAACAACGATGGCGCATGGCCTGGAAGCGCGTTCGCCCTTTATGGATCATAAGTTGGTTGAATTTATGGCGCGGGTTCCGGCGTCCTTGAAAGTTTGCGGCAGGAGCCGGAGATACCTTCAGACGCGGGTAGCGGAACGATACCTGCCGGCGGCGGTCATTCGAAGGAAGAAAATCGGGTTCTCATCTGCTCTGCCGTACCTCCTAGCGGGTGAGTTTAGGAAGCTTTTCGAGAGCTTTCTGTTGGATTCTCATCTCGTTCGTGATGGATACCTCAACGATGGAGCGATCAGGCATCTGTTGGCAGAACATGTTTCAGGAAGAACGGATCACGGGAATCGCCTCTGGCTGCTGTGCAACTCCGAAGTCTGGTACCGAATGTGCATCGAGGGTTGGACAAAGGAGGACGTCAGGGAACGCTTTTTAGCTCAGATGGAGGTCTTGGAGAGAACGCGGACAGGATGAGGAAAGGCGTTACACATGTCTAAGGAATTGCTTGACACAATCAAGATAGACGACAGACATCTCATCCGCCACAAGCTGTTTGGCGAGAATAAGTCCGCGCTCCAAAGATACAAGGAATTGGTTGTTGGCGAGGGATCTGTATGGAAACTTGTGAAGTATGAAATTCTTACGACGATTCTCGGGCCGATTCCCGGGGCATTAGGCTTAGTCTTGAGAAAACTCTTTTATCCGTACTTGTTCAAGAAGATTGGCAAAGGTGCAGTGTTTGGCCGCAGTGTCGTCATTCGCCATCCTGACAAGATTCACCTGGGAGAGCGGGTGGTGATCGACGACTATTGCCTAATTGACGGGCGCGGTGCGGGCGAGGGAGGCATAGTGATAGCGGATGATGTGATAATAAATCGTGGAGTTATGGTTCAGTCGAAGGTCGGCGCAATTCATATTGGAGGGGAAACGAACGTAGGAGCCGGGAGTTCCATCATTTCGATGGGGGGAGTGTACATAGGCGACTTGGTGTCAATCGGCGGTGGATGTTTTATCAGCGGAGGATCCTTCACAGTTGGGAGAGGTGAGGAGGAGGGCCGCGAGCAAGAGAAATATACGACCGGACCCGTCCGGATAGGTAATAAGGCCCGCTTTGGTATGAGGGTAATAGTCCTAGATGGCGTCCAGGTTGGACAGGGCTGCATCGTGGGAGCGGGAAGTGTTGTGACTCATGATCTTCCGGATTACTGCGTAGCTGCCGGTTCTCCGGCTACGGTCAAGCGGCCTCGGGAAGGACGTGCTGCCAAGGAATCATCGCGCTGACGGGCTCCATATGGTCTGCTCAAGATGCAATAATGACACGGATTGATTCCTGAGATTTGAAAGCTCAATGAAGATCAAACGCATAGCGCAGGTGCTCATAAGTGTCCTTCTGCTGGGCGTCATCGCCTCTTGGATCGACCTAAAGGAGCTAAGTGGCGTATTGGTGAATGTTAATCCCTGGTACATAGTCTTGGCACTTTTCATAGCAACAACCAATCGGATCCTAATGGCTGTTAAATGGAATTTACTACTAGGTGCTAAACAAATACATCTCTCGTGGTATGAGGTTACAAAACTCTACTACGTTGCTAGCTTCTTAGGCCTCGTCCTTCCCTCCACAGTGGGTTCAGATGTCATCAAGGCATATCGAGTGTCGCGGAGGGGTTTTCTGTTTGCTGACGTAGTAACATCCATTGTAGTGGAACGGGTGCTTGGACTGATAGTGTTGCTGCTGTTTGGGTCGGCGGGAGCATTGATATTTGTGACGAGGTATTCGGGTGCTGATTCGCAGAGCGTTCGCGTTATGTATATTGCGGTAGGGTTGACGGTTATGGTGGGTTGTCTTTTCCTGATATCGTTAAGCACAACCTTTAGCAGTGTGTTAAATAAAGTGGTTGGACGGTATCAGGGTACGAGTGTGGTGGGTCGCCTTACTAGGGAGATTGAGAAGCTTTACAAATCATATCAGGAGTACAGTCGGAACAGGGGAACACTTGCTTTATTTTTCGCTTTGACGTGTGTGGAGAATGTACTGCCTATTGTTCGACCGTATATGGTCGCCGCTGCGTTGAATAGTCATGTGCCACTTGATTATTTGTTCGTGATAGTGCCGATCGAACTGATGATCATTAGGCTTCCTATCGCGTTTGATGGATTTGGCATTCGGGAGGGTCTCTTTGTGTATTTTCTGAGTCTTATCGGCATATCTAGAGATGTGGGTTTTGGTATTGGTCTTGTGAACCATCTGCTCTTTCTAGTGGCATTGCTCCCGGGATGCGCCTTCTATATAGGTCAGCGAGGAGGCGAGGCGGGTGGTTGGAGGTTAAGGGAGGGGTGTTTGGGGGTTGGAAAGGTTGGGGATGGGTAGGGAGGGAGGAAGTTGGGAAGATCCGAATTGGGACGGGGACTTTTAGTGGTTATAGCGGGTGCTTGTCTTGTCGGAGTGTGGATGGGAGAGGCCTGGGGTGGGAATGCGCCCCCGTATGCGGGGAGCCAGGTGATTTCGGAGATGGTCTTAGACTGGTCGAGTCACAAGCGGCTAGCTTCAGGGAGTGATAACTGGCCGGTGACCTGGGCGGATGATGACCACCAATATACAGCGTGGGGAGATGGGGGCGGATTTGGCGGGACAAACAAGGATGGTCGCTTGTCCTTGGGCGTAGCAAGGATAGAGGGCGAGGGAAGGTCGTATAGGGGATTCAACGTGTGGGGAGGGAAAAACCAAGAGAATCCGGCAACATTTGACGGGAAGTCGTACGGCATACTTTACCTGGAAGGGGCCCTGTACATGTGGGTCAGTCCTGGTTCGGGTGCGAGAAATTATAATGAGGCGAGGTTGTATAAATCGGCAGACCGTGGCCGTTCGTGGACGGTTGCCGCCTGGGCTTTTCTTAAGGAAGACGGGATGATTCTTCCGACTTTTCTTCAATTCGGGAAGGCTTACCAGGGTGCGAGAGATGATTTCGTCTATATCTATGCCAATCACTGGAAGAAACAGCATCGGCCAGGTAGCAGGGATACACTTCGAGTTCAAAAGCCGGGCGAGATCGCTTTAATGAGAGTCCCGCAGAAGAACATTATGGATCGATCGGCTTATCAATTCTTTGCTGGCCTAGATGCTGATGGAAATCCGCTTTGGACGAGTGACCTTGCGTCGCGCAAAGCCGTATTTATAGACGCGAATGGAGTGGGGTGGAATGTTAGTGTCAGTTATAATCCCGGAATAGCACGCTATCTCCTTACAACAGAACACACGGAAACTAATAAGGGAAACCTAGGAATCTTCGATGCTCCGGAACCGTGGGGACCATGGACAACGGTTGCTTATATTTCCCGGTTCGGCTTCCCGTGGATTGAACCGACTACATTTTTCTGGAATTTCTCGAATAAGTGGTTGAGTAAGAATGGGAAAGAGTTCGTCGTTGTGTTTACAGGCACAAGAAGCAATGATTCATGGAATACGGTCCAGGGTTCCTTTGTCGTTTCTAGGAGATCGGCAGGTCACCGTGCTTGACGGGGACGTGGTGCGTACGCATCTCTCGAAGGGCTTGGGGTTCAGCAGAGAAGATCGGGACACCAACATCCGGCGGATCGGTTTTGTCGCGGCAGAGATCGTGCGGCATGGCGGCAGC
>Ga0214472_10004983_pt1 | contig 13971 bp, 10 predicted proteins | sample RVTome_6_FD_207662 | JGI IMG/M metagenome (GOLD analysis project Ga0214472, IMG submission 207662) | Soil microbial communities from uranium-contaminated site in the Upper Colorado River Basin, Wyoming, United States - RVT140D175 | ecosystem: Environmental > Terrestrial > Soil > Contaminated >... | reverse complement strand
CAGAGAAAAGATGAAAGACAGAAAAAAGAAATCTACAATACCTTTTATCCGTGCCCTTTATTTTTTTACTCTATGCTGAATTATGAACCAACGCCAACAACTCGCAAAATCGAAACGCTGGGTGGTCAAGGTCGGCAGTTCGCTATTGACGGATAGCGACCGTAAATTAAATAAAGAGCTTATTCAAACATGGGTTGAACAAATCGTCTCTCTGCGTCAACGCGGTATCGAGATCGTACTGGTGTCATCCGGGGCAGTGGCTGAGGGTATGGTGCGTCTTAACTGGCGCCGGCGCCCGCATGCCCTGCATGAGTTGCAGGCCGCCGCGGCCGTAGGCCAGATGGGGTTGATACAGGCCTATGAATCATGTTTTTTCCGACATGGACTGCATACCGCGCAAATGCTGTTGACCCATGATGACCTGATCGATAGACGGCGTTATTTGAATGCGCGCAGTACGCTGCGTACTTTGCTCAAGCTGGAGGTAATACCTGTAATCAATGAAAACGATTCGGTTGCTGCGGAAGAAATCCGTTTTGGTGATAATGACACCCTGGCCGCTTTAGTGGCTAATCTCATCGAAGCCAATCTATTGGTGATATTGACCGATCAGTCCGGCATGTATGAGCAAGACCCAAAGTCCAATGTTAATGCCAGGTTGATCCGGCAAGTCAACGCCGGTGATCCACAACTTGAAAAAATGGCTGCAAGCGGTAAACAAGGCAAGTGGGGACGGGGCGGCATGTTGACCAAGGTGCGCGCTGCGGCGCGCGCCGCGCGGTCAGGCACTGCCACCCTGATTGCCGCGGGCCGTGAGCAAGACGTGCTTATCAGCATTGTTGAGGGCAAGGATATCGGGACTTTAATATTGCCCAGCCAAAGCCCGGTTGCAGCGCGTAAGCAATGGCTGGCAGGGCAATTGAAGGTGCAAGGTAAATTAATATTGGATGACGGTGCGGTTCAAGTCTTAAAGACGTCGGGCCGCAGTTTATTACCGGTAGGTGTGATTGCCGTCGAAGGGGATTTTGTGCGTGGCGAAGTTGTTGCCTGCTATGGCGCTAACGGTCAGGAGATTGCCCGGGGGCTGGTGAACTACAGCTCCGAGGAAGCAAAGAAGATTATGCGCCAATCCAGCGACAAGATTGAGGAGTTGCTGGGATATGTTGACGAACCGGAGTTGATACATAGGGATAATTTCGCTCTTCTATAACCCTAAAAATTTCTAATTTTCAGGGCGGCATATTTTTAGAATTGTCCGGGATACACCCGGCATCCAGTAGAGCGGACCGAGATACCTCTCGTTTAGCCCTTCAATCTGTGCGCTGTTGCGGCTGCGCGTAAAGGGTATAAAAAACCGGTCGTTGACCGGTTTTTTGATTGAGACGATTCCTTATGTTTACAGCGCGCGGATGTGTTTATTCAGGCGGCTCTTATGCCGTGCAGCCTTGTTTTTGTGGATAATGCCCTTGCGCGCCATGGCGTCGATAGTGGGCAGAGCGGTTTGATAGGCGGTTTGTGCCTGCTCTTTTTGTCCCGTTGCAATGCTGTTGACGACCTTTTTAATCGATGTGCGCATATTGGAACGCATGCTGGAATTGTGGGCGCGGTGCTTTTCGGCTTGCCGTGCGCGCTTTTTTGCCTGTGCTGTATTTGCCAAAATTACCTCTGATATTCAATTGACTAAAGGGGGCTTACTATGATGATTTCCCACGGATTTGTCAATGCCGGCCGTCATTTCTGGATATATATTAGCGATATTTCCAGGATAATCCGTTTTAGTTGTACGACTTGCTGGAGTACTATGCGCCTTCATGGATAATAATATGAACCTATCTCAAAATTGCTACGCTTGCTGATACTTCGTTAAAAATGAACTCAAAATGTGCGGGGTCGCGTAGCGGCAGACTACCGTGTAAACTCCGCTTTCTCGTTCATTTTTGCCTTGTCTCATCTGCACTCGCTAATGTTGAGAATGGTTCGGATAAAAATGGATAAACCCTTCAATAGCTTAGCGGCTTACACCGTAGTATGAGTGATAGATTGCTGAAATCCACGGTAACGGTGGGTGGCATGACCTTGCTGTCGCGTATCCTGGGATTGGTGCGGGATGTCGTATTGGCACGGTTTATCGGTGCCGGACTGGGCGCAGATGCCTTTTTCGTTGCCTTCAGGATTCCCAATTTTCTGCGGCGATTATTCGCGGAGGGGGCGTTTTCGCAGGCGTTTGTGCCCGTGTTGTCACATTATAAAACCGAACGCAACCGGGAAGAGGTAAAGCAACTGGTCGATCACGCCAGCGGCTGGTTGGGTGGGATACTCATTATGGTGACACTGATCAGTGTCGTCGCAGCGCCGGTATTGGTGATGATCTTCGCGCCGGGCTTTTTGGACGATGAACCCAAATATGATCTGACCGTGCAAATGTTGCGTATCACCTTTCCGTATATCCTGTTTATTTCCTTGACCGCTTTGGCGGGTGGCATTCTCAACAGTTACGGCAATTTTGCCGTGCCGGCCTTTACACCGGTATTGTTAAATCTGAGCCTGATCGGAGCGACGCTCTGGCTGGCCCCTCATATGGATCAACCCGTCATGGCGCTGGCGTGGGGGGTGTTTATTGCCGGTGTCGTGCAATTGCTGTATCAATTGCCTTATTTAAGGCGTTTAGGGTTGTTGCCGCGCCCGCGCCTCAGCGGACATGATGAGGGCGTAAGGCAAATCAGGAAACTGATGCTGCCGGCGATCTTCGGTTCTTCCGTGACACAGATCAATCTTCTCTTTGATACCTTGATCGCGTCGTTTTTGGTGACCGGTAGCGTCAGTTGGTTGTATTACTCCGATCGTCTGGTGGAATTTCCTCTGGGCGTATTCGGTATTGCGGTAGCCACCGTTATTTTACCAAGTTTGTCTCGGGAACATGCCAGGGCCTCGCCGGAGGCATTTTCACATACGCTTGATTGGGCCTTGCGTATGGTGCTGATTATCGGTGTACCGGCGACCATTGGCCTGATCATGTTGGCGGGCCCGTTGCTGATCACATTGTTTCAATATGGCGAGTTTGGAGTGCACGACGTACGGATGGCGACAATGAGTCTGATGGCCTATACACTTGGGTTGCTCGGCTTTATTTTGGTCAAGGTGCTGGCGCCGGGATTTTATGCCCAGCAGAATACTCACACACCGGTACGTATCGGTGTGATTGCGATGGTCGCCAATATGGTTCTGAATATCATATTTGTAGTGCCCTTGTCGTTAATGGGATTCGAGGGTCCTCATGCCGGACTGGCTCTGGCCACATCGGTATCCGCCTTCATCAATGCCGTACTCTTATATCGAACACTACGGCACCAAGGTGCCTATAATCCTCAACCCGGATGGTGGCGCTTGTGTTCGCAGATATTATTTGCCACGTTGTTGATGGCATTGTTGCTGTGGTGGGGTGGCGGTGATTTAACCCAATGGATAGAGTGGCGCTGGTTTGAACGCATTTTACATCTTATGTTGTGGGTTGGTTTAGGCGTAATTGTCTATTTTGGCAGTTTATGGTTAACCGGTTTGCGTTTGAGCGATTTGAAAAAATAACCAGGGCATATTACTTTGTTATAAAACCAATCTCTGGATTATTAACATACCGTTATTATTGTTATACTTTTTCTTTTTAGGGAGCTCTGAATAATTCCATCCCGGAATTCTCAGAGCACGGAAAGCGAAAAACGTGATGTTCACTTTCCTGCATTTTCAATGGCGGTATGCCATTGAAAATGGCGGCACGTCCCTGTGCCGCATGAACCTCTGACACATCAGAGGTTCCTTTTATAGATTCAATTGAATTGATTGGTGATATGGAACTTATACGCGGCCTTTACAATTTAAGACCGAGGCACCATGGTTGCGTTGTTACCATCGGTAATTTCGATGGCGTTCATCTGGGCCATCAGGCCGTATTGGGGCAGCTTTCAGAAAAGTCAGCGGAAATGGGATTACCGGCGGCGTTGATTACCTTTGAACCCCATCCGCAGGAGTTTTTCGCGGTGGAAAATGTCCCGCCACGGCTTACACGTTTTCGTGAGAAGATCCAGGCGTTGCGCCGCTATGCCGTCGATCGTGTGTTGTGTCTAAGTTTTAATCAGGCGCTTGCTGAAATGCCGGCGCAGGATTTCATCCGTAAAGTACTGATAGAAGGATTAGGCGTACGTTACCTGGTGGTGGGGGATGATTTCCGGTTTGGACATAAACGCCAGGGAGATCCGGCAATGCTCAGGGAGTCAGGAGGACGTGACGGATTTCAAGTGATCAATATGCACGCTTTTGATGTCGATGGCGCACGTGTCAGTAGTACGCGTATTCGCAGGGCTCTGGCGGACGGTGATTTAGATACCGCCAGGAAATTGCTCGGCAGGTCTTATCGGATGTCCGGCCGGGTGGTGCATGGTGATCGACGAGGCCGAACCATCGGCTATCCGACGGCGAATATCTATTTGCACCGGCGTGCAACGCCGTTATTGGGCGTCTATGCCGTTGAAGTCTTCGGGCTTGATAAAGAACCATTAAAAGGTGTGGCGAATATCGGTATGCGTCCGACGGTGAACGGGCGAACCTGTTTGCTTGAGGTGCACATATTCGATTTTGCACGAGATATATACGGACGTCATGTGCAGGTGGAATTCTTGACCAAATTGCGCGATGAAAAACGTTTTGAATCCATCGATGCATTGCAGCAGCAGATACATCAGGATGAACGTGCCGCGCGGGATTTTTTTGAAAAACAGCCGGTGTCTGAGAATCAGCGGACATTATCTGTGTGAATACTCAAACAAGGACAAGATAGAGACTAAATGGCAGAATATAAAAATACACTGAATCTTCCCCACACCGATTTTTCAATGAAGGCCAATCTGGCCAACCGGGAACCTCAGTTTCTCAGGGAATGGCAGGAGCAGGAAATTTACGGCAAGTTGCGTAAGTTACGCAAGGACAGTGACAAGGGCAGGTTTATTTTGCATGACGGTCCGCCCTATGCCAATGGCGAGATTCATATCGGTCATGCCGTTAATAAAGTACTGAAAGATATCATTGTCAAATCGAAGAGCCTTGAAGGGTTCGACGCCCCGTATGTGCCGGGCTGGGATTGCCATGGTCTGCCGATTGAATTGGTGGTCGAAAAGAAGATTGGTAAGGCGGGTTATAAAGTAGACGCCAAGACGTTTCGTAACGCCTGCCGCGAGTATGCAGGCAAACAGGTCAGCAACCAACGGGAAGATTTTCGCCGCCTCGGTATCCTGGGTGACTGGGACAATCCCTATCTGACGATGGATTACCGTTTCGAGGCGAATATCATCCGTGCCCTGGGACAAATTATCGGGAAAGGTCATTTGCATAAAGGATTCAAGCCGGTTCACTGGTGCAGTGCCTGTGGTTCGGCACTCGCGGAGGCCGAGGTGGAATATGAAGATCGCACGTCGCCGGCGATCGATGTGCGCTTTGCAGTGCTCGACGACGAAGTGTTTTTGAATCGCTGTCAACATGTGCCCGAGCATGAAGGCAAGGGACCGGTCTCGATCGTTATCTGGACGACCACCCCATGGACCTTGCCTGCCAACCAGGCGGTCGCGCTGAATCCGGAGTTTGAATATGTGCTGGTGCAATGCGAGGCCGGCCATGGCCCCGAACGTTTATTGATCGCTGATAAATTACTTAAGGATGTAATGTTGCGCTACGGCATTGAAGATTATCATGTCATTGCCTATTGCAATGGCACCGCTCTGGAAGGCATTAAACTGCAGCATCCGTTTTATGACCGTGAAGTGCCGGTTATTTTAGGGGATCACGTCACCGCCGATGCCGGTACCGGGGCGGTGCATACCGCCCCCGGTCATGGCCAGGACGATTATGTCATAGGTTCCCGTTATCATCTCAAGGTGGATAATCCCGTTGACGGTGAAGGCCGCTTTTTACCCGATACGCCGCTATTCGCCGGTGAGCACGTGTTCAGCGCCAATGACCGTATTATCGAAGTCCTGAAGGCAAAGGGCGCCTTGCTGCATGAGGAGTCGATACGTCATAGCTATCCGCACTGCTGGCGCCACAAGACACCGATTATCTTCCGCGCGACACCACAATGGTTTATCAATATGGACCAACAAGGGCTGCGCGATACGGCGCTTCAGGCCATACGCAAGGTTGAGTGGATGCCTAAGTGGGGGCAGGCCCGTATCGAAGGCATGGTCGGGAACCGTCCCGACTGGTGTGTGTCACGTCAGCGTACCTGGGGTGTGCCGATCACTTTATTTTTGCACAAGACGACGGGCGCGTTGCATCCGGACACACATCACTTGATCGAAGAGGCTGCAAAACGGGTGGAAAAATCGGGAATCGATGCCTGGTTTGATCTCGATGTCCAAGACCTGTTGGGTGACGAGGCCGGTGAATATGACAAAGTCATCGATACGCTGGATGTGTGGTTCGATTCGGGCGTCACGCATTATTGTGTCCTTGATCAGGATGAGCAGCTTGCCTTTCCCGCCGATTTGTATCTCGAGGGTTCGGATCAGCACCGCGGCTGGTTCCAGTCTTCATTGCTGACCTCGGTCGCCATGCATGGTGTGGCACCCTACAAATCGGTATTGACACACGGTTTCACGGTCGATGCCCAGGGAAGGAAGATGTCCAAGTCCCTCGGTAATGTCATCGCGCCGCAAAAGGTGGTTAATACGCTGGGCGCCGATATCATCCGTTTATGGGTTGCCGCGACGGATTACAGCGGCGAGATGAACGTGTCGGATGAAATCCTTAAACGGATGTCTGACGCCTACCGCCGCATACGCAATACCGCGCGTTTTCTGTTGGCGAATCTTAATGGGTTTGATCCGCGGAACGATTTGCTTGATGTCAGTGAGATGCTTGTTTTGGATCGCTGGATTGTCGATAGGGCCAGACAATTACAGCGGGATATCCGGCGCGCATACGAGGACTATGAGTTTCATCTGATATATCAGAAGGTCCATAATTTTTGCGCGGTCGATATGGGGAGTTTTTATCTGGATATTATTAAAGACCGGCAATATACGGCACCGACCGATAGTGTCGCGCGGCGTTCGGCACAGACCGCCCTGTATCATATTGTCGAGGCCTTGGTGCGCTGGCTGGCGCCAATATTGAGTTTTACCGCTGAAGATATATGGAAACATATTCCGGGCGGGCGTGGTGACTCGGTATTTCTGGCGACATGGTATGAAGCGATTGAGGGTTTTAAACCCGGTCTCGACGAGAGTGGCATGAATATAAATTTTTGGGAAAAGGTAAGAAGTGTACGGGAAGCAGTTGGCAAGGAACTCGAGCGTATTCGGGTAGCAGGCGATATCGGATCATCACTCGATGCGGAAGTTGATTTATACTGTGATCAGGGTTTGTTTAATGAATTGGCGAAATTTGAAGATGAATTACGTTTTGTTTTTATTACGTCCTATGCGCGAATACATCCGCTCGACCGGCGGCCTAATAATGCGATGGAAGCCGTTTTGAGCGCTAATGAATCTGTATGGATAGAGGTGAAGCCCTCTGAATATCACAAGTGCATTCGTTGTTGGCATCATCGTGAAGACGTCGGCCACCATGCCGGGCATCCACAGTTATGCGGGCGTTGTGTCGACAATATAGTGGGTAGGGGTGAAATTCGCCGTTATGCCTGATAGCGTGTTGGTGATTAAATCATGTTGAAATGGCTCTGGATATCGGCGGTCGTCATTATTCTAGATCAGCTTACGAAATATCTGGCGAGTGATTTACTGGTTCTTCATGAACCTGTCGCGATTATACCATTCATCAATCTGATGCTGGCGCATAATACCGGCGCGGCATTCAGTTTTTTAAGCGATGCCGCGGGTTGGCAACGGTGGTTTTTTATCGTGCTTGCGCTGGTTGTAAGTGCAGTGATCTTGTTTTGGATGCATGGGTTACCGCAGAAAGCCGCGCGAACCGCGATTCCACTGGCACTTATTCTGGGTGGCGCACTGGGGAATGTCTGGGATCGTATTCAGTTGGGTTATGTGGTTGATTTTATCGACGTATATTATGAGCGATGGCATTGGCCGGCCTTTAATGTGGCCGATTCGTCGATTACCATTGGCACGGTATTGTTGATTATTGATGCGTTTTGGGGCGCAAGGCATGGTGGTAACAAGTTATAATGCGCGGTGTACAGGATATCTACTTTACCGTCATACCCGCGAAAGCGGGTATCCAGTCTTAAACTATTCCTGGATTCCCGCCTGCGCGGGAATGACTTGTTCGATCGCGAGTTGAGTGATGGATAGTAAGTATAACGTGACTGGAAAATGCGAATATTATTAGCCAATCCCCGCGGCTTTTGCGCCGGTGTCGAGCGCGCCATCGAGATCGTTGAGCGCGTGCTGGAGATCTTCGATGCCCCGGTGTATGTGCGGCATGAAGTTGTGCATAACAAATTCGTAGTGCAGGGCCTGCGCGATAAAGGCGCGGTATTTGTCGATGAACTCCATGAGGTGCCTGATGGTGCGATCGCAATTTTCAGCGCCCATGGCGTATCAAAGGCCGTGCGTGATGATGCGGCACAGCGTAATTTGCGTGTATTCGACGCCACGTGTCCGTTGGTGACCAAGGTGCATATTGAAGTGGTGCAGCATGAGAAGGCTAACAGGGAATGTATTTTAATCGGCCATGCCGGGCATCCCGAGGTTGAGGGGACTTTAGGGCAATATAAGAAGGGAAGCGGCCCCGGCATGTATCTGGTCGAATCGCCCGAAGACGTTCAGCAGTTGACGGTTAAAGATCCGGACAATATCGCTTTTGTCACGCAAACGACATTATCGATGGATGACACGGCCATCGTAATCGATGCCTTGCGCCAGCGTTTTTCTAACATCATCGGTCCAAGGAAAGATGACATCTGTTATGCCACACAGAACCGGCAGGACGCCGTGAAGCTATTGGCTGAACAATGTGATGTGGTGCTGGTTGTCGGCTCACGCAACAGTTCCAATTCCAATCGGTTGCGGGAAATCGCCGAGAAACACGATACCCCCGCCTATCTGATCGATAACAGCGCTGAAATTCTGCCGGAGTGGTTAACGGGCAATGAACGTATTGGTGTTACGGCCGGGGCCTCGGTGCCGGAGGTGTTGGTCGAGGACGTGATCAAACATCTGAAGTCATTAGGTGCGCAATCCGTTGAAGATATCACAGGGCAGCCCGAGCATGTGGTGTTTTCACTGCCGCGTGAGCTGCAAGCGGCGATTGCGCGATAGTGTAGATTATAGCCAATACTGCAATTGCCCTATTACCACTTATCAGCGGGAGTCTTCACACCTTGGGAATTGTAGGTCAGATTGCCATCGCTGGCCTGAGCCCCTTGCGCGGTGGCGGTCAGCACAACGCATGTGCCGATACCAGCGCCACATGCGGCGGCGGAAATGACATAGTGTCCTTTTTCGGAAGCCGATGTTTTATTAACGTCCGCCAATGTCGTGGTATAGGTATTGTTTTCGGTATAATAGCGCTCCTGCGCATTCATGATATCAAGCAATGCTGCCTGTCCGTCTGAACGGCGGGTTTTGGACACGCTGTTCTGGTATGACGGATAGGCAATCGAGGCGATGATGCCGATAATGACAACCGTAATCATCAATTCTATTAAACTAAAACCATTCTCTTTAGATCTATTCATCTTAAATCCTCCGAGTTAAATAATATCTTATGTATTTGTATTTCCATGACCGTTAGCGTAACGGGTGACTGTAATCTGCAGGAAGCACCCAGATATCCGTTACCAGGGGTATTTCATTACCTCTTGCCGACATTGCGATGCCTACTTTCAGTCCCGCATGTAACGAATGCACCGAGGAAAATCTGGAGCTTAAGGTATAGACATGGATGTTGTCCGATAGAGACATTTTCACATCGCCGATAACAGCCTCGCCCCGTTCGATGTCAAGCCGGTCTATTACTCCCCACGTGCGGAAGCTGGGGGGATAATAATCGGGCAAACTTTCCGCCCACGTTACAAGCGGAAACAACAGGCTGCTAAATAATACTGCGACCATCACATTTGCTTTATTCATAATATATACTCCAATAGTGATACGTTCATTGATAATCTAATGTCCAGATCAGTTATCACTTCTGATTTCTCTCCATGACAGGCGTCCTTCACCGGGGCCGTCATAAAAATCACCTTCCAAGGGATCGTCCGGGGTATCACCGGAAGTGTCCGTCACATAGACCAGATTACTGAGTACCTTGGCCTGGTTTGGCATGCCTTTTTCAACCTTGACGCCACTGGGCGGATTATCATCGGCGCCAACCAGGTCATCATCGTCGAAAACGCCGTCATTATTGATATCCCATAATGGATCTTCAGGCATGCCGCCATTAATCAATTTAACACCCATAATCCAGCCTGAACCGCCATAACTGCAGACAGTGGTATCAGGTATCATGGTGGTGAATATCACGAAATCTCCGCGCACCAACGGGTCGGCAACTATACGTTCACCACCCGTAAAGTTGATTTTCCAGCCCTTGTGTTTGGAGCTTTGTGTGCCATAAGTGATGTCAAGATCCGTCACAATGCGATAATCACCGCTGGTCGTGTATGTTTGTTCCAGCCAGGCATTGGCATCACTTTCGCTGATGGCCGAATTCGAGCCGCCATCCCAGAGACCGTAGAAAGTCTGGGTCGTTGTGTTAGTTTTGTCCGCCTCGACGAGGTATTGTCCTGTGCCGAAGAACACCAATATATTCGGACTGGTGTTATTCCCTGATTCGGTTGGATGCCGGGTGGCAACAGGTTTTGACGTGATCGGCTTGGTACCGGTGAATAGCGTGGTCGCCGTGAAACCACTCAGATCGAATTTATACAGCGAGCCATAAAGATCGCCGGCATAGGCAAAGTCGGCGACCCCATCGCCATCGTTATCGACAACGCCGGGTGCCGACAGGCCGTTCGGGTCGGCAAGAGAACCACTGCTGCCGGCGGCAATCTTGACAGGAGCAGTGCCATCCAGATAGATGACGAACAGATATGCCTTGCCATCGCCCGAATTATTATAGCCATTGCCTACAATGGCGGCCCATTTGCCGTTATTGAGCCGTGCGATGGTCGGTTTACTGTAGGTATAACCGAGGTTTGCCAGGTTCGTCGTGGCCGTCGTGAATTCGCCTAACACAATAGTTGCAGCATTGCCTTCATTGAGTGTGGATGGATCGGTAACATCCAGGGCAAACAAACCTTGACCGCCGCCACGTAATCCACCGACCAGGATGGTTTTCCATGCGCCACCGAGATAGACATCCGCGACAACCGGACTCTGATCGACATAATAGCGATGAGAATAGCCAGGATCGGTCAGATAGTGCAGACCCAATCCGGCACTGTTAGAGAACAGGACATTAGGCACATAGGCAAATACCTCTGCGCCGGTGTCTTCATCGAAGCCATGCAACATACCATCATTGGCGCCGACATAGATGATACCGTGACGTCCGGCATTGGTGCTTTTGAAGCTGTCATAGCCGGCATCGGGGAAATTTGCCGGATAATTCATCTGGGGTTTACCAACATAGACCGGGTTTGAATGGATGATATCGCCGAGGACGCTGCTGCGAACCCGGAAATTGTTGCCGGTGCCTTCATTGCTGCGGTCGCCACGCAGATAGTCAATGCGGTCCTGTCCCAGTCCATCTGCCCCTGATGGCCCCATATTCAGGTCATTCTGTTGTTTTGTGGACAGGCCGCCAAGCGTCTTAAAGGTAACACCGGCACCGGTGTCATCATTATAGGTAATGATTTGACGTGAAGCCGGGCTCTGGGCATCAAGCGCAGTAGCGGCATTCCAGCTTGGCGAGCTCGCGATGGCCCCGGTGAATGGATTGAGTGTATGGGCAAACAGTTCGCCACTCCACGTGGACGACAAAAAGCGCGCAAAATAGACCACGCTATCCGTACCCAATGATGTCGAGTTGAATGCCACCGCGGCGGCGCTGCTTGTTCTGTCGGCGATCGATGAAATCGCATCGCCGAGAGATTCGTTAAGTTCGGTTGGATTTTGAGCGCTCAGAAACTGGCCGCGCCCATTATAGGCCGCATGCCATAGATCATCGATCTTTTGGGCATTGCCGGAAGAAGGATTGGGCCAATCGAATGCGCCGTCCGTTGGGTCAGTATCGCTGGCGACACCGGGAGTCTTGGTATCGAACGGATCCAGGGTGCCGCTGACGCCGAATGCCACCGTATAGGTGACCATATGCTGATGATCGGCTTCGTCAACGCCGGGGACTACCGGCACAAGATCACTCAACGAGGTATTTAGATCACGTTCATAATAGTGCATGGTAACGTCGGCCAAGGTATTGCTATATGGATCCGCATAGGAACCACCGTCAAAATCGGTGTTGTTGTCATAATCCGTGTTGCTCGGTGACAGGGAAGGACTTGAACCGTTGTAATAACCATCCGTCATCAGGATCGTAAAATTCTGCTGGCACATGCCGCCATCAGCCGCGCTTATGATCGGGCAATCAGAACCACTGACACCGAAGAAATTGTTGCTGGCACACTCATAGTAGCGTCCGACATTTCTTAAATTTTCACGCAGAGGCGTGCCGCCAACGGAATTTGAGTTGTAGACTTTATCAAATAATGTTTTTTTATTTCCCGATGCGACGTCAGAGTTCATGGCCGCGACCTTTATTTTTACATTATTGATATTATTAATCGTGCCATAACCCACCCTTGTTCCTACCATCGGTGTTACGACGGAGGTGACCGCGTTTTTCGCGACGTATTCACGTTTGCGGTAATAGGTATACCAGTTGGCGAAGTTCTGGATTTCCTCGGCATAGGTACAGACAGGTGCCGCAGCGCAATCCTCCCGGTTGGCACCTCCGGTATATGTTGGAGTAGTTGACCTGATTTCAACAAGCGTATGCGCATCATCCGCATCAACCGCACCGTCGCCATCACTATCGGTCCAGGTGTAATAGCGCGCCGGGTAAAAATTGGTAACCGTAAAATAACCCAGGCCGGGATTTAATCCATAGTCGGTGTTGTATGATGTGACGGCGGTAAGATCGGTGGTGCCCGCAGCGGCACTATAAGGGTTATAGCGCGCCGCCGTTGGCGAGCTGTTTGCATAAGTAGCGCCACTGTTATCGACACCTTTCCATGGTTCATACGTGATAGTTGGATCGTAATACAAACGGTTATAACTGGAGTTCCAGGCGCGCCAGACGCCGCCGGCCGGGGCAGCCTCACCCTTCGATAACAGACTTTCTTCGGTGGCCACTATCCAGAAATAATCGTTGTCCGGCGCCGGATGAGTATAGTAATAGGCATAATAGAGATACATGATTCCATCCGATTCATCGGTCATCAGTGTCCAATCCATGCTGCCTGAGTCGTCCGTCAGAAATACGATGTTGGGGTCAACGCCCGTGCTGAGGAAGAGTGGAATATTCGACAATGTGCCGGGTCTTGCCTGGGCGGACAGTGAAGCCAGCACCAGTGGCATGATCAATAATCCCGTGACGATATATCGTATTATTTTGTTATATGTTAGTTTCATGGCAGATCTCCCGGCTACTTATGTGTCTGCATCTCAACGTGTTATAAAATCTTGCCGTGGTAGGATTGCAGTAGTACAACGGCATTGTCTGTGCCTCCCGTCCCTCGCGCCGTGACGCGAAAGGTAGAAATGATTTCCGAGCTGCTGTCGCCATAGTTATCGACATTCAGGCTTTGGCTGCCGCCTGCGTCGCCGGTATACTCGATAATATATTTTGGCTTGGTTTTAATCTTGTCGAGGTTGCCGGAATAGGATTGAGCTGTAGCCCAGGTGGCATCCAAAGTAACATCAGGGTTGCATCCCTGTGCATACAGGTAAGTGCCATTGCAGCCGGCAAAAGGTGCAAGTGTCACCAGGTTGGCGACCACGTTTT
>Ga0214472_10004982_pt1 | contig 13971 bp, 13 predicted proteins | sample RVTome_6_FD_207662 | JGI IMG/M metagenome (GOLD analysis project Ga0214472, IMG submission 207662) | Soil microbial communities from uranium-contaminated site in the Upper Colorado River Basin, Wyoming, United States - RVT140D175 | ecosystem: Environmental > Terrestrial > Soil > Contaminated >... | reverse complement strand
TCCAGGACGGTGTTGGGAAGCGGTGGCACATTCGTGCTCTGGACGAGGAAAACCGAGTGTCCCTTGTATGGGAACTGGTCAAGGATCTCGCCCTTACCGAACTCCCTTTGGATGGTTTGCTTGTCGTCGGCTTCCACGACGACCCATGGGGTGCCTTTCATGGTCTGCCTCCCTTCGGTCGGCATCCGAGATTCACCCATCATCCCGGACCTGCCTTGGGCCTTGCTGAAACCAAGCTGAGAAATCTCTCATCATCGTCCTGGGCTCGTCTTTCACGCGGGAGTGCGTGCCGCGTTCAAAGCTCGATAGCATGATTCGACCGACGGAAACAGCCTGAAGAGGCTCATTCAGCCTGTCGCGGGGGCGTGCGTGGAGCGAAGCCCGTGAACGTGCTGGTCGTTCAGGACGAAGCCCAGATCGCCTCGTTCCTCAAGAGGGGACTCGAAGCGGAGGGGTTCGCCGTAAGGGTCGCGTGCGACGGCGCCGAGGGCCTGAGGCTGACGAGATCGTCCCGCTTCGACCTCATCATCCTCGATCTCCTCCTGCCCTCGGTGAGCGGAGAGGAGGTCCTCGCCCGGCTGCGCGAAGGAGGTTCCAACGTTCCGGTGATCGTACTGACGGCCAAGGATGCCGTCTCCGACCGTGTGGCCAACCTCGAGGCCGGAGCGGATGACTACCTCACGAAGCCGTTCAGCTTCGCCGAGCTGCTGGCCCCGGGTTCGCGCTCGTCTGCGCACCGCGGATCAGGCAGCATCGACGGTCATCTCCTACGGGGCCGTAAGCCTCGAACTGCACACGAAGGAGGTGCGGATCGATGGACGATCGGTCGAGCTGACCTCTCGTGAGTTTGGCCTGCTCGAGACATTCATGCGTCATCCGGGCGAGGTCTTGTCCCAGCCTCAGCTCCTGGACCAAGTGTGGGGATACGACCGTGGACCGAGCTCCAACGTGGTCGAGGTCTACGTGGCCTACCTGCGCAAGAAGCTCCGGCCCGACGTCGTTGAAACGGTTCGCGGCATGGGCTATCGCTTTCGAGGTTGACGCATCTTGTGGGGAGGTCTCCTTGCCCCTTCTGACCGCCGAATCCGACCCCTTCTGACCGCCGAATCCGACCCTGACGACATGTGCTTGATGCCGTTCACGAAGTTCGAGCGCATCCGTTCCACGGGGCCCGTGAGCTCGATCGAGTCGAGCCTGGGCAACAGCTCCTCGAGGATCCGGATCTCCAACCGCGCGAGGTGCGCCCCCAGGCAGAAGTGCGGTCCGCCCGGTCCGAACGTGACGTGCTCGTTCGGGTGGCGCGTGATGTCGAATCGATCGGGGTCCGCCAGGAGCGGCTCGCGCAGCCGCCCCTCCGATGGATCACGCTAGGCGGACAGCAGCCGCGTGAAGAACGAGCGGTAGCGCTGGAGCGCTATGCGCAGATCCTCCGTAGAGACGTCGTCCCCACGCTCCCACTGGCTCTCCAGCCTGGTCCTCTCCTCGGAGAACATCTTGTCGAGCCGTTCGATCATCTCCGCGACCAGGCCGTCGGCCTCCTGCACCGAGCCCCTGGGCTCATCGACGAAGCGCACCTGGATCTCGCTCCATCGCGAACTGAACCCTCCGGCGTCCTCGTCCGCTAGGAGCGGCCCGGCGCTTCCCTCATCGTCACTCGGGGTAACGTCGGCTTTCGTGACCTCGCCCTCCGACTCGACTTCGCGCCGAACCTCGTCGCCGACGTCATCGTCCTCGGGAACTCGGACCACGTCCTCGCTGGGGACCTCTTCTCGTCGTTCGGTCATCAGCGGGCCTTCAGCCGCTCTGCCTCTGAGGTCTCGCGCTCCAAGAGCTCCTCGAACAGGGATCGGTAGTGGACCATCGCTCGGCGGAGGTCTTCCGTGCCGGCCTTGCCCTGCTCGTTCGAGAGCCATACCGTATGGGCGCCGCGGTAGTTGTCCACAACGTTCGGATGATCCACGGAAACGTCTGCGACCCGCTGTTCGAAGTCCTCCGTCGGATAGCCTCGCTCCTGCATCAACCGCGTGACGAGCTGGTCGGCATCCTTCACTGCCTCGTTCGGCTGGTCGACGAAACGGGCCTGCACGTCCCGCCACTCGAGCGTGTACCGATCCGCTGATTCGGGCGATACCGGTTGAATCTCCAGCTCCTGACGATGCTTCATGCGTGCGCTGAGCTCGGACTCGGCCTCCCTGCGAGACTCGGCCTGCTCCATCGTTCGCTCGTATTCGGGACCGAACCGGCTTTGGAGCCGCTCCGTGCGGCGCTTCGTACCCAGGGTCCACGCCACAAATCCGATTACCGCAATGGCCGCGACGATGATCACGATCCACACCCAAGCATCCATTGGGGGTTCCCTCCTCTCGGGATTACCTTCACTAGGTACCCCAGCCGGAAGGGACGAAACACGGACGCCCCTCAGAAAATTGCCACGCATGGCCTCGTGTCGACCGCGAACCGTGCCAACCTGCCTCGTCAGCCCGCTATGCCTTTTGACCTGTCCATTTCGCTCTCACGGGCATGTGCTTGATGCCGTTCACGAAGTTGGAGCGCATCCGTTCTACGGGGCCGGTGAGCTCGATCGAGTCGAGCCTGGGCAGCAGCTCCTCGAACAGGATCCGGGTCTCCAGCCGGGCCAGGTGGGCCCCCAAGCAGAAGTGCGGACCGCCCGGTCCGAACGTGACGTGCTCGTTCGGGCGGCGCGTGATCTCGAACCGCCCGGGGTCCGGGAACGCCTGGCCGTCGCGGTTCGCGCTGATGTACCAGGTCACCACCTTGTCGCCCTTGCGGATCTTGACCCCGCGGAGCTCGGTGTCCCGGGTCGCCGTCCGGCGGAAATGCAGGACCGGCGTGGCCCACCGGAGGATCTCCTCCACCGCGGCCGGCATCAGCGAGCGATCCTCCCTTAGGCGGCGCAGCTGGTCGGGGTTCTCCATGAGCGCCAGCATCCCGTGGCTGATGGTGTGCCGTGTCGTCTCGTTGCCGGCGATCAGCAGCAGCGCAAAGTAGTTCTGGAACTCGCGCTCGGACAGGGTCCCCTCCGACTGCGCCACTGAGAGGGCCGTGATGACGTCGTCCCGCGGCTCGTCCAAGGACAGGTCCCGCTGCTCCGCCGCGTAGTCGAACACCTTCTGCGCGATGGGGCTCCGAAACTGAAGATACTTGAACTCCTCGGTGTCTACCTTGTCCACGACCGCAGCCGAGTACTCGGGGTCCTGGTTTCCGATCAGCGCGTCCCCCCACTCGATCAGCTGTGGAGCGTCCTGCTGCGGCACCTCGAAGATCGTGCAGAGGAACCGGATGGGGAGCTCGCGGGAGATCTCCGGGACGAAGTCGAACTCCTCCTGCTCCAACGCCCGGTCCAGAACCCGGCGGGCGACGTCCCGGATGAAGTCCTCGTACCTCCCCACGGCTCGGGCCGAGAACCGCTTGTTGCAGATGTTGCGGAGTTCCCGGTGCCGCGGTGGGTCCGTCTCGAGCAACGTCTTCCTGATCCGCAACTGCTCCTCGTCGAGCTCCTCGAGGGCTACCGCCCCGACCTCCGAGGAGTAGGTCTCCCAGTCCATGTGCACGGTCACCAAGTCGTCGTAGCGAGTGACCGCCCAGAAGCCGTGGTTCGGCGGCGGCTCGTCGTGCCAGGAGACCGGATGCTCCCGCCGTAGGAAGTCGAACCATTCGAACGGCACGCGCTCGACGTAGTTGTCGGGGTCGACCAGGTCGATCTGCTCGAGCGCCACGGTGTCCCCACCCATCAGAAGAACGGGAGGTAGTACTGGAGCTCCCACTCGACCGGCTCGGTCGTCTCCGGGTTCGGTGTGGCCTTCACGTACCGCTCCCACTCGGCCTGCTTGAGCATCGTGAACGCCGTGACCAGCTCCGACCCCAGGGCCTCGCACAGCTCCTTGTCGGCCTGGAAGAGCTCCAGGGCTTTCTCCAGCGTCGGCGGCACCCGGACCTCGGTGTTCACCTCGGCTCCGGGCTCCTGCGGCGGGGGAGGCTCGAGCTCGTTCTCCACCCCAAGCCTCGACGCGTGCAACAGGGCGGCGGCGGCGAGATAGGGATTGGCCGCGCCGTCGGCCGTTCGCTGCTCCAGGCGGGTCGTGGCCCCCCGGCCGGGCGGCACCCGGACCCCGACCGTGCGATCGTCGTAGCCCCAGTTGCCCCAGTACCCGTTCAGCATGTTGGGCTGAAGGCGCTTGTAGGCGTTCGTGTGGGGAGCGAGGATGGCCGCCATCCCCTCGTGGTGGGCGAGAATCCCGGCCAGACAGTGCCGCGCGAGCTGGGACAGGCCGTCGGCCGCCCCCGGGTCCTCGAACGCGTTCGAACCATCCTCGGCGAGGAAGCTGAGGTTCACGTGCAGCCCGCTCCCGCCCCGGTCGGGGAACGGACGCCCGATGAACGTGGCCAGGTTCCCGTTCCGCGTCGCGATCTCCTTGATCAGCAACCGGACGAGGAACGCATCGTCGGCAGCCGGGATGGCCTCGCGGTACTTGATGTTCACCTCGAACTGCGCGGTGTCGTACTCGCTCCCCCAGCTCTCCACGTCGAACTGGCAGTCGGTGGCGATCCGAACCATCTGGTCGACCACGCCACCGGGATCGATGGCCGGACCGGTCCCGTACACGCGGTGCGACGGCATCGACACGGAGCGCCAGCCCCCCTCGCCGTCCGGCTCCATCAGGTAGAACTCGAATTCGTAGGCGATCTGGGGCGTGAGCCCGCGCTCCAACCACGGCTCGACCGCCGTGCGGAGGACGTGGCGGGGATCGACAGGGCAGGTCTCGCCTCGCAACTCCGCGTCGCCCAGGCCCACGATCGTGTCCGGTTCCCACCCCGGCCGCATCGAGTCCACGTCCAGATGGACCTCGATGTCGGGCAACCCCACGTCGAAATGCAGGCCCGGTATGGGGAGGATCTCCTTGTCCAGGGTCAGCGGATAGACGCCGACGCAGAACGCGGCCCGGCCGGTCCAATCGCCGAGGAGGTACTTGCCCCGTTCCAACCCCAGGATGTCCGGATACATCAGCCGGAGCTGCCGAGCCTTGGGTTCCATCCACGCTCCTTCGGTGCCGAACGGACCAGCCCGAGGATAACCGAGCGACGTCGGAGGGGCTGGAATCTGAGGGCCGGGCGGTCAGTCCCTCCGCGGGGGGCGGACGCCCCGGAACTCCCAGTCGCCGCCGAGCGCTGTCGAGACGACCTCCTCGGACTCGCTCGGCTGTGCGCCGACGTCCTCGCGGACCCGCACCTCGCCCTCGACGATACGGTTGCGCAGGGTCCCCAGGCCCTCGACCTCGACCTCCACAACGTCGCCTGGCTCGACCGGCCGCGAGTTGGCCGGCGTCCCCGACAGGATCACGTCCCCGGGGATGAGCGTGATGGTCCGGGCCAGGTCGGCCACGAGGTAGTGCATGTCCCACATCATCTCGTCGGTGTTCCCCTCTTGTTTGACGTCGCCGTTCACCAGCGTGCGGATCCGCTTGCCGTGAAAGTCCCAGTCGGTGACCAGGCCGGGTCCCAGGGGGCAGAGCGTGTCCGAGCCCTTCACCCGGAGCATCGAGCCGGCGTCGGTGTCGCGGAAGTCATGGAGGCCGAAATCGTTCGCCACCGTATAGCCGGCGATGTACTCGCCAGCCTCATCGGGTCCGACGTGGCGGCACTCGCGGCCAATGACGATGGCGATCTCGCCCTCGTAGTTCAGGTACCGGCACCGGGGGGGGCGGACGATGTCCCCGTCATGGGCGTTGAGCGCCGTGACCGGCTTGTGGAAGTACGTGGGCGCCGGAGGCAGGGTCGCCAGGAACTCCTTCACCCGGCTCTCGTAGTTCAGGTGGATGCAGACGATCTTCGACGGCTGCACCGGCGTCAGGTGGGTGGCGTCGTCGATCGGGACGTGACGCCCGTCGGATGTGACCAGCACGTTGCCCTGGCGCGTGACCTCGGCGGGCTCGCCGTCGAGGAGGATCCGGCGGGTCTCCATGGCCCGCTAGTATGGCGCGCGTGGCAGAGCTGAAGGGGTTCATGCCGCCGCGTTCACCCGAAGGCAGAGCCTCCGTGGTCCCGGCCCCGCCATGGCACTACTCGGGTGACCTGCTCACGATCGAATACCGGACCGACCCCACGGCCGTGAGCGCGTGGCTCCCCGACCCGATCGAGCCCGCCGACGAGGACCCTGGCGCCGTGGCCGTGGTCTTCGCGGACTGGCAATCCTGTTCGGACTCGTTCGAGGAGCTGGTCGACCCTGCGCGCTCGCAATACAAGGAGTGCTTCGTCGTGGTGCGCTGCAAGTACCTGGGCGAGCACTACTCGCGGTGCATCGCCATCTGGGTGGACAAGGACTTCGCGCTCGCCCGCGGATGGCACCAGGGCTACCCCAAGAAGCTCGGATCGATCTGGATGACCCGGCCGGTGCGATTCGGGAAGGCCGGTCCGCGCCTCGCGCCTGGGGAGCGGTTCGGGGCCAGCGTGTCGGTCCACGACCGCCGGATCGTCGACGCGCGCTTCACGATCACCGGCCCCTCGGACGCGGCCGGCTTCGTCAACGCGCTCCCGATGCTTCACACCCGGTACATCCCCTCGATCGAGCCCGGCGAGAAGCCGTCGATGGACGAGCTGGTCACGATGAAGAGCTTCGATTGGGAGGGCTCGGAGGTGTGGCAGGGCCAGGCCGAGCTCACCTTCGGCGAATCCCCGGTCGAGGAGCTCACGTCGATCGAGCCGCGGGAGATGATCGGCGCCTACTACCGGAGCGTGGGCGTCTCCTGGGCCGGCGGCACCCGCCTGGAATAGCCGCAGCTTCGGAGGATGCGGGCGATGGACACCGCCCCGTCGTAGGTCCGCGGGGGTGCGATAGCCTCCCATCTTCATGCGGCTGGTTCGGTTCCGGTTCGGCGATCGCATCGCCACCGGCGTGGTCGAGGGCGACGCCGTCCGGGCCCTGGCCGGGACCTTCTTCGAGAACCCCGTGCCGTCGGGTGAGGAGATCCCGCTCGACGACGTCCGTCTCCTGGCGCCCATCCTGCCGTCGAAGGTGGTCTGCCTGGGCAGGAACTACGCGGCCCACGCGGCGGAGTTCGGGGGCGAGGTCCCCGAGGAGCCGCTCGTCTTTCTCAAGCCCTCCACCAGTGTTTCGGGCCCGGGCGATCCGATCCCCCTCCCGTCGATCAGCAACCGCGTCGACTACGAGGGGGAGCTGGCCGTCGTGATCGGCCGCATCGCGCGGAACGTGCGCGCGGAGGAGACGTTCCGCTACATCCTCGGCTACACCTGCGGGAACGACGTCACGCTCCGAGACCTCCAGAAGAAGGATGACCAGTGGGCCCGGGCCAAGGGCTTCGACGGTTCGTGCCCGCTCGGGCCGTGGGTGGAGACCGAGCTCGACCCGATCGACGTCCACCTGGAGACCCGGGTGAACGGCGAGGTCCGCCAGTCGGCAAGCACGTCGGACATGGTGTTCGGGGTGGCCACCATCATCGAGTTCGTGACCGAGTTCATGACGCTGCTCCCGGGCGACGTGATCATGACCGGGACCCCGGAGGGCGTCGGCAAGCTCGAGCCGGGGGACAAGGTGGAAGTCGCGGTCGACGGGATCGGTGTGCTGATGAACCCCGTCGGTGGGCGAGCATGACCGTTCGCACGCGCTTCGCGCCGGCCCCGAGCGGCTCGATCCACGTGGGCAACGCCCGCACGGCCCTGTTCTCGTGGCTCACGGCGCGACACCACGGCGGTCGGTTCGTGCTGCGGGTCGAGGATACCGACGCCAGCCGGGTCACCGAGGAGGCCGTGCACGGCCTGATCGAATCGCTCCGATGGTTGGGGATCGACTGGGACGAGGGGCCCGACGTGGGCGGCCCGCACGCCTCGTACCGCCAGTCCCGGCGGCTCGACCTCTACCACGAGCATGCCGAACGCCTGGTGTCGCAGGGCCGCGCATACCGCTGCTACTGCACACCGGAGGAGCTGGAGGAGCGCCGGAAGACCGCGCTGGCCCGAGGGGAGGCCCCCGGCTACGACGGCCGGTGCCGGAGCCTGACCGACCTGGAGCGAGCCGCGTTCGAGGCGGAGGGCCGGCCGTTCGCCCTCCGCTTCGCCATGCCCGAGCGCGACGTCACCGTGCACGACCTGGTGAAGGGAGACGTGCACTTCGCCGCGGGGAGCGTGAAGGACTTCGTGATCCTGCGGTCCGACGGCTCGCCAACGTTCCTGCTGGCGGTGGCGGTGGACGACTGGCTGATGGAGATCACCCACGTGATCCGGGGGGACGACCTGCTCTCCGCCGCGCCGCGCAACATGGCGGTGATCGAGGCCCTCGGCGGCACGCCGCCCGAGTACGCTCACCTGCCTCAGGTCCTGGGTCAGGACGGCAAGCCCCTGTCGAAGCGGCACGGCTCGACATCCGTCGAGGCCTTCAGGGAGCAGGGGATCCTGCCGGAGGCCCTGATGAACTACCTCGCGTTGCTCGGCTGGTCCCTGGACGAGAAGACGACCTTCCTGTCGCGCGACGAGCTGATCGCGTCATTCGATCTGTCGCGCGTGTCGAGCAATCCGGCGGCGTTCGACCCGCAGAAGCTCGAGTGGATGAACAACCACTACATCCAGTCGCTGGACGACGACGACCTGGCCGCCCGGTGCATGCGCTTCCTGGCCGAGGACGGTCTGTTGCCCGACCCCCAGGTGCTAAGGCGGGCCATGCCCCTCGTGCGCGAACGGATGAAGCGCCTCACCGACGTCACCGAGCTCCTCCGGTTCCTGTTCACCGACGACGTCAAGCCGAACGAGAAAGCGGCCGAGCTCATCGCGCAGGCCGGATCCGACTACCTGCGGAAGGCGGCCGACGTGCTGCTGCGCGTGAAGCCGTGGACGAGCGAGCGGATCCTGGGAGCGCTGGACGAGGTGGCGAAGGAGGCCGGGCTGAACCGGACGAAAGGGTGGCAGCCCATCCGGGCCGCCGTCACCGGGTCGAACGTCTCGCCGCCGCTTCCCGAGTCGCTGGATCTGCTGGGCCGGGAGGTCACGGTGGCTCGGCTTCGAGCCGCCGCCGCTGTGGCCCGATCCCTCTAGCCGAGCCGGCGTGCGGCAGCGGGTGCCAGGGCGTTGCGGAGGCTCGTCGCAGCGTCCTCGGGGAGCACCGTGTTGATGCTCATGGCGGAGCCCAACTCGAAGCCCGCCTGCGTTGAGAGCTTCGGCACGATCTTGATGTGCCAGTGGAAGACCTCGTTCGTGTGGCCGTTTGTGGGCGCCGAGTACATGACCAGGTTGAAGTCTGGGTCGCCGCAGGCCCGCCGGATCGCGCCGAGGACGCGGATGAGGATGGCGGCCAAGTCGTCGACCTCCTCGTCGGCCAGGTCGCCGAACGAGCCCTGGTGAAACGTGGGGATCACCCACGTCTCGAACGGGAAGCCGGCCGCGAAGGGCTCGAAGGCGATGAAGTCGCCCTGCTCCTCGACCACTCGGACGTCCGCTGCGCGCTCCGCCGCGATGAGGTCGTCGTACACACAGCTGCCGTGCTCGTCGTAGTAGCGGGTGGCTACGTCGACCCTGCGGAGGAGCCGGGGGAGGAACACCGGCGTGGCCACGATCTGCGAATGCGGGTGGATAAGGGACGTGCCGGCCAGCGCCCCGAAGTTCTTGAACACCACGACCGCTTGGATGTGATGCTGGACGATGAGCTCGCGGTACCGGGTCCGCCACACGTCGACGACGCGAGCAACGTCCTGTTGGGTCATCTCGTCCATCCGGCCGTCGTGCCGGCGAGACTCGATCACGACCTCGTGACTTCCGACGCCCGGCATCTCCCGGAAGAGCGGAGGGCCGGTGCGAGCCACCGAGCTATCACCCGAAAGGGCCCCGTAGAGGTTGGGGACTACTCGAACCTGCCAGTCACCCTCCTTCGGATCTCGGAGGATCTCCGGCGGGGTCTGGTCCTCGTTCCCGGGGCAGAACGGGCAGGAAGGGTCGAGCTCGGGAAGCTCGGGGCGGGGGACCATGACCGGCACGTGTGGCCGGCCGGCTCGTACGGGAGCCATCACCGCCCACTGCCGGCTGGTCGGATCCTGCCTCAGGGTCGACATCAGACCGACAACGCTACAGGAACGTCCACACGACTCAAGGAACCGAGTACGTCAGCTGACCCGGTGCCCGATCGCGCGGTCTTGGCCTCGACCCTGGATCACGCGGGCGGCGCATCTGCGTCCGGCAGCGGGTCGCCATCGGCCGGCGGGTCGCCATCGGCCGGCGGGTCGCCATCGGCCGGCGGGTCGCCATCGGCCGGCGGGTCGCCATCGGCCGGCGGGTCGCCATCGGCCGGCGGGTCTGTATCCGGCGGCGGGCCTGCGTCGGGCGGCGGACCAGCATCAGGTGGCGGACCTGCGTCCGGTGGCGGGCCGGCATCCGGTGGCGGGCCAGCGTCGGGCGGCGGGCCGGCATCCGGCGGCGCTCCTGAGTCGGGCGGCGGGCCGGCATCCGGTGGCGGGCCAGCGTCGGGCGGCGGACCAGCATGGGGCGGCGGGCCAGCATGGGGCGGCGGGCCAGCGTCGGGCGGCGGACCAGCATGGGGCGGCGGGCCAGCATGGGGCGGCGGGCCTTGATCGGCGTCGGGCTCCGGCACTTCATCGGCGTCGGGCGGCGGGGCCTCGTCGGCATCTGGCTCCGGCCCTTCATCTGAACCGGGCTGCGGGCCTTGACCAGTACCGGACTGCGGGTCTTGACCGCTACCGGGCTGCTGGTCTTGACCGCCACCGGGCTTCGGGCCCTGACCGGCACCGGGCTCAGCCCTTGACACATCGGATCCACCCACATCGTCGTGCGTGGACCCACCGGGGATCCCCAATCGAAGCCAGATTCGGTCATCCGGTCCCAAGGGCTGCCCAGTCGTGTGCGGAGCCGTTGCCTCGCCCGCGGCCTCAAGCACGGGTACCGGCGCCGGGAGTCCGATCCGCGCGAGGAAGTTCCCGGCGACGTCACGAGCGCCCGGTGGGAGCTCCCCGCTGATCGCGAGGCTCGTGCCGGCTGTCAGGACCACGACGACGATCGCCGCTCCGAGCCGTGTGCTCGCGCGTCGACCTGCCGACGCGACGACTCGCACGCTGGTCCCACGAATCGGCCGCCGGCTCGAGCGAATGACGGCGGCGATAGTAGGGATCGCCTCGTCCGCGCTCGCTCGTTCCTCGGGCGTCGCGGCGGCGCGGACCGCCTGGAGGAGTTCGTCGAAGTCGAACCCCTCACGGTCGCTGTCGCTCGGCACCGCGTCGAACGGCGTCATCATCGCTCCATCCCCGAACGAGCCCGGTCCAGATCCTGAACCTTGGCGGTCTCACCATCGTGCCGCAGGCGCTTCAGCCCCTCGTTCTCCGTCATGCGAACGACGTTGGGCGGACTGCCAGTGATCCCGGCGACATCGACCACGTCGAGGCCGCCCACAGCCCGCAGGAGAAGCACGTCGGCTTGATCGGGAGCGAGTGTCCTGATGCGGACGACCGCCGCATCCACGGCGCGACGTTCGGCGGAGGCGTCGCTGCCCTCCTGCCCGTTCTCCTGGCTCGAGCGAGGCGCCCCCCCGTCCTCACGAGATTCCTGCAGCCGCTGCCTCGCGACCGCGAACACCCACCGGCGGAACGAGCCTTCGTCCCCTTCGAACTCCGGCAGCGCGGATGCGATGTGGTTCCAGGTCTCCGAGGCGAGCTCATCCGCCCGGTCGGGGCCGTGTGCGCGGAGGTAGCGGAGCACCCTGGGGTGAAACTCTCGGAAGAGGGTCGCGACCGGCCACTCGAGTCCCGCCTGGGCCGCCGCGAGAACCGTCTCGAACCGCTCGGATAGGCCGCTGTGGCTCACGACGAGCGGCCGGGGCAGCTCACCAGGTGCTGAGAACGAGTTGAATCCGTCGCCTCCGCCATCTTGGCGCGCGAAGGTCCAATTGCTCCGTGGGAGCCGGAAGCAGAATCGAGACCCGATCCCGAGCTCGCTCTCAACCTCGAGGTAGGTGCCGTGCATGTCGAGGATCTCGGACGCGAGCGCGAGGCCGAGCCCCGTTCCTCGGGTGGCGCGAGTGTTCGGATCGCCTCCGCGGAAGAACCGCTCCCCGATGTGGCACGTCTCTTCAGGCGGTATCCCTGGTCCGTCGTCGGCGACCGCGATGACTGCGTCCGGCCCATCGCCGATCGCGGAAACACGGACGCGGCTTCCCGTGGGCGTGTATTTCGCCGCGTTCGTGAGTAGGTTTTCGACCACCCGCTCGATCAGCAGCGGATCCGCCAGGGCTTTGAGCCCATCCGCGACGTCGACTTTGACCACGTGGTTGCGGAGGAGGCTCGTGAGACGATCGGCGACGCCGCCCAGCAGCTCTCGGAGTTCGACCTCCCGGGGTTCCATCTGGAGCCGTCCCGCCTCCAGACGCCCGAAGTCCAGAAGCTCAGCGATGATGCTATCGAGGGTCGCGGCGTTCGTGTTGAGCCTGGCCAGGAGATCGCGCCGGTCCGCTTCCGACAGGTCATACCAGCTTTCCTCGAGCGTTCGCCCCATCCCGGCGATCACGGTGAGAGGCGTTCGGAGCTCGTGGGAGACGTTGGAGAGGAAGTCGCTCTTCATCTGGTCGAGCTCGGCGATGCGGTCCATCGAGCGGCGCTGCCGCTCGAACCGGCGCGCGTTCTCGAGCGCGACGGCCGCCTGCGTCGCGAGCATCTGGAAGACCTCGAGGTCCTGTGGGGAAGGACCCGGGGGCTCCTCGATGCCCACGACGAGTATCGCCTCCACCCTATCGGCGGCGAAGATGGGGTTCACCACGGCGGACGACACGCCGAGCCGGCGAAGCGGCCCCCCGAGTGCGTCATCGTCCGCGAGGCCCACGACGACGGCTCGCCCCCCGACCAGCACACTCTCGATGGCTCCGAAGCGAAGCGACTCGATCCCTTCGGCGAAGTCCTCCGGGGCTTCCTGAGGAAGGGCCCCGTGATGGTCGGCACGCTCCTGCACGAAGATGCGAGCCGTGGGGAAGCCCAAGGCAACGACCGAGTCGACGACGGCTCGCAGGACGGCCATAGGTTCGACTGCGCTCATCTGTCGAGCAGCTGCGGACACCACCGCCAGGAGCGCCCACCGACGCTCGGACTCCACACGCGCCTCCCTGTGAGCGGCCGTCTGACGCTTCAGCTGACCCACCAGTAGGTTCGCGAGGAACGCGAGGACGGCCAGCACCGCCAGGAGCATCGGGTCCCATTTCGAGGCACCGACGGCCACGGAGTAGCTGGCGACGGTAAGGCCCAGCAAGATGATCTGAGCTGGAGGCGAGAAGGCGACGGCGAAGAACAGGGTTGTAAGCGCGTACTGGAACATGAGCGGGGAGCTAGAGCCTCCCGTCGCCCAGATGCCGACGGCGATCAAGGTGAGGTTCACGACTGACCACACGTACAGGGCCAACATCCCCCAGCCCTTCCGGAAGAGGCGCTCGTATGGCAGCAGCGTGGCGAGTCCCGCGCTGACGGCGACGGCGACGAACGCCAAACCGAAGGGGCCCATCTCCACGTTGGCGCGCCGAGCGAGCACGAGCGCCGCCGCTGCCACCAGGGGCGAGAGCAGCGTCATCCGCATCCCAATCGTCAGCGTCCGGAGTTGTAGAGGGAAGCCGCGTTCGGCGGATGTCCATGCCCGGTCGACCCGCACACGTTTGCCGTCGGTAGCCTTCAACATGTCCCGAGCGCCATGCGTCCGCTCCCGAGCGCCATGCGTCAGGTCCCGAGCGCCATGGGTCGATCGGCTTCGCCGCCGAAAGGCAATCGATTCCGCCATTCGGTTTAAGGTAGGCCAGCTCGGTGGACGGTGAATCGGCCGACCGGTCATATTGGCTACGGCATCGCACCAGGCCGGGTAGGTCTTCCGCCCTCCCCCGATTTGCGCCAAATCCTCGCTTTCGCGTTCCGACGCTGGTCGGCGGACCGGCGTTGATCGTCTGAACGGGATGTGAACCCGTCCTCGAGGGTT
>Ga0214472_10004981_pt1 | contig 13972 bp, 9 predicted proteins | sample RVTome_6_FD_207662 | JGI IMG/M metagenome (GOLD analysis project Ga0214472, IMG submission 207662) | Soil microbial communities from uranium-contaminated site in the Upper Colorado River Basin, Wyoming, United States - RVT140D175 | ecosystem: Environmental > Terrestrial > Soil > Contaminated >... | reverse complement strand
CACCCCTGACCTTCCTGACCCGGCCGGCGCGCTGGCTGCGAACCGTCCACGAAGTCCGTGGAACGCTCTCCGCGGCGCCCAACTTTGCCTACGAGCTGTGCCTGCGGCGGATCGCCGACGAGGAGATCGACGGCCTCGACCTCTCCTCCTGGCGAGCCGCCCTCAACGGCGCCGAGCCGGTCAGCCCGGAGACCATCGAGCGCTTCACGAAGCGTTTCGAGCCCTACGGCTTCCGGCGCGGCACCCTGCTGCCGGTCTACGGCCTGGCCGAGTGCTCGCTCGCCGTGGCCTTCCCTCGCTGGGGGGAAGGCGGACGGATCGATGCTGTCGACCGCGAGAAGATGGTCTGCGAAGGGCGCGCCGTCCCGGCACCCGCGGACGCCACCGGAGCGCTGCGCTTTGTGAGCTGCGGTCAGCCGCTCCCAGGCCACGAGATCCGCATCGCCGACGGCGCCGGCCGCGAGCTCGAAGAGCGGCGGCAGGGACGGCTGCAGTTCCGCGGCCCTTCGGCCACCCAGGGCTACTTCCGCAACCCGGAGGCCACGCGACGCCTGGTGCAGGGCAAGTGGCTCGACTCCGGCGACCTCGCCTACATCGCCGAGGGCGAGCTGTTTGTCACCGGCCGTTCCAAGGACCTCATCCTGCGCGCCGGACGCAATGTCTATCCGCAGGAGATCGAGGAGGCAGTGAGCGAGGTCCCGGGGGTCCGCACCGGATGTGTTGCGGTGTTCGGCAGCCCGAGCCCCGAGACCGGCACGGAACATCTCGTGGTTCTCGCCGAGACCCGGCTCGAGGGGGCCGAGGACCTGGAAAGACTGCAACGAGCGATCCAGGATGTCGTGGTGGATCTCACCGGATCGCCCGCCGAAGACGTGAGCTTGGTGCCGCCACGCACGGTGCTCAAGACCTCGAGCGGCAAGATCCGCCGCGCCGCGAGCCGGGAGGTCTACGCCGGCGGCACAACGAGAAGCCGCGGACCCGTCTGGTGGCAGCTCGCCAAGCTGAGTCTGGCCGGGCTCCGCCCGCGTGCCGAGCGGGCCGTGCGCTCCGCTTCGGAGCTCGCCCACGCGGGCCGCTTCTGGGCCGTGGTCGGGCTGGCCGCCATCCCGGTCGGCGTGGGACTCGTTCTCCTTCCCCGCCTGCGACGCCGCCGCCGGCTCGCGCGGGAGGCGGCGCGCCGCATGGCGTGGCTGACCTCAACGCCGGTCCGGGTGGAAGGCGTCGAGCACTTCGACGGCCCCGGGCCTTGGATCGTAGCCGCCAACCACGCCAGTTTTCTCGACGGTTTCGCGCTCGCTGCCACCCTGCCGGTGGACGGCGCCTTCCTGGCCAAGAAGGAACTCCGGTCGAGCCCCTTGGCCGGCCTGCTCCTCGAGCGCCTCGGTACCCTCTTCGTCGAGCGCTTCGATCCCGACCGCGGGCTCGACGATCTCGGCCTGGCTCTGGACGCCCTCGAGCGGGGTGAGTCGTTGCTCTTCTTCCCCGAGGGTACCTTCGATCGCGCCCCGGGGCTACGCGCCTTCAAGCTCGGCGCCTTCTACCTCGCCGCTCGGGCCGGAGTGCCGGTCGTTCCCGTGGCGATTCGCGGCTCGCGCTCGATCCTGCGCGCCGTCGACTGGTTTCCGCGTCGCGGGGTGATCCACGTGACGGTCCGGCCTCCGATCGAGCCGGACGGCGACGACTGGTCGGCGGCCGTGCGCCTGCGAGATCGCGTCCGGCGCGAGGTCCTGGCTTACTGCGGCGAACCCGATCGCGAGGGGGAGGCCGGAGGGGTCTTCGCGCCGGGCCACCCGGGGTCTTCCGGCCCTTCACGGAACAACTCGGATGCGTAGTCCAGGCCGGCCGGCGTGCGCGCGCCGTGCCACGACAGGAGCTCGCCGTCGACGATGCGGAAGCGCTCCCGGGGCAGACCGCTCTCGCCGGCCAGTTCCTCGGCATGGCCCTCGGTGAAGGCGAGCGGCTCGGTGGCCAGGAAGACGCGCTCCGGGTCGGCGGCCGAAAGCTCGGCGCTGGTGGTCACCGGATAACGCTCTGCCCGGTCGCCCAGCACATTGACGCCCCCCCCAAGGGTGAGCAGGGCGTCGATGTAGGTCTCCCGCCCAACCGCCATCCAGGGCTTGCGCCAGATGAGGTAGGCGAAGCGTTGCGCGGCCGTCGCTTGCCGGCGTCGCTCGAGCTGTTCGACCCGCTCCTCGATGGCCCGCGCCAGCACCCGGGCCGCCTCGATCCGCCCCAGCTCGCCGCCCAGGGCAAGGACTTGCTCGCCCACCTCGCGCGGTGTTCTCGGCAGGCTCGAGTGCCAGCGAACGCCGGCCGCGGTCAGCGCCTCGGCATCCTCGAAGCGGTTCTCCTCCGCGTTCATCAGGACGAGATCGGGCTCCAGCTCCACAATGCGTCCGATGCGAGGGTTCTTGGTGCCGCCGACTTTTTCGATCACGGCCACTCCGGGCGCCGGGTGAACGCACCACTCCGTCACCCCAACCAGGTCGCCACCACGGCCCAGAGCGAAGACCGTTTCAGTCAAGCTCGGGCACAGCGACACCAGGCGCACGAGGATTGGGCTACGGAGCCATCAGGTCGAGCACCGCCGCCGTCATCGCCGTGACGCCGCCGCGCAGGGTCGGCTCCGGAATCGGCGCGAACTCGCTCGAGTGGAGCGAGGGCAGGCTCTCTCCAGAGGCTGCCGCTGCGGCGACTCGCGCCGCATCGACGCCACCCAGCCAGAGGAGCGCGATCGGTACCTCGCCTTCGAGCCCGAAGCGCCCGAAGTCCTCTCCCCCCATGACCGGCGACTCCCGGGAGACCTCGCCTTCTCCGAGCGCCTCGACGAGGACCCGCTCGAGCCGATCGACGAGGTCCGGGTCGTTGTAGGTCGAGGGGGTGAACTCCTCCTCGGCGTGGTGGACGATCGGCGCCAGCTCGGGCGGGACCCCGGCCGCCAGAGCGCTCTGCCGAGCCACCCGTCGGATCGATTCCAGGAGGTATTCGCGGACCTGCGGCCGGTACGAGCGCACGGTGAGCTGCAGCTCCACCTCGTCCGGGATGACGTTGCTCTTCGCACCGCCGTGGATCGAGCCCACGGTGATCACCGCCGGATCGAGCGGAGACACCTGGCGGCTGACGATGGTCTGCAGGTTGAGAATGATCTGCGCGGCGAGCGTAATCGGGTCCTTCGTGGTGTGCGGGTAGGCGCCGTGCCCACCCTTGCCGCGCACGGTGATCTCCACCGTATCGACGTTGGCCAGCGCATAGCCGGGAACGAAGCCGATGCGGCCCGCCGGCAGCGCCGCGCTGGTGTGAAGCGCCAGCGCGTAGTCGGGTCGTGGGAAGCGCTCGTAGAGCCCATCGGCAAGCATGGCGAGCGCCCCCGCCCCCCGCTCCTCCGCCGGCTGGCCGATCATCACCAACGTGCCGGACCAGCGCTCGCGCATCGCCGCCAGCAGACGGGCTGTCCCCACCCAGGACGCCATATGGACGTCGTGGCCGCACGCGTGCATGGTCGGCACCGGCTCGCCCCCCTCGCCCGGCCCGGTCGCCCGGCTCGCGTAGGCCACGCCGGTGCGCTCCAGAACCGGCAGGCCATCGAGATCGGTGCGCACGTAGACCGTGGGGCCGTCGCCGTTGCGCAGCACGCCGACCACGCCGTAGGCGATGCGCCCTTCGACGCCGTAGTCCCCGACTCTCTCGGTGACCTCGAAACCGAGAGCGTGAAGCTCCTCGGCCATGCGCGCGGCCGTCTCCTCCTCGTGGTACGAGAGCTCGGGCTGGCGATGAAGCTGCTGGTAGAGCTCGACGAGTGCGGGCAGCTCAGCCGCGACCCGCGTGTCGAGATCGCTCGCCGCCGCCGGCGGGAGTCCGGCTGCCGCCCAGGCAACGGCCCACAATGAGACGGGGATCCACTTCACGCTCGCACCTCCATGGGAAGAGCCCGGAGTGTGACACAGCGGAAGTCTCGGCTCCGCGGTCAGTGCGTCTTCACCGGATCGGCCGGGCGCTCCGGCAGTCGCTTGGGACCCCGCTCGATGCGGCCGAGCACCTCGGCGATCGCCCTCTCGAGCTGAGGATCCCGCCCTTCGAGTAGCGACTGGGGATCGTTCTCCACCACGATGTCCGGCTCGACGCCGTGTCCTTCGATGATGTAGCTGCCGTCGATCGCGTTGGTCGCGAACTCGGGCACGAACACCGATCCGCCGTCGATCAGCGGACCGTGGTTGGTGATCCCCACAACGCCGCCCCACGAGCGCTTGCCGATGAGCGGGCCGAGACCGGCGTCGCGGAAGCGCTGCGGGAAGATGTCCCCGTCGGAGGCGGAGTCCTCGTTGAGCAGGCAGACCATGTGGCCGTGGAAGACGGTGCTCGGATAGGTCGCGACGAAGTCGCTGTTGCGACTGAAGCGTGTCCCCAGCAATCGCCGGCCGAGGCGATCGATCAGCATCTGCGACACGTTGCCTCCGCCGTTGCCCCGCACGTCCACCACCAGACCCTCCTTGCGGACCTGCGGGTAGTACCACTTGATGAACTCGCGGATGCCGTCCGCTCCCATGTTCGGGAGGTGCAGATAACCCACCCGGCCGCCGGTCGCCGCCGTGACCCGCTCGCGGTTGCGCTCCACCCAGGCGAGGTAGCGCAGGGCCGACTCGTCGGTGAGCGGCCGAACCGACACCTTCCGCGCTCCCTCCATCGTCGGCGAGCTGTTGACGGTCAGCTCGACTGGATGGTCCGCCCGATGCCGCAGCAGGCGGTACGGGTTCTCCCCCGCCGGAAGATCGACGCCGTTGATGGCCAGCAGGTAGTCGCCCTCCTGCACGTCGACCCCGATCTCGGTGAGTGGCGAGCGGTACGCATCCTCCTCGTTCTCGCCGCGCAGGATCTCGCGGATCCGGTAGCGGCCGGCGTCGGCGTCGAGCGCGATCTCGGCGCCGAGCAGCGCCACCCGTGGACGCTCCGGGTCCTCCCAGTCCCCGCCCTGGATATAGGCGTGGCCCACCGAAAGCTCGCCGATCATCTCGCTGATCACGTAGTTCAGATCGGAGCGGTGCGCCACATGCCCGAGCCACGGCCGGTACTGCTCGCCGAGTGCCGCCCAGTCGTAGCCGTGCATGTTCTCAACGTAGAAGAAGTCCCGGAAGCGACGCCACACCTCGTCGAAGATCCCCGCCCACTCCTCAGCCGGGACGCGGTCCACGGTGAGCTCCGCGGTCGACACGTCCTTGCCGGAGTCCGCGCCGCTCACCGAGGCGTCGTAGATCCTGTAGCCCGCCTCTTCCTGGACGAGGATCTTCTTGCCGTCCCCCGAGAGGGCGTAGCTGCCGCTGCCCTCGACCAGCGTCTTCTCCTCTCGGTCCTGCAGCGAGAAGATCTTGATCGCCGGCTGAACGTCCGCTGCGCGGCCGTAGTAGAACGGCGCGCCGCGGACGTAGATCAGGTGTCCCTCGATCGCCGCGAGGCCGCCGTAGTTGTCGGCATCGACGGGGACCCGCGCCACGCGCTCCTCGAGGCCTTCGAAATCAATGCGGATCGGCGCCTGGGGCGTCTCCTTCTCCGCTTCCTCCTCGGCCGCTTTGGCCTCCTTCGCCTTCTTGGCCTTCTTCGCCTCGTTCCCCGCCTGACCTTGGTCCGCCTTCTCCTCGATCGTCACTTCGTCGCTCTCGGGTGGGAAGGGGTGAGCGACATCGGTTCGCAGCGCCATCGCGTAGATGTAGGTCTCGCGATCGGTCGCGTAGTCGAACTCGATGGACGAGATCTGCGGCTGGTACTGGCGATCCGACAGGAAGAAGAGGTAGTCCCCCTTCGGGTCCCACGCCGGCGAGAAGTCGAGAGAGAGGTCGCTGGTGATGCGGCGGGTCCGGCCGTCCGCCGCGCTCCAGACGTGGATCGAGACGAAACCGTTCTCGTCGTTGAGGGCGAAGGCGAGATGGCCGCTGCCCGGCGACCAGACGTGGCCTCCGACCTGACCCACCGGATCGTCCGCCACTTCGACGACCCGCCGGCTCGCCACCTCGAGCACGAGGATCTTGCCGTTCTTGTCGCTGAAGGCGATGCGGCTGCCATCCGGCGACCACTCGGGCGCGTAGCGCATCGCGGTTCCCCCGTCGGTGATCCGCTCGGCCTCGCCCGAGCCATCCTGCGCCACGAGGTAGAGCTCGTCCTCGCCGTCGGCATCGGATATGTACGCCACCTGCCGCCCGTCGGGCGACCAGCGCGCCCACTTGTCGTGCGCTCCCGTGCTTCGCGTCAGGTTACGCGTCGGGCCGTTCTCGGTCGGCGTCGAGAAGACGTCGCCGCGGGCCACGAACAGCGCACGCTCGCCCTTCGGGCTCAGCGCGAAGTCCTCGATCAGGCCGGAGGCCGAGACCCGCGAGGCGCGTCGGGACACACCATCGTCCGGCACCCGGATGGCGATCGGCGTGGAGCGGCGGCCCGCGATGTCGTAGATCACCAGCTCGCCATCGAGCTCATAGACGATGCGCCCGGCGCCGTCGTCGCTCGGCCACCGCACGTCCCAGGGGTCGCTCTGCGTGAGTTGCTCCACCGCTCGACTGGCGATGTCATAAGCGTAGAGGTTGAGCCGGCCGCCCCTGTCGGAGCTGAAGAAGATCCGATCGCCGATCCACATCGGATCGCGGTCCGAGCGCGGATGGTCGGTGACCTGCACGAAATCATGGCTCGCCAGGTCGAGGATCATCAGATCCTGAGCCCAGCCTCCCTGGTAGCGCTTCCAGGAGCGGAAGTCGCGGGCGGTCGGCGAGTAGACGACCCGGCGACCGTCCGGCGAGAGATCTCCACCGCCCGACCTCGGCATCGGCAGCGGCTCGGGCAAGCCGCCGGCAACCGCCGCGATGAACAGCCGCGAGGCCCCGAGCTCCGCGCTGTAGCGCAGCGAACGAAAGAGGATTCCGGAGCCGTCGGGCGTCCAGTCGTAGACCTGATTGTCGTAGCCCCACCGGGGTGCGAGCGGACCCCGAGCGGGATAGAAGGTGAGCTGACGGGGCTCTCCGCCCGCCGTCGGCATCACGTAGACCTGCTCGTCGCCGTCGTACTGACCGGTAAAGGCGATCCACTCGCCGTCGGGCGAGAACCTCCCGAACAGCTCGAGCCCCGGATGCGAGGTCAGGCGCGTCGCCGTACCCCCGGCGGCCGGCGCCAGCCAGAGATCCCCGGCGTAGGAGAACACCACGCGATCACCGTGGATGTCGGGGAAGCGCAGCAGCTTGGTCTGCGCCTCGGCCCCACCGGCGCCTAATGCGAGCAGCGCCGCGCACGCGGTCGCCACGAAGGTCTCGAGCCTCATCATCGTCTCCCCCAGGTCGGTCGGCAAAACTACCCGAGTTACGCACCCCACAGCCAAAGGTTCTCGCGCCGTGCCCCGATGCTGGCCTGTTCCGCGGTCCTTGGGCTACCCTTCACCTCGTGCGGTCTGAGTCTCGAGAGCCCTCGCGATACCGCGCCCACGCCCAGGGCCTCGTGGTTTGCATGCTGCTCGGCGTCGCGGTGGCGGCGCTCGGCGGGAGGGCGATGGGGCTGGCGCGGAACACCTTGCAGAACAACGGGCGCTGGCGAGTGACCAAGACCGAAGCCGAGATCTCGATCCTCGGGGCACGGAGCTTCTACTCCGGCCGACAGGCCCTGGCGGGCGGTACGCTGAATCTCGGCGCCTGGCACGGGTTTCAGCAGGTCGTCTACCGCGATCCGCTCGACCTCGCCGCCCTGGAGGTCGACTTCCGGCTGACGCCGGGCGCGTACCTGACCGTCCTCTTCGCAGGGGACCTCGAGGGCGGCTTCGCGGGCATCCGGATGAGCGCGCACGAGGGCTTCGCGCCCGCCTTCTTGAAGATCTCACCGACCGGTGAGTTCCAGCGGCGAGAGGCTGTCGACGTACCCTTTCTCGAGCCGGGAACGCTCCATCACCTGCGGCTCGAGATCGACCGACCGGTTCGCGTGACACTCGACGGCAAGCCAATCGGCCGATTCGAGGTCGACCTGGACGCCCTCCAGCGCGTGGGGCTGCGAGGCAGTCGCGCCCACGCCTTCGTGGATCACGTCAAGCTGGAGCGGCGCCGGGGCTTGGCGATCCGTGAGACCTTCGCCCAGCCGCCCAGTACCCGGCGGTGGAGCCTGCTGGCTGGGCTCGTGCTGCTGGCCCTCCCATTCGCGCTGGTCGCAGGGAATCGCGCAACACCCCGGCGAGCGCTGTTGCTCCTGGCGACCGTCGAGCTGATGGCTCTGGTCGCCCTGGTCGCCGCCCTGCCGGTGGCGGCAAGAGTGGAGACCGGCTATCCGAAGAAGAGCGCGGAGCTGCTCAAGCTCGAGGAGCAGGCACGGCGGGAGATGGTCGAGAACGCCCAGGAGCGGACACGGAAGGCCCATCCCGTACCGCTGCCGGCGGCGACGGCGCGCCTCGTCTTCATCGGTAGCTCACAAACCGAGGGAGTCGGGGCGAAGAAGGTAGACGACACCTGGGTGCGGCGCATCGAGCGGCGGCTCAACCAGACCGACCACGGCGGCCTACGCTGGGAGTGCGTCAACGCCGGCGTCTCCTCCGCCCGCTCCTACCACCTGACACGCGCCGTCGAGAGGACCTGGTTACGACTCGAGCCACGCGCCCTGGTGATCAACCTGTCGAGCAACGACCGCCGGGTTGACGTCTTCATCGAGCGCGTGGGACGGATGATCACCGGCAGCCGCGAAGCCGGGGTGACTCCCCTGCTCCTCCTGGAACCCAACTCACCCGAGCACTATCGCGGCTCCATCGAGGAGCGGCACGCTGCTTTGAGGCGCCTGTCCGAGCGCCTGAGCGCACCGTTGGTCGACATGCAGAGCCAACTCGACGGGCGCTACGACGAAGGCTTCCTCTGGTGGGACCACGTCCACCTCACCTCCTTCGGACAGCGGTTGATGGCCGACGCCGTCTACGCGGCGTTGGTCGACCACGGGATCGTACCGGCGCCAGTGGGTGGCTCGGGGTCGGTCAGTTGACCTGCGGAGGATGCTCGCGAAGGAACTCGGTGGCGACGGGATCGTCCGGATTGAACAGCAGCGCCTCCTCGAACTCGATCGCCGCCAGGTCGTAGAGGCCCTTCATCGCATAGAGCTTGCCGAGGTTGAGGTAGGGGAAGTGGCGCGGCTCGTAGCGCTCCGCACCCTTGGCGCGTTCGAACCACTCGACCGCCTCGCCTTCCCGACCCAGAGCCACGAGGTAGGAGCCGATGTCGTTGTAGGGGTTCCCGAACTCAGGATCGGTAGCGATCGCCTGCCTGCACTCTTCGATGGCGTCCTCATAGCGCTTCTCAAAGGAGTAAGCCCAGCCGCGATAGGTGTAGGCCTCGGCCGTGGGATGCACGTTCAGCGAGGCGTTGTAGGCCGAGACGGCCCCCTCCAGATCGCCGTCGAGAAGGCGTTCAGTGCCCTCCTCCCAGAGCTCCATGGCTTTGTCTTTCGGGGTCACCGCCGACTACTCTAGCAGCCCGCGCCGGATGTGTGCGGTCGTCCATGGCGTCCGCGCAAGCCCCGGCCCTGCTGTAGACTCCGCGCGGCGAATGGCAAGACAAGAGAGCGAAGTTCGCATCTCGATCGAGAGCCGGTTCGAGAACATCGAGCTGATCGATGTGGTCGCTGAGGCGGCGCTCCAGCACCTCGGGGCCAGTCGCGAGACGGCCGAGAACGCGGCCCTCGCGGTGCGCGAGGCGGTCGCCAACGGCGTGTTGCACGGCAACCGCCTGCAGGCCGATCGCCGCGTCGAGGTGGCGATGGAGCTGTTCGAGGACGAGGTCGAGATCACAGTCACCGACGAGGGACAGGGCTTCGATCCCAAGGCGGTGCCCGATCCGTTGGCGGCCGAGAATCTCCTGAAGCCGAGTGGCCGCGGCATCTTCCTGATGCGCACCCTGATGGACCACGTCGAGTTCAGCTTCAACGGGTCCACCGGCCGCGGTACCCTCGTCAGGCTTCGCAAGCGTCTCAAGTCGGCCGATGAGACCGCCGGCGCGGAGGACGGGGGATGAGGCTCACCTCCCGAACGCGGAATGGGATCTCCATCCTCGAGCCGGACGGCAAGCTGCTCATCGGGATCGGTGACGCCGTCCTGCGGGATGCTGTCGAGGCGGAACTGGCGGCCGGCCGCAGCCGGTTGATCCTCGATCTGCAGAAGGTCACACGGATCGACTCCTCCGGCATGGCGGAGCTGGTCGCCGCGTTCAGCAAGGTGAAGGATGCGGGGGGCGTGTTGAAGCTGCTGCGGCTACCGCCGAGAGTGCAGAGCATCCTCGGAGTCACCCAACTGATGAGCGTGTTCGACGTCTTCGAGGACGAAGAGGAGGCCGTCGCCTCGTTCGATTGAGCCGGCTCCATCCCGGGTATCGCTGCCGATGACCTCCCGCCAACCCAGTCTCCGCTCCCCCCTCGCCTCGTCCGAACGCCGCGACCACGTCGTCCGGATCGAGAATTCACGGGGCCCGCTCCCGGACGGGATCGGGGCGACGGAGTGGGCGCTCGAGCGGGTACGGCACCAGAACCCTCGCATTCGGGCGTTCCTGACCGGAATCCGTCTCCTGGAGGATGTCCATGACAGCAACTACGCCCTGCTCCACTGCTCACCGCAGCGCCTGGAGCAGATCTGGCGCCAGGTGGCAAAGGTCGCGACGCTGATTCGCACCGATCTGGCGGAGAGCCTCAAGGGCGGGTCGGATATACCGGCCCTCGAGACCGCGCTCAGCCGCTCCCGACTGGCCCTGCGGGTGCTGACCACGACCGCCCTCAACGAGCTCGAGCGCTATCCCGCGGTCCCCGCACCCGAGCAACTGCCGGAGTTGCGGAAGGTGTTGTGCGTTTCGATCGGCAAGATCCACTCGTTCCTCCAGGACACCTTCTGCCAGGTCATGGCGGCCGATCCGCGGAGCCGTCACGGTCCCGACTACTTCCTGTCGAAACGCTTCCCCAGGGACGTCGAGGAGGCCGAGTGGCTGCACGCCTCGGTCGATCGGCTGAAGTCCTACCTGGACAAGCTGGAGAGCCACCGCTACCGCCACCTGGCCGAGCTCGAGGTCATGCTGCGGCGCGAGCAAGTGATCCCGGCGGGACCGGTCTGGGAAGAGATCGGCCAGCTTCTGGACGAGTTCCAGAACCTCCTGACCTCGATGCTGAAAGAGATCCTGGCGTTGCGCGGCATCCGCTTCGACGAGATGGAAGCACTCGATCGCTACGCTTTCGAGATCCCGGCCCGCTGCCACATGCTGATCGAGCTCTACCAGGCGGCTCACCAGGTGGCCGAGGAGATCGTCGAGCGGGCGAAGGCCTCCGGAGGCGACCCCACTCGCCGCATCGACGAGCTCGCCACGAGCCACATCGTCCTCTCACGCCGAATGGCCGACCTTCTCGTCGAGCTCGATCGCAGCTTCCGCGACCTGATGGCCTTCGTGCCGCTGTGGCTCGAGAACATCGAGCTGCGCCGCGCCCTCCTGCTCACCCGCAAGGTCTGAACGCCGGCGAGCGGAGAATCCGCTTTGCACCGCCGGGGGAACCGGCGACCTACAGGATCGCCTTGCCGAGGGCCGAGAGAATCAGCTCGATGGCCAACTCGGAGGTGCGATTGCGATCGTCGAGGATCGGATTGATCTCCACCACGTCGATCGAGTCCACCTCCAGCGAGTCGGCTGCGATCTCCATCAGCAGGTGCGCCTCCCGGTAGGTGAGGCCGCCGGCTACCGGCGTACCCACCCCCGGGGCCTCGCGTGGATCGAGCGCATCCATATCGAGGCTGACATGAACCCGCGGCAGGCCGGAGAGCTTCTCCATCGCCCGCTCCGCCACTCGCCCGATGCCCCAGCGATCGATGTCCGCCATGGTGAACACCGTCACATCGCTGTCGCGTAGTGCCTCGCGCTCCCGCGGATCCAGGTCCCGCACGCCGACCATCACCACGTCTTCCTCCCGCACTCGCGGGCCCGGACGCACGAGGTCCGTGAGCTCGCCGATTCCACGGCCGGTGAGCGCGGCAAGCGGCATGCCGTGCAGGTTGCCGCTGGGAGACGTGTCGGGGGTATTGAAATCGCCGTGCGCGTCGATCCAGAGCAAGCCGGTGCGCTGCCCTTCCGCTGCCGCGGCGACGGTTCCGAGGGCGATCGAATGGTCGCCGCCGAGGTAGAGCGGGACGTCACCCGCGTCGATCGTCTGGCGTCCGATCTGGTAGACCGCCTCGCAGGTGCGCACCACGGCAGGCAGGAACGCGAGGCCTCCCTCCGGCGGCAGCGTGTCGCGCACCGGCACCTCGACATTGCCGGCGTCATCGATCCGACAACCCAGCCGCTCGAGCTTGCGCACCAGATCCCCGTAGCGCAGCGCCGCGGGGCCCATGTCGACGCCCCGGCGGGACTGCCCGAGATCCATCGGGACTCCGATGATGCGGATCGAAGCGCTCATACCGTTCCTGGGCCTATGGTACCGACAGCCTCGTCTCGTCCGCTCGACCTGCTCTCCGATCGTGGGGGCTCGCTCGGACGCTGTGCCAAGCCGCTCAGGCGGTGCGATCGCGCCGCATCGCTCGTCCCCGGCGCAGCACCGCGCGCAACTCCTCGGGGGACACGGCGGGGCAGAAGAAGTTGCCCTGAGCGAACGAACAGCCCTTGGCGAGCAGGATGTCGAGTTGCCCCCGCTCCTCGACCCCCTCAGCGACCACCTGCAGGCCGAGCTGCTGCCCGAGGGCGGCGACGGCGCTGACGATGACCGCCTGGCTGGGCTCGGACTCGAGTCCTCTGACGAAAGAGCGATCGATCTTGAGCTTGTGCAGCCGCAGCTCGTGAAGATAGGCCAGGGAGGAGTAGCCCTTGCCGAAGTCGTCGAGCGAGAAGCTCACACCGAGCTCCTCGAGCCGGCGCAGGTTGCGGTCGACCACCGGCGCCGGCCGCATCAACACGCGCTCGGTGATCTCGAGCTCCAGGCAGCGGGTCGGTAGACCGACCTCCTCCAGGATCGCCGCCACCCGGTCGGCGAGATCCGGATCCCTGAACTGCACCGCGGAGACGTTGACCGCGACCGGAAGCTCCCCGAACTCCGCCTGCCAGCTCTTCGCCTCGCGGCACGCGGTGCGCAGAACCCACTCGCCGATGCCGACGATCAGACCGCTGCCCTCGGCCACCGGGATGAACAGATCGGGCGGTACCGCGCCGCGCTCCGGGTGGTGCCAGCGAACCAGCGCCTCGACCGCGGCGACGGCACCTGAGGGGAGCTCCACTTGGGGCTGGAACTCGAGCGACAACTCTCCGCGGCCCAGGGCGCCGTGCAACTGCTGACCGATCTTCATGCGGACCTGCGCTTCGTGGTCCATGCCCTCGGTGTGCAGCCGGTAGGTGCAGCGGCCCTCTTCCTTGGCTCGGTAGAGAGCCAGGTCCGCGCGCTGCAGGAGTCGGCGGGGGTCGCACTCGTGCGGCAGGCAGACGGCGACCCCGATGGTCGTCGCGATGTGGATTCGCTGCCGCCCGACTTCGAACGGCTCCTCGAACGCTTCCATGATGCGGCGCGCCAGTCCGTCGACGTTGGAGACCTCGACGAAGTCGCTCTGTATCACTGCGAACTCGTCGCCTCCGGTACGGGCCAGCGTAGTGCCGATGCGCAACGTGCGCCTGAGCCGCTCGGCGACGGCAAGCAGCAGGTCGTCCCCCAGCGAGTGCCCGTAGGTGTCGTTGACGTCCTTGAAGTGATCGAGATCCAGAACATGGACCGCGATCATGCAGCCCAGGCGCTTGGCGCGATCGATCTCTATGCCCACCCGCTCGAGCAGCGTGTACCGGTTCGGAAGGTCGGTCAGCCGGTCGTGGCGCGACAGGTGTAGCAGCCTCTGCTCCGCGTCGATGCGCGCCGAGACGTCCTCGTGGACCACCACGAAGTGCGCCATCGTGCCGTCGTCGCTCGCGATCGGGGTGACGATCTGCTCCACGATGTAGACCGCCCCCTCCTTGTTGCGACAGACCACCTGGCCACG
>Ga0214472_10004980_pt1 | contig 13972 bp, 13 predicted proteins | sample RVTome_6_FD_207662 | JGI IMG/M metagenome (GOLD analysis project Ga0214472, IMG submission 207662) | Soil microbial communities from uranium-contaminated site in the Upper Colorado River Basin, Wyoming, United States - RVT140D175 | ecosystem: Environmental > Terrestrial > Soil > Contaminated >... | reverse complement strand
CCGAAGCTCACATCGTCGCCCTGCCCGGTAACCTGGGGCGCCCGCCGGCCCATGCGGCTCGCCTGCCAGCGCGGGTCATGCGGGCGGGCGAGGTAGCCGAGATACTCATCGGCGGTCCCCAGCTCGGGCCGCCCCACCGGCGCCGGCGCGGTGCCGAGCCGCAGCGTGCGGCCGAAGCGGCGCCGGGCGGCGGCGTCGGGCCGCCCACCGATCGAAATCACGTGCATGCCGGGCTCGAGCCATTCGCCCCGGATCACGGGGACGGCCGAGTCGGTGCAAGCGGCGAGAATGTCCGCGCCCTGGCAGGCTGCATGCGGCTCATCGACGGCTTCGCACTCGAGAGCGTGGCGTTCGGCCATTTCCGTCGCGAAGCGCTCGCGATGCTCCCGCGTGGGGCTGAACACCCTGAGGCGCTTGATCCGCCTCACCTCGAGCAGGGCTTGCACGTGCGAGCTCGCCATGCCGCCCGAGCCCAGCATGCCGAGCGTGCGGCAGTCCTCCCGGGCCATGAGATCCGCGCCGATCGCACTGTCGGCCGCGACGCGCAGATGCTGGAGGTGACCATCGTTGATGATGGCGAGCGGACTCCCGGTCTCCACGTCCGTGAGAAGGATCAAGCCGCAATAGCGGCCCGGGCGCGAGCAGTACTTCTCCTGCGTGCGCACGCCCGCATACTCGCGCTCGTACACGATGTCGGATTTCATGCGGATGGCGAAGTAGCCGCCGGTCGAGCCGCCCTCCATGGTGCCCCACTGATAGAACTTCGCGGGATCCGGCGTCGGGATGCGGATATCGATGCGCGGCCGGCAGACGGCCTCGCCCGCGGCGAGATCGCGATAGGCCGATTCGAGCGCGCGGCGAGTCATCGCGGGCGTGAGCACGCGCCGCACCACGTCGTTGTCGATGAGCAGGGTCACCGACTAGGGTTGTCGTCGTCCTCCGCTTCCCTGGCCTGAAAACCGACGCCACCGGGCGTGGGCTCGGCAGGACGCGGCTCCACCTGCTTCTGAAACAGCATGTTCATGAACAGGTACATGGGCTTGGTCTTCAGCACCAGGGCGCGCGCCGGCTTGAGGGAATCGGCGTTGAAGTGCTGGTGCACGCAGTTGCTGTGCACGATCGCCACGTCCCCGGCCTGCCAGTCGTAGCGCACGCCGTCGTGGATTTCGTAGCCCTCGCCGTCGAGGATGTAGAACGCCGCCTCGTTCACGTGACCGTGCTTCTGCGACTTCGCGCCAGGGCCCCATTCTTCCAGGTGAATGTGCAGGGTCTGGGTGATCCCGTCCTTGGGCTCGACGTAGTGGCGGCTGAAAGTCTGCGGGCCGTCGATGAACTTGATCTCGCGGCCCTTGCGCACCCGCGGCAGCGCGCGCAGCCGCGCCAGCTCGTCTTTGAGGTTGTAGTGCCCGGCGATGGCGCGCACGAACACCCGGTCCTTCTTGCTGTGGTAGTGAGATTCGGTGCCCATGAAAGCTCCTTGATCTCCGTGTGCAGCTTACTCGGCCTGGTAGGCCTCGTCCATGCGCGGCTTCAGGCCGCGCCCCGCGAGTGCCTCGGCGAACAGCTGGCGCACGAGCGGCTTCTCGTCCGCGTAGTCGATCTGATCCCCGCCGAGCCGCCGGCTGATCCAGGCCTTGGGAACACCCTGCGCGTTGCGGATGGCGACGCCTTCGTGCTTGAAGGCGAGGTAGCGGGCGGGCGTCGTGCCGGTATTGAAGTGCTGGTGAAACCACAGGGTCGGCGGCACGATCAACGTGCCGACCTGCCAGTCGTAACGCCGCGGCTCCTCGCCCTCGGACCACATCAGGGTGTAACCCTCGCCCGAGAGGATGATGACGTGGGCACCCGGTCCATGCGCATGCGCCTTCTTGTACGTGCCCACGGGAAACTGGGAGATGTGGCTGTTCATCGAGCCCTTCGCCATGTTGAAGCGGATGTGCCCGCCGCCCGCGCCGCGCTCGCTGGCGCTGATCAGCGGCAGGTTGAGCGCATCGGCGACGAAGTTGGTCTCCAGCAGCAGTCCCTTCTGCTCGCCCTTGTTGCTGAAGTAATCCGGCTCTCCGGAGAAGCGGCTCTTGAAATCGTATTTCGTGTTGAACACGAAGTCGACCTCCTCATACAGGTTGATCGCAACCGGCGCGTTGGTCACGGCGACGAAGCGCGCCGGCTCCCTGCCCGAGCCGTTGAAATGCTGGTGCCACGCGTTGAGCGGAATCGCGAACAACGCCCCCGCCTGCCACTCGAAAGCGATGCGCCGGCCCGCGTCGTTCCACACCGCGGTCGAGCCCCGCCCGCCCAGCACGAGGATCATTTCCTCGTAGAGCTGCCGCTGCGGCGCGAGCCTGCCCCCGGCGGGGATCTCGCACACGTAGCAGTCGTTCGAGGTGCGCGACGCCTCGTGGTTGATATAGACGCCGCGTCCGCCCCGCCGCGCCCAGGGCTTCAGCTCGACGCTGTGGAGGTCGGGCACGTGGAGTGCGCTGATGATCTCGAGACCCTCGTCGCGCACCCAGCGGGTGTAGGGCGTGTCCTTTTCGGCGGCGAACTTCTTCGCCATTTCCTCTGGAACGATCGCGTCTTTGGCCATAGGCAGCTCTCCGGTATCTATCGCCTCATTGATGATGTGCGTGCGGCGTACGCGGGTCTTCGCTGAATACCAGTGACTTGACGGTCACCGGAACGGTTTGCGAGGGCAGGCGGATGCGGCCGAGGTCGACGTAATCGAAATCCCACAACGTCACCCCGTCTATGACCAGGATCTCGCTCCCGACCGCCATCTCCTCGCGCAGGATCGCACCCAGCGTCTGGGCCACGTCTGCGTCGAGCATGATGTAGAGCGGCCGGCGCTTCGCGATGGTGTTGGCAAGGCCGCGCCTGATGCCCTGCGCGAACGCCGCGATGCGCGCATACGACGGCGCGCCCGCCCAGCGAAACGCAAGCGCCACTTCGCCCTCGCCTTCGACCCGGTCGAACGCGGTGAAATGGGCGCGGATGGCGCCGGCGAGCTCGTCCGGATCGATGGTCTCTGCGCAGGCGAACGGCGGCTGCAGCACCTGCAGGTTCTTGCGCGGCAGCAGCTCTCCCGGGCTGGTGATATACGTGGTATTGCCGCTCAGCTGCACGCTGTACTCGGATGCCCCCAGCGCGGTGGCGCGGATGCATTCCCCGGCGGGGAGCAGCGGCCAGGGCAGCACGCCCGCGTCGATCCTGCGCCGCAGGACGCGGCCGAGCCGCTTTCCCAGGTCGCCGAAATCGCGGTCCTCGCGCGAATAGACGTATTCCGCGACCCCGCCGGACAGCATGACGCCGTCGATCTTGCCGAAATCCCGGATCGGCTCGGTCAGATACAGCTGCTCGATCGCGTGCGGCAGGGGACGCGCAACGATCGCGGCGAGGAGCGCATCGGCCATGCTCTCGGCGACCCGGTCCATGGCGGGGGAAGGGGCGACATCGCCCCGGCTCCAGGAGTATCCGGCTTGCGCGGCATGGTGCTTTCCCGCCGGATCAAGGCGCACGATCTTCTGCTTTTCATCGACGACCTGGAGACGGCCGCCGATGTGCACTGCCGCGGTCGCGATCACCCGTCCTTTTTCCACGAGGGCGAGCTTGGTGGTGCCGCCGCCGACGTCGATGTTGAGCACGCGCTTGTCCTCATCGTGCGACACCCGTGCCGCGCCGGAACCGTAGGCGGCCAGCGTCGCCTCCATGTGGTGCCCCGCGGTGGCGCAGACGAACTCGCCGCCCTGCTCCGCGAGTATCCCGGCAATGGCCTGCGCGTTGTCGCGCCGCAGCGCCTCTCCCGTCAGGATCACCACGCCGCTGTCGATGTTGTCCGGGTGCAGGCCCGCGGCAGCGTAGGCATCGTCGATGATGGCCCCCAGGCCCGCATCGTCGATGCGCTCCTCGCTCTGGTACGGCGTCAGCGCGACCGGCGACTGGTACAGCGTTTCGCGGGAAACCACGTGGTAGCGGCTGGAAAGATCCTCGCCGAAGCGCCGCAGCTGCAAACGGGAGAATATGACCTGCGTTCCGGACGAGCCGATATCGATACCCACGCTCACGAGCGAGACGTGGTCCTGGATCCAGATCGGGTTGTCCTCGAGCGCGCCGTCGCTTTCGAAGTGGTCGTGATCGTGGTCGGCCTCGAGCGCGCCGTCGTGAATATGCTCGTGGTCCTGGCCGTAGCGATGGTCCGCCAGGGTATGGCCGCGCTTTTCTTTCGGATTCATGCCAGCTTCCGCATCTGCTGCGTCAGCACCGGTTGATACCCCAGCCGCTCAGACACCGCGTCCGTCGCCGCCACCAGGTCGCGCGCATGGGAAAGCAGCACTTTCTTCGTCATGCGGTGCACCGGCCCCGCGATGCCGATGGCGGCAATCACGTAGCCGGCGTAGTTGCGGACCGCCGCCGCAATGCTGCGCAGCCCGGTCTCGATCTCCTCGTCTTCAATCGCGTATCCCCGGGCGCGCACGGCGGCGAGCTCCTGCCGGAACGCCTTCGGATGACTGATCGTCTGCGGCGTATGGGGAGTCAGACCGCGAGCGATCGTCGTTTCAATGGCCTCTTGCGGTTGAAACGCGAGCAGGGCCTTGCCGAGCGCCGTGCAATGCAGGGGGGCACGGGAGCCCGCGACCGATCCCATGCGTATCGCCTGACGGCTCTCCATCTTGGTGATATACAGCACGGAGTGCTGATCGAGAATCGCGAGGTGCACCGTCTCGCCGGTCTTCTCCCTCAGCTCCTTGAGGAAAGGCTGGGCCTCGTTGGTCACGTCCATCTTGCGCCGCACGAGCGACCCCAGCTCGAACAGCTTGAGCCCAAGTCGGTACCTCCCGTCCTGCGGGTTCTGCTCGATCATCCCCATTTCGATCAACGTCGTCGCCAGGCGGTGCACCGTGCTTTTCGCGAGCCCCAGGCGTCGCGCCAGGTCGCTGATGCCGATCTCGTACTCTTCCTCGGAGAACGCCGTGATCAGCCGCATCGCGTTGGACACCGACGATAGCCGGGTCCGGCCGCGGCCGGACCCCGGCCTCTTTTCCACGCGCGTCATGGAACGCCGGCCCATCACAAGCGCTCGGGGGCCGGCCTGGAGAGCCGCATCGCCGCCGCAAAGCTGGCGAGCAGCGCCATGACCACGCCCAGGCCCAGGAGCGGGGCGGTGCCTTCGGGCAGGGAAGCGATTTCCGGAGCAAGGGTGCGCGCCAGGCCGAGGCCCGCGATCGCAAGGCTCAGCGCGGCGACCGTCAGGCTCATGACGCGCGACGCGATCAGCGCCCGCCGGTCGGCTCGCCGCAACAGGCGCGTGACCCACAGGCCGTTCGCTCCGTCGGCCACCATCATTCCCAGCGTGAAGACGAGACCGAGGGCAACCGACAGGCCCCAGCCGGCCATGTGCGTTGCGGTGAGTGAAAACAAGGCCGCCTGGCTCCAGGTATCGAACGACAGCGCGAATGCGGCGCCGATCGAAGCGATGACCATCGGATGGCCGGTCTCGACGAGCCGGCCCAGCCATCGTCCCTTGAGCCCGGTCGGCCGGACGATCTGGCTGCCCGGGGTGCGCAACACCGCCAGCAGATTCGCGGCGCCAAGCGCGAGCAGAAACGCGATCGAAATCCAGGCCCCGAGATGCTCCAGCCACGCGGGCGGCGACCCATTCGTCATCATGACCCCCACCACGCCGGCGACCAGCGTCACGACCAGACCATGGCCGAGCGAGAACAGGCACCCGGACCAGCGCGCGAGACGCGGCCGGCTCAGCACATTGAAGCGCGTCAGCCCGTCGATGGTGGTGAGGTGGTCGGGATCCATCCCGTGCTTCAGCCCGAGCACGAATACGATCAGCACAAGAGCCAGCCCGTCCTCAGGCAGCATCGCTGTCATGGTAAGTTTGGCGCCAATTGACCCGAGCGGGCATTGTATGGTCGAATTTCCGCGCGCTGCAACTGAATGGAACCTCGTTCTATATAGAAGAACCCCGGAGCCCGAGCATGCCGCACGACGGTGACGCGACGCATTGGCACGAGCCCGCCGGCAACAAGAAGGCCGGTTTCGGCAAATTCAGGAAACTGCCGACCCCCTATGACGCGTTCATGGAGTCCGAAGGCATACCGGTGTTCCGCGACATCGGCGTGAGCAGGGTCCAGAACCTGCCGCTCGTGCCGTGGAAGCGCACGGGCGGACGCGGCCATTACATCCAGCTCTTCGGCACGGAGACCAAGTGGGGCTGCTATGTGATCGAGGTGCCGCCGGGCGGCGCGCTCAACCCCGAGAAGCACCTGTACGAGGAGATCTTCCTCGTCGTCGAGGGGCGCGGCTCGACCGAAGTGTGGATCGAGGGCGACACCAAGCGGCATGTGTTCGAGTGGCAGAAGGGATCGATGTTCTCGATCCCGCTGAACGCCTGGCACCGTATCGTCAACGCCGCCGCCGGCGGCGCGCTGCTGCTCGCCGGCACCACGGCGCCGAACGTGCTGAACATGCTGCAGAACACCGACGCGGTATTCAACAATCCGTTCGTCTTTCGCGAGCGCTTCAGCGGCGCCGACGATTTCTACCGGCCGAAGGACGACATCGAGCCCGATCCCGTGCGCGGCCTCGCCATGCGGCGCACGAACTTCATCCCCGACGTCATCAATTGCGACCTGCCCCTGGACAACCGCCGTTCGGTCGGCTGGCGCCGCGTCGAGCCTTTCATGACGAACAACTGCTTCTATTTCTGGATCGGCCAGCACGAGAACGGCCGCTACTCCAAGGCGCATGCCCACACGTCGGCGGCGGTCCTCATCTGCCTCAAGGGCAAGGGCTACACCTATAGCTGGCCGGAACGCTGCGGCGAGACGCCCTGGCGGGACGGTCGTGCCGACGAGGTGCGCCGCCTCGACTACGAGCCGGTCGGCATGGTCACCGCCGCGCCCGGCGGCGCGCGCTGGTACCACCAGCACTTCAGCGCGTCACGCGATCCGTTCCGCCTGACCGCCTGGTTCGGGCCGCACAATCCGGGCCGCGATCCCGGCGCCCCCGGCGAGAAGCACACGGACTACACCGCCATCGACGTGAACCAGGGCGGCACTGCGATCCCGTACTGGATGGAGGATCCTTACCTGCGCAAGGAGTACGAGGCGACGCTGGAGAAGAACGGCGTCCCGTGCCGCATGGACCCGAAGTGGTACGAGAAGCCCGCCGACGCGGATACCAAGACGACCGTCGTCTGAGCCGCTCGCATGAGCGAGCAAGCGGGCGGCAGGGTCTTCTTCAGCAGCGTGAGGCGCAGCCTCGAGGAAGAGGACGAGGTCCGTCTCGCCAGCGTCGGCGTCGACATCGGCTCCTCGACCTCCCATCTGGTCTTCTCGCGCCTCGTGCTCGAACGGCTCGACAGCCGCTACGTCGTCGCCGAGCGCAAGGTCGTTTACGAATCGGAGGTGCTGCTCACTCCCTACGCGGACGACACGACGATCGACGCGGCCGCGCTCGGCAGCTTCATCGACCGGCAATACGAGCTGGCGCGGATCGATCCGATGTCGATCGACACCGGCGCCCTCATCCTCACGGGTGTCGCCGTCCGGCGCGGCAACGCGCGCGCGATCGGCGAGCTGTTCGCGGCCCAGGCGGGCAAGTTCGTGGCGGTGAGCGCGGGCGACGGGCTCGAGGCGACCCTCGCCGCCTTCGGCTCCGGCGCGGCCGTGCGCTCGATGCGGGAATCGGCGCGCGTGATGAACGTCGATATCGGCGGCGGAACGTCGAAGCTCGCCGTGTGCGAGGCCGGTGAACTGGCCGAGATCACCGTGATCGACGTCGGCGCGCGCATCGTGTCCTTCGACGCCGGGAGGCGCGTGACGCGCATCGAGGAAGCCGGCCGGCGCTTCGCCGAAGAGGTCGGCCTCGCCATCGAAATCGGCAATATGCCGGACGCGCAAGGGCTGGACAGGATGGTCGAGCGCATGGCCGATCGCCTGTTCGAGGCCATGCACAGGCAGACCTTGAGTCCCGGGACCGCCGCCCTGCTGCGCCTCGACCCGCTGCGCAACGAGCGCAGGCCGGATGTGATCACCTTCTCGGGCGGCGTGTCGGAATATATCTATGGACGCCAGGAGCGGGCGTTCGGCGATTTCGGCCGCCCGCTCGCCACGGCCATCCTGGAGCGGGTGAAGGCCTGGGGACCGCGCATCGAGAAGCCCGACGAAGGCATTCGCGCCACCGTGATCGGCGCGTCGCAGTACACGATCCAGGTGAGCGGCAGCACGATCTTCGTCGCGCCGCTAAACGTGCTGCCGTTGAGAAACGTACCGGTCATCACGCCGGACCTGCCCCTCGACGACGAAACCCTCGATGTCGAGCGGATCGCCTCCGCGGTGCGCACCGCCCTGCGGCGACTCGATCTGCATGAAGGCGAGCACGCGGCGGCGCTCTGCTATCGCTGGAGGGGGTCTGCCACGTTCTCGCGCCTCGACCGCTTTTGCCGCGGCGTCGCCGCCGGCCTGTCGAGAGCGCTCGAGCGCGGCTTGCCGCTGATCCTCGTCGGCGACGGCGACACCGGCGGCCTGATCGGCATTCACTGCCGGGAAGAGGTGCGTCTGCCGAACCCGGTCGTCTCGATCGACGGCATCATCCTCAGGGAATTCGACTTCATCGACATCGGCGCGCTGCTCGAGACCTCCGGCGCCGTGCCCGTCGTGATCAAGTCGCTGGTGTTCCCGGCCTCGGCCGCTCTCGGGCGCATCGGCGCCGCAGCATGAGTCATGGTAGCGTAAAGCATGATCATCGATATCCACGGCCATTACACGACCGAGCCCCAGGCGCTCCACCTGTTCCGCGACAGACAGCTCGCAGGTCTCGCCGACGCCTCGCGCAAGCCGGCCTCGACCGATCTCGGCATCAGCGACGAGGTCCTGGCGAAAAGCGTCGAGCCGCAGCGCAAGTTCCAGAGGGAGCGCGGCAGCGATCTCACGATTTTCTCGCCGCGCGCGGGCGGCATGGCCCATCACGTGGGCACCGAGGCGATCAGCATCGAATGGACGAGGATCTCCAACGACTTGATCCACCGCATCTGCACGCTGCTGCCCGAGAGCTTCGTCGGCGCCGGCCAGCTGCCGCAGTTTCCCGGCGTATCGCCCAGGAACTGCATCCCCGAGCTCGAGCGCATCGTGAAGGAGCTCGGCTTCGTCGGCGTCAACCTCAATCCCGATCCCTCGGGCGGCTACTGGACCGATCCGCCGTTGATCGACAGGCACTGGTACCCGCTCTACGAGAGGCTCGCCGAGCTCGAAGTGCCCGCGATGATCCACGTATCCTCGTCGTGCAATCCGAATTTCCACCACACGGGCGCGCATTACATCAACGGCGACACCACCGCCTTCATGCAGTTGATCCAGGGCAATCTGTTCAAGGATTTCCCGACCCTGAAATTCGTCATCCCGCACGGCGGCGGCGCGGTGCCGTACCACTGGGGCCGCTACCGCGGCCTCGCCCAGGACATGAAGCGGCCGCCGCTCGCCGAGCATGTAATGAAAAACGTCTTCTTCGACACCTGCGTCTATCATCTGCCGGGCATCGAGCTGCTCGCCAAGGTCATCCCGGTGGACAACATCCTGTTCGCTTCGGAAATGATCGGCGCGGTGAAGGGCGTCGATCCCGAGACCGGTCACTATTACGATGACACCAGGCGCTACATCGACCAGTTGAGCGGCCTCGGCGAGAAGGACCGCGCCAAGATCTTCGAGGGCAATGCGCGCCGGGTCTATCCGCGGCTCGACGCTCTGCTCAAGAAGCGCGGCCACCCTGGCATGAAAGCTTGATCGAGGGAATCGAATGGCAACCCCACCCCGCTTGAACGGCATCATCCGGGCGCTTGAATCCGGCCAGCATGCCTTCACCACCTTCGCTCCCGCCGACGTCGAGACGGCGATCGCCCTGCAGTCCTCCAGATACGACGGCGTCGTCTTCGAGGGCGAGCACAACGGCTGGGACATCCGCGCGCTCCGCGACAGCCTGCAGTACCTCCTGAACCGCGGGCAGATCGCCAGGGCCGGCTCGGTGGCGCCCGCGCTGGCGCCGACGGTGCGCATTCCCCCCAACGGCGCCGAGAAGAACCAGTTCTTCGCCAAGCAGGCGCTCGACCTGGGCTGCTACGGCATCGTCTGGCCGCACGTCAGCACGGTCGAGGAGGCCTATAACGCAGTTGCCGCCTGCCGCTATCCGCGTCTCAAGGGCAAGCCGCTCTACGAGCCGGCGGGCATCCGCGGCGACGGGCCGGCGCAGGCGGTGCGCTATTGGGGCATCACGCAGCAGGAATACTACGAGCGCGCCGACGTGTGGCCGCTCGCGCCGCGGGGCGAAATCTTCGTCGTCATCATGATCGAGGACACGGCGGGCATCGCCAACCTGCCCGACATCCTGAAAGACGTGCCGGGCATCGGCGCCGTGCTGATCGGCGAAGGTGATCTCAGCCAGGAGCTCGGCTATCCCCGCCAGTACGAGCACAAGGCCGTGCTCGATGCGATGGCGCAGGTCGTCGCCACCTGCAGGAAGCACAACGTCGTCGTCGGCCACCCGCACGTCGAAGCCGCGAACGCCGAGCGCATCGTCAAGGAGGGCTACCGCTACCTGATGTGCGCCGCGCCGCGCAGCTTCGCCGGCCTCGACAAGGCGCGCGGGCTCGCTGGCCGCGAGTGACGACGGCCATGGATCGCGTGACCGTCGCGGCGCTGCAGCAGATGAAGCGCGACGGGCGAAAGATCGTCGGCGTGGTTGCCTGGGACACCCAGATCGCGCGCATCGCGGACCGCGCCGGGGTGGACATCGTCTCGGTGGGAGACTCGGTGGGCGTCAATCTGTGGGGCCAGTCCACGGAGACGGAAGTCACGCTGGAAGAGATGCTCGTGGTGTGCAAGGCGGTGCGTCGCGGCGTGACGCGCGCGCTCGTCAGCTGCGACGTGCCCTTCGGTGCAACGCAAGAGGGCACCGAGGCCTCGGTGGGTGCCGCGCTTCGCCTCATGAAAGAGGGGGGCGCGGACATGGTGAAGATCCATGGCCTTGCCGACGCGGTACGCGCGATGGCTCGCGCGGGAATCCCGGTGTTTGCGGAGTTTCATGGAAACGAGGCCCCCGCCGGGAAGCTCGTGGAGGAGGCAAAGGGGCTGGAGCATGCCGGCGCCTCGCTTCTCGACTTCAGGCATTCCGGGCCGGCGGCCGGTCCGGCAGTCGCGCGCGCGGTCTCGATCCCGGTGATCGGCGGACTCGGCGGCGGGCCGTGGCTCGACGGGCGCGTGCGCCTCGCGCACACCGTCATCGGTTACGGGGCGAAATGGCTCGATGCGAAGACGCAAACGTACGTGAACACCGCCCAATTGAGCCTCGAAGCCTTCACGGCCCTCTGCGCCGACGTGCGCGCCGGCCGGCAGATCAAGGGCTGACGCGCCATGGCGAGCGCGGTCATCGACGGCATCACGACGCGCTACGAAGCGCTCGGTTCCGGGGCGCCTTTGCTGATGTTTTCACCCGGCGGATTCGACGGCACGCTGGAGAAGTGGTCCACGGCAGGCGTGTATGCGAGGACCCGGTTGCTCGAGCACCTGCGCGGGAAATACCGCTGCATCGTGTTCGACCGGCGCGAGACCGGCCAGTCGGGCGGCCGGGTCGAGCGCATCACCTGGGCCCACTACGTGGCGCAGGGTAAAGGGCTGCTCGAGCACCTGGGCATCCCGCGCGCGCACCTCATGGGCGGCTGCATGGGGTGCTGCCCGGTCGCCGCTTTCGGCGTCGCCCATCCCGAGGCCGTGCTGAGCATGATCCTCTGGTGGCCCGTGGGCGGCGCCCGGTACCGGATCAACGGCCACCAGCGCTTCGCGCAGCACCTGGCCTTCGTCCAGCAGCAGGGCCTGGCGGAAGTGGTCGCGCTCGCCGCCGGCTCCGGCAAGAGCTTCGGCGAGGATCCGAGAGTCGGCCCCTGGGCCTCGGTCATCCGGCGTGAGCGCGCCTTCGCCGAGTCGTATGCAAGTCAGGACGTGGGCCAATACAAGCTCATCGTGGACGGCATGCGCCGCGCGCTCCTCGACCGGGACACCGCGCCGGGGGCCGAGCCCGAGGACCTGCTCAAGCTCGAAATTCCCGCGCTCGTCGTTCCGGGCCGCGACCCGTCGCACGCGACCTCGGCGGCCCGATATCTGGAAGAATGCCTGCCGAAGTCGGAGTACTGGGACGTCCCACCCGCCGACCAGACGGAGCAGGCGGCGCCGGCGCGGCTGCTCCAGTTCCTGGATAGCGTCAGCGCCGGCTCAGGGTGACGGGGTGCTGGCGCTCTTCGAAAGGCCTCAGCGCGTGCACATTTACCCTGTAACCGGGCGAGATTTCTCCGAGGCGCGCGAGGCATCCGCGAGCGCAGTCGATTTTTCCCGGCCACAATCCGCATCGGCGGACGATCGCTCCGGGCGCGGTTCCAGCGCGCCGCGAAGCGGGCTCGATGCCGACCAGGGTAATCGACCCCGTTTCGGGGCACCTCATCAGCGCGTCTTTCCAGACCAGCCCGACGAGCCAGTACGCGTACACGGCGACCGCCACCCAGATTGCGGTCGCCATCGCCCACCCCACTGTTGCAAAGTCGGTCATACCGCCTCCTGCCGGGTGCTTCCTTTGAGTGGCTAGTCTGCGCCCGGAAACGGGCCTCGATGTTGCGCTGGATCAAGAACGAGTCATCCCGGCGTATCACCTGGTCAGCGCGGTTCTGTTAATCTTTCTGGCCGATGGCGCTTCCCGATCGTTTCCTGCTTGCCGGCGTCATGGGCTGGCCCGTCATGCACTCCCGCTCGCCGCTACTGCACAACTACTGGTTCAGGCGGCATGACCTTGCGGGTGCCTACGTTGCGCTCGCGATCCGGCCCGAGGGACTCGCCGCGGCGCTGCGCGCGCTGCACCCGCTGGGCTTCGCGGGATGCAACCTGACGATCCCGCACAAGCAGCAGGCGATGACGATCGTCGAGGAGGTCGACGCACTGGCGAGAAACATCGGCGCGATCAGCTGCGTGGTGGTCAGGCCCGACGGGTCGCTCGCCGGCACCAACAACGATTGCTACGGCTTCATACACAGTTTGAGGCAGGCGCAGCCGGGCTGGCGGGCGGACGCCGGACCGATCGCCGTGATCGGCGCGGGCGGCGGCTCGCGCGCGGTGTGCTACGGCCTCGCGCAGGAGGGCGCGAAGGAAATCCGGCTCGTCAACCGCACGCTTGCGCGCGCGAAAGGCATCGCCGAGGCGTTCGGCGGCCCGATCACCGCCCTGCCCTGGAAGCAGCGCCACGACGCCCTGGAAGGCGCGGCGATGGTCGTCAACACGACCAGCTGCGGCATGGCCGGCCAGGGCGCGCTCGACATCAGGCTGGACAAGCTGCCGGCGGCCGCCCTCGCCGCCGACATCATCTACGTTCCGCTCGAGACGCCGTTTCTCGCCGCGGCGCGTAAGCGCGGCAACCGGACCGTCAACGGCCTCGGCATGCTGCTGAATCAGGGGCGGCCGGCGTGGAAGGCGTGGTTCGGCATCGAGCCCGAGGTTACCCCGGAGCTGCGCTCGCTGCTCGAGCGCAGCCTGGCCGCGGCGTAGCTCAGCCGGGCGGGGCGACGAGCTCGAGCGTAAACAGGGCGCCCAACGTATCGCGGATTTCGCGGATGCTCAGGTGGCGCGAGAACGCGAGCCTGTGCCATCGCATGCACGCGATGCGCAGGACTTCAGGCTGTTTCGCCGATCGCAGGTCGAGTATCCGGGAATACAATTTGCTGTCGGGTCCGTCGTCGTCGTCGCCGCCGCCCAGCGCGAGCAGCAGGCCCGGCCGGGTGAAGACACGACTGACAACAATCTCCTGCCTCACTTTATGGACGACGAATTCATCCGGCTCGACCGTCTGCGGGCGCGGACGAACGCTCGACAGCTCGAAGCGGCAGTGCGGGTCGTAATCATCGAGGGTCGTGAAGGCGACGATCTGCCCGCGC
>Ga0214472_10004979_pt1 | contig 13973 bp, 23 predicted proteins | sample RVTome_6_FD_207662 | JGI IMG/M metagenome (GOLD analysis project Ga0214472, IMG submission 207662) | Soil microbial communities from uranium-contaminated site in the Upper Colorado River Basin, Wyoming, United States - RVT140D175 | ecosystem: Environmental > Terrestrial > Soil > Contaminated >... | reverse complement strand
CCACAACAGGGGGGACAGTACCCACAACAGGGGGGACAGTACCCACAACAGGGGGGACAGTACCCACAACAGGGGGGACAGTACCCACAACAGGGGGGACAGTACCCACAGCAGGGGGGACAGTACCCACAGCAGGGGGGACAGTACCCACAGCAGGGGGGACAGGTGACACCTGTGGACGGGTTCTCTAACGGGCCGCAATAATGGACATCATGTATGACTGGGAGACCTACCCGGACGTATGCACCTGTGCCTTCCACAACCCATTGGGCGGGTGGGAGGTGTGCTACAGGGTGGGTGATGACAGCCTGTTCGATGTGTTCAATTGGGTCCGCCGGGAAGGTCACAGGCTGGTTGGTTTCAACAACCTGCACTTCGACTATAAGCTAACACACCAGTTGTTACTGAACCCAAGGGTGACAGCTTATGACATTTACATGGTTGCTGACGCGATCATCAACTCTGGTGATAAATGGGCACATTTTGTCAAACGGGAAGATGTGATTATCCCGCAAATAGACCTCATGTTACTGCACCATCTTAACGGTAAGAACCGGGGGACAAGATTGAAACAGATTGAGTTCGCGTTAAGAATGAACTCAATCATGGATTTACCAATCACGCCGGGGGAATGTGTTGGTGAGAGCAGGGTGCCAGACCTCATGCAATACAACTTGCATGACGCAAGGGCTACGGGTTTATTTTATATGAAGTCGCTGGATATGATCAAAGAGCGCGAGGAACTTTCGAAGATCACAGGCGAAGATATGCTCAGCTACAGTAACACTAAGGTTGGGACAACGTTCATAGTCAGAGCATTAGAGAAGGATAATCCGGGATGTTGTTACGGATTATCTGGCAGGGAGGTACAACAGACGGAGCGTCACGAACTTCACCCGAAGGAATTCATATTCCCGTATGTTAAGTTCGTGACGGACGAATTTTCCAAATTCCTAAACTTCTTCAACGAGTTGGCAATACACGGAGACAGCGAGGTTCAGTTCGATGGAGTGGTGGACGGACTTCATTACACAGCGAAACTGGGTGGGTTACATGCATCCGTGACTAACGCTGACATGAAGTCCGGGGACGGGTGGGACATCATCGATGTTGATGTGAAGGGTTACTACCCATCCCTCTCAATCGCTAACCGCATGTACCCAGAACATCTAACGGAGAGATTCTGCGATGCTTACGCCGATTTTGCTAAAGAGCGGGACCGTTATGCGAAAGGGACGGCAATGAATAAGGCGCTAAAGGAGGGGACTAACGCAGTGTACGGGAACTCTAAGAACGATTACAGTTGCTTCAAGGATCACCGGTACGCAAGACAGACCACTATTAACGGTCAATTATTGATTTTGATGTTGGTAGAGCAACTTGTAATATCTGGCTGCAAGGTGATACAGGCCAACACGGATGGCGTTACTTTCTGGCAGCATGTGATTATGGGGGACCGGGTTAGGTCCATCATGGAGCAATGGGAGAGTCTGACGAAACTGATACTGGAGGAGACCGTATATTCAAGGATGGTGATCAAGAGCATTAGCGGGTACATCGCTATGGATGAATCCGGGGACATTAAGAAAGCCATTGGCCCGTACAGCTTCGAGAAAGGCTGGCACGAAAACCATAGCGCTTTGGTCATACCGAAGGCTGTTCAGCAGTATTACAAAGACGGGGGGGATATTGAAGAGATTGTCAGGAAATGGCCTGACGCATTCGATTTCATGCTATGCGCAAAAGCTAAATCAATGAGGAAAGTGGGGGCAACCCGGAACATGTGGGGTGACCATCAGGTTCAGGACGTGACCCGCTATTACATATCAACGTCAGGTGAACCCCTTGTTATAGAGAGGCCGCCGTTAGCGAAGTCGCCGAACAAGGTTCGTGTAGAGAATTATCATAAAGATAGGTTGACAATGATATGTAACGATATGTCGTCTTTCGATCCCTCCATGATCGATTACGATTATTACATCAATGAATGCAGGAAACTTATCATATGAACACAGTGTGGTCATGGGCTGAACGATGGGGCATCCCCATCGCTGCCGTTAGAGAATTGCTGGGGTTTGTGCAGACCGAAACAGCCTCTTCGTGCATGTCAGAGGCAGCCATTCAATCGGGCATCGAGTTGGCTGCGGCTAACCTTGGTGACGTGCTATGGCGGAATAATGTGGGTGCGTACAGGAACGGATCAGGTAGGATGGTTAGGTACGGCCTGGCCAACAACAGTAAGGAAATGAATGAGTTAACGAAGTCGCACGATCTTATTGGTATTACACAAAGGGTTGTTAGGCAGCACAATGTGGGTGAAACATGGGGAGTGTTCACCTCAATTGAGGTCAAGGCTGGGGACTGGGTGATGAATGTAGCGGACCCACACACGCTTGCCCAATTGAACTACGCATCGATTGTGAAGGGGATGGGGGGGATATCAGGGATAATCAATCATCCAGATCAATACAGGGCTTTAGTATGTCGAGAAAACTAGAAATCTTAGAAACCGCCATGGCGCTCACACGACAGTATGGGCTGATGGGCTGGACGCCGAAAGATGTAGGTGACGAGTACGGGTGCGCCCGGTCCCTTGTCACCTATTATTTCGGGACGACCGACAGATTACGTGCGGCGGTCGTTAAACAGGGTGTTGCCGTAGGTGATCTGCTCATTATCGCAGAGGCGATGTTCAACAAATACAAGGTTAGGATTAATGAGGAAACCAGCGTAAGGGCAATACAGTATGCAACGTCTATCAGAACCGCTCAGGCCCTTGACGAATTATCAGCAGTGGATCCTATACAAGGTTCACCGTGATCAGGGGAAGTTGAAGAAAACTCCGGTTAATCACCACGGGCGCCCGATAGATGTCACGGCGAGTGACAATTGGATGACTTACGAACTGGCGTCTGGCTCGGCTCTGGTGACAGGCTTCACCCCTGGGTTCGTGCTGACAGAAAAGGACCCGTTCTGGGTCCTTGATATGGATGATGTGATTAAAGATGGCGTGTGGTTGCCGGAAGCATGGGAGATACTCACAATGCTGCACGGATGCGGCGTTGAAATATCATCGTCAGGCAACGGGGCGCATGTCATAGGTGTGGGCGAACCATCCGTGCAATGGCGGAACAACAGTCATTTTCAATTTTTCACAAATAAGCGGGGCATAGCGATCACAGACAAGTCCACCACGGGTAGCGCCATGTGCGACGTGTGCCCGAACGAGGTGCTACTGAAATATCTGCCGGACACCAGCAGTGGGGCTACATCCACTCATGGATGGACTGCAGGACCTTGCGAAGGCTGGTGTGGACCGGATGATGACGAAGAACTGCTGAAGATGGCTGTGGAGTCAACAAGTTCACTATCAGTCAGTTTCCGCGATTTGTGGGAAGCGAACGCCGATGCCCTAAGCGTTAAGTATCCTGCGGATGGGAGACCGTTCGACGCAAGTTGCGCGGACGCCGCGTTATGTAGCCACCTTGCCTTTTGGACGGGGAAGGATTGCGGAAGAATGGATAGAATGTTCCGCAAGTCAGGGTTATACCGGGAGAAGTGGGAGCGTGAGAGTTACAGGGAGCAAACGATTACGTGCGCATGTGCCAACACACGTAATGTATTGAAGCAATCACCAAAGGATGTTGCGCCGGGATCGTTCTATTTGACGATTACTGATCAGAAGGAGTACTTCGACGGCTGTGTTTATGTACAGTCTAAACACAGAGTGTGGACCCCGCAGGGCGCGCTACTTAAGCCAGACCAGTTCCGGGCGATGTATGGTGGGTACCAGTTCGCTAAGTCGGTGGACAATCAAAAGTCAACGGACAACGCCTTCGACGCCTTTATTCAAGCGCAGGGGCTGGGTAGCAAAAAGGTTAATAAGACCTGCTTCAGACCGGACTTACCGAGGGATCATATATTCACGGTCGGCCACACGTCCTACGTAAATACCTTCAGGATTATAGATACACCTTGTAAAGCTGGTGACCCCTCCCCGTTCCTCGACCTTATGTCAAAGCTGTTCCCTAACCCAAGAGACCACAAAATAATAATGACTTATATGGCGTCGCTCATCCAGAATCAGGGCACTAAGTTCCAGTGGTGGCCATTAATTCAGGGCGTGGAGGGTAACGGTAAGACAGCTATGGTCCGGGTCATAGCAGAGGCGGTGGGTTGGGAGCATACCCATCTGCCGAACCCGGAACTGATGGTTAAATCTGACTTCAACGCATGGATTGAGGGGAACGTATTCCTTGGCGTCGAAGAAATCAAAATGGATGGCAAGTGGTACATGTTTGAACGCATGAAGACAATCATCACGAACGACCGGATTGAAGTGCAGCAAAAGGGCATCGATCAAGTGACCGGGGAAAACCGTTGCAATGGACTTATGTGCAGCAACCACAAGGATGCCATCATGAAAAGTAAGAACGACCGGAGAGTTGCACCGTTCTTTTGCCCACAGCAGGAGAAGTCTGACCTAATCCAGTGGGGGATGTCCGGCACCTACTTCCCCAACCTTTACAAATGGCTGAAGTCGGGGGGGTATGCAATATGCACTCATTATATGAAGCATTACCACATAGACACAGAATTCGATCCTGCAGGTGGATGTCAGATAGCACCGGAGACAACCGGTACGGGGGCATTGATCGAGATGTCGCTAAGTCCGGCAGAACAGGAAATACTAAACGCTATAGAGGAAGATCGCCCCGGTTTCAGGGGTGGCTATGTCAATAGCTGGCATCTCGATGAACTACTCAGAGTCACCGGATACAAAGTACCCCGGAATAAGAGAAGGGAATTGATGCGGGGGCTTGGGTATGACTACCACCCGTCCCTTAGTGATGGCAAAAGTTCTGTGATCATAGGTAGCACCAGACCAAAACTGTATGTGCGTACAGATGGTGAGTTATTCACAAAAGGTGCCCCGCCGGGGGACGTGGTTGACCATTACATTAAATGCAATGGTTTGGGTTGACACTTGTGCCAAATCAGGGTTATTATTAATTTTTAAAAACAGAGACCGGGGGGCAAAATGTACAGGCAAAACTTAATTATCCTTAGGGATTTCATCAAGGATAATAAACTTAGGGTTCAGCGACATCTCAAGATGTCCGAATACTACACACGAGGTTCAGTAATACTGAACCCGACTGAGGTTATTGGAAAATTCCCACAATGTGGAACATCATGTTGCCTGATAGGCTGGTGTGCCCACATACCTGGGTTGCGGGAGCAGATTACAGACACCACCGCGTTCTTCAAAGTTTCGGAAGTATTATTCAACATGAGCGACGCCGAAGACGTATTCCACCATTTGTTCGGGAGCCATAACCCAAACAACGTTGACAATGCCGTTAAACGACTGGATGAGGTGATAGGACATGCGTAAGTATAAAATTAAATCCAGTATCGAGGATCTGGATTTCGCGAGAATGTCTTACGAGAACAAGGGTAAAGCGTTCATCATTCAGGACGTTGTGTTCGCACCTGTGGAGATTGCCGATCAGTTTAGCATCGCTAGTTTCGACGTTGTTAAACCTGTGGCGGGGTGTGACGGTGATCTAATTCTCGAATTGTACAATTTCGATAGGTTACCTGTGGCATTTGGGGGATATGACAAATGGAGATTACCCAACCACTTAGCAGGGCGGTTCACCAGCCGGAGACCGATATACACACTCCACGTTGAGGTGATCGATGGAAGTATATAAGCAAAACCTGATTATCCTTCGGGACTTTTTAATCGATAACAAGGAGTTTGTCGAACAGCATCTGGGCATGGAGCACTATGTCTCGATTGAGTACACTAGTATAGGACTAGACTGCGATATGGGTTTAGAAACTAAATGTAGCCTCATTGGCTGGTGTGCTCACATACCTGGGTTGAAGGAGCAGATAGCTGACCTGGGGAATTTTGGCGAAATATCCAAAACGTTATTTGGTATTGCAGATGGGAGTGGCCCGAATCAGTACCTCTTCGGGCCACACAATACAGACAGTGTTGAAAGCGCCATTAAACGACTAACGAAGGTGATTGATGAATAATCACAACCTCATGATCCTTAGGGACTTTTTAATCGATAACAAGGAGTTAGTTGAACAGCATTTGGATATGGTGTCATTTTATAAGCGCTCCGGTGACGAATCCATACGACCGGATATGATTCATGGGGCCGTGCCAGACTGTAACACCACGTGCTGCCTGATCGGCTGGTGCGCCCATATACCTGAGTTCAGATCACAGGTTAAACGTTGCGAGTCATTCTTCAAAGTTTCGGAAGTATTATTCAACATCGGTGTAACGAATTACGAGTTCGATTATCTGTTTGGTACGCGCAACGATGATTGTGTTGAAAGCGCCATTAAACGACTAACGAAGGTGATTAATGATGACTACTTATAAATTCAGGGTTGGTGACAGTTGGGGTTTTTTAAATATGAACACAGATACAGAACTTGAGATCATTATTGACAAACTGTACTCGTTGATGAGGTCTGAGTTTACAAAAGATAACAATGAAGTTGCCCGCAAATTGCAGAGTCTGGCTGGCGAAGCGCATCTATTACGAGAGTATGCTGCCGGGCGAACGAATGGGGGCGGAGTGTCATGATTAATGAAACATGTTCTGACTGGCGCGAATATTTAGCTGTGTGCCCAGACTACCGGACAGCATGGGCTCAGTGCGAACGTGGTGACTGGATGCTATGGGCCGCTCTTAAAGCTGGGGTTGACCGTCGTCAATTAGCAGGCACACTCGGCGAGTGTGCGGGCACGGTACGCCATCTGATGCGGGATACGCGCAGCGTCGATGTATTAGATGCACTGCGACGATACGCAGATGGGGAGATGGGGCTGGCTGAGTTGAAGAGGTATGCTTCTGCCGCTGCCGCTGCCGTTGTTACTATTTCCTCGCCTTATGATTCCGCTGCCCATGCCGCTTATGCTGCCGTTGCCGTTGTTACTATTTACTTTACGCCTGATGCGTATGCTTATACCTCTGATGCTGCTCCATCAGAGCATTTAAAGAAATGCTCAAACATTGTGCGCAAATGCATAACGTTTGAAGACCTTAACATTCAGTAAAGCAAAAGGGGTGAGAGATGGACGTATATAAGCAAAACCTAATCACACTCAGGGATTTTGTAGTCAATAACAAGGAGTTAGTTGAACAGCATCTGGACATGGAGGTATATTACGATGAGTTAACTAAGCCGGGGGATGTGTCCGGCACGGCCCCCGGCTGTGGAACATCATGTTGCCTGATAGGCTGGTGTGCTCACATACCTGGGTTGCGGGAGCAGATAGCTGACCTGGGCGACTTTGACGAAATCCCAGAGGCATTATTTGGGATGTCGCCGATGAGCTATGAGGCCCATTACCTGTTCGGGCATCGTAACGATAGCTATGTAGATAGTGCCATCAAACGACTATCTAATGTGATTGATCACGGCTCAGTGATAGAGGTCGTAAAACTAGCAGTACTGAGATGCACTGATATTAACGAGGTTGTCACAGCGATCAATACCAGCAGTGACTATCTATACAATCACGTAGCGGGTTGCTATGCGCACATCGCAGTGCGCGACAGCGATGCTGGTGACGCGCAAATCGAGGCGCAGTTCGACAAGTTATACGCTGCGGGCGCAGCGTTTGACTCCAGCGTAGCGATGAAGTATGCGAAAAAATTACGGGATAGAGCTGAGGGTTAACACATGTACTACGATTACGAAATTGGAGCTACTGTGAACGAGATTGATTTTGACAACATTAGTATGAGTAACCTGGGTCGCTTTTTCGCCATCGACAACGTCCTGTTTGCCCCGGTGTCGAGTTTGGACAAAAACTCAGGCATCCCGCTGGCGGGAGAGCCCGCGACCACGAACTGGGGCAGCCCTTGTTGCATGGCAGTGGACGATGGTATCCGTGGATACCACATTGACACTAATCGTGAGACTAAATCATCTGATCACATGACATGCCACAGATGCAGGCGATTTAATCCAGACGATTTGGACAGTTTGAAGGAGGCCATCGCCGAAATCCGGGATTACAGTCGCGTTAAGAGAGTGGGGGTGGTACGGTTATGAATGATAGATTGGTGTCAAGAATGTTGACAGAGGAGTGTGAAGATGTCAGGGACTACGCAGAGGTGTTCGGAGATTGCAGGACAGCCTGGGATAACTGTGACAGAGCCGACTGGATGCTCATGGTTGCGTTCAGGCTGGGTGTAGACAGACGTAAATTAGCGGGCGCACTAGCAGAGTGTGTAAGCACAGTGGGTCATCTCATACGGGATGCGCGCTGCATCAATACTTTCAATGCTCTGCGCAGATATGCGGTGGGGGAAATTGAAGATGGCGCACTGAAGAGGTATGTGAAGGCATCACCTCGCCCTGGGTCCAAAACATGGGCTGATGCCGCTGCAGTCCACGGTGGGAATTTTGCACCGCGTCCGGCTATTACCTGTGTCGTCGAAGCTGCGCACAAAGCTGGCGAAGCTTCGACCATCGGGGAGCACGATGAGATATGCGCAGATATTGTCCGAAAATGGATAAAGTTCGAATTTTTAAAACAGAGACCGGGGTGAGAGATGCGTGAACACAGTGCGCCATCTGATACAGCATCAATGCATTAGATGCACTGCGACGATACGCAGATGGGGAGAGGATCTGCAGCGGAAGCAAATAAAGCAGCTCGTGCGGCGGAATGGAATTTGGGAGCTGCGCTAGGGTATGCGTCACGCGCTTGTAACGATCAATCGTCGTCTGAAATGCTGCGCAAATATAATAAGGGCTCACATAAGTTTTGACGACATTAAAATTGATTGTTGACACACATTGCAGTACTTAACAGCAATGGTGGTGTGCCTCAATTTTAAAAACAGAGACCGGGGTACCTCAATTTTAAAAACAGAGACCGGGGTACCTCAATTTTAAAAACAGAGACCGGGGTACCCTAACGGTTACATTCCGTTACAAAACCACTAACTCTATATAAATCAGTGACTTACAACCGATAGTTGATGTGTTACATTAACTTTGGGCACGTAAGTTACCGATATCCTATATAAATCAGTGACTTACAGAGGATAGTTTGAGCGTCTAAGTTAATTGTATAAACGGGTGAGGCGGCGGGGGAGTGTGACAGATGCTCTATAATAAGTTTTGACGATCTGCAAATTAATTGTTGACACACATGCCAGTGGTGGTTATAGTGAGCGTCTCAGTTAATTGGGTGACTTATGAAGACACGTGACAACCTAATCACATTTTACATTGATAACAAAGAGTTAGATCATCTTAAGAGCTACAAAAACAGCGCTATCAAACAAGCTATTACTGTCTTGTATTGCAAGTTTTACGGCAGTCCAGATTTACAGACAGCAATTGACAGAGCAATTGAGGACCTCAAAAAGCGCGACGAAATCGTAAAAAGCGGCGGGATGATAGACGCTTTTTACAAACAAAATGACATCAACATAATGAGCAAGTCGCTAAAATATCTGATGTATTACAGACAAAGATTAACGGCTGGCGTCAAAATTTAAAGGGGTGAGAGATGAACGTCTATATCGTGGATACTGGCAAATTTGAAAAAATCGAGATGCGGGATGAGTCAGGGCAGGACGGTGCACCCGATTACATCGGTAACTCGGGAGCGTTTAACGACGGTCAGTTTATCGTTGTCAAAAACGAGGACTACTCAGAGTGTACGCAGGAGACATTTGAGTTCTGGACACACCTGTGCGCGCTGGAGTGCGCACTCAGTGAGAGAGTTAAGTTGATGGAGGGGGTACATGGAGGGGACCACATCGCGGACGAGCTATGGTATAACACCGAGGACCCGTACTCTGTCGAGTATTACGAGGAGGCGCACCAGATTTTAGACAGATTAGTGCGCCAAATGACGATCCCCGAGTTCCTGGCGGCGTTTAGAGCGGGGTGTAAAACCACGCATATGAGAGTTGAGGAAGAGGGTACATACGACCTTGACGACCTCAGCAACGATGTGATTTACGGCGTCGCTGAACTAACAATGACGAGTGACAGATTGATTGTGGTCTGGCGCCAGAACTGGGAGATGGAGAGGGGTAAGCCGCACACCCTGTCGGTAACAGACCGGGAGTATGGAGACAGGATCACCCTGCCCAACGTAACCCTCAAGGATGAGTTTTGGGAGACACTGCCGGACAGCGATGTCCTGAAGTACCTTACCATCGGCATCGACGAGGAGGAGGTCCGGGAAGCGTGGCTAAAGAAATAATAACACTATCAGGGCGACCTGTGTACGTCAATGTACACAGACTGATGATTGAGGGGGGGCCTGTGCGGATCGCGGAGGCTAGCAGGGAGTGCTGGTTTGCTGCTACGGGTGTGTACATAGGTCGCGCGGCTGGGGGTCCGATCAGGCCCGCCATCGTGGACCTGATCTTAGACAGATTGAGGGGAGGCGATTGATGAATAGTCGAGAGTTAGAGACAATACTAGACAACGCGTGTGCCGACGGCGCAGATTATGTTGATAGTTGCACAGACTACCGGACAGCCTGGGATGGCTGTGACCGGGGGGACTGGATGATTTGGGTCGCCGATTATGCAGACGTTGACAGACGCAAACTAGCTAGTGCTGTGCACGAGTGTGTGAACACAGTGAGTCATCTGATGCTGTGTCAGAGTAGCATCGACGCTCTGCAAGGTTTGCGACGATACGCAGATGGGGATATTGAAGAGGGCGAACTTGAGCTGCTGGGCGAAGCCGCGTGGGACGATCCGCGCATCATGCGCATCATGCGCGCATCAGACAGAGCAGCGGCAGATGCTGCAATCATGAGTTTCGGCGATGCGCTGTTAGGTGCGGCACAGGCTGCGGAAGGGAGTGTGACAGATGCTCTAAGCATATTTGCAGATATAATAAGGGCTCACATAAGTTTTAACGATCTGCAAATTAATTGTTGACACACACGACAATGTTGGTTATAGTGAGCGTCTCAGTTAATTGATAAAGGGGTGATCGATGAATAGTCGAGAGTTTTGGACCATGCTAGACCACGCGTGTGTAGATGGCGCAGATTATGTGCTTAGTTGCACAGACTACCGGACAGCATGGGATGGCTGTGCACGGGGGGACTGGATGCTATGGGCCGCAGGGTGGGCAGACGTTGACAGACGCAAGTTAGCGGGGGCACTAGCAGCGTGTGTGAACACAGTGAGTCATCTGATGCTGTGTCAGAGTAGCATCGACGCTCTGCAAGGTTTGCGACGATACGCAGATGGGGAGATCGGGGAAGAGCAGCTGGAGCTGCTGGGCGAAGCCGCGTGGGACGATCCGCGCGCATCTGGCAGCGCGGATGTAGCGGTTGGACATGCTGCGGCTTTGCGCACGGCTGATGCGCTGTTGGCTGCGTCACAAGCTTGTGACGATCTGTCAATATCTGACAATATGCGACGATACGCGGATCTGACCAGGGCTCACATAAGGTACGAAGACCTTAATATTAATTTTTAACAAGGGGTGATCATGACTGTGTTTATAGCGAGAGACGGGGTAATGGGTCACGTCGTGACGGACGACGCTCAATTAGCGTTGCTGAGGGACCATGGTGCAAAATTTGTAATATGCCACATGCACGGGGATGGGATCACCACTGAGCCCGCCACGGGCGACGCGCCGAGCGTGGAACTTGTCGGTCGGGTATTGGATTGGATCCGGGAGACTGATAGCTTTGTGTACTACGGTCAGAGCGACATCCTGACGACCGCGCGGATTATGGACGCAGACCCTCAAGAGGAACGTGTCCGCAAGCTGTACGATAGCGAGCTGTTAGCTCCACCTTACGTGACAGAGCCGGGGTACTGGGATTATTGTACAGGACACCTGGTATTGTCTGACATTGATATGCTGGATGGTAAATATAGCCATGCCGGTGACGATTGCCTGTGGTTCGTTGGGGCAGTTTTAAAAACAGAGACCGGGGTGCCTCAATTTTAAAAACAGAGACCGGGGTGCCCTAACGGTTACATTCCGTTACTTAAAATTACATTCCGTTACAGTACAGTTACAAAACCACTAACTCTATATAAATCAGTGACTTACAACCGATAGTTGATGTGTTACATTAACTTTGGGCACGTAAGTTACCGATATCCTATAGTAACCCTATATAAATCAGTAGGTTACACGCATTTGTATATAAATCAGTAACTTATCGACCCCCTCTATATAAATCAGTAACTTATCGACCCCCTCTATATAAATCAGTAACTTACAGTTATATAACTCAACGCTATTGTAGCAGCATCGTATATGACAAAACAAGCTTGACGACATGTGTCAGACCGAGATAGATAGATAGATAGATAGATAGATAGATAGATAGATAGATAGATAGATAGATAGATAGATAGATAGATAGATAGATAGATAGATAGATAGATAGATAGATAGAGGGAAGAGCAGCTGGAGGTGCTGGGCGAAGCCGCAGGCTGCGGAAGGGAGTGTGACAGATGCTCTATAATAAGTTTTGACGATCTGCAAATTAATTGTTGACACACATGGCAATGTTGGTTATAGTGAGCATATAGACACAACGACGGGGTGGGCGAAATGAGAGAGATTACACTGAGGCAACATCAACTACTTAACGCTGCGGTTGGTCGCATGACAATTGATGATAGTTACAGATTTGGCGATGCTCAACTAAAATATCGACGCATCGACGTGTATGCGCCTGGGATCAGGTACACTCGGTACATCAAAAATGGCAAAATTGCAGGACTGTCGCACCGGGGCGCATGGAAGCGCGGAGACATCACAGTAGACGCAAATCTTGTGCGCAGCGAGCGAGAGATTGACAATCTCTATGCCGCGTGCGCTAAACTTGATCGGTTCGTCGAACGGGAGGCGGTGGGTCATGGTCTCATTTGATCGGTACATGTGTTTACAACTGCGCGTAATCAGACGTTACGCGCACGCTCATAGATTAGACTTAGACACAGCGGCGATGCGATTTGCAATTACATGCGCGGCTAAATATAGGAGGCAGTATGGATAAGTACAGGTTTGATCACGCGTGCAACTCAGTGTACGAGTACAGCGAGGCGCACGGATGCTATTTATTTGCGGGGGCGCTTAACGGTCGGTTCGAAGCAGAGTTCATCAGAGAGTACGAGCTCAGAGCCTGGGGATCAGCTGAAGAAAAGCTGGAGGAAGAGCTATATGAGTGACGTGTATGAGATGATCGCAGAGCAGTTTGACAAGTTGTGCGACGATATAATTGCAGACGCGACAGATTACGTGCGGCGCAGCGAGTGCGTGGAGATGGATGATGTGTACGTTGCTGTGGATGAGTGTGGTGGCGATCATCTAGCAGCAAAATGGCGTAACGATTGCGTCGATGCAGTGTGCTGCGCGATAATCACAGCGGGTCATTGCATACACATCAATGACGATACACTAGAGCGACATTTTGTCATCGCGCTCGCTGAAGCAATGCGCGATGACAAGTATGACACAGTATGCGCAATGCTTCGGACACTCAGATAGCTCACTAATCGATTCGCCAAAGCGCTCATATGAGCGCTTTTTTTATGTCTCAGGTAATATTGTTCATCCATTTCCCGCACACGATTCAACGCCTTGCAACGCCGTGCGATGGCCGCTGAACTGACCCCGGTATATTAACACAGCCCCTCCACATCCACCCATCTGACCGGTCCACAGCGCTTGGAATGGGGCGATCTGCACAATTAAATACCACCGTCCATAGCCTTTTTCCATCCATTTCCCGCAAATCCGCACATCACTCAACGCCTTGCAACGCCGTGCGATGGCCGCTGAACTGACCCTTACCCTCCATATCTCCAATGTCACTACCCACCCTCAGATCGAGCCTCAGGCCTTAGAATGGCCACATCTGCCCCCGTCTCGGAAGGTACTCCTGGGTCCCCGGACGAGGGTATGCGGCG
>Ga0214472_10004978_pt1 | contig 13975 bp, 16 predicted proteins | sample RVTome_6_FD_207662 | JGI IMG/M metagenome (GOLD analysis project Ga0214472, IMG submission 207662) | Soil microbial communities from uranium-contaminated site in the Upper Colorado River Basin, Wyoming, United States - RVT140D175 | ecosystem: Environmental > Terrestrial > Soil > Contaminated >... | reverse complement strand
CGGGCCACAGGTAAGATCGAACCATGTCCGGCGAGTTCTTGCCGATCCTGGTCCTGCTCGTTGCAGCCGCTTTGATCTGCGCGGTCATGGTCGTCGGGAGCTGGCTCTTGGGACCAAAAAAGGTCACGCCGTACAAAGCCTCGCCCTATGAGTGCGGCGTCGAGCCGGTCGGGTCGGCGCTCGAGCGGTTTCCGGTCAAGTTCTATCTCGTCGCGATCATCTTCGTCCTGTTCGACATCGAAGTGATCTTCCTCTGGAGCCTCATGGAGGTCTTTCGCGAGGCGCCGCAGGAGTTCAAAGTCTTCAGCGGCGTCGCGCTCGGGATATACATGCTCTTGTGGATCATCGGCGACGTTTACGTCCTGAGGGTGGGCGCGATTGACTGGGACGAGACCACGACCCTGGCGCCAGAGAAGCTGACGGACACGCCGATCGCCGCGCGAGCCGCAGCCGCCAGGGCCGCAAAGGCCGAGGGGGCGCGCTAACGGTGGTCGTCGAGTCGCGCCGGGACGTCGCCAAGCTCCGAGAACGGTTTGGGGACGCGATCCTGTCCGTGCAGGACAAGCGCGGCGACGCCTACGTCTGCGTCGAGCGAGACCGCCTTGCCCGCGTCGCCCAGTTCCTCCGCGACGACACAGAGCTCGCCTACGACTATTACGTCGAGTGCCTGGGCGTTGACTACCTCACCTGGGAGCACGCGCGCGACCTCGAGGGCAGGTTCGAGGTCGTCCACAACCTCTACTCGACCAAGCACGACTCGAGGCTGTTCCTCAAGGTCGGGGTGGGCGACGGGCAGACCGTACCGACCCTGATGACCGTCTGGTCCGGCGCCGAGTACCCCGAGCGCGAGACGTGGGACCTGTTCGGGATCGTCTTCCACGGCAACGAGCAGACCCAGCGGTTCCTCCTGCCGGACGACTGGGTGGGGCACCCGCTCCGCAAGGACGTCGGCCTGGGCGGCGAGGACGTGGACTTCGACCTCGGCACGAAAGGCCCCGCGGTCGAGGACGTACAGACGCCGCACGCGGGAGAGAGCTTCGAAGGCAAGGCTGGCAGCGAAGACATAAGCGGCCGCTAGATCAGCCAATCCAACGTCGGTCTTACCGAGCCGGGCAGCGCGAGCCCGCTCAGGTACGATCATCCGAGTCCACAGCCATGGCCGGCAAGACCTTCATCCCCAGCACCGAGACCGTTTTCCAACGGACTGGCGAGAGCACGATGGTCGTGAACATGGGGCCGCAGCACCCCTCGACGCACGGCGTCCTGCGGATCATCTGCGAACTCGAAGGCGAGACTATCATCAAGGCCCAGTGCGTCATCGGCTACCTCCACACCGGGATGGAGAAGGAGGCCGAGTTCCAGCAGTACCACAAGTGCGTCGTCATGACCGACCGCATGGACTACATGAACGCCAACGGCAACAACTTGGCGCACGCGCTTGCGGTCGAAAAGCTCCTTGGGTGCCAGATTCCGAAACGCGCCCAGTACCTGCGCGTGGTCTTGGCTGAACTGAGCCGGATCGCGAGCCACTGCGTGTGGCTCGGCACCCACGCGCTCGACCTGGGCGCTATGACCCCGTTCTTCTACATCATGCAGCAGCGGGAGCTGATCCTCGACCTGTTTGAGATGTTCTCCGGGGTGCGCATGATGCCGTCGTGGATCGTCCCCGGCGGCCTGCGGGGCGACGTGCCGGAGGGATTTGAAGAGCGGCTCCTCGCCTTCCAGGCCAACTTCCTTGACGAGCTGGGCACGGTCGAAGACCTGCTGGTCGAGAACCCGATCTGGAAGGAGCGGACGCAGGGCGTCGGGGTCCTGACGGGAACAGAGGCGCTGGCGCTGGGGTGCTCGGGGCCGATCGCCCGCGGCAGCGGCGTGCCGTTCGACCTCCGCAAGGCCCAGCCGTACAGCAGCTACGAGGACTTCGACTTCAAGGTCCCCATTGGGACCAAGGGAGACGTCTACGACAGGTTCCTCGTGCGGCTGGCGGAGATGCGCGAGTCGAACACGATCATCACCCAGGCGATGGCGAACCTGCCCGAGGGGAGCAACTGGACCGACGACCGCAAGGTCGCGCCGCCGCCTCGGGCCGAGCTGGACACGTCCATGGAGTCGCTCATCCATCATTTCAAGCTCTATACGGAGGGCTACAAGGTCCCCGTTGGAGAGGCGTATGCGGCGGTCGAAGGAAGCAAGGGCGAGCTCGGGTTCTACGTCGTCAGCGACGGCAGCGCGATGCCGTACCGATGGCACGAGCGGCCGTCGTCCTTCATGAACCTCAAGTCGCTCGAAGTCCTGGCCAAGGGCCGGTTGATCGCCGACCTGATCGCGATCATCGGCTCGATTGACATCGTGCTGGGGGAGATTGACCGGTGAGCGACCTGATCAAGCTATCGAACGGCAAGGCGCGCCCGACTGCGCCGCGAGCAGACCAGCTCGAGCTCAAGTTCAGCCCCAAGGCGGTCAGCGAGCTCGAAGCGCTCAAGGCCCACTATCCCGACCTCAAGTCGCTCATCCTGCCGGGCCTCTGGATCGCCCAGAGGGAGTACGGCGGGCACTTGCCGCCGGAGGCCATCGCCGAGGTCGCGCACAGGCTTTCGCGCTCGTATGCCGAGGTCGAGGGTGTCGCGACGTTCTACTCGATGTACAACACTGACCACGCGGTCGGAAGGCACATGATCGAGGTCTGCACGTGCCTCACCTGCCACATGTGCGGAGCGTACAAGCTTGCCGACTACCTGAAACGAAAGCTTGGCGTCGGTTTTGGCGAGACGACCGAGGACGGCGTCTTCACCCTCCACGAGGTCGAATGCCTCGACGCGTGCGACCGCGGACCCGTGTTCCAAGTCGGCGACGAGTACATGGGCCCAATGGATGAGTCCAGCGTGGACGCCCTCTTGGACAGGCTCCGCAAGGACGCTGGATCGTCGGTGGTCAGGCTGGCCGACGAAGTCGTACAGGTTCACCTGGGCGCTGGAGAACCGTCCTAGGTCACCCGGGACCGACCCTTTCAGCACTCGCGACGGGCGTCGGCCGGCACAAACTGGCCCTCGAAAAGGGCTCGAAAGTAGGGGATTCGCCAGATTAAGGGACCGATTGGCGTGAAATTGGAGTATATTTGAACTGGCGCTCTCGGGCAGGCCCGGCGGGCGTCTCGCAATATTGGTGACTCCAAAAATGAAATCTCACAAGAAAGCGTTCACGCTTATTGAGCTGCTTGTGGTTATCGCGATCATCGCGATCCTGGCGGCCATCCTCTTCCCCGTATTCGCACAGGCCAAGGCCGCCGCGAAGAAGACCGCAAGCATCAGCAACGCCAAGCAGTTGGTGCTCGCAACGATCATGTACTCGACCGACTATGACGACGTCAACGTCGTCTACCAGACCTGGACCACCGGTCCCGGCGCAGTCGCGTACTACAGCGGTCAGGGCACTATGCCTTGGTCGTTCCTCATCCAGCCGTACACCAAGAACTCGCAGATCCTCGCGGATCCGCAGGCTCCGCCGATCCAGCAGTGGCCGGCAGGCTTCTCGCAATCGGGCGCACAGGCGATCTCGCCCGTCTACGGTTACAACTACACCTACCTGAGCTCCCCGTTCTGCGCCCCGAACGACCCGTGCTATCGCCCGATAAGCACGACCAAGCTGGAGAACCCGGCTGAGACGGTCTTGCTCGGTAGCAAGTGGTCCACCGCCGAGTTCAACTTCGGCGCGACGACCATCGTCTGGTACGGCGCTCCGCGCGGCCTCGTCATCAACTACGGCATTGACTCGCCGCACTGCGACACGGTTCCAATGTGGTGCTTCGGCAACTGGGGCTCCAACAGCGGCAACTTCGTGTTCACGCTCGGCAACAACAACAAGATTGACGCTGGCGTCCGCACGGGTGGCAACTCCATCCGAGCAGGCCGACAGATGGTCATCGGTTGGGCCGACGGTCACGTCGCTTCCAAGTCGCCGGGCGCCATGGGCCAGGGCACGACCTTCGAGATCAACACCGACGCCGGTTCGACGGTGATCAACAACCTGTCCCTGTACCTCTGGGACGATCTATAATGAAAAAGCTCTCCACGATCCTGCTCCTGCTTGTCTCGGCGATTGCGATCGTCGGATGCGGCGACAAGGCCGCAGACGAACTCGACGCCAAGGACATCGAAACGGACACGAGCGCCACAGCTCCGGTTGAGCGCTCGACAGGCGCGGCGGATGTCTCCACCATGGAGGCGACCCCGGGCATTACTGAAGAAGAGGCCGCGGCCCGCATAGGCTCAGCGACCGGCAACTAGTATCGTGGACCGCCACAGACGCCCTCCGTCGCAAGACGGGGGGCGTCTTTCTTTCGGCCCGTCCAGTCGTGCGTTCGAGGTTCTGCTAGGCTCGGGCCACCACGAGTAGAATCAGGACCGACATGGGCGAAACCAAGCTCCTTCTACAGCACGCAAGCGATCCTGCCTATGCGAGCCTCGGCGGATACAGGGCGACGGGCGGCTACAGGGCATTGGAGAAGGCGCTCGCAATGGGCCGGCAGGGCGTCATTGACCAGGTCAAGGCAAGCGGGCTAAGAGGAAGGGGCGGTGCGGGCTTCCCGACCTGGATCAAGTGGAACGGCCTTCCCAAGGACAAAACGAAGCCGCACTACGTCCTTTGCAACGCCGACGAGGGCGAGCCAGGCACGTTCAAGGACAAACAGCTCATGGAGCAGACGCCGTTTCTGCTCGTCGAGGGCATGACGATCGCAGGCTACGCCACCCAGTCCGAGGTCGGCTACGTCTACATCCGGGGTGAGTTCGTTGACGCGGCGCGGGCCATGAGAAAGGCCATTGACGAAGCCTATGCCGCGGGCCTGCTCGGCAAGAACATCTTGGGCAAGGGGTTCGACTTCGAGCTCTACGTACACATGGGCGCGGGCAGCTATGAGTGCGGAGAGGAGTCGGCGATGATGAGCAGCCTCATGGGAGAGCGAGGCATGCCGAGGCTGAAGTTTCCACACGCCCCCTTGCCGACGGTCGCAGGGCTCTGGGACCTACCGACGCTGATCAACAACGTCGAGACGTTCACGTGCGTCCCCTTCATCCTTGACCGCGGCGGCGAGTGGTACGCCACCATGGGCGCCTCCACGAAGAACTCGAGGGGGACCAAGCTCTTTTCCGTGAGCGGGCACGTCAACAAACCCGCCAACTACGAGGTCGAGTTCGGCACAACGCTCATGGAGCTCCTGGACCTTGCAGGGGGAATGAAGGGAGGTGGGCTCAAGGCGTGCGTCCCAGGCGGCTCCTCGGTGCCGATGATCGGCAGGGAGGCGTGCGCGAAAGCGGTGATCGGCTACGAGGAGATGGCGGACGTCGGGACGATGGTGGGCTCCGGGGGCTGCATCTTCCTGAACGAGCACGCCTGCATCGTCAGCTTCATCTGGCGGACGGCCAAGTTCTACTCCGTCGAGTCGTGCGGCAAGTGCACCCCCTGCCGGGAGGGCACCCGGTGGATGGAGCAGGTCCTCGAACGCATCCTTCGCGGAAACGGCCAGCCCGGCGACAAGGAACTCCTCCTTGAGGTCTGTAGCCAGATTGACGGCCGGTCCTTCTGCGGTCTGGGAGACGCGGCCGCCTGGCCGGTCGTCGGGGCGATCAAGGCGTTCCCCGAGGAGTTCGACTACTTCATCGAGCACGGCCGGAGCATGTTGGACTCGCCGATGATGCGCGAGATCAACCCACCGTGGGCCGTGCGTCAGTCCGCTTCCGTATAGGCGACGCCGAGGCCCGAACCCGGGTACCAGAAGCCGTCGTTGTCCTCGCGGAAGTACAGGAACCGGCGTCCCGTGCGCTCGGCGAACTCCATCAGCTTGTCCGTCACATGCGAGTTGTCGCCGATCAAGAACGCCCGCGGCGAGAGCTTGCCCTCCACCGTCTCGTACTCGCGCCCCTCGTACTCCGCGCTATGGTCGCTGTCGTTGATGAACACGTCAATGGTCTCGTCGAGCGAGCGGAGCGACTCGATCGAGTCGCCGTAGAGGATCTTCCCTGCCTCCTGGTACGGGCCGCTGAACAGGTAGCCCGCGCGGGGGTCAATGTCCGTGCCGTAGTAGCGGCCTTCGTGGCCGTCGGCGCGGTTCCTGAGGATCGCCGCCGCCAGCACGCAGGCCCCAAGGCCCTTGTCAACGCCGGTCTCGACCACGACGCGCGGCTTGAGCGCGCGAACGTACGCGTACCAACCGGCGCGACGCCCGAACCGCGCGACCAGGTCGGACTTGAACGCAGCGCCGCTCTCCCGGGTCCTCCGGACGACGTGCTCCGCCAGGGCCCGGTCTGCACCAATCTCGTCAATGTAGCCTCGAGCCTCTTCGAGGGGCACCTTGGCCGTCGCGGCGACGAAGGCCGCAAGGTGGGCCAGGTTCCGGTGGGAAAGATCGTAGGTGTAGTTGGTCGTCTCGCGGCTTCGCACGATCCAGCCGGCGGCCGACTTAATTGTCTGCCAAACGTACGGAGCGGGAAGCCGGAAGCGGAACGCCATCCCGGCCAGCCGGCCAAGGACAGGGATGCGTGCGACGGTGCGTTTCATGTCGGCGGACCACTCCATTATCCGCCAACTCCTTGACGCGACATTGGGCCAGGTGCGGCCGTAGCCCAGCGTATAGAGAGCCTGCCTCCGAAGCCAGCGGTCGCGGGCTCGAGCCCCGGCCGCAGCGCCACTTCAGCCGTGCCTTTTGACTCGATCCGACCTAGTCGGGCGTCAGGTGGGCCGCGACTGGGCTCGGGCGACCCAGAGCCTCCCTGGAGTCTGGTGGCGGGGCCCAGGCGACCCTGACGGGCAAGCCAAATTGCCGGGGCCACCCGGTGGATTTGAGGGCCCTTCAAAAAGTCGGATAAAAATCCTTGCAATTTCCTGGCACGGGCCTTGTATAGTAATGGCAGTCCCTTTAGGCGCGACCGTGCCCGGGGGGGCTGGAGATACAAATGAACTCTTATAGGAAAGCGTTTACGCTTATAGAACTGCTCGTCGTGATCGCGATCATCGCGATCCTGGCGGCTATCCTCTTCCCGGTCTTCGCACAGGCGAAGGCAGCGGCCAAGAAGACCGCCAGCATCAGCAACTCAAAGCAGCTGACGCTGGCCACCATCATGTACTCGACGGACTATGACGACGTCAACGTCGTCTACATCGCGTGGACGACCGGTCCGGGCGCCCCGGGATACCTCAGCGGTCAGGGCATCATGCCTTGGTCGTTCCTCGTGCAGCCGTACATGAAGAACGGGCAGATCCTTTCGGATCCGCAGGCCCCGCCGTTCCAGCCCTGGCCGGTTGGCTGGCCCATGCTCTCTCAGCAGGCCCTGTCCCCCGTCTATGGCTACAACTACACCTACCTGAGCGCTCCGTTCTGCGCACCGAACGACCCGTGCTATCGCCCGATCAGCACGACTAAGCTCGAGAGCCCGGCTGAGACGGTCCTGCTCGGTAGCAAGTGGTCCACAGCCGAATTTAGATTCGGTCCGACGACCATCGTCTGGTACGGCGGTCCGCGCGGCCTCATCATCAATTACAGCATTGACTCGCCGCACTGCACGACCATCCCGCAATGGTGCTTCGGCAACTGGGGCTCCAACAGCGGCAACTTCGTGTTCACGCTCGGCAACAACAACAAGATTGACGCTGGCGTCCGCACGGGTGGCAACTCCATCCGAGCAGGCCGACAGATGGTCATCAGTTGGGCCGACGGTCACGTCGCTTCCAAGTCGCCGGGCGCCATGGGCCAGGGCACGACCTTCGAGATCAACACCGCGGCTTCGAGCACGGTGGTCAACAACCTGTCCCTGTACCTCTGGGACGAACTATAATGAAAAAGCTCTCCACGATCCTGCTCTTGCTTGTTTCGGCGATTGCGATCGTCGGATGCGGCGACAAGGCCGCAGACGAACTCGACGCCAAGGACATTGAGACCGACACCAGTGCTTCGGCACCGGTCGAGAAAGGTGATGCCAAGGCCGACGTCGGCACAGCCGAACTTTCGCCCGGAATCTCCGAAGAGGAGGCCCAGGCCAGGCTCGGCTCCCAAGCCGGAGGCAACTAGGGTCGTGGACTCGTTTGGCGCCCCCGGCCCTTGGGCCGGGGGCGCCTTTTCATGCCCGCACGGCCCCGGCTCCAGCCTGCAGAACGGGCGCTCGAACAGGCCCCTTTGAACCTAAAACACCTGAGTTCCACAAAAACTTGCATATCCGCCAAAAGTCCCTGTATAGTGAAGGTGGCAACCCTGGTTCCGCCTAGCGGGGCCGGGAGCACTCTTGGAGATAAACTATGAACTCGCACAGAAAAGCGTTCACGCTGATCGAGTTGCTGGTGGTGATCGCGATTATCGCGATCCTCGCAGCGATCTTGTTCCCCGTGTTCGCCCAGGCAAAGGTAGCGGCTAAGAAGACCGCGTGCCTGAGCAATACAAAGCAGTACCTGACAGGTACCCACATGTACCTGGCGGACTTCGACGATCGGTTCCCGATCGTCCAGTACCGCAACACCTATGACGCGAACCCGCTGATGCCCGACCAGACGGTCGGCAACATCTGCCAGCCGTACATGAAGAGCCTGAAGATTCTGACTTCGCCGGGCTCTTCGATCGGAGACCAGGAGCGCGACGACACGTCACCGGTCCCGTCCTCGGCACGGCCTGCGTACCAGCAAGAGCAGCTCAAGTTCAACCTTGGCCTGAAGGCGGACTATGGTCAGAACACGCAGTACTACTCGGTCATGAACTACTGTGGCTCCACCGAGCCGTTTAGAGCCGTCGGCACGTCGCAGAACCAGGTCCAGGCCCCTTCCGAGTCCATCTACATGGTGAACTCGGTCTGGGACCGCACGTCCACGGGCTCACCGTCCGGTGGCGGCAACTGGGGCCTCGACCCACCGTGCCGGTACTTGCCAGGCTTCGTTGACACTTTTCCGCCGGCGGCGTGTGGTCCTGCCTTCTTGCGGTGGTGGTGGGGCGGCTGGAACCCAGGCTCACCGCTGGCCTGGAACGTGTGGGGCGGCGTCTGGCCGTACCACAGCCAGATCGCGAACACTGGCTTCTCTGACAGCCACGCAAAGGCGATGCGCATCCCCATGCTGGCCGCTGGTTGCAACGTCCAGAACGCCTGGGGAGGCTTCATCTTCGACCGCTCCGCCTACTTGTGGGACCTGGAGTAATCCAGCCCTCGTAGGCCCGACGATGGACAGGGCCTCGGTTCAACCGTGGCCCTGTCCGATTTGAGAGCAAGGACGGTTTCATGCAGAACACGAACAAACCCTGGATATTCGTCGTCATTGCGGCCCTTGTGGCCTCGTGCCTCATCGGGTGCGCACAGACGGACACAACGGACCTTAACGAGGAAGTGAAGGCTACGGCGACCAAGGCCGGAGTCAACGACACGCCGGACATGACGCCGGAAGAGGCCTCGGGCGACACCATGATGATGGGCGGCGGCGCCAAGAGCGGCGGCGGACGCTGACGCCAGAGTCTCTTGTGGATCGGCTGGGCAGGGGCGCCATGCTCCTGCCCGCTTACTTTTTTGAACCTGAAAACGGGGAAAAAACGCCCGTATTTGACCTCCGGTTACGGCACACGGGCCCGCTGAGCCTGTCTTGCTTGCGGCAGGTACGATGGTTCGCGGCGCGCGGCCGTAGCTCAGCGGATAGAGTGCTTGCCTCCGAAGCAAGAAGTCGCGGGTTCGAGTCCCGCCGGCCGCGCCACTCTAGCAATGTCCTCGACCCCTGAGTCCATCCAGTTCGCCAAGCACGGCACCGGCTTCGACCTTAGCCGCGACCAGGTCTCTGCGCTTGCGGCGATCCCTGAGCTCCCTACCTATGGGCGCTGCCTCTTCGTGACGGGAAGGGCCGGAACGGGCAAGTCAACGGTCCTGCGCAGGTTCGTCGAGTCCACGCCCCTAAAGACCGTCGTCCTGGCCCCGACCGGCCTCGCCGCCGTGCAAGTGGGCGGCCAGACGATCCACAGCTTCTTCAACTTCCCCCTCGGCCCGATCCAGCTCGAACACGACTCTGTGCCCCTGTTCAAGAAGGGACAGGCAAAGCGCCGACTGATCGAGGCGCTGGAGTGCCTGGTCATTGACGAAGTCTCGATGGTGCGCGCCGACATCATGGACGCGATGGACTTTTCGCTCAAGCGCAACCGCGAGCGGCACGACGAGCCGTTCGGCGGCGTGACCGTCGTGTGCTTCGGCGACCTGATGCAGCTCGAGCCCGTCGTCCAGTCGGGCGCGGACGAAGAGATGATGTCCGACCGGTACCAGAGCGCGTTCTTCTTCGACTCGACTGCGGTGCGCGCGACGTCGCTCGACGTCTACGAGCTGACGACGGTGCACCGCCAAAGGGACGACGAGGAGTTCCTTTGGGCGCTGAACCGGCTGAGGGACGGCAACACGGACGAGCTCGGGATCTTCAATGCACGGGTGGGAGCGGACCTCGGCAGCGAGGGGGTCGTTACGCTGACCGCGACGAACGGGCGCGCCGGCTCGATCAACCTCCAGCGGTTGGCCAAGCTGACCGGTAGGCCGACGATCTTCAAGGCGACGGTCGTCGGCACGTTCGGGCGGGAGACGCCGACGGAGGAGGTGCTCGCGCTCAAACCCGGCGCACAGGTGATGTTCGTGAAGAACGGGCGAGGGTGGGTCAACGGGTCGCTGGGCGAGGTAACGGAACTGGAGACCGAGCGAGTGAAGGTCAAGCTCTTCGAAGGCGGCGAGCACTGGGTCGAGCCAGAGACCTGGGACAAGAAGCGGTACACGTGGGACCGTTATTCCAGCAGGATCACGAGCGAGGCGGTGGGGAGCTTCACCCAGATCCCGCTGCGCCTGGCGTGGGCGCTGACCGTCCACAAGTCGCAGGGGCTGACGCTGGAGAAGGTGCGGCTGGACCTTGACCGACCGGCGTTCTCCCACGGCCAGTCGTACGTCGCGCTTTCGCGGTGTCGGACCCTCTCGGGCTTAAGCCTCGTGCGCCCGCTGGAACCACGCGATGTGATCGTATCCCAGCGGGCGCTTGAGTTCGTTCAGCAGTCCAAGCCGTTGCCGACCTAAGGGGCCGCGTGTTCAGGACACGTGACCGACACCAGGCCGGTGCCCAGCGCGTAGGTCGCGTTCGTCGGGCAGTTCGGCTGGACCTTGATGTACTCGGGCACGAGGTCCGCCATCGCCGGGGCGGTCCCAGACGAGAGGCCATAGTCCATCATCCACATGTGCTTCGCCGCCTCGAGCTTCTGCTGGTTCTCCCAGCACGCCTTGAGCTGCGTGGTCTCGCGCGACTTCATGAACTGGGGCACGGCAATGGACATAAGCAGACCAATGATCAGAATCACGATCATGATCTCGACCAGCGTAAAGGCCCTTTTGCGGTGCATTTCGGCTCCGTGGGTGTCTTTCCACTTCCGGAGCCCGGGCCACCGGCTAGTGCCTGGTGTTTCGACCTGAATTGCCGTCATTGGGGTGCGCGGAGCAGGTCGTCTCCCCTTCGAGCCCATTCAGTTCGTAGGTTCCTTTGAGCGGGCAGATCGGGGGAGCCTCGATGTAGTCGGGCAAGAGGTCTCGAAAGTAGACGTCTTCGCCCTGCACCTTGCCGTTGTCCATCATCCACAGCAGTTTTGCCTGGTCGAAGGCCCCCCTGTTCTCTTCACACCCGGCGCCCTGCGAGTGCGCCCGGGAGGTCACGTAGGCCGGGATCGCTACGGCGCTCAGGACCGCAAGGACGATCACGACGATCATGAGCTCGACGATGGTGAAGGCTCGCCTGGACACTCTAGGTTCAAATAGGGCAAGAGGAGGGCCAGGAAGGGGCTTCCTGGCCCATCTGTCGCGGCTCTTGGGCTAAACCTTGCCCGCTAAGGCAAGGAACTCTTCGAGCGTCATCGCGCCGAGGTCGCCGCCTTCCCTGCTGCGCACGCCGACTGTGCCCGCTTCGATGTCCTTGTCGCCGACGATGAGCATGTAGGGGACCTTCATGCGCTGGTTCTCGCGGATCTTCTTTCCGAGCGTCTCGCGGCGTGCGTCCACCTCCACGCGCAAGGGCTTGTCGAGGTCGGCGACTGGCTTTGCGAAGTCGGTCATTTCTCCGGTGAGCTTTGCGTCCTTGTCCTCGAAGCCGCGCAGCGCCGTGGCGATCGCCTCTGCGTAGTCGTTGTGCCGGTCTGCGATCGGCAGCACGGCGACCTGGACCGGCGCCATCCAGAAGGGGAACGCGCCGGCGTAGTGCTCGGTGAGGAAGCCGATCATTCGCTCGAGCGAGCCGAACGGCGCGCGGTGGATCATGATCGGTCGGTGCGGCTTGCCGTCCTCGCCGATGTATTCCAGGTCGAACCGCTCGGGGAGGTTGTAGTCCACCTGCACCGTGCCCATCTGCCAGGCGCGGCCGAGGGCGTCCTTGACGATGACGTCGAGCTTCGGGCCGTAGAACGCGGCGTCGCCGACGGAGACGTCGTAGTCGAGCCCCATCTCGTCGCACGCCTTCGCGATCGCGGCCTCTGCCAGCGCCCAGTTGTCCGGGTGGCCGACGTACTTGTCGGAGTCCGCGTCCCGTGTCCCGAGGCGGAAGCGCAGGTCGGTCAGGCCGAGCCTGGCGCGCGTGACCTGGATCAGGTCAACGACGCCCTTGAACTCTTCGAGCAACTGGTCTTCGCGCACGAAGAGGTGCGCGTCGTCCTGCGTAAAGCCCCGGACGCGCAACATTCCGGCCAGTTCGCCGCTCTGTTCGTAGCGGTAGACCGTGCCGAACTCTGCGTACCGGATGGGAAGGTCGCGGTAAGAGCGCAGTGCCGACTGGTAGATCTCGATGTGGAACGGGCAGTTCATCGGCTTGAGGATGAAGGTCTCCTTCTCCTCGTCCTCCATGAACGGGAACATCTTTTCCTTGTACGTGATGATGTGGCCGGACTTCTCGTAGAGCTTGGAGTTGCCGATGTGCGGAGTGACGACGGGCGCGTACCCGCGCTTGACCTGCTCCTCCTTCATGAAGTCGCTCAGCACGTCCCTGAGGACCGCGCCCTTCGGCAGCCAGAGCGCGAGCCCCTGACCGACGACGGGCGAGAACATGAACAGACCGAGCTCGCGGCCGAGCACGCGGTGGTCGCGCTTCTTCGCCTCCTCGAGCATGTTCAGGTATTGCTCGAGCTCGTCCTTTGTCTCGAACGCCGTGCCGTAGATCCGGGTCAGCTGCTTGTTCTTGACGTCCCCCCGCCAATACGCCCCGGCGATGGACATCAGTTTGAAGTGCTTGATCTCCTTCGTCGTCTCGACGTGCGGGCCGCGGCAAAGGTCAATAAAGACCCTCTCCTTGCCCTGCTTGTCGGTCGCCCGCTGCTCATAAAAGGAGATGGGGTCGCCCTCCGGGATGGCGTCCAGGAGCTCGAGCTTGTAGAGGGCCGTCTCCTGGCCCTGGCCGAGGGTGCACTCATCGAGCACGATGCGCCGGGCGTCGGCCCGGTCGTGGGCCGAACGGCGGACGATCGGCATGCCCAGATTGGCCAACTCCCTCATCCGCTGCTCGATCTTGCCGAGGTCGTCCTCCTTGATCGGGCTGGGGAAGTCTATGTCGTAGTAGAAGCCGTTTTCGACCGGGGGCCCGATGGACAGCTTTGAGCCTGGATGGAGCTCAGTTACCGCCTGGGCCATGAGGTGGGCCGCGGAGTGGCGGAGCCGGTAGAGCGGGGACTGCTCGTAGGCCTCTTTTTCTTGTAGCAATGCGCTCATAATCTAGAACCCTCCCAAACGATGGGAACGAATTGTCAAAGGCCAGTATATTGCCTGGAAACATTCGGGCGGGAATTAAGGTCTAAGAAAGACGTGAAGCGAATCTGGGCACTGTTCGTCGTGAGCCTGCCAGGCCTAGCCCTTGGGCAAGACCTGCAGACGGCACGCATGATGATGGACGGGGCCATGGCCGAGCTCGCGACCCACACTGACCTGGCCCTGGTCCTGGACGGGACCGAGACCGACGGCACAAGCCAGAC
>Ga0214472_10004977_pt1 | contig 13977 bp, 8 predicted proteins | sample RVTome_6_FD_207662 | JGI IMG/M metagenome (GOLD analysis project Ga0214472, IMG submission 207662) | Soil microbial communities from uranium-contaminated site in the Upper Colorado River Basin, Wyoming, United States - RVT140D175 | ecosystem: Environmental > Terrestrial > Soil > Contaminated >... | reverse complement strand
CAGGCGCAAAGTTGGGATCTTCTACTTCCGTACTAAGGGCTAAGTGGAGCTCCGCTGTTCTCTTTCCCAAGAGAATTGCCATCTCAAGATAAACTCCACTAATTAATTCCTGTATAAGAACAGGTATGTCATCAAAGGCTACCTGTACGAGAAACCCAGGCGTTTTTGGTATTTCCTTCAAATCAATATTCTTAGAGCGAACTCTCTCAAAATAATCTTCAATTGAATCCAAAGTATAGGTCCACGCATCACCCTGGTTTGGTACCAGTGCTTGTAGGATTCCTAACACGATTGGCTCCGAGCCGCGTCTTTTATACTCAATTGCACCCGCGAACGGGGGCACATTGGGGAAGGACTTATACTCCGTGAGGAACCTCTCAATCTCAAGATCAGGATTCATGCCTTCATCAAGTCTTCTGTAAAGCTTAAAAAATAGCTTATTACCATATATAAACGAGGTATTGCTCTGCTCTACCTTTAAAACCCTGGATTTCTCTAAAGGAAGCTTACTCGCTTTATTGAATCTTCTTAAATAGTTCCCGGGATATGCGTTAAACCCCCCCCTTATGCCCTTAAGACTCAGCCTTTTAGTAATCATAAGAAGTATATTTCTACGAAACTCCTCGTTATTGACGCAATCGTATAATATTCCATCCCCCGATTTCGATCTTAAATGAGCGATCACAGCTTGAGGAATTTCTCTTTTAATGTTGTCTGCTTCCGTGCCCGACAAGAAAGAAACAGGTAAAAGATAGGTATCCGATGAACCCTCGGTGTATTTAACCTCTATCAACAGAGTATTTGCAATAAATGAATTCAATTGCATCCGAATATTTTCCACGATGGTAGAGACCTGTATCTTTCGGGCTTTTCCACCAAACCACCTACAGCTTCTTAAATAAATAGGTATGATCTCTTCTTCAAATCTTTCTTTAGACCTCCCCTTAAAGACCATTTGCCAACTGCCGTCAACGCTTAGTTGTGGAATCCTCTCGCTATCCTGTAGCCTTATTTCCTCCTCTCCCTTCTTCAATAAAAACCAAAAATAATCATAAAATCCCAGTGTAAAGACATATGGAGATTCTTTGATAGTAGGGAATTTGTTTCTACTGAATAACTCCTCAGGTATATAGCCAGCAAACCCGGCAAGGTCAATATTTGCCACCTGCGAAAAACGTGAAAGATTTACTACTACAAGTATTATCTCGTCCCGATACCGACGTATAAATGAAAGTACCTTTGGGTTGTCCGTATGTAAAATTTCTATATCACCCCTGCCAAAGGCTTTAAATCGCTTTCTCATGTCCAGAACGCGCCTCATCCACCATAGAAGAGATGATTGGTTCATCACCTGATTCTCGATGTTGATAGACTCATAATGATATTCCGGGTCTATAATTACTGGAAGATAGAGCTTCTGGGGATTCGCCTGGGAAAACCCTGCGTTTCTATCCGCGCTCCATTGCATCGGAGTCCTGACACCATTTCTATCTCCGAGGTAATAATTGTCCCCCATCCCTATCTCATCACCATAATAGATTATGGGTGTTCCCGGAAACGAAAAGAGGAGGAAATTCATGAGATCTATCTTTCTTCTATGATTCCCCAAGAGTGGAGATAAGCGTCTGCGAATCCCTAAATTTATCCTCGCAGTGGGATCCTTCGCGTATATCCTGTACATGTAGTCCCTCTCTTCATCCGTTACCATCTCAAGGGTAAGTTCATCGTGATTCCTCAAAAAAAGTGCCCACTGACTATTGTCAGGTATTTTGGGAGTTTGGTCTAAAATGTTCGTTATTGGGAATCTATCTTCCATCCAGCATGACATAAAGATTCTAGGCATCAAAGGGAAGTGATAGGCCATATGGCATCTATCACCATTCCCGAAATATTCAATTACATCCTCGGGCCACTGATTCGCCTCAGCAAGAAACATTTTGTTCTTATACTTTGAGTCAACATGTGACCTGAGTTTCTTTAAGAATTCAAAGGTTTCAGGTAGATTTTCACAGTTCGTCCCTTCTCTCTCAAAAAGATATGGGACGGCATCCAATCGCATCCCATCAACCCCCATATCCATCCAATAATCGATTACCTTAAACATAGATTTTTGCACGTTGGGATTCTCATAGTTTAAATCTGGCTGGTGGGAATAAAATCTATGCCAGTAGTAAGCCTTTGCCAAGGGGTCCCATGCCCAGTTCGAGGTTTCAAAGTCCTTAAATATTATCCTTGCGTCTTTATATATTTCTGGTGAATCGCTCCAAACGTAATAATCTCTCCATCTTGAGCCGGGGTTAGCTCGTCTTGACTTTTTAAACCATTCATTCTGATCAGAGGTGTGATTCAACACAAGCTCGGTGATTACTTTAATTCCTCTTCTATGAGCTTCTTTCAAGAATTCTTTAAAGTCTCTAAGGGTGCCGTAATCGGGATGAATATTGTAGTAATCGGCTATATCATATCCATCATCCCTGAAGGGAGACGGATAGAAGGGCAAAAGCCAGATCGCAGTTATCCCTAGATTCTCGAGATAGTCCAACTTCTGCTTTAACCCTTTAAAATCGCCAATCCCATCCCCGTCGCTATCGTAAAAGGCCTTTATATGAAGCTCATAGATAATCGCATCCTTATACCATAGTGGATCTTCATCAAGATTATTCTCGTCACGTGTCATCGAGCATTCTCCCTATGCGCCTCTTGTGTCATGCCTATTTTTAGACCTCGTCAATTGATGGCTGGTAAATCTACAAGAAATAGTCAAAGTCAGTCTCTCTTTTTAGCTTCTTCCTCAACCTGAAGATATGAGCGGGTATTACATGAGGATTCAGTTCGACATAATTTCTCTCACCATGCCAAATGTACTTGTCCTGACTCAAGAGATCATGAACGAGGTAGGGTTGATCAGGATCAATACCGAAGTCTTCAATCGGTACAGTTACCCATCCTGATTGTGTATGAAAAGGGTCAAGATTAGCTACCACAAGTATTATGTTTTCTAGGTCTTCTGTAGCCTTTCCATAAAAGAGGAGATACTCATTATCCACCTGGTAGAATTTTAAGTTTCTTGTTAATTGTAAGGCAGGATTCTCCTTCCTGATTGCATTAAAGATGGCTATTAAATCCCTTAGATTGCCCTCCGTATTCCAATCCCATTCCCTAATGGCATATTTCTCAGAATTCAGATACTCCTCTTTTCCAGTCAATGCTTCATCCTCGCAAAGTTCGAAGGCAGGACCATATATTCCATAGTTGGACGAAAGTGTGCCAGCCAGTACCAGCCGCATTATAAAAGCTGGTCTACCCCCAAACTGTAGATGCTCTGGAAGTATGTCTGGGGTATTAGGCCAAAAGTTAGGCCTAAGGAATTCACTCACCTCTGAGTGTATTAGTTCGGTCAGATAATCGATAAATTCTTTTTTCGTATTTCTCCAGGTGAAATAAGTGTAAGACTGGGTAAATCCGATCTTCGCTAATCTGTACATAACCTTTGGCCTAGTAAAGGCTTCGGATAGAAAGATTACTTCGGGATAATCGTTTTTTATCGCTCCTATAAGCCACTCCCAAAATGGAAATGCTTTTGTATGGGGATTATCAACCCGAAAGATCTTAACGCCTTTGTTTATCCAGAAAATCGTGACGCTCTTGAGCTCTTCCCAAAGCCCCTGGACGTCTTCTGTTTCGAAGTTTAAAGGATAAATATCCTCATACTTCTTTGGTGGATTTTCAGCATTTTGAATAGTTCCGTCTGGCCGCTTTCGGAACCACTCAGGATGCTCCCCTACATATGGATGATCGGGAGCGCATTGAAATGCTAAATCCATTGCTACCTCCATACCTAAATCCATTGTACTCTTTACTAGTGATTCAAAGTCATGCATGTCCCCAATTTGAGGATGTATAGACTTATGCCCACCTTCTTCAGACCCTATGGCCCACGGACTGCCAACATCTTCAGGTTTTGCATCAGAAGAATTATTTTTCCCCTTTCTGTGAATCTTGCCGATTGGGTGTATCGGAGGTAAATATAGAACATCAAACCCCATCCGCGCTATTTCGGGTAGTAACTTTTCTAAATCTTTAAAGGTACCGTGCTTACCGGGTAGAGAGGAAGTAGATCTGGGAAAGCGTTCGTACCATGCGCTAAAAAGCGCTCTTGGCCTATCCACAACAACTCTGAACTCTTTTTCAAAACGTGTAGAAGAAGCCTTATCGGGATTCTTGTCCATTAAATTTGTAAGCTCGTCACCAAGGGCAAATGATATAGCTTCCTCCACATTGTTGCCTTTTAAAATATTACTTAGCTCTTCAAGCCTTTTTCGATCTGTCTTCGAAGCAATACTTAACGAATTATCAATAAGATCAGCACCTATGAGAAGTTCAACTCTTGTATCATAGCCAGCTTCGAATTTCTTTTTAAAACCCTTCTGCCATGTCTTAAAATAATCGACCCAACCCTCGAGCGAGTAATAATAGTTGCCGATTTTTTCAACAAGAAACTCACCCCTCCATCTGTCATTTTCCAAGGAAGTCATTGATATCTCATTCCAATCCTTCTCAATTGGGGCTTTATAGAGAAGACTTGCAGAAACTGAATCGTGCCCATCGGCAAAGACATCGGCTTCTACTACAACCTTTTCACCCACTACTCTCTTTATTGGGAAAGCACCACAATCGATCTCAGGTCTAACATTTTCTATTACGACCCTTTTTCTTAGCTCGTTTTTCATGACTAGATCATTTTTTATTGGTCGACACAATGAAAAAACTATCTTGATTTGAAAATCTGTATTGACAGTATGGTTAGAATTTTAGATGTTTAAAAGTAAAAATCCCTACGTTGAAAGTTACTTGAATATCATTTTATTTTACAATATTCGGCTATTTAATCAAAATTCAGTCATAGAGCTAAATTAACCCAGACTATAAAAATTGTGTTTCGTGTAAAGCAAACTTATGGAACCCAATACACTTAAGTAGCATTCGAATCGAATCAATGATGTTTGATTGAAACGCTTTAAGACTGAACTCAACACTCACGTGCTTTAATATATAACCTATACACCACGGAAGAATGAGAAGTTCATCGCTGTTTACGACAACCGCAGACATCCGGGATCAATGAATTCGATCTAAGGATTGGAACTTCTTATCTGTAAATAAGCCATGCAATAAAATAATGTTATATCTACGCTTAACGCAAGATCAGACGATAACTACCGAATCGTCGCTACCATAAATGTTCTCTTCGTATCGGTCAGCGTTCCAATCATTTTCCCACCTATAGCCTTCAACAAGATATCTAAATCTGTATTCCCTACCGGATCTTAGATCCAAGGTCAGTGTGAACTCCCCACTCCTAAGTGGTTTCATCGGATTAGCTTCAATGCTCCAATCGTTAAACTCCCCGACAATGTTTACCCTCCGAGCACCTTTTACAGCCTCCTTTGGAAGTCTGAATGTAACTTTACACACGCTGCCGGACTTAACATACTGTTTTTTCAAGCCCCCTTCCTTGGACTGCTTTTTAGGTTTAGTTGGTGTCTTTTCCATTTTCTTTTCCTCTCCTTCAAAATTTTTTCAATAATTATAATCAACCACCTGCGATAGAAAATAAAGTTCTTCTTTCAAAGCCAAAACATAGATTTATTTCCAAATCTAATCTATAACCTCAACCGTGCTCTCGAATTGTATATCATAAAATTGGTTTTTTGTTTTGCAAGCAATACTCACCACATTGCTGTATGAGTTTGGCAACGACACCAGTCCATCCCATTTGATGGCTTGCCCCTAAGCCAGCTCCGTTATCACCATGAAAATATTCATTAAACAGGATTAGATCTCTCCAATAAGGATCAGTTTGAAACCTTTCGGTCCCCCCAAAAACTGGCCTTCTCCCCTTAGAATCCTTGAGAAATATCTTCATGAGCCTATGAGAGAGCTCAGTAGCAACCTCCCATAGTGTCATGGTGTTACCTGAACCAGTAGGACATTCCACCTTGAATTCGTCGCCGAAATAGTAATGAAACTTTTGAAGTGATTCGATAAGCAGAAAATTTAAAGGAAACCATACTGGCCCCCGCCAGTTGGAATTACCGCCAAAAAGACCTGAAGTGGATTCCGCAGGTTCATAGTCTAACCTATATTCAGCACCATTTATGTCGAAAAGATAAGGATGATCTTTATGGATCTTTGAAACAGACCTGATGCCATATGGGCTCAACAGCCTTGATTCATCAAGCATAAGTCGCAATATACGCTTTAACTTATGCTCATCAACGATTGATAGGAGCCTCCTTCGAATTGTTCCAGTCCTCTCTTTTATTGAACAACCGTGAAGAAGGTCTGGTCGATTTTGTAGAAACCAATTAAGCCTCTTCTGGAAGGCAGGGAGCTTCTCCAATACATACGAATCTATTGTCATCACAGCAAAAAGCGGTATGATACCCACCATGGAGTGCACCTTTATCGGTAAGGTATTCCCATTCCGTAAATTTATGACATCATAGTAAAAACCATCCTCTTCATCCCATAGTCCCTGATCCTGACTCCCCATTTTGTTTATCGCATCAGCAATGTAAATAAAATGCTCAAAAAATTTGCTCGCAATATCTTCATAACTCGGATTCTCTTTTGAAAGCTCAAGCGCAATCGTGAGCATATTCAGGCAATACATCCCCATCCAGCTCGTTCCGTCCGCCTGCTCCAGAAATCCGCCTGTAGGAAGTTCTCGGCTTCTGTCAAAAATTCCGACGTTGTCCAATCCGAGAAAACCACCCTCAAAAACATTATTGCCTTTAGCATCCTTTCGGTTAACCCACCATGTAAAATTAAGTAGCAACTTTTGAAATACCCTCTCAAGGAAAAGGATATCTCGTTTACCAAAAATCTTTTTTTCAATCTGATATACCCTCCATGCAGCCCAGGCATGCACAGGCGGATTCACATCACTAAAAGCCCATTCGTAAGCCGGAATCTGACCGTTAGGATGCATATACCACTCTCTAGTAAGCAGAATCAATTGACGCTTCGCAAATTCAGGGTCAATCACAGCAAGTGGAATCGTATGAAATGCCAAGTCCCACGCGGCGAACCAAGGATACTCCCATTTATCCGGCATCGAAAGAATATCGTCATTATAGAGATGAATCCACTCATGATTCCTTCCGTTTTTTCGTTCTTCGGGAGGTGGAGGTCCCGCAGAATCGCCATTCAGCCATTCTTCAACCACGTAATTATAGAATTGCTTATTCCAGAGCATTCCAGCCAACGCCTGCCTATATACATTCCGCATATCATCCGTCAAGGGAAATGGGCAAATTCGCCTGTAAAATTCGTCTGCCTGGGTCTTGCGTTCTCGGAAGATAGTCTCAAAATTATCTCCAAATGGATCGGCAAGCCCATCTGAGTTAGTCAGCCTGAGCCTTAAATCCCTCGATTCGCCTGATTTAAGTGCAAGCAAATAATGGGCTGAACACTTTGTGCCCATCTCATCGGAATTAACAGCTTGTTTTCTCCCCGCGACTATATAATCATTTATGCCGTCTCTAACGAAGCGAGATGAATTACTCACACCAAACAATCTTTCATAATTAGTTTCGTTCTCAGTAAAAATCAATTCGTTAGGAGTTTCACAATAGAACCACATCTTCCCCAGCGATTTATGGTATGCATCAATTATACGGAAATGAACATTAGATTTTCTTGACCTGAGTAAGGGTTTATCTGGGGAATGATACCACGACCATGTATTGCGAAACCAGAGTGTCGGAAGTAGATGTAAGTTTGTGTCTTCAGGTCCCCGATTTGAAACAGTTATTTTTATGAGAATGTCCTCTGGTGAATTCTTAGCATACTCAACAAAAACATCATTGTATCTATTATCGTCGAACACCCCGGTATCAAGAAGCTCGTATTCAAAATCTCCCCTACCTCTCCCCCTATTTACCTCAACCAGCTGCTGATACGGAAAAGATTTATGAGGATATTTGTATAGATACTTCATGTAGGAATGAGTAGGGGTGTTATCCAGATAATAGTAATATTCTTTCACATCCTCCCCATGGTTACCCTCACTTCCCGTTAGCCCAAATAACCTTTCTTTAAGGATCGGATCATTACCATTCCACAGGGCAATAGCAAAACACAGTCTTTGGTGGTTGTCTGAAATTCCCGCTATTCCATCCTCCCCCCACCTATAGGCCCTGGAGCGTGCTTGATCATGTGTAAAATAGTCCCAGGCTGTTCCAAATGGACTATAATCTTCTCTAACCGTTCCCCACTGGCGTTCACTGAGATAAGGACCCCATCTCCTCCAATGAGCCTGTCGCGACCGGTCTTCCTCTATTCTTTTTTCTTCAGGTGTCATAGGGAATATACCCTCTATAAAATAGTTTCAGTTAAAAGTTATATTCTATAAAATCTCGTCAAATTAATCGCATTTTAAATTTAACCTTTGATAATTGCTAGTAGATAATTATGGAGTACCATTGGATCCCGATCAATGTTCGGTTATTGATTTCTGACAATAAATATTATCTCAAAAATTAGGAGGGCGATTTCAAAGGATATCTTAATTGAAAGAACCTAAGATTTAGATATCAGAGTCAAATTTTCTTGGTGAAATTATAAATGAACCTTATTTCTTTTTTATCCTTTCCAGGTAAACTCCGCTCCTCGTATCGACTTTTATTACGTCTCCCTCCTCTATAAAAAGGGGAACTGAAATTGTTGCCCCAGATTCAAGTGTAGCCGGTTTGGTACCCGCTGACACCGTATCTCCCCTCACCCCAGGTTCTGTTTTAACCACTTCCATCTCAACGGCTACAGGAAGATCTACTCCAATCGGTTCATTTTTATAGAATACTACGATTATTTCCTGTTGTTCCTTCAGAAACCTGGCCGATTCTCCAACCAATTCCTTACTCAGACTAAGCTGATCGTAAGTTTTCGAATCCATGAAGTGATAGCCTATTTCATCTCTGTACAGAAACTGCATTGCTTTTCTCTCCATATCTGGTACTTCAAATGTCTCACCGGAACGGAAATTCTTTTCCTGTACCGAAGACGTGATTATATTCCTGAGCTTTGTCTTAACCACAGGACTTCGCTGAGCGATCTTAGAGTGATGGTATTCCAGCACCTCCCATATTTCACCTTCATACTCTATCTTTAGACCCTTATAAAATCGACTAGTATCGACCACAGCCATAAGGTTTAATGCCTCCTCAGTAGTAATTGTTTTCTCCACCAATTGACGTGCTTTTTTTCATCATAGATTATAAGATCCAATATTTTCCTGTCATTTCGATTCTTACAAACACCAGACGCAGCCTTTAAGAATAACCGTTCGGCTTCTTCTCCAAATTGCATAAAAAAGCACAATCCTCTTGATCCCAATACCGCTGAGAATTTACCTACTGTCTCTCCGAACCTCTCTGCCAACTCTCCACCCCTCTTTGGAGTTTCTATTCCAAGTTCATCAAGCATCTTAGCAGTCATCATCGTATGCTTCCCTTCTTCTCGCAATAACACCGCTATTTCAAGGTCATCCGCATACCTATTGGTGGATAATGCCTCATAGACCCCTATCGTCATTCTTTTTGAAACATAAACAAGCTTCAGAATACTACCTGATTTCATTTTTATTCTTCTTCTATCTCTATTTCCCCTTCAGTATCCTCTCCCGTTTGGAGCCTGTCATTAATTACATACTCCTCGGAGATCTAAGAACCCAGATCTATCAGTTTACATCTCCGTGAACAAAACGGTCGCCAATCATTTCCCTCCCAAGTAGTAGACTCACCACATTTTGGACAGTTCGCAATCATATTTTGAAATTATGTCATATGTTTTGTAATTTAAAAGAGACAAAAAAATCAGAATGGCAACGTCTGATATTATGAAAGTATCAAACCGAGTCAGTTTAGGGCCAGATTTACAGCTTTTTTCCCCCCGTAATAAAACAGACTGATCTTTACCATTTTCTATCTCCGGAAATCAAGAAGTCTCCTTTGGACTTGATAAATCTTCTTCAACCAATTCGCAAATAATATGTGCTACGGTAATATGTAATTCCTGTATCCTAGGAGTTGATTTTGAAGGAATCTTGATTAAACAATCAACCGAGTCCCCGATTTTACCGACTTCAGAACCCGTTAAGAAAATTGTTTTGAGCCCTACACATTTTGCCACTTCTAACGCACTAACAACATTTTTTGACTTTCCGCTTGTCGATATCGCCCAAGCCACATCGCCTTTCCTTCCAAGCGCTTCAATTTGGCGAGAGAATATACTATTAAATGAACGATCATTCCCTATTGACGTAAGTAGGGATGTATCTGTAGTAAGAGCGATTGCCGAAAAGGGTTTCCGATCTTTAGAAAACCGATTGACAAACTCCGAAGCAATATGCTGTGCGTCTGCAGCACTCCCTCCATTTCCAAATATTAGAACCTTACCCCCCGACTTAAATGATTTTTGAATAATTTTAGTAGCCTCAACTATATCATTTACAGATTCCTTTGCAAAACGAAGTTTGAGCTCAGCACTTTCCCTTAGTCGTGAAATTATGTGCTCTTTCATCTCTCATGTTCTCTTAAACATTCTATCTAACTCCTCAAATGAAATCTCCCTTGCAACTGGCCTTCCATGAGGACAAGAATGTGGAAAATCGGCTCTATCGAGCTGTCCCAACAGTGCAATAATCTTTTGATGGTTCAACCTTTCACTAGCACGAATCGATGAGTGACAAGCTATAGTCGCAATTATGTTGTCCAGCCTCTCTGTAAGAGTCTTTTCCTTATCCATTGACGCTATCTCTCCCAAAATGTCTTTGATAAGTCCCTTGATATCTGTAGGTTCAAGCATGGATGCAATCGATCTGATAACAAAACTATCCTTACCGAACTCCTCAATCTCGATTCCTAGGTTCTCTAACTCTTCCAAGTGCTCCTCCATAATACGCGCCTCATAAGGCGATAATTCAAGAGTAATTGGGAGTAGTAATTTCTGTCTTTCTTGTCTACCATTTTCTGACTGAGCCCTTTTTAGTTTTTCATAATTTAACCTTTCATGTGCGGCGTGTTGGTCTATAAGTATCATCCCTTCTCCAGATTCGCAGACTATATACAGCTCCCCGATCTGTCCTACGATCTTTAGGCTGGAGAAATAGCCCTCCACCCTTAATGCACTCTGTGTAAGAGGCTTTATGGGGCGAGTCTCGGCTCTCTTATGGAACGTTATATTATCTGGTTCTAATTTTGGCATGTCCCCATGTTCTGGCTGGTCATCCACGCCTTGACGATGAAAAGCTTTTCGATCACTATCTACAGCCCGGGTTTCAAAATGCCGTTTCTTCTCATAAAATCTATTTACCGCATTCTCGATCCTATTATGATAACCCTTGATCCACGGAGCACTCCTGAGCATTGCAAAAATTGCAGCCTTGATCGAGTCCCCTATGAAATTCGATTTTCTAAATCTAACCTCATTTTTAGTTGGATGCACGTTAACATCAACTTCCTGATAAGGAAGATCAATCGATAGAATCCCCTGTGGGAATTTCCCCTTTTCCAATAGCGTTCCATATGAGTCGATAGCCATTCTTGTAAGAATCCTATCTTTAACTGTGCGGGAGTTTACATAAATGTATAATCTTTGCGTAGTTGATCTAGAATCATCGGGACCATTCATAAATCCATGGATCAATATCCCATCAACTTCCATATATACTCTATAGAGAGCGGTTTCTGGGAAAATGTCAGGTAATCTATCTTCAATAGAACCTCTTTCAGGAAGACAGATAATATCCTTGCCATTATGCGATACCTCGAACCTTACATAGGGTCGAGACAAAGACTCTCTTTGAACAACATCAAGAACATTTCTGAGTTCTGTGTCAGTAGTCTTCATAAATCTTAGTCTAGGTGGAGTATTATAAAAAATATCTCTTGCTTCAACAGAAGTGCCCTGCGGACAGCCAGTTTCTTGGACACTTTTTATGATTCCTCCCATGACAACTATCCTGACACCGACAATCTCTCCCTCTGTCCTCGTTGTGATTGAGAATCGAGAAACCCCTGCGATGCTCGGAAGCGCCTCGCCACGAAACCCAAGCGTACTGATAGTATGCAGGTCATCTATACTTTTAAGCTTGCTAGTGGCATGGCGTTCAAGTGAGAGAAGTGCATCATCTCTGCTCATTCCTAAACCATTGTCCGATACCCTGATAAACCTCTTACCCCCCGCACCTAATTCAATATTTATGCGCGTACTTCCAGCATCGAGAGCGTTCTCTACCAGCTCTTTAACAATAGAAGAGGGTCTTTCTACTATTTCACCCGCAGCTATCTTTGAAACCACAGAATCGGGCAGAATCCTAATATTTCCCATTAGTTGAATGCCAGTTTACATAATAGAAATTTATGAGTCAAAACGAATGAAAATACTTGTATAATTGCAGATGAGATCCGCCTTTAAATCTGAAATGGAACATGCAACCAGTAATTGAATTAAATCATAATATAGTAATACTAAAAGAATAAATTTCATAGACCGGGTTTGTGAAAAGGCGAAAATAATGCTATTGACACACTACCAGTCCTAAGTCAAAAACCTTGTTAACATCGATATTGATTCAAACTAGCCCGTTCAAGACATTAATTTTCTTTACCCCGACGTTCACCGGTTTACCTCATCTTTGGACGATAGGTATCTGTATCTATAACTCGTCAGCCAGGATTACTATTTGGCTTTTTTAGAAGCCTTAGCCTTCTTTGCTCCTTTAGCCACTGACTTTTTAACCTTCTTTAGTGAGGTGATAAATGTATTTATGGGAATTGCCGCTAGTGTCATTATTTCTACTGTACCCCGTGCACATAGGTCTACTGACACCTTACTTATTGTTTCATTATTTGGGGCCTCAACTATATTCACAAAATCGTAAGGTCCTAAAGTAGCATATTGTTGAACAACCCTTGCTCCCATCTTTTCTATTTCCTTATCGACCTCTATAATTCGTCCTGGCCTTTCTTTTATTGTCCTTCTACCATCTGGCGTTAGCTTACTCAAAAGTATATAGGTAGCCATTAATCAAACCTCCATTATACGTTATTTACCATCAATCATACTTATAACATTTTTTTGCACCACGAATCAAGCTTTTTTTGGTCTGATTATAGGCTCTCAGACTTATAGTAATTTTGGATTAACTACTATTTCAGCATGATTTATGTATACTCTAACTTTAATACTTGGCGTATCGGTGGAGACTTTATGAATTTCTTCTATTCAATAATTAAATTTAAAGCAAAATCTATTGGACTTACCTACGGTCTCGTATCCACACTGTTCCTTACAATACTCCTTTCCACTCCTTGCTATCAGATCGGATTTGCTAAATCAAAAGATCAGGAATCCCCCAAGAGGGTTATACAGGTTAAGGATTATAAGTGGAACTCAGGAGGTATGGGACGACCCGGCATAATCGATGAAATAACATTGGAAAACATAGGTAATAATGATTACGAAAACATTGAGATAGAGGCAAACTTTTACACCCAAAACGACATCCCTCTTGGCTCCCTGCGATCTACGATAAATGATGTTCTTCAGAGCGGAACGACGAAAACATTTAAAAATATCAACTTTGGAATAATGCATTCGGAGCTTCAAAAAACCATAGTAAATGTAGTAGGGGCAGAGATGTTAGAAAAGGGAACCCCAGGACAGCCAAAGGACGTAATAGTTGTTAAGAATTGGCAGTGGTCGGGGGGCCGGTATGGCACCGAAGGAATATTGAAGGATATAACATTAGATAATACCAGCAAAAACAACTATTCAAACATCGGAATAGAGGTGCAGTATCTAGGGGTGCCCGGCCCGGAAACTGGTACTAAGGGATATACGAGTAGAGCGGTGATCCACGACATTCTGCCTGCAAAGAACACTAGAACTTACAAGGGTATAAATGTTGGA
>Ga0214472_10004976_pt1 | contig 13980 bp, 16 predicted proteins | sample RVTome_6_FD_207662 | JGI IMG/M metagenome (GOLD analysis project Ga0214472, IMG submission 207662) | Soil microbial communities from uranium-contaminated site in the Upper Colorado River Basin, Wyoming, United States - RVT140D175 | ecosystem: Environmental > Terrestrial > Soil > Contaminated >... | reverse complement strand
ATCCGTTCGCGAGCCTCGACCCGCGCGCACCGGTCGGCGAGAGCATCGGCGACGGCCTGCGGATCCACGGCCTGGGTTCCCGCGCCGAGCGTGAACGCAAGGTGCAGCGAATGATGGACCTGGTGGGCCTGCAGCCGTACCAGGCGCGTCGTTACCCGCACGAGTTCTCCGGCGGGCAGCGCCAACGGATCGGGATCGCCCGGGCGCTCGTCCTCGAGCCGGACCTGGTCGTGTGCGACGAACCCGTGTCCGCGCTCGATGTCTCGATCCAGGCCCAGGTCCTCAACCTGCTGCGTGACCTGCAGCGGGAGCTCGGCCTGACCTACATCTTCGTCGCCCACAACATGGGTGTGGTCGAGCACATCAGCAACCGCGTGGCGGTCATGTATCTCGGCAAGATCGCCGAAGTGGCCGATCGGGGCGACATGTTCCGCGATCCCGAGCATCCCTACACGCAGGCCCTGATGTCGGCCATCCCGATCCCGAACCCCGAGCTCCGGCGCCAGCGGATCATCCTCACGGGCGACGTGCCGAGCCCGGTCAACCCACCGTCGGGCTGCCGCTTCCATCCACGCTGCCAGCTCCGCCAGCAGCTCGACGGGCCCCAGATCTGCGCGGATATGCTGCCGCCGTTGATCGAGCTGGGCGGCGACCACCAGTGTGCCTGCCACTTCCGACAGCCGGGCGGCGCCCCACCCGAGGCGATCGCGCGCTCGATGGCCGGGACGAAGGTCTAGGCCCGCCTAGGGGTGCTCCTCGGCCGCGGGGTACCCGCCGATCGGATCGGGGTCGTCACCTTCAACTGGGACGCCGCCGCCGAGCTGGCGGCCCGCATCACCAGTCGGCTCGCGCCGGACGTGCCCGGCGCCGCGGCGATCGAGGTCCGCACGCTGCACGCCATGGCGTGTCAGGTCCTCATCGATGCCGGCAGGCCGGTCAGGCTGGCGAGCGATCGGCTGCCTCTGCTGCGCGCCGCACGGCGGCGGGCACTGGCCGAGCTTCCCGCCGCGGCTGCGGGCGACGATCCGCAACTCGAGCCGCCCGATCCGGCGGCGCTCGATACCATCGTCTCGGCCTGGAAGGTCGAGGGCCGGCCGCCACCTTCGGGCGCTGCGAGCGCGGTCCGTGCCTTCCAGGCCCTGATGGATGTTCGTGGGCTCATCGACTTCGACGACCTGGTGGTGGGCGCGGTGGAGGCGCTCGAGGCCGATGCCCAGCTTCGCGGCCGCTGGCAGGCGCGCTTCAGCCACCTGTGCGTCGACGAGTTTCAGGACGTGGATGCGGCGCAGCTGCGGCTCGTCCGGCTCCTCGCGGCACCGGAGGACAACCTCTTCGTCGTTGGTGACGATGATCAGCCGTAGTTCAGACCTCGCACATATAGAACGCGGTGGTACCGCATACCGGATGCTTGTCGGCTTGTCGCATGCGACCCACAGCGCTCAGCTTGGACGTCCTGGAGCGCCATGGGCAGCATGGATCAATCCTCATAAGGGTTCAGATAGGGGTTCAGACCTCAAGGCCTGAGCCGGGTGGGCATCTGCGTTGGGCACATGACAGGCGTCGGCGCGGGACGGCCTTCGTGACGTCTTCGACGGGCGTTCGCCCTGCAACCTCCGATCCGTATTGCACGCTCAACTCCTGTCAGGCGCCCAGTACAGATGTTCTATTTCGCCTCGCGCGCATCTGCTCGATTTTGCTCCCGGAGACGGGGCGACCACCCGCCCCGCCCGCGGCAGTGGCGCTCGACGGTCGTGAGGAGCTCATCGATGTCGATCGGCTTCGATAGATAGCCGTCGAAGCCCGCCTCGATGAACCGCTCGCGATCTCCCTGCATCGCTTGTGCTGTTACGGCGACCACCGGGATGTGGGCGGTCCGCTCGTCCATCCGCAGCCGGGTCAGCGCCTCCATGCCGTCCATGTCCGGCAGCCGAATGTCCATCAACACGAGCACCGGGGCATGCTCGATCGCGACCGCCAGCGTCTGTCCGCCTGTCGATGCCTCCAGCGTGCGATAGCCGGTCGTTCGAAGCACGTCCCGAAGCAGCGTCATGTTCTTCGCGTTGTCTTCGACCAGGAGGATCCGCTCACCAGCCATCGCTACGTCCGCGGCACAGGCAGCGTGAACACAAATCGGCTTCCCTTCCCAGACTCGCTCTCGACCCAGATGCGCCCACCGTGCAACTCGACGAGGCGCTTCGAGAGCGCCAGCCCGAGCCCTGTCCCCTCTCGCTGCTCCTTGCCCGCCGCAGCCTGCTGGAACTCCTCGAAGATCCGTGCCTGGTCTTCCGGAGCGATCCCGGGTCCGCTGTCGCTGACGGAAACTCGCACCTCGCCATCGAAGCGCGCCGCAGCGACGTCGACCGTGCCGTCGGCCGGAGTGAACTTCACCGCGTTCGAAAGCAGGTTGAGGATCACTTGTCTGACTCGGCGCTCGTCGCCCATGACCGTGTCAATGCCCGGATCCGACGAGAGCGAGATTCGCACGCCTCCCTTGGTCGCTCGCTCGCGGACGATCACGACCCCACGCTCGAGCATCGCCTGCAGCGAGAAGGGCACGACCTGGAGCTCGATCTGGCCCGCCTCGACTTTCGAGAGGTCGAGCACGTCGTCGATCAGGGACAGGAGATCCCGGGACGAGGCGAGGATGTCGTCGAGGTACTCGGCCTGCTTCTCGTTGATGTCGCCGTACAGCTGCTTGCGTAGCACTTGCGAAAAGCCGCTGATCGCGTTCAACGGAGTCCGCAGCTCGTGCGACATGTTGGCTAGGAACTCCGACTTGTGGCGGCTCGCCGACTCCAACTCGCGAGTTTGATCGTCCAGCCTGGAAAGTGCGCTCGTGAGCTCCCTAGTCCGGTCCTGGACCTGCTGTTCGAGCCCGCCGTAAGACTCCTGCAGCCGTGCAGCCATCCGATTGAACTCCTCCGCCAGCGCACCGAGCTCGTCGCGGCTCGAGACGTCGATCCGCTGATCCAGGGCACCGGAGCCGATCTTCGCGGCAGCGACCTGGATCGACTCGATCGGCTTGGCGAGATTTCGGGCAAGCAACACACTCGACACGATCGCCAGAAGGAGGAAGACCACCAGTAGCAGCGCTGTTCGCCAGATCGTCGACTCGATCGGCGCGAAGGCCTCGCTGAGCGGTTCCTCGACGAAGACCCACCAACCGGGCGGATCGACCCGTTGGTAGGCGCTGAGCACCTCTCCCCCGTTCGAGTCGCGCCCCGAGGCCACCACGTCCGCGCGAGCCACCCCGGTCAACGCGGCTCCCACCTGCGGGAGCCTTGCGAAGCTCGTGTGCGCGAGGACAAGATTCTTGTCTGGATGGGCGATGATCGTGCCTTGTGCGTCGATGGCGTACGCGTAGCCTTCGGCGCCGATCTTCGCCCTGGCGATCGCGTCCACGACGGATCTCAGGTCGACGTCGGCCTCGATGACACCCTGCCCGGGGGCATGCTCGGCGACGGCGATGGTCATGTGGGGCCTGTTATCGCGCTCGCCGAAGGTGACGCTGCCGAAGTACGGCTGCCCCGTCCTCGCGCGACTGAACGCCTGGGGATCAGCGTGGTCGCTCCCACAGACCTTCTCGTCGATCACCTCCGTATCCTGCGAATAGGCTCGAACGCAGGCCAGGCCACTCGCATCGAAGTACGTAAGCATGCTCAGCAGCTTCTGGCGTGCGCGGAGCCCGCGGAACAGCTGGAGGCGCTCCGTCGGGTCGACCGTCGGCTCTGCCACGGTCTCGAGGTCGTTGAGCATGTCCTGGATGAACTGCTCGATGGACACCGCCGCGGACGACGCCTTGTCGGCCTCCGCTAGGGTCACCGCCCGCTTGCTGTCTTCGTACGCAAAGTAGAACTCACTCACGCCGACCGAAACGATGGCCGCCGTGACGAGCAGCACGACGACCAGCGTGTATTTCCAGATCAGGCGGTGACGCGGCCGTGCGGGCGCAGCCACTCGATTCGCTCCAGTCTGGGGTTCGCCTACCGATAGACCTTGTCGGCGCGGTCGATGACGTCCTGCGGCACCACGATTCCGAGCTCCGCGGCCCTCTTAAGACTGATCGCGGTCTCGTTCACGGGTACCTCCTCTACAGGGAGACCTGCCGGCGGGGTGCCCCTGAGGATGGCATCGACGAACCGTGCGCCGGCGGCGCCGACGGGCCCCACGTCGACTCCCAGCGAGAATAGTGCGCCCTGCTCGACCCATTCCCTGCGGTGGGCCTGAACAGGCACGTGCGCTTCCGCCGCGAGCTCGATCGCCAGTTTCGAGAAGTTCAGCCGCAGGCTCGGCGACAGGAGGAATGCACCATCGACCTGGCCAGGGGCCAGTGAGCGGAAGGCACGTTCGAGATCCGCTGCATCGGAGGCTTCCCTGAAAACCAGCTCCAGCCCGAGCTGCTGGGCGGCCTCGCGGGCCCGTTCAAGGATCGGTGGGGTCGCCGCATCGGTCGGGTCGACCAGCGTCAGCAGCCGCTTCAGCCCCGGGATGATCTGCTGGTAGAGCTCGAGCTGCTTGACGACAGGATCTCGCGCACCGAAGACCCCGGTCAGGTTCCCGCCCGGGTGGGCAGGGTCCTCCACCAGGCCTTGGGCGACCGGATCACTCGGGTGAAGGAAGACCACCGGAATCCGGTCTTCCGCCCGCGCTGTTGCGGCTTGCGCCGCGGCAATCGACTTGTCCTCGAACGCCACGATGACATCCACGCGCTCGCGAACGAATGTTGCGGCCTGCCCCTCGGCGTCTCCCGGTTCGAGATTGCGCCAGATCAGCTCGATCCTTGGACCCGGGATGTGCCCTTGCTCGGTAAGCATTGTCATGAGCTCGTCCTGCGCACCGTCGATCCATCCCAGTTCAGCCAGGCGCGCGACGAGCGTGCCCAGGGACGGCGGCACGTGGTCCGTTCCGACATGCATCAGACCGACGCGTGGGATGGTCGGAGGGGTCGGGCTCGTGCCGATGCCGGCCGAACAAGCGCCAAGGAGTCCAGCGAAGACGATGACGCTGATCAGCGCCAGCGAGTGTGGCCTAGCCATCATCGGACCCCTTTCTCCCACGCCAGATCACGCGGGTAGAAACTACTCCAACCGTCTGCGGCCGGCGTTCCGACCAGTTTCCTCGACGGTGCCCGGCGGCCGGGGCCGGTCTCACGGACAAGGTCTTGCTCGTCAGCGCGCAGACAACCGCAACGTCGCCCCGGCACCCGAGAGAAGCACGGGCGCCGGGGCAAGCCTGGATGCAGTGTCCTCTACGGACCTGTGTCCCTCGAACCCGCACCTCGTGCCATCAGAGGCAGGAAATTGCATCGTCCTCGATCCGGAAGACGGGCGGGTCGGCGCTGGGCGCGACGTAAGTCACATAGACCGTCGCCCCACCGGCGCTGGTTGCCTGCACGGGCGAGTCGCCGCCCTCGGCGAAAACAGCACCGTCCGGAAGGCTCGGCCCGTACGTCATCGAGCTGCAGTCCGCATGCCAGAGGGTAACCGCACCCGACTCCACGGCGACGATAATGAGGCCAGGGTGGTGATGCCAGCCGCTGAAGCTGCCCGCACTGAAGACGATCCGCTGAACGCGAATGTCAGTGGCATCCTTCGTCTGGAACTTGACCCGGTCACTGTTCAGGTGGACCTCCTGGTCGAGGTTCGCGGTGACGAGATTCGTCGACGTGGTTCCGGATCCCGGCGATGCCAGAGCCACGGCCGCCGCGAGTGTTCCAACCACCGCAACTGCGGCGGTCGCGGCAATCCACTTCCCGGTCGAAATCACGCGCATGACGCTCCCCTTTCTTCGTGTCTTTCCCGCATCGTTGGCACCGCGTCAGCTCGGGCACTGGCCCTTTTCGAGCGCCGAGTTGCCCTCGTCGGCCGCGTAGGCCGTCCCGATTTCGTCTGCCGGGATCGTCTCCGGGCGCAGATCCAGGAGCGTTCCGTCCGGCAAGGTCACGGACTTGAGCGACCCGACCTGGACGCATTCACCAGTGGGCAGCCAGACGAGGCCCCGGTTGTGGGCGGCTGCCGACGGTGCGATGGCCAGCGCTACCACCATGCCAGCTGCGGTTGCCAGTAGAGAGATTCGCCGCTTCATTGGTTCTCCCTTTCGTTGCCGGATGTCTCGGCGGAGCGTCTGCTTCCGCTCCGGTGAACGTACGGGGAGGTCGATCGTGTGCCAACCGTGCCTGCCTGCATTCGCCGGGGATGCTGGCACCCCGGCGGCGACAGTCCGTGTCGCGGGAGGAGTCATTCCGGGCCGCGCGTGCAGAACCGCCGAACCAGATCGGGGAACTCGTCGGCGTCGATGGGCTTGACGACGTAGCCGGCGAAGCCCGCCTCGAGCAACCACTCCTCGCGGGCATCGAGTCGCAGAGCAGTCACCGCCACGACCGGTATCCTCGACGTCCGCCGCTCGACCCGGAGGATCCGCGCAGCTTCCGTGCCGTCCATGTCCGGAAGGCGGAGATCCATCAGGATGACGTCCGGCAGATGCTTGGAGGCGAGAGCGATCCCCTCCGCTGCAGTGACCGCCTCGAGCGTCCGAAACCGGGCCGAGCGGAGCAGATCGCCAGCGAGCTTCCGGTTCCTGTCGTTGTCGTCGACGATCAGGACGAGCGGGAGATAGGACATCGCGGGCGTATTCTCCGCCCATGCCCATCCGGCTCGTGCTCGCCGAGGACCACTACCTCGTCCGCGAAGGCGTCCGGCGCCTGCTCGAGGCGCAGCCCGGGTTTGAAGTCGCGGCGGTCTGCGGGGACGTTGACTCGCTCCTCGAGGCTGTCGAACGCGAACGGCCAGACGTAGTGGTCACGGACATCCGCATGCCGCCAGGGCACTCGGACGAGGGGATCCAGGCCGCTAGACGATTACGGGAAACGAACCCGGGTCTGGGCGTGGTCGTCCTCAGCCAGTACGCGAACGCGAGCTACGCACTTGCGCTGCTCGACACCGGCAGCGCCGGGCGCGCCTATGTGCTGAAGGAGCATGTGCATGACCTCGACCAGCTCGTTGCTGCCATCCGGGCTGTCTCGGAAGGAGGCTCGCTGATCGACTCGAAGGTGGTGGAAGGGTTGGTGGCGGATCGGGCGCGCGCGGCGTCGTCCCCTCTTGGCGAGCTGACCACCCGCGAGCTCGAAGTTCTGCGAAAGATGGCGGAGGGCCAGAACAATGCATCGATCGGCGAAGACCTCGTTGTGACCGAGAGATCCGTCGAGAAGGTGATCCACTCGATTTTCATGAAGCTTGGGTTGACGTGGGAGCCAGCGGTCCACAAGCGCGTCAAGGCGGTCATCCTGTACCTGGCCGAGAGCGATCGGGTCATCGCGGCAACGGCAGCCAGCCATGAACACGCGAACCGCCGTCCTGAAGGTCCTCGACGCTGACGCGGCCATCGAGCGCCTCGATGCGATCGCGCAGGCGGTCGAGACGTCCTTCAGGGTGATGTCCAGCGACCGCGACCTCGAAGGTCAGGGCGCGATCAGCGTCACGCACGCTTATCAAGGCCTGGGATCCCGGTGCCGCGGACGACAGGGCCTCGACGCCGAACCAGTAGACAGCAGCAATGATCTCGGGTGCGTAGTCGACACCCGCCGGAACGTCGACCAGGGCCGTGACGCCGGCCCTTTCTGCCGCCGATCTCATGGCGGTGGCGAACCCACGCCCTCCTAGCAGCGGGGGATAAACCTCCTGTGCAAGCTCCGTCGTTTCGGTTAGCGCCTCCCGATTGTTGACCGCCATCTCATCGAGCAGCGCTTTCGCAGCGGCCGGATGACCGTCCACCAGCCCAGCTAGGCGGCGTAGATCAACAGCGAATGCGACAAGGTGTTGCAGAACGCCATCGTGGAGGGCGCGCTCGAGCGCGCGCCGATCGGCGGACGCGGCTTCGACCAGACGCCTCCGCGATCGACGCAGGTCCACCACCTCGGCCTGCAGTCGGTCGACAACGTCCTTCAACTGCTCGCCAGAGCCAGTCTGCGACACCGCGCTCCTTCTCTTGAGGGTCACCGGCTCTTGAGGGTCACCGGTTGATACTTCGATCACGCCACGTCGCGCGCGGGTCGGAACACGCTATCACTCTGGATCAGGCGTCCGCGGTCTCGAGGCCAATTTCCGTTACGTCGATCGGTATTCGAATACTTATGGCATCCGCCCGCTCAACTCCGATCGAGCGCACCATCGGATCCCAACCCCTGTGCCCGATCTTCCTCGAGGGGTGCTGGGCATCGCCGGATAAGGGTTCAGATAAGGGGTCAGCAACATTCGATTCGGTGAGAAACCACAGCATGCTGTGGTCTGAACCGCACGAAACCACAACATGTCGTGGTGTAGTGGTACCGCATACCGGATGCTTGTCGCCTTGTCGCATGCGGCCCACAGCGCTCACATTGGCCGTCCTAGAGCGCCATGGGCAGCATGGATCAATCCTCATAAGGGTTCGGATAAGGGTTCAGACCTCAAGGCCTGAGCCCGGTGAGCATCTGCATTGGGCACGTGACTACGTCCCAGGCGTCGGCGTCGGACGGGCCTTCGTGACGCCTGCAACGGGCGTTTGCCTTGCACTCATCGGTACAGCACGCTCGGTCCAACACGCTCGATCAAAACGTGCCACTTGACAGTAGCCAGTTCACACCAGATACTCGCTATAACGTAGTAGCACGTTGGAGCAAGTGTGGACGGCGACGATACCTCGAGGCGAGCGGTGCGTCAAAGCCGTGAACATCGAATGACATCGCGAATCGCCGTCACCGGAGCGACTGGCTTCGTCGGTCGACACGTTGTCCAGCGGCTGCACGCATCGGGCCATGACGTCGTCTCCCTGTCGCGCCGTACCGGGACCGACCTCGCTTCGCCGGACCCTGCCGCTCTGCGAGACGCTCTCGAGGGCTGCGACGCCGTCATCCATTGCGCCGGCATCAATCGCGAGATCGGCACTCAGACGTACGACGCGATCCACGTCCGTGGCACCCAGGCGATCGCGGAAGCAGCCTGGGCCGCCGACGTCGGACACATCAGCGTCCTGAGTTCCCTGCGAGCCCGCCCGGATGGCCCGACTGCGTATCACCGGACCAAGTGGGCCGCCGAGGCGATCATCCGCGACAGCGGGATCCCACACACCGTGCTCAAGGCCGGCGTGATCCACGGTCGCGGCGACCACATGCTCGACCACCTCAGTCACGCGCTGTACACGTTCCCGGTCTTCGGCCTGGTCGGGATGCGCGAGCGACCGGTCCGACCCGTGGCCGTCGATGATGTCGCCCGCATCCTCGAAGCCGCGGCCACGGGCGACGAGCGCCTGCGGAACCAGACGGTGGCCGTCCTCGGACCCGACGAGATGATCCTCGGCGAAGCGGTCCGCCGAGTCGCTCACACGATCGGGCGTCGCCCGGTCTACGTGCGGCTGCCGATCGTCGCGCACATCGCGCTGGCGAGGGTCTGCGAGGCCGTCATGCGCGTCCCGCTGATCTCGGTCGCGCAGGTTCACATCCTCGCCGAAGGTGTCGTCGAGGCGTCCCCGCCGGCTCCACCGCCGCCAGCCGACCTGACGCCGACGATCCCGTTCTCGACGGAGGTCATCCGCGCTGGCCTGCCCGAGCCGGGTCCATTTCGTTGCAGCGACCTCCGATGGTGGCCAGCGTGACCATCATCGACCTGACAACGGAAATCGACGCACCGATCCAACGAGTCTTCGACCTGGCGCGAGACATCGATCTGCACGCGACCTCGATGGCCCACACCGGCGAGCAGGCGGTGGCGGGGCGGACGACCGGCAAAGTCGACCTCGGCGACACCGTCACGTGGCGCGCACGTCATTTCGGCCTGTGGTGGTCGCTGACGAGCCGGATCACGGCGGTCGAGGCGCCGGTCAGGTTCGAAGACGTCCAAGAACGCGGGCCGTTCGCGTGGTTTCGTCACGAGCACCGCTTCGAATCCGTAGGCGGTGGCACTCGGATGCACGACCGCTGGGAGCATCGGGCACCGCTTGGTCCCCTGGGTCGGCTGGTCGATCACCTCTTCATTGGCCGGTACATGCGGTCGCTGCTGGTAACCCGCAACGCCGCCCTCAAGCGCGAGGCTGAAACGCCGTGACTGCGCTGCCCGCCGACGGTCGCCTCCTAGTGCTCTATGACGCTGACTGCGGCATCTGCAGTCGCTCCGCGCGACTCCTGCGTCGGCTGGACCACGGTCGGCGCCTGCGACTCATGCCGCTCCAGGAGGCCGGCGAGATCGTCGGTGCGCCACCCGTAGAAGTCCTCCTCGACGCGATGCATGTCAGGGACCGACATGGCCGTTGGAGCGTCGCTGGCGGAGCGTGGATCAGGATCGCCGAGGAGATTCCGTTCCTCCGACCACTGGCCATCGGGGCCCGCCTCGCGCTGGTCCGCCTGTTTGTGGAGTGGGCCTACGCGCGTGTTGCCAGCAACCGCCATCGCCTCAGCCGGGTCCTTGGCGACGACACCTGCCCCATCGGGCCGAGGACACCGTGAAAGCGCCGGGCGCCCCGGTGCGAGTGAAGCCGATGGTGGCAACCGCACGGTCATCGCCGCTGCTGGCTGGGCTCGCTGTGTGGTTGGCGGCGGTGGTGTTCGTGCCGGCTCCGCTGGCGGCCCGCATCCTGCTACTCGCGCCGCTCGTCATCGTGCCCCGACTGATTCCTCTCCTTCCGCCGCGATCATGGATCGTGGGTCTCGGAGGCTGGCCGTCGTTCGTCGCGGCGTTGCCGCTGCTCGTGGCCTTCTCCCTGACACCAGGGCCCGTCGCTGCGGCGTTCGTGTTGCCGTGGCTGGCGTTCGCCATCGTGGGGACGTCGGGAGCGCTCCGCCACGGATTGACGCACCTGCCGTCGATCCTCCTGCCCAGCAATCTTCCCGCCCTCGGGATCGATGTGGCACTTGGGTTCTGGGGCGTGGGCGCCGCTTTCGCCCTGGTGGATCGTTTGGGGGTCGACACCGGCTTCTCGGCCGCCATCGTCCTGCTGACCGCCACGCACTTCCACTTCGCGGGCCTGGGCCTGCTCGCCCTGGCCAGCCTGCTGGCCACGTCTCGCCCGTGGCTCCGCATTCCTGTGATCGGGCTCATCGTCGGCATCCCATTGACGGCCCTCGGGTTCGTCCTGTCGAGTGACCCGATCAACGCGATCGGGGCGCTCATCGTCGGGTCGTCCGGTATCGGAATCGCTCTCGCCCTCCTGACCGGTCGCGTCATCGAGCGGACGGGCTGGCTTTCGCGGGCCGCGGGAGTCGCGCTCCTCATCGGCATGCCGATGGGCATCGCGTGGTCGCTCGCGATCCTGACGGACGTGGCCTTCGTGGATCTCGACACGATGGTCCGAACGCACGGCGCACTGAACGCGACTGCGGTCCTGTTCGCGGTCGTCGCATACCGCCGGTGACTGATGAAGGTCGTGATCGCCGGTGGCTCCGGCCTGATCGGGACCGCGCTCTCGGTTGCTCTAGTGGCTGCCGGACACGATGTCGTGATCCTCACTCGGCGACCCAGTCCGACTGGGCGCCTTGGGCCCAACGTCCGAGAGGTCGAATGGCGGCCCCCGAGCTTTGACGGGTGGGCGCACGAGATCTCGGGCGCAGCCGCGGTCATCAATCTCGCTGGCGCATCCATCGGCCGCTGGCCGTGGACGCCGCGCCGGAAACAGGTGCTCCGTGACAGCCGCCTGCAGGCGACTCGGGCCCTCGTTTCGGCCCTCGCAGCCGCGCCCGTCGCCGATCGACCGGCCGTCTTGCTCAGCGCCTCCGGCACCGACCTCTACGAGGGAACCGACGAGACGCCGGCCGACGAGGACACGAGCCCTGGCGCATCGTTCCTGGCGCGCCTCTGCCTTGACTGGGAGGCAGAGGCCGGGGGGGCAGAGGGGTTGGGCATCCGCGTCGTGTTGCTCCGCACGAGTTCGGTGATCGGCCGCGGCGCGCCTTACGTCCGGGTGATCTCGCTTCCCTACCCGCTGTTCGTCGGCGGGCGCCTTGGTTCGGGTCAGCAGTGGGTGAGCTGGGTCGACCTCGCGGATGCCGTAGGCCTGTACCTGATGGCGCTCGAGTCATCGGACGTCCGAGGCCCGCTGAACGTCAGCGCACCGGATCCGCGCCCGCAGATGGCCTTCGCCCGAGCCCTTGCTGGCGCCCTCCATCGACCCTGTAGGCTGCTGACGCCGGCTTGGATCGTGCGATTGGTTCTCGGAGACCAGGCCACGCTGGCGTTGGGCAGTCGCCGAGTGTGGCCGAGGAAGGCCCTGGCGGCTGGATACACGTTCGAACGACCGCGACTCGAGGATTCGCTCGCAAACGCCCTGGAGAGTCGAGACCCGCGGTCCTGACTATCCCGCGCGCTCAAGTCCGGTCGAGCGTGCGACCTCGCAGAGTCCCCACGATCGAGTGGCAACCTGGTCCCAGAGGCAGCAGCACAACTGCCGCCGCGCGCTCGATGCCTGCCGAGCCGCGAACGCCAATGGGCGAGCGGCGAAACTCAACATGTGCAACCCGGCGAGGGACAGCCCTATTCATCCCCGCTGGCTGGACCCTCCTTGGGCGGATCCTCGACGTCGGGGTTGAGTCCGGTCTTCTCGAGGACGAACTCGACAAGGGTCGCGGGTGCGATATCTCGAAGGTCGAGCCAGGCCACCGTCGGCCGAAGGCCAGGCAATTCCGTGTCATCGAACCGAGCCGGCAGAACGTACTCATCCTCTTCGATCAGAGCACGCGCGAGCGCGCTGCGCCGCTCGTGCCGGGTCCACGGTTTCGCCGCATACGCTGCTGACACGAACATCACGCAATAGCGCGACGCAGTTCGGTAGATGTGGTCGAAATGCTCCGCCAGGTCCTTGCCCCAGACCTTCACCTTCTCGTCTTCGTCGTAGAAGACCCTAAGGCCTTGTTCCTTCAGTCCGCGGGCCACCATTTTCGACATAGGAGCGCTCCTCCCCGGCGAATGAAAGGCAGACGTCGTATTCGAAGTCGCTGGGGGCTCGGGCCCGCTCGGTCGGCCGCATCGGCGCGCTGAAGGTCTCGACGGGCGACTGGAGGGATCGCCGACGGCTCTCGAGGTCCCTGATGTGGCGGAGGTCATCGTCGCGGCGGCGCTTCGACTCAGACTCATCCTTCTTTCGTTGTTGTTCGAGCGCGCGATCCAACGACCCTTGGGCCGTCGTCAGTTGACGCCCTTTGGTCGCGGCGCCCTTGTCGTGGTCGGCCGCCTTCTTGTCGTGGCCGTTCGCTCGCTCTTCGTGACGCAATGAGTCACGGAGCTTGGACTGCGCTGAGCTCGCGCTCGTCGATCGCGTGACGGAGCCAGCGATTCGCTGCGCCTCTCCACGCTCACGTGTTGCGCGAGAGCGCTCGCTGGCGGCCTTGGACTCCAGGTCCGCAATCTCGTTCTTGAGCCGATCGACCTGGTTCCGATACATCGACACCGACATGGACCAAAGCGTAGGACGTCAGGCGTAACGCGGGTGCGCAAGGGTGCCCGCACAAGCGAGCCGCCGCGCACTCGATGCCCCGCGACGCAGCACCGCACGTAAGGGTTCAGATAGGGGTTCAGCCGACATGCGAACGGGTGAAGACCACCAAATCTGGCTGACGAGGAGGCGCGGTGCCACCAGATGTGGTGGTGAGTTGGTACCGCATAGGTGAGTTGGTACCGCATACCGGATTCGAACCGGTGATCTCCGCCTCCCGCGGTCACCGTTCCCGCCGACGACGGTGACGACGCCGGCCAACCGCAAACGCCGCCAACCCGGGAGTTGGTTAGAGGAAGGGGTTAGGAGGGCGGTTCGATTCGGATGGAGTCGAGGATCTGCTGGAGCTCGGCCACAACGGCGGCATCAGGCTGCGCGGGTTCGCGTGCGCGGGTCACGATCCGAACGCCGTCCACATCCAGGATCTGAACGCGAAGCGTGTCGCCGGTCGCCAGACCAACCGTGTCATCAGCTCCGCTCCAGGGGATGACTTCGGGACAGTCCTCCGCGAGGTCGAGCGCGGTCAGC
>Ga0214472_10004975_pt1 | contig 13982 bp, 18 predicted proteins | sample RVTome_6_FD_207662 | JGI IMG/M metagenome (GOLD analysis project Ga0214472, IMG submission 207662) | Soil microbial communities from uranium-contaminated site in the Upper Colorado River Basin, Wyoming, United States - RVT140D175 | ecosystem: Environmental > Terrestrial > Soil > Contaminated >... | reverse complement strand
CTTTCGCGCGTGCGCCCGACGACGGTCGGACAGGCGAGCCGCGTCCCGGGCGTGCGACCGAGCGACATTGCGCTGCTGATCGGCACTCTTCGGCAGAGGGGCTCTCGTCCTTAGGGTCGCAGCCCATGTCTGAGCTTCGTTGGCACCCGTTCCTGCGGCAGTGGGTGATCACTGCGACGCACAGGCAGGAGCGCACGTTCCTTCCGCCGGACGGCTATTGCCCGCTGTGCCCGACAAGGCCCGGCGGGTTCCCGACCGAGGTGCCCTACGACGACTACGACATCGCGGTGTTCGAGAACAAGTTTCCGTCCTTGCTGTCGTCGCCGCCGGAGCCGAGCATCGCCGGGACGTGGCTGACGCCCGCGCGCCCCAGCGTCGGCGTGTGCGAGGTCGTCTGCTATTCGAGCGACCACGGTGCGACTTTTGCGACGCTGCCGCTCTCGCAGATCAAAAAGCTCGCGCGCGTCTGGAAGCACCGGTACGTCGCGCTCTGCGAGCGCGCGGACGTGGACTACGTCTTCATTTTCGAGAACAAGGGGAAAGAGATCGGGGTGACGCTCACTCACCCGCACGGGCAGATCTACGCGTACCCGTTCGTGCCGCCGGTCGTGCGCGAGGAGCTCGCGGCGGAGCGGGAGCACTTCGAGGAGCACGAGCGGCCGCTGATGGAAGACGTACTGGGCGACGAGTTCGAGGACGGTCGCCGGATCGTGTGGGAGAACAACGGGTTCGTGTGCTTCGTGCCGTACTTTGCGCGGTACCCGTACGAGGTGTACGTCGCCGCCCGGTGGCACGTGCGGAGCCTTGCGGACATGGACGACGCGCTGCTCGACGACCTGGCGGAGGCGCTGCACGCGGTGGCGAAGAGGCTGGACGCGCTGTTCGGGTTCTCAATGCCGTACGTGATGGCGATGCACCAGGAGCCCGCCGCGCCGGGCTACGAGTTCGCGTGGTTCCACGTCGAGTTCTATCCGCCCTTCAGGACCGAGGCGAAGCTGAAGTACCTCGCCGGGAGCGAGGCCGGAGCAGGCGCGTTCATCAACGACACGCTTGCGGAAGAGAGCGCTGCGTGGCTGAGGGGAGAGAGATGAACGATAAATGATACATGGGGAGCGATAAATGATGAATAGGGAAATGTGCGCGGCCCCAGAACCCTCGGCAACCTATTGATCATTGATCATTTCCCTTTCCCCTTTCATCCTTCATCCCTCATCCTCCATCCTTCCCCCTTTTCCCCCTTCCCCCTCAGTCCCAATCGCCGTGCAAGAGCGTGAAGGCGCGGACGGCGGTGGGGTCGCGGCCGAGGATTCCGGCTTCAAGGGTGAGGTCGGCGACGACCTGCTCGCGAGTGAGCGTCCCTTCGGGGTCCAGGGACTTGACGACGAGCGCTTCGAGCTGGCCGACGGCCTCTTCGACCGTGACCCTTTCGAGCGACATCTCCGCGAGCCCGGCACGGATCACTTTTGCGGCGTCCTCCTTGCCGCATAGGAAGGACGCGCCGCGGTCGCTGCTAAAGTCGCCGTGGTAGTCAATCTCGTAGTACCTGTCGAGCTCCGGCGCTTCGCCGACCTGCATGAAGAGCGACTTGGCGACGACGGGCGGGCTGCCGAAGTCGGCGAACGCCCTCTTGACCGGGTCGCTGATCGCGGCGACGACGCGCTGGATTGTGACGTCCTGTTCGCTGCGCTGGTACCCCTCCTGGTGGCAGTAGTCAATCGCCGAGACCCGCAGTGACTCGACGTCGGACTGTAGCCCGAGGCCTGCGAACATGAGGCGGTCGTAGATCTCGAACACCTTGCGGGACTGGCGGCGGTAGGTGACGGCCAGGACGCCTTCGTCTAGCGAGGCGGCGATGACGGGGACGCCCGACGCGAGTCGGGACTCGACGTACTGTGCGCGGTGGCCGATGCCCTCTTGCCAGTCGTAGGGCGTGATCATGTGGGCTAAGTGATACCCGGTGCCGCTAACCGGACTTCTTCCAGCGCGGGGACTGTTCGTCGGCCTTCTTGCCCTTGAGCGCGCTCTCGAGCGTGACCGGCTCCAGGTTTCGGACGATCACCTTCTTGTCCCAGATCGAAGAGTAGCCGTAGCCTCCGCGCGCGAGGCTGATGGGCATCGCGACCTCGTACTCGGTGGCTTCGTCTAGCTTCGAATCGCCGACCGTGACGGAGACGACCCGCTCGTTGGGGGCTTTGTCGGGGTCGAACGTGACCTCGATGCCGGAGAGCTGGAGGAACCCGCTGTTGGGCGAGGGGTAGAGCGAGATCGAGCGGTTGAGCGCTGCGAGGAGTTGTGCGCCCGTGAGCTTGGCGACGACGATGGAGTCGCCGGGGTAGCGGACGAGCTTGGTCAGGTCGGTGCCCTCGAAGTCGCGGTTCATCATCCCGGCGGGGAGCAGGGCGATGTCGGCGTAGGCGGTCGAGCGGACGATGTCGGCAGCGGACTGGGCAGGGCCGAAGGCGTCGCGGTCGGGGCCCTCTTGGGCCGCCGCTGTGGCCAAAAGGCCAAGCGCGAAGACCAAGGCGACGGTAGCTCGTTTCATGACCTGTACGTTTCCAACCATTCAGACTCGCAACTCAACAGCCCGTTACTTAAACATAAGACGACTGGCGACCCAGGCACAGGTTCAATAGGACCTTCGCAGGCTCAGAAGTCGGTCTGAATGCCCATGGAGCGGGCGGTTCCAGCGACGATCTTCAGGGCGGCCTCTTCGTCGTTGGCGTTGAGGTCGGCCATCTTCATCTTTGCGATTTCCTTAGCCTGGGCCATGGTCAGCACACCCGCAGATTCCGTGCCAGCCTTGCCGCTGCCCTTGGGGAGCTTGAGCGCGTTCTTGATCAAGTCGCTGGTCAGGGGCTGCTTGACGACGAAGGTGTAGGAGCGGTCCTCGAAGACCGTGATGCGGACGGGGACCGTGTACCCCATCTGCTTGGCGGTCATCTCGTTGAACTTCTTGAGGAACTCCATCATGTTGATGCCGGCCTGTCCGAGCGCGGGCCCGACGGGCGGCGCGGGGGTTCCCTTGCCGGCCGGGATGTTCAACTTGATATTGCTTGCGACCTTCTTCGCCATGTGCGTCGTCCAACTCGGCGCGCCCGGTAACCCCGGAGGCAGCCGCGAAGGCGAATTATACCTACGGTCCGCGGTCTGCCGGGGAGGGCCCCAGGCAGGGTTTCGAGCCTGCGCAGGTGTGCCAAACTTTCCGCACAGCCATGCCGGAAGTCTCGCTCCACATCCCCCAGATCGGTGAGGGCCTCCAAGAGGCCCGACTGGTCGCCGTTCTCAAGAAGCCCGGCGAGCACGTCAAGCGCGACGAACCGATCTATCAGATGGAGACGGACAAGGCCGTGATGGACGTCGAATCGCCCTACGAGGGCAAGCTGGTGCGCTGGGCCGCGGACGTTGACTCCGTGCTGCCGATCGGCGCGGAGGTCGCCGTGATGGAGACCTCGGACGCCGTCCAAGAGGCCGTGGCGCATGGCGCGCCGGTGGCCGCCGTGGCCGCCGGTGCCTCGGCGAGGTCTGGGGCGGCAACGGCCGACAGGCGCCGGGACGTGCCCCCGCGGACCCGCGCGTACGCCAAGGAGAAGGGCCTGAGCGACGACGACCTGGAGAAGGTGAAGGCCAAGGGCGCGAGGCTCATGCCGGAGGACGTTGACGCGTTCCTGGCCGGAGGGGCCGGCAAGCCCAAGGGCGGCGAGGGGTACAGCGAGGTCGAGATGCCGTCGAAGCAGCGCGTGCTGGCCTCGCGCCTGCAGCGCGGTTCGCAGCTCGCGGTCCCGGGGACCGAGACCGTGGTGCTCGACTGGGGCCCGATCGAGGCGCTGCGCGCGAAGATCAAGGACGCAGGAGGAGCGTTCCAGCCCTCGACGTTCACTATGTTTTCATTTGCCGTGGCGAAGACGCTAGCGGACTTCCCCGGCTTCCGATCCACGATCGTCGGCGACTCGGTCGTGAGGACCTATGACCACGTCAACCTTGGCATCGCTGTCGCGCTGCCTGGCGACGAGCTCGTGATCGCAAAGGTCGAGAATGCGGAAACGTACGACTGGCGCGCCTTTGCCGACGTGATGCGCGAGCGGATCGAGACCGCGCGACAGGGCAAGGACCAGGCGGACGAGTCGGTGACGATCAGCCTGACGAACATGCAGGGGTTCGGCCTGCGCGACGCGGTGGCCGTGGTCGTGCCGCCGGGCGTCGCGACGCTGTTCTTGGGCGAGCCGTACAACGGCCTCGACCAAAGAGTGAGCGAGCTGAAGCTGCAGCGGTGCGCGAACATGGGCGTCACGTTCGACCACAGGCTGCTCAACGGAGTCGGCGCGGCGAACTTCCTCAACGCGGTGCGCGAGAAGGTCGAGGCGATCGGAGACTTGGTGACGGCATGAGCCTTCCGGTCATCGGGATCACGACCTCGTGTGGCCCGGACCCGAACGACCGGCCAGGCACCGAACGAATCTACGTCAACCGGCTGTACGCGGACTGCCTGCTCGCCGCGGGGGCCGTGCCGATCCTCCTGACCAAGCAGACGCCGCCCGAGACGGTGCTAGAGCTCGTGGACGGGCTCCTGATCCCAGGCGGCGACGACATTGACGCGTCGCACTTCGGCGAGGAGAACCACCCGGCGGTGAACCTCGAGGATCCTGGGCGCTATCCGTACGAGAAGTCGCTGCTGGACGCTCTGCCCGAGGCCGCGCCCGTGCTGGGGATCTGCTACGGGTGCCAGGCGATCAACGTCTACCGTGGAGGCAGCGTGATCCAACACATCCCAGACCGCGTGCCGGGATCTGAGCACGCCGGGGGGACGGTCCAGGAGTACGCGCTCGACTCTTCGAGCCGGCTCGCAGGGATCGTCGGCTCAGACACGGTGCGCGGCAAGAGCTACCACCACCAGTCGAACGAGAGCGTCGGTCGGGGGCTGAGGATCGTGGGGCGCACCGCCGACGGGATCATCGAGGCGATCGAGGACTCTGCAGGGCGGTGGGTGATCGGTGTCCAGTGGCACCCTGAACGCACCCCCGACGACCCCGGCACCGTCAGGTTGTTTAAGGCGTTCGTCGGAGCAGCCTCAGAACACCGCCGACTGAAGGGCAAATGAAGCACCTAGTCAACGGTCGCGAATGGGAGCCGGGTGCGGGGACCGACGCCACCGTGTCGCGCCTCGGCGACCGCCTCGTGGTGCGGACCCGTGACGGATCGTTCACTGCGCTCGCCGTCCGGTCCGGTGGCACGGCGTACGTGTCCTATCGGGGCCGGAGCTACAAGGTCGAAAGGGCGGGGCGCAGCGCTCGCGCGGAGGGCACGTCCGACGGTGAACTGCGGGCGCCGATGCCGGGGATGATCGTCGAGGTCTCCTGCAAGGAGGGCGACAAGGTGGAGGCGGGCGACCGGCTCTTGGTGCTGGAGGCGATGAAGATGCAGCAGCCGGTGCTGGCTCCGCTCTCGGGCCGGGTCCGGTCGGTCGGCGTCGCGCAGGGGGATCAGGTCGAGGAGGGCCAGGTGCTCGCCCTGGTTGGCGCAGAATGAGCACGCGGGTAGGGTTCTTGGACTTCGACCGCGACGTCAACAGTTGGATCGAGGCGTTCCAGGCGGCAGAGAAGGACCAGCGCGCGACGTTCTTCCACCGGTTCAGGGCCGAAATGCAGGCGATGCGGTACTTGGAAGTCCACCAGGGGAAGGTGACAATCCAGCCGCACCCGATGTTGGAGATCCTCGCGTCGTTCAAGGTCGTGAAGCGGCACGAAGACCTGGTCAAGCTCGACCTGCAGACCGTGTGGGGCCTTGTGGCTGGGGAGGACCCTGCGATGCACGCGTTCTCGGCGACGGAAAAGGGGTTCGACATGCTGTTCGCCGTGCGCCCGGGGAACGTATACGTCGTGAGCGGCGTGATGCAGATTTCTTCGGAGCGGGCATAGGCCCAGGGATCATTACCAGCTTCTTGGGCCCAGTCGTGCCTTGGCTGTCTTCATGCAATCCGACTCTACGGACGCGGCCAGCAGGGCTGGATACGCGATAGGGCTGGACTGAGGCCCGAGAGGAACGCCAATGAAAAGGAACTTGTTTATCGCAACCGCTCTTGCCGGTGTCGCTTTCGTCAGCACGACCGCCGAGTCCGCGGTCTATTTTGAATTCAACACTGTCGTCGCAGGCGACCCGCAGGGCGGACCGACCTTCGCAACGCTCCTGATCGAGAACAACGGGACTGACTCTGTCTCCATGACCTTCTCTCACACGGCCGATCCGAACCTGGCGGGGGGCCAAGCGATCAAGACCCTCCTCCTGAACGTTGACGCGTACGTTCCGGTGACGGTCACTTCCGCAGACCCAAAGCTCCAAAACTTCAGTTCATCTGAGGACGGGCAAACCGACTCAGGCGCGATGTTCGACCTTCAAATGGAGTTCGACATCGCTCCTCCGTCCGATCGCTTCCTCGCGGGCGACTCGATCGTCATGGAAGCCACGGGCGTCGGCCTGACGGAGAACAGCTTCGCCGCCCTCTCGACGGGCAGCGCACAGTATGAGGGCATGATCCACTTCATCTCGATCCCTCCCAATGGCGACTCGGCAAAGGTTGTGACGGGCGAGCCAGTCCCCGAACCTGCGAGCCTGGGTGCGATCGCTCTCGGCGTCGCCGCCCTGATGGGTCGGCGCAGGAAGAAGTAGGTCACCGGACTTCTCAGTTCAGGCCAAAGCGGCCCGGCGTACGCGCCGGGCCGTTTTGCTCTCTGCCACGGCGCTATAAGCCTCTTTACATCGGTACCGGGTAAATGTGCGGGCTTTTCCGTGCGGAAGTCTGATTGGCACGCGTGTGAATTGCGCACATGATAAACTCATTTCTGCCTTCGGCTTCCGGCAAAACGACCGGGATTCGCTGGCTCATAAATTCTGGGTCGTGTGTGACCACAGGGGTTGGATTTATATGAAGAAGTTTTTACTGCCCTCGCTCCTGCTCGCGGGTGCAACGTTTGGAAGTTCGGCCGCTCAAGCGGCCATTGTCTTTGAGTTTGAAGTGATCGTGGCGGGGGCGCCCCAGGGAGGGCCGGTGTTCGCACGACTGACGATCACCAACGCAGCCCTCGGCACTGTCACGCTCCTGCTCGAGAACACTGCGACTCTGCCCGAAGCCGAAGGGCAGTCCATCCAACGGCTTCACCTGAACGTGGACCCGTTCGTTTCGGACTTCGATTTGACCTCGGCTGACCCCAAGTTCGAGGACTTCAACCTTTCGGAAGACGGCCAGAACGATTCGGGCTCGATGTTCGACCTGCAGATCAACTTCGACGTCGCCCCACCTGCTGAGCGCTTTTTGCCGGGCGACTCAGCGCTGATGACAGCGACGGGGACCGGCCTGACCGAGGACAGTTTTACGCCAATGTCCGCAGGCGACATCCCGCGACAAGCGATGATCCACCTCATCTCGATCCCACCGAACGAGGACTCTGGGAAGGTCACGACCGTGCCGGAGCCGGCGACGTTCGCCGCCCTCGGCCTGGGCGCGCTGGCGCTCTTGCGACGGCGAAAGAAGGCATAAGGGCATCTCTCTCATCTCGATAATGGCCTCGGCAGGTACGCCCTGCCGGGGCCGTTTCGGTGGTGCTGTCAGAATCCCAGCGTGGTGCGGATCATCGAGGTCGGGCCGAGGGACGGGCTACAGAACGAGACCGTGCCCGTGCCGACTGCGGCTAAGGCTGCGTTCATCTCGGCGCTGGCTGCCAGCGGCCTCAATGAGATCGAGGCGACGAGCTTCGTCTCTCCCAAGTGGGTGCCGCAGCTCGCGGACGCGGCGGAACTGTGGCCCCTGCTGCCGCCAGGGCCGCAGTACAGCGCGCTCGTCCCAAACATGAAGGGGCTGGAGCGGGCGCTTGCTGCTGGCGTCGGGCGGATCGCGCTCTTTACTGCTGCGAGCGACGCGTTCACACAGAAGAACATCGCGATGACGGTCGAGGAGTCGCTCGTCGTCTTCGCCGACGTCGTCTCCGCTTTCCGCTCGTCCGTGCCAGACGGATTCGTGCGCGGGTATGTGAGCACGGTCGTCGAGTGCCCTTACTCGGGCCCGGTCTCGCCGGCGGACGTGACACGGATCACCTCGCGGCTGTTCGCGATCGGCGTTGACGAAGTCAGCCTTGGCGACACGATCGGCGTGGCGGTGCCGCGCGACGTCGAGTCGCTGTGCGACGCGCTTGAGGGGTTTGAGCGGTCCAAGGTCGCGTGGCACTTCCACGACACGCGCGGGACAGCGATCGCGAACGTGGCCGCTGCGCTCGACCGGGGCTATGCGTCGTTCGACGCGAGCGCGGGCGGGCTCGGCGGGTGCCCCTTCGCGCCGGGGGCGGGCGGCAACCTCGCTACGGAAGACCTGGTCTACTTCTTGGAGCGCTCTGGCGTGAAGACCGGGATTGACCTCACGGGACTTGCGAAGGCGAGCCTTCCAGTCTTGGAGCTTCTTGGACGCCGCCCTGCAGCGAAGGCTCAGGCAGCGGCGCTTGCCGCCTCGCCTGGTTAGCGCGGTACACGCCATACAGCGCGAGCGCGATGGAGAGCGCGGCGACGAGGAACACGCCCGCGACCTCCTGCCCCTCCAGCTTGAACTCCTTGCGGTTGACGAGTAGAACCGTGAGGCCGATCGGCACCATCGCTGGGAGCATGGCGAGGCTGAGCGGCCCTATGTGCCTGTCGCCGAAAAGCAAAATGACGAGCAGGTAGAGGACGAGCACGGGGATCAGCCACATGGCGGTCTTTCGCGCGTTCATCCCGAACCGGAACATGAGCGCGAAGAACGCGGCGGAGAAAAGCAGGTCGGCGGGGCCGATGTACGCGAAGTCCTGCACGCTGGCCCGGGGCGCGCCCTCCGCCCGCGCGCGCGGGACAGTCGCGAGCGCAGAGTGCGCGAGCCGCGGCGCTTCGCGCATCAGCCTCGCCGTCGGCGCGGCCGGGTTGAAGACGAGGAACATGTCGAACCCGATGAGGAAGATCGCGATCGGGATCATCAGGTTCTTGTCGGGGAGCTTGAGCGCGATGATCACTCCGAGGGCAAGGGTCCAGAAGAGAATGCCGGTCTGTCCGACCGCCGCGAGGAGCACCGTCAGGAATCCCGCGTTCGCCATCGTGCCGCCGAGCATGAGCGCCGTTGTTGCATGCAGGACTGCGCCGACGACGAGGAGGACGATCGCGGGCCGGACCTGCCAGCCGTGCGAAGCCGCGCACAGCAGCCCATAGACCGGCAGCCCAATGAACAGGACGGTGTTGAGGAGCGAGAGCGCGTTCGCGACCTGTACCGGGAACGTCGCGGTCCCGAGCGCGAGGCGCAGCAAAAACAGCACCAGCACGATGACGATGAACGCGCGAAGGCCGCGGCCGTTGGGCTCAGACATTGGCGTGCTCCCTCTGCGGCCTGTGCCCGAGCTCGAGCGCGCGCGAATAGACCTCGAGGACGCTGTCGGTCATCCTCGCGATGCTCGATTCACGTCCGGTGGCCCTTGCGCCTTCGGCCAGCCGCGCGTGGAGGGCGTCGTCCTCCAGAACACGCAGGACGCTTCGCGCGAACGATGCGGGCTCGTTGCGCAGGACGAAGCCGTTGACGCCGTCCTTGACCGCCTCGCCGGCCCCGCCGCCCTGCACGACGAGCGCAGGCAGCCCGTAGCTCATCGCTTCGGCGACGACCAGGCCCTGCGTCTCGGTCATAGAAGAGAAGACGAACAGGTCGGACGCTGCGTAGTAGCGGTCCATCTCGCTTCGCTTGACCGCGCCCACGAACCGGACGTGGTCGCCGATTCCTAGGTCGCGCGCCAGGGCCCTGTACTGGGCGCGGGCGGGCCCGTCGCCGACGAGCACGAACTCGATCTGCGGCATTTCTTTCAGAGCGATGGCGATGGCCTTGACGAGCAGGGCAACGTTCTTTTCCCGCGCGATGCGCCCGGCGAAGAGGAGCACGCGCTTTTGCGGCGAGAACCCGAGGGCGTCGCGCGCCTCTGAGCGACCGATCATCCTTGGTGCCGGGACGCCGGTCGGCACGACGGTGATCGGCGTATGGACCGAGTGGCGCAACAGCCACCGCTTGGACGCCTCGCTCGGCGTGACCACCTGTCCAACGCGGTTGTAGTAGAAGTTGAGGTGCTTGGCGATCTTGTAGCGCAGGTACCGCTTGGGCGCGAGCGGCAAGTAATAGGAGTACTTGTCGTAGTGCGTGTGGTAGGTGGAGACGATGGGGATCTCGTGCGACTCTGCCCACCTCAGCCCAACGAACCCGACCGTGAACGGCGTGTGCGTGTGGACGATGTCGAACCGCTGCCTGCGAAACTCGCGGAGCATCGGATAGAAGGGCGGGACGGCGAGCGGAAAGCCGCGCCAGAGCGGCGTTTGGACGCTTCGGAAGCGGTGGGTGTTGGGGTCGTCGTCAACGTGCCCGGGGTAGCGCGTCGTGAAGACGTGCACGCGGTGCCCCCGGGATCGGAGCTCGCGCACGAGGGTCTCGATGCTGACGCTCACGCCGTTGAGGACCGGCAGGGCGCTGTCGGAAAAGAGCGCGATGCAGAGCGAGCGCCCGGTCAAGGACTACTTCTCCGGGAGTCTGCCGTGCTCCTCGACGTGTTTGGCCAGCGAGCTCAGCCGGAAGCGCCGCTGTCCGCCCTTCGTGCGGTGGTGCTCCAGCCAACCGCGGTTTGTGTATCGGCGGATCGTGGCGGGGCACACGCCGAGCAGTCGGCTGACCTCTTCGAGCGTGAGCTCTGGATCGAGCAGGCGCCGCATCAGTTCCGAGCGCGTCTCCTTGAAGCTGTGGTTGTAGTACTTGCTCGTGACGTCGTCGTCGTAGAACTGCGCGAGGAACTCCAGGTTTCGCGGAAGGTTCTCGATCAGCTCCATGAGTTCCGGATTGATGACATCCGCGCGGGACTTCGCTCCTTTCATGCGCGGGCGGGGGGCGCTGAGGGCGGTCTTTCGGAACTTACCCTTGATCTCGGGCTTCTTGCGACTTGCGTCCTCCCTCTTCTCGCGCTCGATGCGCCGGTCGAGGAACGCGTTTTCAATGTAGGCGAGGGGGTCGAGCTGTTTTGTCGCTGCCATGAATGTCCTCAGGGGAATCTACTATAACACGCTCTTGGGTCCCGCGTCCACCAGGTCTGCGATTTTAGACGACAAGCATCGAATCGCCGAAGCTCAGGAAGCGGTACCGCTCCTCGACCGCCGCGCGGTAGGCGTCCAGGACGTTCTCGCGCCCAGCGAAGGCGGAGAGCAGGACGAGCATCGTCGTCCCGGGCATGTGGAAGTTCGTGAACATCGCGTCCACGGCCCTGAACGCGTAGCCCGGCGAGATGAAGAGCTTTGAGACTGTCTCGCCGTGTCCGACCTCCCCTTCGCCCGTCGCGAACGACTCGAGCGTGCGAACGCACGTCGTGCCGACGGCGACGACGCGGCCCTTGCAGGCGTTCACTTTGTCGGCGGTCGCCTTCGGCAGCACGCACCGCTCACCGTGCATCGTGTGGCCTTCGACTTCCTTTGTTGAAATGGGCCGGAACGTGTCGAGGCTGACGTCGAGCGTGACTCTCGCCGTCTCCACACCCTTGTCCTCGAGCCGTTGTAGGACCTCTTTCGTAAAGTGGAGCCCGGCGGTCGGCGCGGCGGCGCTGCCAGCGTGCTCGGCGTAAACGGTCTGATATCTCTCGGGATCGTCGAGCTGACCGTGGACGTACGGCGGCAGGGGGACCTGTCCGACGTCCTTGAGTCGGCGCTGAAAGTCCGTCTGGTCGAACGCGATGCGCTTGCGGCCCTCGCCGAGGTCGGCCTCGACGACGGCGGACAGGCCGCCCTCGAACCCGATCCGCTCGCCGTCCTTGAGCTTCTTTGCGGGGCGGGTCAGGGCGACGAACCTCCCGCCGCCTTCGTCGGTCAGCAACAGCGCCTCGACCCTCCCGCCGGTCGCCCTCTCGCCGAGCACCCGCAGCGCGGAGACGCGGGTGTCGTTGAGCACGAGCAGGTCGCCCGGTGCGAGGAGGTCGGGGAAGTCGCGGAAGGCGCGGTGCTGGACAGCGCCGGTCTTCCGGTCGAGCACGAGCAGGCGGGACGCCGCGCGGTCCGGCAACGGGCGCTGGGCGATCAGTTCCTCTGGCAGGTCGTAGAGGAACTCGTCGAGCCTCAAGCGTCGAGCACCTCGGCGAGCTGGCGAAGGTCGGTGATCCTCACGTCCGTGCGCGCCTCCGCTTGCCGGTCAATGACAAGCGCCTTCATCCCCGCGCTCCTGGCGCCCTGCCAATCGTCCACGGCGTTGTCGCCGATGTGCAGCGCGTCCTCGGCGGCGACGCCAGCGCGGTCGAGCGCGATCTGGAAGAGCCGCGGGTCCGGCTTTTCGACGCCCTCCTCCAGAGAGGCCAGCACGTGCTCGAAGTAGCCGGTCAGGCCGAACATGCGCAGGGTCCGATGGAGCGAGTTGTCCCAGTTGCTCACGATGCCCATGCGGTAGCCGGCGGCCGCCAGCCGATCCAGGCACGGCACGACGTCCTCATAGATCGTGAACACGCGCGACTCGGGCCCGAAGAGCATGTCGTTCGCCTCTGAGACCACGTCCGGCGCGCGCTCGGGGGGCATGCCCGCCTCGTCCATCCAACCGCGCGTGAGGTCGAGCCAAAAGGTCGCGAGCACGCCCTCGTCGCGCTTGAGGTTGAGCTGTTGGAACTCCTTCCAGCTGCCGCGCAGCTTGCGCTCGTAGATCTCCGCTGCGACCTGCATGTCGAACTCCAGCCCCGCGCGGGACGCGCTCTTCACCGCGATGACCGCGGGCTGCCAGTCCACGCTCACGAGCGTCTGGGCGCAGTCGAAGGTTATGAACTCTGGCCTCACCGCCGCACCACCGAAACGAGCCAGAGGACGAGCGAGAGGACGACGCTCGCGAGGAGCATGGTCGTGATCGGGATGAAGACCTTGGCGCCGCCCTGTTCGTAGACGATGTCGCCTGGCAGGCGGCCCAGGCGGAGCCCTGGGGCGGCGATGGAGAGGCCCCAGAGCAGGGCGCCGAGCACAGCAGCCCCGAGGCCGAAGACGACGAGCATCTTGCCGAACTCTGCCATGTCCAGCCGCAGTATAAGGTCATTGGGCGGGCAGGCTGAAAAAGGCCCCACGCGGGGACGGCGTTGCTCGAACCCAGCGGGCATACTGTGCGTCTGACCTCAGGGACAGGAAGATGAAGACCAGGCTCATGCTCACCGCCGCGATCGCGGCCACGATCTCCGCGCACGCCGGCGCGCAGACGTTCGACCTCCTCTTCAAGCCCACGAAGGGGATGAAGGCCGTCTACACCCTGTCCTTCGACATTGACGGGCAGCCGCAGCCGACGATCTACCAGGCCAAGCTGACGAACGAGGTCGTGGACGTCCGCGAGGACGGCACATACCTGAGCGCGATGAGCCAGGCCGAGCACAAGGCGATCATCGGCGGCAAGGTCTCGCAGCAGAACGGCCAGGTGATCACGGCGGTCACGACGTACGACAAGTTCGGCAGGCCGCTCGCCAACGGCGGCGACAACGCCACCCCCGCCTCGTTCCGCGTCGCAAACCTGACGTCGTTCATCGCTCCGAAGTCCGAGGTCAAGGTCGGCGACGAATGGACCGTCGCGATCAAGGCGGACAAAGACCTGCAGACCGTGGACGTGACGCACGTCTACAAGCTGTTGGCCATTGAAGTGCAGGGCGTCAAGAGCGTCGCGGTCGTCGAGGTCTCGGCCGTCGAGGGCTCTGGCGCGAACCCGGCGACGGCCAAGGGCAAGTTTTGGATTGACGCCGCAAACGGCGAGATGGTGAAGTACGAGGCCGCGATCCGCAACATGCCGACCGACGACGGCGGATACTTCTCCGGCAAGGTCTCGATCGTCAAGCAGTAGGCTTCTTCTTCGCGAAGCGCTTCTTGGGCGCGCCGCCGAGCTCGTAGCAGTTCCGGCAGCGCGCCTCGTACTTTTCCGTCGCGCCGATCACGATCACCGGGTCGCCCTTGTGCGCGGG